>Ga0335069_10013782_pt1 | contig 11341 bp, 11 predicted proteins | sample Lox_Sample_11_FD_206714 | JGI IMG/M metagenome (GOLD analysis project Ga0335069, IMG submission 206714) | Soil microbial communities from Loxahatchee National Wildlife Refuge, Florida, United States - Lox_Sample_1.1 | ecosystem: Environmental > Terrestrial > Soil > Wetlands | place: USA... | reverse complement strand
GACGCAACCGCCGAAATAGCCTGCGGCACCGCCTGCCTTGCAACTTGTCAACGGCAGCATAACTACCACAGCAGTCATGCTGCCCTGCCAGCTCTAGACCTGCACAGAGGGCAGCCAGCACGCAAGGTTCCTGCGTCGCCCGGGATTTCGTCGGCGGGTCCCGCACCAGCCCTTCACTGTGCTCGGGGCGGCTCAAGTTTGACAGCAAATTTTCCGCGATGCTACCGTCCCATTTCCTCTACCATGCGTCACCGACTCGAATATGCGCCGGTATGGCTGCTGGTTCAGGTGCTGGCGCTCCTGCCGGCGCCCGCGGCGCGTGCGGTTGGAATCCTTCTGGCCCGGGCGGTGTCCTTGCTGCACACGCGGCTGCGGCGCGTCGGCGTGCGCAACCTGCAACTGGCCTTCCCGCAGATGCCGGTTTCTGAGCGCCGTCGCGTTCTCCGCCGCCTGTTCACCAACCTGGGACGCGAGCTCGCTGATTTCTGCCGCTTCCCGCGTTACCGGCTGGACAACATTCATCAGCTCGTCGTCTACGACGGCTTCGAGAACTACGAGCGCGCCTATGCTCGCGGCAAGGGCGTGCTGTTTCTGACCGCGCATTTCGGCGGCTGGGAGATCAGTTCTTTCATGCACGCGCTGCACGGCCATCCCATGCACATTCTGGTACGGCCGCTGGACAATCCTTATCTCGACGCGCTGGTCACCCGCAACCGCACCCTGAGCGGCAACCGCACCATCCCCAAGCAGGACTTCGCCCGCGCCATGCTGGAGGCGCTGCGGGCGGGCGAGACGGTCGGCATCCTGATGGACCAGAACATGACCCCGGAGCAAGGCGTTTTCGTTGATTTCTTCGGTATTCCGGCCTGCACCTCGACGCTCATGGCGCGCATGGCGCTGCGGACGGACGCCGCTGTGGTCCCCGCGTTCTGCCAGTGGGACGCGGCGTTGCGGCGGTATCGCATGCGCTTCGATCCCGCTCTTCCGACGATCCGCACGGATGACCTGGAAGCTGATATTGCCGCCAACACCGCGGCCTATACCAAGGTGATCGAGGATTACGCGCGCCGCTACCCAGACCAGTGGCTCTGGGTGCACCGGCGCTGGAAGACCAGGCCGCCGGGGGCGGCGCCGCTGTATTGAAGTACCAAGTACCCAGTACCAGGTACCAAGTGCGAAAAAGTTGTACTGGGTGCTGGGTACTTGGTACTGAGTACTTGGTACTCGGTACCCCCAGCATGTAGCATATTGCCCCGGCGATGAAACACTCCCTAGAGAAGCTAGCAGAAGCGGCCGGCGCACAATTACTCGGGAACGGGAAAATTGAGATCAGCGGCATCGCTAGCCTCGAATCAGCAACCGAGAACGACCTGGTCTTCGCGGAAGCCGAGGACGATCTCCGCGCGGCGCTGGAATCTCCGGCCGCGGCGGTGGTGGCGGGAGAATTCGCCCGCGGAATGCACGCCCGGAAGCCGCTGCTCATCGCCCGGCAGCCGCGGCTGGCCTTCGCGCGTGCCGGCAAGGTCATCTTTCCACCGCGACGACGGGAGCCCGGGATCGCCTCCACGGCGTTCGTCCACGATTCGGTCAAGATGGGCAAGCTGGTCTCGGTCGAGCCCGGCTGCTACATCGGCGAAGGCGCGGTGATCGGCGACCGCACCCGCATCGGCGTGGGAGGGTTCATCGCACCCAGGGTCACCGTTGGCGACGATTGCAGCCTCAAGGCCCGCGTGACCGTCTACAGCGACACCACCATCGGCAACCGGGTTGTGGTGGCGGCGGGGGCGGTGCTGGGCAGCGACGGTTTCGGCTTCGTGCGCGACGAGACCACGGGCGTGTACGAAAAGTTCCCGCAGGTGGGCCGGCTGGAGATCGCCGACGACGTGGAGATCGGCGCCAACGTCACCATCGACCGCGGGGCGCTGGACGCAACCGTGATCGGCCGCGGCACCAAAATTGACAACCAGGTGCACATCGGCCACAACGTGCGCATCGGGAAGAACGTGGTCATCGCTGCCCAGACCGGCATTTCCGGCAGCGCGGTGATCGAGGACAACGTGTTGATCGCCGGACAGGTGGGCCTGGCCGATCATGTTCGCATTGGCGAAGGAGCCATCCTGGGAGCCCAGTGCGGCGTTCCCACAAAGAAAGTGATCCGCGGCCGGGGAATTGTTTTCTGGGGCACGCCGGCCCGGCCCATCCGCGAGTACCTGAAGCAACTGGCCGTGTTGGCGCGGCTGGGGAAGAAGGAACGCTTGTCATGAGTATGTCCGTAACCGGCCGCCTTGCGGGCCGCGAGCGCACCGAGGAAAAAATCGCGGAGCCCCAGCCGGTGCCACCCACGCTCGACCCGCAAGCCAACGGCGAATACTGCATGGCGATCGTAGTGATAGGCGGGCAGGCGCGCAACGTTGGCAAGACCAGTCTGCTCGCCAACCTGATCAAGGCGATGCCGGAGCGCCACTGGACGGCGGTGAAGATCACCCAGCATGAACACGAGCTGCCCGCTGAAGCCAGCTACCTCATCCGCGAGGAACGCGATGCCACCGGCGAGGGTGATACCGCGCGCTACCTGCGAGCCGGCGCGCGTCGCGCCCTGCTGCTCAGCACCCGTCCCGGCTGCCTGGCCGATGCCATCCCTGCCCTGCGGCGTGAGCTGGGACGGGCCGATGATGTGATCCTGGAATCCAACAGCGTGCTGGAGTTCCTGGAGCCCGACGTTTACCTGGCGGTGCTGGACCCAGGCATTGCCGATTTCAAGACATCCGCGCGCCAGTTCCTGCAACATGCCAGCGCCGTGGTGCTGAATGAGCCGCAGCGCCGGAACTTCCGCTGGGACAAGGCGCTGCTCGAGCAGGTGATGCGGAAGCCCATCTTCCGCGTTCGCCCGCCACAGTACCTTACTGCTGATCTGGTGGAATTCGTCCGTAAGAAGCTGCAGAGCCTCGACCAGCGGTTATAGTTCCCGGTCCGGGAACTCGGCTCGGGATCGGGAACGGGATTCGTCACCGAATCCGCAGCCGCGGGCTGTTTTCCTTGAGGAATCATGACCCAAGCCTTCGGCAGCCCGCTTGCAGGGCACGGGCCAGAGGGCCGTTCTTATGCCGAAGCTGCTGGTTTGGACCGTACGCCTGGCACTGCTGCTGCTGACCCCTTTGTTTTTCTGCTGTACTGGTGTGGCTCGAGCGATGATCTGGCTGGATGCGTGGGCCGCAAACCAACTGGCGGCCGGGCGAAAGTTCGCGCCACGCGAGCTTACTGCTGAGTAGTGACCGCCCCTTTGCTACACTGCTGCCAGGTTGCCGAGAATCCCCCAACGCGCCTGGTTGCTGACGGTTCTCTCCGGCGTTCTCCAGGTGCTGGTCTTTCCCTCGCCCGCACTCTACTTCATGTGCTGGGTCGCACTGGCGCCGCTGATGGTCGCCATCGTCGGACCGGGCGGCGAAGGGTCCGATGATGGGCGCGGTCGCGAACACGCTGCGGCCTCTCTTGGCTGGGGTCTGCTGCTCGCGTGGGTGAGCGGCGTCATCTTTTATGCCGGCACCTGTTTCTGGATCTTCCATACACTGCACGTGTACGGCAAGATGAGCGTCCTGCTCGCGGTGCTGCTTATGGTGCTGTTCCTTTTCGCCTGCGGCATCCACCACGGGATCTTCGGGCTGCTGCTGGCGGGGGCAACCAGGGCCAAGCATCTCGGGCGCGATCGGGCGCTGATGCTGGCGCCGTTCTTTTGGGTCACGGCCGAGATCCTGTGGGAGCGGATCGTGGGCTTCCCGTGGCAGCCCCTGGGGACGGCCCAGGTGGACAACATCCCCATGTCGCGCATCGCCACCTGGACGGGCGTGTACGGCCTCTCCTTCGAGATCGCGCTGGTGAATGCCGCCTTGGCTGCCGCCTTCCTTCTGCCGCGCGAACGGCGGCGAACCATGCTGGCGGCGGCCGTCTGCGCCGCGGTCGTCCTGCAACTGGGAGTGCTGCTGAAGCCGGCGCCCTCGCGGCCCACCCACTTTGCCACCCTCGTGCAGCAGAACATCCCCATCCTTGAGCCCTCGCAGTGGACGTACGACTACTATCGCCAGACACTGACCGACCTGGGCGCCATCAGCACGGCGCCGCCTGGGACTTCGGCCTCGCAGCCCGGATTGATCCTGTGGCCGGAATCGCCCTCGCCGTTTTTCCTGGACGACGCGCGCTTTCGGCAGACCATCAGCGGCATCGCGCAAAAGACGCGTTCGTATGTGGTAGTAGGCGGCATTGGCATGACGCCGGAGCGACGCCCGCTGAACTCGGCCGCGCTTATCGTCCCGGACGGCGCCTGGACGGCGCGCTACGACAAGATCCACCTTGTCCCGTTCGGCGAATATGTGCCCAGCGTCTTCTTTTTTGTGCATAAGATCACCAAGGAGGCCGGAGATTTCGCGCGCGGCACCGAACGCACGGTGTTCAATGGCGGCTACAAGCTGGGCGTGTTCATCTGCTACGAATCGGTGTTCCCGGAGGAGGTGCGCATCTTCGCCCGCAACGGCGCCCAGCTTTTCGCCAACATCTCCGACGACGAGTGGTTCGGGCCCTGGGGCGCGCCCGTGCAGCACCTCAACATGGTGCGCATGCGGGCCATCGAAAACCAGCGCTGGGTGCTGCGGGCCACCGACACCGGGGTCACCGTTTCCATCGATCCCTATGGCCGTGTGGTCGCGCGCGCGCCGCGACATGTAAGGACCACGCTGGAAGCTCCGTTCGGGTTGGAGAGCGCCACTACCTTCTACACGCGCCACGGCGACTGGTTCGCCTGGGGGTGTGCGATAATTTCGTTAGCGGCCTTCGTGGTGCGCGTGCGGATGCGCTCCTGCGTGGACCGTGCCTGATATCGGAAGGGGAAGCAAGTGGTTGAAGAGTTAGAACGCGAATACGAACCCATCAAAGCAAAAGTCCACGACCTTCGGGAGTACCTTTGACGCGCCCGGCGTCCGCGAACAGCTAGCCCAACTGGAAAAGAAAGCCTCCGACCCCAACTTCTGGGCGAATCCGGAACAGTCGCAGCAGGTGATGCGGCAGCGCAAGCGCTTGGAGGAGGCGCTGGCCACCGAAGCCGACCTGGAGCGCCGCAGCAACGACATCAACGCCTACTTCGAGCTGGCGCGCGAAGGCGAAAGTGTGGAAGCCGATCTGGCGCGCGAGATTGCCGACTTGCGCGCCAAAGTTGATGAGCTCGAGACCAAGACGCTGCTCTCGGGAGAAAACGACGCCCGCAATGCCATCGTCACCATCCATCCCGGGGCCGGCGGCACCGAATCGCAGGACTGGGCGGAGATGCTGCTGCGCATGTACCTGCGCTGGGCGGAGCGTCACGGCTTCGAGGCGGTGCTGAACGATTATCAGGCGGGCGAGGAAGCGGGTATCAAGTCGGCGACCTTCAGCGTCTCCGGCGACTACGCCTACGGACTTCTGACCAGCGAGATCGGCGTGCATCGGCTGGTGCGCATCTCGCCCTTCGACCAGCAGGCGCGGCGGCACACCAGCTTCGCCAGCGTCTTCGTCTCGCCGGAAATCGACGAGAGCATTCAGGTTGAGGTCAAACCCGAAGACCTGCGCGTGGACACCTATCGCTCCGGCGGCCGTGGCGGCCAGCACGTGAACACAACCGATTCTGCAGTGCGCCTGACCCACATCCCCACTGGGATCGTGGTCAGCTGCCAGAACGAACGCTCGCAGCACAAGAACCGCGACCGCGCCATGAAGATCCTGCGCTCCAAGCTCTACGAGTACGAACTGGAAAAGAAGCGGGCGGAAACGAAGAAGATTGAAGACGCCAAGCTGGATATCGACTTCGGCTCGCAGATCCGATCGTACGTCCTGCAGCCCTACCGTATGGTGAAAGACCTGCGCACGCGCGAGGAGGTGGGTGATGTGGATCGCGTGCTGGACGGCGACATCGACGTGTTTATCCGCGCGTATCTGAAGCAGCGGCGGGCCGAACAGGCTGAGGCCAAGTAAAGACCGGGCGAGAACGCCGAGAAGTTTAGAGAGGCATGGAGCCAGATCTTCTGCAGCGGTATCTTGGCGTCCTGGGCGTCTCGAGAAGAGCGCCGAGCCTCGATGCCCTTCGCGAGTTGGTCGCAGCACACGTGACGCGGATTCCCTTCGAGAACATCTCCAAGCTGCATTACCATCGACATCTGGGACTGAACGACCTGATACCCCTTCCGCTGTACCTCGACGGGATCGAGCGATACCACTTCGGGGGTACCTGCTATCCCAACAACTTCCACTTCTACAGCCTGCTCGCGAGCCTGGGTTACGACGTGAAGTTGTGCGGCGCCGACATGGCGAACCCAGATGTCCACATGGTCATCCTGGCCCAAGTGGACGGGCAGGAGTACCTGGTCGATGGCGGATATGCTGCGCCGTTTCTGGCTCCGCTTCCGCGCGGCTTGCAGGCCGACTTCGTTGTCACGTTGGGCCGGGACCGTTACGTGCTAAAGCCCCAGGATGTGAATGGATGTTCCCGGCTGGAACTGTATCGGGATGGAATCCTCAAGCACGGCTATGTGGCCAAGCCCTCGCCCCGCAAGATCGAGGACTTCCACGCGGTGATCATCGACTCCTTCCGGCCCGATGCCACTTTCCTGAACGCGGTGCTGCTGGCCCGGTTTTATCCCGGTCGCTCGCTTGTGATCCACAACCTGACGCGTATCGAGTCAAGTGGACCCGAATCGGCGATGTTCGCGATTGGAGGTCGCAGCCAGCTGGTCGCAGAGGTCGAAAAGCATTTCGGCATTCCGGCAGAGGTCGTGAGGGACGCTTTGGCCGGCCTGATGGGCTTGAAGGATGCGTGGGCGTGAGGCGAGAATTGAAGAGGTCCGCTGGAAAATCAGATTCTTCCAAGAATGGATTCTCCGCCGACAACCTTCGCGGCTGTTGAGATCATGAAGACCGACGAACTGCCCGATCCGCTGCTCGATGCCGAATTCCTCCGCGCCTTTGAGTACGCGCTGCGCAAGCATCGCAACCAGAAAAAGAAAGGCAGCCGTATACCCTACATCCAGCACTTGATAGGTGTATGCTCCCTGGTGCTGCACTACGGCGGCGGGCAGGACGAGGCCATTGCGGCGCTGTTGCACGACGTGGTTGAAGACCAGGGCGGCAAGCCCGTGCTGGCCGAAATCCTCCACGAGTTCGGGCCTCGGGTGGCGCACATCGTGGAAGGCTGCACAGATAGTGATGCACATCCGAAGCCGCCGTGGCGGGAGCGCAAGGAGAACTACATCCGTCACCTTCCGGCGGCCGATCCGGCAGTTCGCCTGGTCTCGGCGGCCGATAAGCTGCACAATGCCCGCGCCATCCTGGCCGACTACCGTCAGGTCGGCGAGAAGCTTTGGGCCCGGTTCCGGGGTGGCCGCGAGGGCACGTTGTGGTACTACGACGAGTTGGTGAAGGCCTTTCGGGCGGCGCCGCCCGACCCTCGGGTCAACCCGCTGGTCGATGAGCTTGACCGCGTGGTACGCACTCTGCACCGCGAGGCCGGCGCCACGTCGGGTAGCGGACCCGCCGGTTGAGGGTAACTCCCGCCCAAACCGAAGTTTTCGCCGTTCACTGTAAATCGTTGCTGGTCAGGCGTAAGTCTGCTAGTTTATTTGGGATAAATACGTTTGCGCCACCCATCCCCCAACGCTCGGCGTAGCGCCTAAACACCCAGGAGGAGCAGCCAGTTGAGTTCCGAAGAACGCTTTTTGTTTACCTCTGAGTCCGTCACCGAAGGCCATCCCGATAAGATCGCTGACCAGATCTCCGACGCCATCGTCGATGCCTGTCTGGCCGAGGACCCGTACAGCCGCGTGGCCTGCGAGACCCTGATGACCACCGGCCTGGCGTTCATCGCCGGCGAGATCACCACCAAGGCCTACGTGGACTTCCCCGCGATCGTCCGCGGGACGGTGATGTCGGTAGGCTATACCGACGCCGCCTACGGCTTCGATCACGAGACCTGCGCCGTCATCTCGTCCATCCACGAGCAGAGCCCCGACATCGCCATGGGCGTGGATCCGGGCGGCGCCGGCGACCAGGGCATGATGTTCGGTTTCGCCACCAACGAGACGGAAGAGCTGATGCCCATGCCCATCACCCTGGCGCACCGGCTCACCCACCGCCTGGCGGATCTCCGCAAGAGCGGCCAGCTCGACTGGCTGCGTCCCGATGGCAAATCCCAGGTCACGGTCGAATACGACAAGAACCATCGTCCCGTCCGCGTGGACGCTGTGGTCGTCTCCACCCAGCACTCCGAGCTGGTGGACAACAAGAAGCTCCGCGCGGAAGTGCTGCAGCACGTGATCCAGGCGGTGATCCCGTCCCACATGCTTGACGCCGACACCAAGTACCACATCAATCCCACCGGACGCTTCGTCGTGGGCGGGCCCATGGGCGACACCGGGCTGACCGGACGCAAGATCATCGTGGACACCTATGGCGGCATGGGCCGCCACGGTGGCGGCTGCTTCAGCGGCAAAGACCCAACCAAGGTGGACCGCTCCGCCTGCTACATGGCACGGTATATCGCCAAGAACATTGTGGCCGCTGGCCTGGCCGCTCGCTGCGAGGTGCAGCTCGCGTACGCCATCGGTGTGGCCGATCCGGTCAGCGTCATGGTGGACACCTTCGACACCGGTAAGGTCAGCGAGAGCCGGTTGGTCGAGTTGGTGCGCAAGAACTTCCAGCTCACACCCAAGGGCATCATCGAATCCCTGAAGCTGCGCCGCCCCATCTACAAGAAGACGGCGGCCTACGGCCACTTCGGCCGCAAAGACCCCGACTTCACCTGGGAAGCGACCGACAAGGCCGCCGCCCTGCGGGAACAGGCTGGGGTGAAAGCGAGCGAATCGGTCCTCGCTAAGTGACATTGGAGGGGCAGGGGCTGTGGATTTCTTGCGCCCCTGCCGCTTTTCATTTCGAGTATTCTGAGGATTCCACGATCACCAGCAATCGAGGTGTGAACGAGCGGGGAAACCCCGCATAGAAGGAAATTATGCAGACTGTTACTTCCATCAAAGGCGATGTAAAGAATCTCGATCTGGCGGACCAGGGCAAGAAGCGCATCGAGTGGGCCAACCAATCGATGAAGGTGCTGCAGCTCATCCGCAAGGAATTCATCAAGAACCAGCCGCTGAAGGGAGTGCGGATTTCGGCCTGCCTCCACGTCACCTCGGAAACCGCCAACCTGGCCATCACCCTGCGCGATGGCGGCGCCGAGTGCGTAGTCTGCGCCTCCAACCCGCTCTCTACGCAGGATGAGGTGGCAGCCTCGCTGGTGCGCGATTACAACATCCCCGTTTTCGCCATCAAGGGCGAGGACAACGAGACGTACTACCAGCACATCCTCGCTGCGCTTGACCACAAGCCCCACATCACCATGGATGATGGCGCCGACCTGGTGACCACGCTCTTGACCAAGCGCCAGGGCGATGCGGCCAGCGTGCTCGGCGGCACCGAGGAGACCACCACCGGGGTCATCCGCCTGCGGGCGATGGCCAAGGAAGGCGTGCTGCGATACCCCATCATCGCCGTCAACGACGCCCTCACCAAGCACATGTTCGACAATCGTTACGGCACCGGCCAGTCCACCATCGACGGCGTGGTGCGCTGCACCAACGTGCTGCTGGCGGGAGCGAAGTTCGTGGTCGCCGGCTACGGCTGGTGCGGACGCGGCCTCGCCATGCGCGCCCGCGGCATGGGGTCGGACGTCATCGTCACCGAAGTTGATCCCACGCGCGCGCTGGAAGCTGTGATGGACGGCTTCCGGGTCATGTCCATGGCAGAGGCGGCGCGCATCGGCGATGTCTTCGTCACCGTCACCGGGAACAAGTCGGTCATCGCGCGCGAACACTTCGACCTGATGAAGGACGGCGCCGTGCTCGCCAACTCCGGGCACTTCAATGTCGAAATCGACATCCCGGCGCTGGAGAGCATGGCTTCCTCGCGGCGCCCGACCCGCGAGTTCGTCGAGGAGTATGTGATGAAAGACGGCCGCAAGCTTTACCTGCTGGGCGATGGACGGCTCATCAACCTGGCCGCCGCCGAGGGCCATCCTGCCAGCGTGATGGACATGAGTTTTGCCAACCAGGCCCTGGCCGCAGAATATCTGGTCAAGAACCACGCCCAGATGGAGAAGAAGGTTTACCCCGTGCCCGAGGATCAGGACAAGCGGGTGGCCCGGTTGAAGCTGGAGTCCATGGCTATCAAGATCGACCGCCTCACGCCGCAGCAGGAGGAATACCTGGCAAGCTGGTCGGAAGGAACATAAGACCCGGCAGAAGGAACGCTCAGGGCGCGGCCTCGGTCGCGCCCTTTTTTGTTCCCGGAGAGCACGAAACGCGCTATCGTCAGAGGCGCTGTGCGGCTCAAGATCAGTACTCGCCAGATCGACCAGGTCATGGTCGTGGACTGCTACGGCCACCTTGTCTTCGGCGATGAAACCACTCTTCTACGCGAACAGGTGAAGGGCCTGCTGCACACCAACCCGAATATCGTGCTGAACCTGCGCGATCTGACCTTCCTGGATAGCCACGGGATGGGCGCCCTTATCGAGATATTCACTTCCTCCCGAAGAGCTGGCGGGAGCCTCAAACTTTGCGGCCTGACTAAGCACATCCGCGATGCGCTCACCATCACCAAGCTCATGGTCGTGTTCGAAGTGTTTCCCGACGAACTTGCTGCTGCTGCGTCGTTCCGCACGCAGCCGACCTGAGCAGCCATTGCCAGCCATGAAGACCATCAACCTGGAGGAAGGACGCCCGTCGGCCGCGTCGGCGAGTTCCCGCCTGCTCGACCAGTTGCGAATGGCCCGCGCGCAGGGCTTCGCGGCAGTGAAGGTGATCCACGGCTATGGTTCGCACGGCGTCGGCGGCGAATTGCGAATTGCCATCCAGGGAATGCTGGCGCGCATGGCACAGGACGGAGACATCGCAGCCTTCATCGCCGGGGAGGACTGGCGCATCTCCGACGAGACATCCTGGCGGCTGATCCAAAAGCATCGGGAACTCAAGCAGGACCGCGATCTGGGTAAGGGGAACAGGGGGATCTCGATCGTGGTGCCGTGAGGCTTGTAGCGCCGCCGTCTCGGCGGCTGTCCCCGTGGGCGTCTCGCCCACAGGCGCGAGGGCGCGGACGCCCTCGCGGACAGCCGGCCAGAGGCCGGCGCTACGTCGGTAGTCTTTTTGGCTGTGGAAAACTCCCATTTGCCAGCCACACAGAATCCCTTTCAGCGTTTATTATCCTTGGTTTGCACCCCGGAGCACGGGGAGTTGGAAAGGCCGGACACCGCCAGCATGAAGGACATCGCTTCCTGGAT
>Ga0335069_10013780_pt1 | contig 11341 bp, 10 predicted proteins | sample Lox_Sample_11_FD_206714 | JGI IMG/M metagenome (GOLD analysis project Ga0335069, IMG submission 206714) | Soil microbial communities from Loxahatchee National Wildlife Refuge, Florida, United States - Lox_Sample_1.1 | ecosystem: Environmental > Terrestrial > Soil > Wetlands | place: USA... | reverse complement strand
CGCCGCCGCACGGGTCTCGGCAAGCTGGCCGCGGTAGCGCGGATTGGCGAGGAACGCCAGCGAGCGCTCGTCGGCGTTCGCGAGTGTTGCGACGTACTCGACCCGCGTGTCGGGATCCCCCCGCAGCTCGCAGCCGAAGCGTACCGCGAGCTCCCCGAGCGACAGCGCCATGGTCAGACGGCCGGACCGCGGGCGGCCATCACGGGTCGGAGCCTATTTCGTCGGTGGCTTGGCGGGCGGCGCCGCCGGAGCCGGGGGCTTCGTCGCCGCGGAGGCCCCGCCACGCGCCTGCAGTGCAGTGAGGACTGCCGGGGTGATGTCGGACGCGGAAGCGTTGTAGATCACGCCTTCCTGCGCGAGGATCAGGTCGAAGCCCTGCGCCTTGCCGTAACTGCGCACCTCTTCCACGATGGTGCGCTGCAGGCGCGAGAGCTCCTCGTTGCGCCGCGCAGTCTCATCGTCCTGCAGCTCGCCGCGGGCGCGCTCGAAATCGCGAGCGCCGTCGCGCAGCTCCTTCTCGGCCCGGGCGCGCTGGTCCTCGGTCATGGTGGCGCCGTCCTTCTGCAGCTTCTCCTCCTTGGCCTTCACCGCCTGCCCCTGCGCCTGCAGGGTGCGCTCGCGGGGGGCGAACTCGGCACGCATCGACTCCATCACCGCCTTACCCTGCGGCGACTCGATGGCGAGTCGCTGGAAATCGACCACGCCGATTTTCGGCTCGGCGGCCGCCGCGGTGAATGACACGCAAACACCGCCGGCCACCAGCAGCCATACCCCCACTCTGCTCTTGATCGCAACATTCACGGAAACTACCTACCCTCGTGTGAGAACCTTTGCGGATCCGACGGGATCCGGCCCAAACGCCTAGTATCGCGTAGAACGCGCGGCAGTGCGATGCTCGCTGCTTCGATCTGCGCTGGGGCCGCCTGGCTCAGAAGGCATTGCCCACGGAGAACTGGAAGCCCTCCTTCTCGTCGCCCCAGGTGGTGAGGCCGTTGCTGACCTGGGCATTGAGCGGCACCCCGTAGCTGAAGCGGAAGAGCCCCAGGGGCGCGAGCCACTGCACCGCGATACCCACCGAGCGGCGCACGCTGTTCCAGCCGTTGAAGCCATAGTCGATCGGGCTGACGGTGTCGGGTCCATAGAACTTGATCTTGTTGCCCGTGTAGTAGACCCCGCCGAGGTCGAGGAACAGGCTGACGCGCGCGGTCTGGGCGTACTTGGAAGGCATCGGGAACACCAGCTCGTTCTGGCTGGTGATGCGCATGTTGCCGCCGTAGGGGTTGCCGAACTGGTCCTTCGGTCCGAGGCGGCTCTCGCGGAAACCGCGCACGCTGTCCGGACCGCCGCCGAAGAAATTGCGGTACGGCGGGATCGCCGTGGTGTCACCGAGTGGCTGCCCGTAATCGATCCCCTCGAGTAAGGAGAAGAAGAACCCGCGGCCGATCGGCACGTAGCGGATGAACTGATAGTTGGCGATCCAGTACTTCACCGTGCTGAACGGGAAGGTGATCGCTGCCGAGATCGACTGACGGAAGCCGCGGTCGGCGAACAGCGTACGGTTGCGGGTGTCCCAGTCCCAGCCGATCACCGCCTCGGTGGTGGTGAAATCGGTGCCGTAGAAGATGTACTCGTTGTTGGACGTGTCGTCGTGCGCCAGACGGCTGTAGGAATGACCGTTCTCCTGCACCCACTGCTGGGCCTGCTCGGCGCTGCCCAGGGAGTTGGTGAGCAGGTGCGAGCTGTTGAACGCCAGGCCGAGGCGCGCGTACATGAACTCGCTGATGGGGTACGCCCAGGTCGGCCCGACGCTGAGGGTCTGCGAGGAGAAGGTCGAGGATGAGGACACGAACTGCGTGACGTTGCTGTAGGTGAGCGAGACGGTGCGCTGGACGTTGTCGATACTCGTGTACGGGTTGGTGTGGCTGATGCTGTAGACCTTGCTGAAGGCGCCGCCGTTCAGGTTGATGGCGATGCGCTGCCCGGTGCCGAGAAAATCGGCGTCCGCATAGCTGGCGTTCAGCATGAACTTGTAGGTCTCCGACCAGCCGATGCCGCCCGACAGCTGCGACGCCGGGCCCTCTTCGATCTTGAAGTTCACGTCCTCCAGATCCGGCGCGCCGGCCACCGGCGTGGTCTCGAAATCGACCGTCTTGACGTACGGCAGGCGCTGGATGCGCTGCTTGGAGCGCTCGAGCGAGGTGTTGGAAAGCCAGCCGCCCTCGAGCTGGCGCAGCTCGCGGCGCAGCACCTCGTCGTTGATGCGGTTGGTGCCGGAGAAAGTGATGTTGCGCACGTACACGCGGTTGCCCGGATCGACGAAGAAGGTGAGCACCACGGTGTGGTTGACGTTGTCGGCGGCCGGCACCGGCTCGACCTTGGCGAAGGCGTAGCCGTCCCGCCCCATGCGGTTCTGCATGAACTCCTGTGAGGTAGTGATGCGCTTGCGGTTGAAGGTGTCGCCCGGATGGATGACCAGCAAGTGCTCGAGCTCGGCCTTCGGCACGACGAACGTGCCGGCGAGCTTGATCTCCGACACCTTGTAGACCTGCCCCTCCTCGATGTTGACCGTGATGAAGATGTCCTCTTTCTCGGGGGTGATGGCCACCTGAGTCGAGGCGAGATTGAAGTTGGCGTAGCCGCGATCCATGTAGTAGTTGCGGATCTTCTCCAGGTCCCCCTGCAGCGATTCGCGCGAGTAACGGTCATCCTGCCGGTACCAGGAGAGCCAGTTGGGGGTCTTGAGCTCGAGGGTCTCGAGGATCGCCTTCTGCGGAAACTTGGTGGCGCCGACGATGTTGATCTGGCGGATCTTGGCGCGCGAGCCTTCCTTGATGTCGATCTTGATCTTGACGCGGTTGCCGGCTTCCTCCTCGACGGTGGAGTTGATCCTGACGCCGTACTTGCCGCGCGCGAAGTACTGATCGGTGAGGTACTGCGTGACATCCTCGAGCACCGAGCGGTCGAAGGTCTTGCCGGTCGCGAGTCCCACACCGCGCAGTGATTTCTGCAGATCCTCGGTCTTGATGTCCTTGTTGCCGGTGATCTCGAAGCTCTCGATGGAGGGGCGCTCGAGCACCACCACGATCAGGGTGTTGCCCTCGCGGCGCAGCTGCACGTCACGGAAGAAGCCGGTGGCATACAGCGCGCGGATCGCCTCGCGCACCCGCTGCGGGGTGAGGTGGTCGCCGATGTTGACCGGCAGGTAGTTGTAGACCGTGCCCTCGGAGACGCGCTGCAGACCCTCGACCTTGATGTCCCCGACCGTGAAGTCCGCAGCCGCGGCGCTGGTCTGCGCCGACACGAGCCCGCAGTGGGCGATGAGTGCGATGAGCGCAAGCAGCGCCAGTCGCGCGCTGCCGGTGCGCCATGCAGCTGCCAGCGCGCGACCCCGCGCGGCGCTCCTCCCCATCTCCCCCGTGACGCCAGCGCGATCCGGACTCGCCGCTGTGCGCCCCCTCATGTTCTGACCACCATGTACCTTTCAACCGGCGCCGCTGGCGCCACTCGTCATGTGTTGCACGACCGGGAAGCGCAGGCCGGCCGGCCTGCGGGGGCCCCTGCCGAACACGCGCTCAGCCGAACTGGCGCGCAATATCGTTGTACAGCGCGACACCCATCAGGACGATGAGCAGGGCGATGCCCACCTGCTGCCCCAGCGCCTGGGCCCGTTCCGACAGCGGACTGCCCTTCAGCCACTCCACCAGCTGGAACAGGATCTGTCCGCCATCCAGGATGGGGATCGGCAGCAGGTTGAGAAATCCGAGCGAGAGCGAAATGAGGACCAGGAAGCTGAGGAACGAGGCGATCCCCGCATGCGCGGAGTCGCCGGCGAACTCGGCGATCGACAGCGGCCCACTCAGGTTCTTCAGCGACACGCGCCCGAGCACCATGCGCCAGAACAGCCGCGCCTGCAGCACCGTCATGCTCCAGGCTTCGTCCCCGGCGCGCACCAGCGCGGCACCCGCACCGAACTCGGTGTGCAGCAGCATGTCCGGTGGGTAGCTGATGCCGGCAGGTGGCTTGACGAAGATGCGCCCGACACGCTTGCCGCCGGCCTCCTCGCTCCCGACCACCACGGCGACGCTGTGCAGGGCTCCGCCGCGGCGATAATCGATCGTGACCCGCTCGCCAGGTCGCGCACTGATGTAATCGACGATGTCGCGGAAATCGCTCACCTGCCGCCCATCGAGCGCCACCACACGATCGCCGGCGGCGAGTCCAGCGTGCGCCGCGGGCCCATCCGGAGTGACGGGTCCGAGAACCGGCGGCACCGGCGGCGTCCAGAACTCGAAACCGAGCCCGCGGAAGAGCTCGGCCGGCTCGGTGAGCCGGCGGCGCTCCGCGCCGTCGGCGACGGTGAGGTTCACCTGGCGGGTCTCGCCGCTCCTGCCGCGCACGCTGAGCAGGGCCTGGCCGCGACCGCTCATGGCATCGAGCAGATCGAACACCACATCGCGTTGACCGGTAACGGCGGCGCCGTTGATGGCGCGGATCTCATCGCCGGACTGGAGCCCCGCGTGTGCGGCGATCGAGCCGGCAGTGACATCGCCGACTCTCGGTCGCACCTCGGTGATGCCGTTCGCCCACAGCATGCCCCACAGCACCAACACCGCGAACAGGATGTTGCAGGCGGGTCCCGCGAGCAGTACCAGGATGCGCAGCCAGGGTGGCCGGTGTGTGAAGGAGCGCGGGAGATCCTCGGGTGCTACGGGACCTTCGCGCTCATCGAGAAGCTTCACGTAGCCGCCGAGGGGTACCGCGGCGAGCACGTACTCGACGCGGTCGGCGCCAGCGATGCGCGTGAGCAGCGGACGCCCGAATCCGATCGAGAAGCGCAGCACCTTGAAGCCGAGGCGCCGGGCGACCCAGAAATGACCGAACTCGTGCACCGTGACCAGCAGGCCCACGGCCACTACGAACCAGATCAGATACCAGATGAAGCTCACGCGTGAGCGCCCCGGGCCCCGGCAGCGACCGTCTGACCACCGATCCGCTCTTGCGCGTGCATTCTGCTGTCCGCATCGGCCGCCAGCACATCCTCCAGCCCGCCGATAGCCCCCCCGGTGGCCCGCTCCATCACCGCTTCAATGACCGCGGCGATAGCGGGAAAGTTCAATCGCCGCTCGAGGAAGGCCTGTACCGCAACCTCGTTGGCGGCGTTCAGCACCACCGGTGACAGCCCACCCGCCAGCGCGGCCGCCTGCGCGAGCGCAAGACAGCGGAATTTCGCCGTGTCGGGTGGGCGGAAATCGAGCCGGCCGGCCTTCAGCAGGTCGAGGAACTCGACGCCGGAGTCGATCCGGTCAGGCCAGCCGAGCGCGTGCGCGATGGGGGTGCGCATGTCGGGGGCGCCGAGCTGTGCGAGCACCGAGCCGTCGGCGTACTCGACCAGCGAGTGCACGATGCTCTGCGGATGAACCAGGATCTGCACCTGCGCCGGGCTCAGCCCGAACAACAGGCACGCCTCGATGAGCTCGAGTCCCTTGTTCATGAGTGTGGCGGAGTCCACCGAGATCTTGCGGCCCATGACCCAGTTGGGATGCGCGCACGCCGCCTCCGGTGTCACCGCCGCGAGCGCCTCGGCAGGTGTGTCGCGGAACGGGCCGCCCGAGGCGGTGAGCAGCACCCGCCGCAGGCCGGGCGGCGCTGTGCCACTCGCCACGCCCGCGGGCAGGCACTGGAAGATGGCGTTGTGCTCGCTGTCGATCGGCAGCAGCGTGGCGCCGGAAGCCTTCACCGCAGCGATCAGCAGCGGACCGGCCATCACCAGCGATTCCTTGTTGGCGAGCAGCAGGCGCTTGCCGGCGCGCGCTGCGGCGAGTGTCGAGCGCAGCCCCGCGGCACCGACGATCGCGGCCATGACGCACTGCACCTCCGGCAGCAGCGCGAGCTCCTCCAGTGCACCCGGTCCCGCCAGTATGCGTGTGCCGTGGGCGGCGCCCCCGAGGAGCGTCTGCAGCTCGCCGGCCGCGTGCGGGTCGGCGAGCGCCGCATAGGCGGGCCGCCAGGTGTGTATCTGCCGCGCGAGCTTGGCGGCGTTGGTGTTGGCCGCAATCGCCACGAGGTGGAAGCGCTGCGGGTGGCGCGCGAGCACATCGAGCGTGCTCTCGCCGACCGACCCCGTGGAGCCGAGTACCGCTACGCCGAGCATGTGACGACGCCGATCATGTGATGACTCCGAGCAGCGACAGACCGAGCAACAATACCGGAGCGGCGCCGGTGAGGCTGTCGATACGATCCATGACTCCGCCATGTCCGGGAAAGATGCTGCCGCTGTCCTTCATGCCCGCAAAGCGCTTGAGCAGACTCTCGGTGAGGTCGCCGACCACCGAGAAGCCGACCGCCGCCAGGCACAGCGGCATGAAAACCGACAGGGAGACGTGGAACCACTGGCTGCCGGCAATCGCCACCAGGGCACTCACGGTGATCCCTCCCAACAGGCCCTCCCAGGTCTTCCCCGGTGACACCGTAGGCGCCAGAAGCACCCGCCCGAACTGTCGACCGCAGAAGAATGCGCCGATGTCCGCAACCCACACCAGCACGAGCGCGAACAGCACCCATTGTGCGCCATGCGGCAAGGTGAGCCGCAGCCGTACCAGTGCCAGCCAGGATGGCACGAGCGCCAGCACGCCGGCCGCTGCCGCCGCCCACGACGACACCCGCCGTGGCGCGAACACGATCCAGGCGAGTGCCGCCAGCCACCACACCACCGCCACCGCGAGAACGAGGTCGCGGCGCTCGGGCGTACTGGAGAAACGCCACACGAGCCACAACAGCATACCGATCAGCCCGACGTAGGCGAGCCGCGGCCCCGGCGCCACGAGCAGCAGGAACGCGGACCATTCCCAGGCGCCGAACAGCACCAGCGCCGTCACGACCGCCACGGTGACCCCGGCGGGCAGCCACAGCAGGATCGCGAGCAGAGCCGCCCCGAGCACGACCGCCGTCAGCACGCGCTTGCGCAGGGTGTCGTTCACTGCGGTCAGGCTTTGGCGGCCGAGCGCGCGGCGACCCGGCCGAAGCGCCGCTCACGCCCGGCGAAGTACGCCAGCGCCTCCTCGAGGTCGGCGAGCCCGAAATCCGGCCACAACCGCGGGCTGAAATAAAGCTCCGCATAGGCGAGGTCCCACAGCAGGAAGTTGCTGAGGCGCTGCTCCGCGCCGGTGCGGATCAGCAGATCCGGCTCCGGCAGCCCGGCGAGCGACAGATGCGCCGCAAAGCTCGCCTCGCTCACCTCCTCGGCGCGCATCCGGCCGCTCGCGCAGTCGCGGGCAACTTTCTGCGCCGCCTGCACGATGTCCCAGCGGCCGCCATAGCTCATCGCCACCTGCAGCTTCAGTCCCGGATTCGCCGCGGTGCGCGCTTCGGCGCCGGCGATACGCGCCTGCAGGCGCACCGCGAGGCTCCGCCGCTCACCGATGAAGCGCACGCGCACGGACTTGCGGTGCAGCTCCTCGATCTCGCGGTCGAGGGCCTCGATGAAAAGGCCCATGAGGCTGCCTACCTCCTCGGCGGGACGTCGCCAGTTCTCGCTCGAGAAGGCGAACAGCGTGAGCGCCTCGATCGCGCGCTGCGAGCACTGCTCGATGCACATGCGCACCGGGGCGAGGCCGGCTTTGTGACCCGCCGAACGCGCGAGGCCGCGCGCCGCCGCCCAGCGCCCGTTGCCATCCATCGTGATGGCGATGTGTCGCGGCAGGGAATCGGGCGCGGCCATCAGACGTGCATGACCTCCTTCTCCTTGGCTGCGAGCAGTGCGTCGATCTCGGCCACGTGCTTGTCGGTGAGCTTCTGCACCTCGACCTCGGCGCGCCGCTCATCGTCCTGGGACACCAGCTTCTCCTTGAGCATCTCCTTGATGTCGTTCATGACATCGCGGCGGACGTTGCGCACGGCGACGCGCGCATTCTCGGCATCGTGGCGCAGCACCTTGGTGATCTCACGGCGGCGCTCCTCGGTGAGCGGTGGCATCGGTATGCGGATCACCGTGCCCGCGGTCATCGGAGTGAGCCCGAGGTCGGACTTGAAGATGGCCTTCTCGATGGCCTGCACGACGCTCTTCTCCCAGGGAGAGATGACGAGCGTCCGTCCTTCCTCCACCGTGATGCTCGCCACCTGCTGCAGTGGCACGTCCGTGCCGTAGTAGTCCACCTTCAGGTGCTCGACCAGGCTCGGATGCGCGCGCCCGGTGCGCAGCTTCTTCAGCTCGGCCTGGAAGTTCTGCACGCACTTCGCCATGCGTGCGACCGCGTCTTTCCTGATGTCATCGAGCATCGTCGTTCTCCTCGCTGCCCGTGGGCGTTCAGTCGAAGGTGACCGCCGTGCCCACGTCCTCGCCGCGCACGATGCGGGTGAGGTCGCCGGGATTGTTGAGATTGAACACGCGCAAAGGCAAGTGATTGTCCCGGCACATGACGATCGCGGTGGCGTCCATGACGTTCAGCCGGTCGGCGAGCACCTTATCGAAGGTGAGGCGCGCGTAGCGCACCGCCTGGGGATTGCGCAGCGGATCGTCGGAGAAAACGCCGTTCACGCGCGTCGCCTTCAGCAGCACATCGGCGCTGATCTCGATGGCGCGCAGCGCGGCGGCAGTGTCGGTGGTGAAGAAGGGATTGCCGGTGCCGGCGGCGAAGATCGTAACCCGGCCCTTCTCGAGGTGGCGCATGGCGCGCCGGCGGATGTAGTCCTCGCACACCTCGTTGATGCGGATGGCGGACATGACGCGCGCATGCATGCCGAGGCTCTCGAGCGCGTCCTGCATGGCGAGCGCGTTCATGACGGTGGCGAGCATACCCATGTGGTCCGCGGCCACGCGGTCCATGCCGGCCCGCGCGAGCCCCGCGCCGCGGAAGATGTTGCCGCCGCCGATGACCACCGCCAGCTGCACCTGCATCTGCACGATCTCGTGGAGCTCGCCCGCGATGCGCTTGATGACCGTCGGATCGATGCCGTAGTCGCCCTCGCCCATCAGCGCTTCGCCCGACAGCTTCACGAGTATCCTCGAGTACGCCGCCTTCGCCTGATTCATCGTCTTTCCTCGCGGTCCTCACCGAAGCTCAAAAAAACCCCGCACGCGGCGGGGTTTCCATGCTGTGCCCGCTGCTGCGTGGTCAGTGCCTGACGGGCCCCGGTCCGGCGCCCTTCACCTGAGCCATCACCTCCGCGACGAAATCGTCCTGTTTCTTCTCGATGCCGGCGCCGACCTCGAAGCGCTCGAAAGCGAGCACGCGCGCTCCGGCGCCCTTCAGCAGCTTCTCGACCGTCACGTCGGGATCCTTGACGAACGGCTGACCGGCGAGGGTGATCTCGGCCAGCACCTTGCGCAGCCGACCCTCCACCATCCGGGCGACGATCTCCGGGGGCTTGCCCTCACCCTGCGCCTGGCTGGTCAGGATCTCGCGCTCCTTGGCGACCACCTCGCCAGGTACCTGCGCGGCGCTCAGGTATTTCGGGTTGCTCGCCGCAACGTGCATGGCAAGGTCGTAAGCGAGACTGGCCGAGCCGCCCTCGAGGGCGACCAGCGCGCCGATGCGCGTGCCGTGCAGATAGGCGCCGAGGCAGCCCGGGGAGCTCAGCACGCTCGAGCGCCGCACGGTGATGTTCTCGCCGATCTTCGCGATGAGGTTGCGTCGGCGCTCCTCGACACTTTCGCCCGAGGCGAGCCGTGTCCCGGCGAGCGCCGCGAGGTCAGCGGGCCGCAGTGCCAGTGCAGCGTCCGCGACCGCCTGGGCGAAGGTGCGGAAATCCTGCTCGCGCGCGACGAAGTCCGTCTCGCAGTTGACCTCGACGAGCGCTGCTGCCTGGGCGTCTGCGGCGCGTGCCAGCGCGACGACACCTTCGGCGGCGACGCGCGTCGCCTTCTTGTCGGCCTTCGCCAGGCCCTGGCGGCGCATCAGCTCGGCGGCCGCATCGAGATCGCCCTTGGTCTCCACGAGTGCCTTCTTGCACTCCATCATCCCGGCGCCGGTGCGCTCGCGCAGCTGCTTCACTGCATCTGCCGTGATATTCATGCGTCCGCTCCGGCGGATCCTGTGCCTCCGCGCTTGCGCCGGCCCGCTCCGCCGGCCGGACGACGCTCCGCCTCGCCCGGAATGCTGTCGGCGGCCGCCGCGGCGACGTCCTCCGCCTCGAGATCGAGATCCTCGGCATCGGGCTCCTCGGTGGTGCCCGGCGCCTTCACCGGCGGGAGCTTGCGACGCGCCGGCGCCTTGCGGCGCACCGCCGGCTGCGGTCGCTGCCGGCCACGCGCCGCCTTCTTGCGCGGCGCCCCGGCCTCATCGAGCTCCACGAACTCGTCCTCACCAACGGTCACCTGCGGCACCGATTCCTTGCCTTCGAGCACCGCGTCGGCTATTCCGGCGGCATAGAGCTGGATGGCCCGCATGGCGTCATCGTTGCCGGGAATCACGTAGTCGATGCCGTCGGGGGAGCAGTTGGTGTCGACGATCGCGACCACGGGGATGCCCAGCTTTCTCGCCTCGTGGATGGCGATGTCCTCGTGCCCCACATCGACCACGAACAATGCGTCGGGGAGCGACTCCATGTTCTTGATGCCCCCGAGGCTCCTCTCGAGCTTGTCCATCTCGCGGCGCAGCTGCGTGGCCTCTTTCTTGCCGCGCTTCTCGAGCGCACCGGAGGCGGCGAGCTCGGTGATCTCGCCGAGCCGCTTGATCGACTGGCGGATGGTCTTGAAGTTGGTGAGCATGCCGCCCAGCCAGCGTTGATTCACATAGGGCTGGCCGGCGCGCTCGGCCTCCTTCTGGATCGACTCGCGTGCGGAGCGCTTGGTGCCGACGAACAGCAGCGTGCCGCCATCGGCGATCACGCCCTTGATGAAGTTCGCCGCCTCCGCATACATCGGCTGCGTCTTCTCGAGATTGATGATGTGGATCTTGTTCCGCTCACCGAAGATGAATGGCGCCATCTTCGGGTTCCAGAAGCGGGTCTGATGTCCGAAATGGACTCCCGCCTCCAGCATCTGTCGCATGGACACGCCGGGCATGAGCACTCCTTGTGGGTTGAGCCTCCGCACATCCCCGTGACCATCCCGCGGAGCGCCGCCACGCGGGCGGATCGATCGCGGAACACCCAGTCGCCGGATTAACGATGCGCGTGTGGGTTGCGTTGCCAAAAAAGGCCGCGCTTTATACCATGAAGACCTCGTCGGAACAATGTCTTACGAGCCGCCCGCGGCCTCTTGGCCGCGGGGGTGGCCGACCCCATTTCGGAGCGTATGCACGTCACCATCAAGACCGCGGAAGAGCAGGAGAAAATGCGGGTCGCCGGGCGGCTCGCCGCCGAGGTGCTCGACATGATCGGGGCTCACGTGGTGCCGGGCGTG
>Ga0335069_10013778_pt1 | contig 11342 bp, 11 predicted proteins | sample Lox_Sample_11_FD_206714 | JGI IMG/M metagenome (GOLD analysis project Ga0335069, IMG submission 206714) | Soil microbial communities from Loxahatchee National Wildlife Refuge, Florida, United States - Lox_Sample_1.1 | ecosystem: Environmental > Terrestrial > Soil > Wetlands | place: USA... | reverse complement strand
TAGTGGTTTGCTTTTGGAAGAACCCGGAACCTTGAACCGTCACTTCATTTCTGACTTCCTGAGACCAAGCGGATATTGCGGAAAGAATAAGAATGATCGCTAGAGCGGTCAACTTCTTTGTCATTGCGTCCCCTTTGTGGACCACTTAGTGAGTGGCCCGCAAGGAGGAAGAGGGCATCCCGTTTGCCAAAATGCGTCTGCGCTGCTAAGTGATTGTCGCTCAGCCTGTTGTGCATAAGGCGACTGCTATACCAGAACCTCGGCCTTGCCCGCATGCTGGCGGCGGGACCATATGCTGTCAGGCTGAATAATCGGCGCGAGTTATGTTCAGCCTCCGCATCTTGTTTTGCAGCGTGGTTCTCTTGAGCCCTAGGCGTTCTGCCGCTCCGCCATTCCCCGCGATCCTCCCCGAGGCACTCTTCAAAGCATCGAGGATCGCCTGCCGCTCCGCTTGTTCGAATGTCGTCGCCGACGAAACCACAGTGCGAGCCCCAGACTTCCTCAGTTCCGAGCGCGGAACGTTCAACTCTTCCCCTTGCGTAAGGATCACGCAGCGTTCAATGAAATTCTCCAACTCACGAATGTTTCCGGGCCAGTCGGCATTGACCAAAGCCTCCATCGCGTGTTTCGGCACAGACCGGATGCGCTTCTGCATGCGGCGGGAAAGACGCGACACAAAGAAGTGGACCAGCAGTTGAATGTCTTCGCGTCTCTCGCGCAGCGGAGGAATTTCAATTGGAAATACTCTCAGCCTATAAAAGAGGTCTTCGCGGAATTGATTGTTGCGGATCATGCCCTCCAGGTCGCGATGGGTGGCCGCTATCAAACGAACATCGACGTGGATGGTCTTGGTACTTCCGAGTCGTTCGAACTCCTGCTCCTGCAGAGCTCGCAGGAGCTTAGGCTGCAAATCCATCGTGATGTCGCCGATTTCGTCGAGAAACAGACTGCCCTGATCTGCCAACTCAAAGCGTCCGCGCTTCTGCATGAGTGCGCCCGTGAAAGCGCCCTTTTCATGACCGAACAGTTCGCTTTCGACGAGTCCAGACGGAATGGCCGCACAGTTCAGTCGGACGAATGTACGCCCACGCCGCGGACTGAGGTTGTGGATGGCGCGGGCAACCAGTTCCTTGCCAGTGCCAGTCTCACCATGCAACAACACTGTTGAGCTGGTGGGTGCCACGATCGCAACCTGGTCCAGCACCTTGCGAATGGCCGCGCTCTTGCCAACGATGTCTTCGAAGTTGTACTCAGATTCGATTTCCGATTCAAGGTAAAGTCTCTGCTCTTCCAGATCGTCGCGCGAGGCTCGGAGACGTCCATAGGCCAGAGCATTCTCGAGTACCAGTGATGTTTGTGTTCCGATCTGCGAGAGCAGGTCGCGGTCCGCCTCGTTGAACCCATTCGCCCTGCGACTGCACATGGTCAACAAGCCCAAGGGGCCATCGGCGCCCAAGAGTGGAACTAGAACGGCCGAAAGGAGGGATTCAGCTCGGGACGCCTCGCGGAGGGACGGCGGTATGTCTGCTTCCGCGAGCGAGTAATACTGTGGCGTCCGGAGGTGCGACCATTCACTCCATAGCTTCGTGGGCTCGACTACGACAACCTTGTCGAGAAAGCCCTTTCCAGTCGGGAAATCGAGAAATCTACGTTCCAAGCTGCCCGACTGCTTGTTGAAGAGCCACAATGACGTGAGGTCGTTGCCCAGGTGCTTCCGCATTGACACTGCGAAGGCCTGAAACAGTTCGTCCGCTTCCAGCTTGGTGACGATATGGTTGTTGATTTCGAGCAACAAGCTGAGCCGATCTCGCTGCTGTACGACCTCTCGGTGGTAAAGCTCTGCGTTATCTCTCGCTAGTGCGCACTCGAGCGCAACCGCAACGTGGGAAGCCAGGGCACTGAGCATCTCGACGTCTTCGGGAGCAAATTGTTGGCCCTGCAACTTCGGCGTCGACAGAATTCCGTAGCGTTTTTGTGCGGTCGATACGGGGAACAAATACGTGCTTCGTCCCGCAACCTCTGCTGCAAAGGGAGCCATGTCCGGGTGTTCCAGCATTGCCTGCGACAAGTCAGGGACAAACACTGGCTTCTGTTCGTCTAAAACTTGCGCCACAAGGCCAATGCGTAACAATTTGGCTCCGCGTTGAATCGCAGGAGCGTCCGTATCTCGATCAAATTCGAAGCTATACAAACTTCCGCCATCGTCACTCAACACATAGAGTTCGGCCCCGTGCAATCTGGAGGTGCTGGCGAGAACACCTCGCAGGCTGTTCAAAACGGCTTTGACAGTGGGTTGATCGGCTAAAGCGCTGGACGCACCCAGCAGTATTCGATATCGGTCTTCGGTGATGGTCATGGCAATTGAGTTCTTCCGCTGCACTCAGCTTTTTTGCGCTTCCAAGTATTCCCCAACCACGTTCCCGCCGCAATCAACATCCTGATGGATGCCGACAACCTGGACGGCCCGAGTTCGCTTGAAACTCCTGTCGTTGACGATCCAGTGACGCTGGAACCGTTGAAAGCGCTGTGTTTATGGCTAGCTCCATATCCCGTCTATCTCGAACACGCCCCCGCATACATTTCGAAAAAGACAGTCGATGCTCGCTCGGTTGGCATGTGGTTGCAGAAACCGAGAGGCCGGTCGCGCTGAGCCGGGGAGGAATCGATATCGCTACGACCGTAGATTCGTGCCAGAGCGCCATCTCCGGCGGTAACGATATCGATTTCCTGCGTATCGACGCGCTTGTTTTCGTCATCGAGCAATGGAATCGGTTCCTCTCCAGTACGGTATCCGAGACTTTTTTCCCACGGACAATTGAGGCCGCAACACGAAAATGATGTTCGCAACGGGATGGCCATTAGCGGGCGGGTGGCAAATCTAGAATCATCAAGTACTTACCCTGCATGTGCCTGCTACTGCGAAATGGCCGGACACTATCCGGGCAGTTGCGTGCCCAAATAAGGGCAGGTGTAGGTACGGTAATTCTGACCGTATTGGGGCAAGAGTTAGTGAGAAGATCGCTTCGGGCGCAGGAGGCAATTCTCCCCGGTTTGGAATAGGCGGAGTGGCAGCAGACAAACATAATCGCTAGCACACAATTTTAGCGGAGTGATGAATTTAGGTTCCGCTTAACGGCAGAGTTCACAAGACAAGGTTCGCGGCCGAGGGCCTCCTCGTATCGACTTCAGCAGTTTCGTCCGTGCTCGGGCTGTTTGGGCTTTTACAGTTCCCACGGGAACTCCCAGAATGCGAGCTGTCTCGCAGACCGACAAATCATGCACATACCTCAGGTGAAAGGCTCTTCGAAGAGCCGGTGACAGCCTTGCTGCCGATCTCATCAAGCGCGCAGCCAGGTCAGACCAGTGGCAGTCGTCTTCGGGATTTGGCCGCTCGTCGACCAACAGATCGGCGAGTGAATGCTCCTGATCTTCTCCGACTCGTAAATCCAGGGACAGGTGGCTATGACGTGACCGCCTGCGCAGCTGCATTCTTGCGCAATTGATAAGAATGGCCATCAACCACGTCGATATCTGTGCATCTCCTCTGAATTCACTCAAGTGCTTATGAGCTGCCAATAGAGCGTCTTGCACCGCATCCTCAGCGTCCTCTTTATTTCCCAGAAGTCGGTAAGCACATCGGTAAAGGGAGGGTAAACCGTGCAACAAGGCGTGCCGCATCTGAGTAGTTGAGGGTCTACTCGAAGCCGGGTCGGGACTCTGATCCCGCGCAACTGCTGTCTGTGAAGATTGCATACTATGCCCGTACCTTCCTTCGCTATTTGCCCCCAGGGTAAGAGCTCGGCAACGGGACAATGAAAACCGTATTGGAATTCGCGGCTTTGAGCGAGCGCCGAGCCTCCTGGTTTGCTTCGTCAATGTCATGTTTCAGAACATCATGAAGGGCGCTAAGCACCTGATACTGCATCATCGCCGTTTGATATTCCTGCTGCACAAGGTATTCGGCTTGCGCGCGCGTAATCTGATTTGCTTGTTGAGCCTGCACAATCGCCAAGAAATCGGTCGACGTTCTTTCTGCCACCAAGCTCATCGCGATTTCGTATGACTTGAGAACGTCTTCTGGACCCAAAGGCACTTCCGGTTTGACCGCGACCAGATCTGATACGACCGTGTTCGATTGAGGGGAGTCCGTTCCGGCTAGAACTCTCTCCGGGGGAGGTGCCTCCACCTGCCTCTTCATCTTCTTGGGCTGGGCGGCGGCCGTGTGCCACATTGTGGCGAGAACTAGGATCGCAAGAACAATCTGTCGAAACTTCATCCGTGGCTCCTCGTGTGAGCTGCACATCATCTGCTAATCGCGCCCACCAACGATGTTTATGGCTCTTCCGGCAGAATTTTTCCGAAGTAGCAAGCGTGCCAGTTTGCGGCGCCGGCATCGCGACCTATTTCGAGTGCTTAGGTTCGCTAGCAGGTCTTTGGCTTTCGATCGGTACCTGTAGCGACCGGCCCAACACGTCGTTGTAAGTAATTGTGTCCTTTCCGACCAGTACTAGCAGTTCGCGTCCGACTTCGTACTTTGCGGGAATATCGCCCAACGGCTGCGTGTAAAGTACGACGTAAATGGTGTCGCCTACCTTGACGGACACGTCATAGCGAACGGGATCTGACGCGCTGCTTGCGGCCTCACGCGGCTTCACCTCGGTAATCATGGCTAACTGGTATTTGGACGTGGATTCGCCGACAGCCGAAAATGTCAGCAGACATAGGGCGGCTACAGCAATGAGCTTTCGCATCCTTCACTCCTTCGCGTTGCTCTTCCTAGTTAGGCAACCCTGAGAACCCGAAGACTGGGCGCCAAGTGAAGAGCTCGTGATTCCTACCCCACTGGATTGCAATCGGCATACCACATGGTTGACGTGTGACGGAGAGCGATGAGCCATGTGGCTCTTCATGCTCTTGCAGATCATCGGCGTCGTAGACTTACCCTCGTTTGAACTTCAACTTGCGCCCACATCCGGGCATGCGTGCCCATACTTGGCGGAAAGTGTGACACTTACCTTCCCTGTGCGATCAGAATCTCTTTGTTATCGGCAACTACTTGCGATCCGACCTTGGCATTGCGCGTGCACTACTTGACGCTGTGCGAGGCGGCAGACGCTTGCTAGCCGAGACGGACTCCGCAGCCAACCAGTTCGGAGCGCCAGAGAGCGCATAAGACCGCGCGGCACACTTCCGTTGTTTGTGGCCTTGTTTGCCCCTCGCAGATTTCTCAGATCCTTCCAATAGGAGAACGAACATGAGTGCTGACACGCTACCGGGCGAAACGAACATCCGGATCCTCTCGTCGATCATTAACCTTGTCTGTCCGCAATGCGGGGGAAGAATGTCGGAATACCAATGTGAAGGCAGATGCCGCCGAAACTGGCTGGCAGAATGGGAATGGGCGAATCAGCCGGCGAGACGCTCGAAGTGCCGGCTCTCAGCCCATGTTGCTCGCTAAATGCGCTGAGTTCCTCGCGATGAGGGTTCCCGGTCTGGAGACAGAGTAATGGCCGATAGCCAATTGGTAGGAAATTGATCATAGGTCCTGGGAGGATCGAGTATGCCAATTCCGAAGACTATGAACGCAGCAGTCGTTGAGAACTTCCGCCAGCCACTCGTGATGCGAGAGCTTCCGGTGCCTACGCCTGGGCCGGGGCAAGCCTTGGTGGAAATTATTGCGAGTGGAGTCTGCCACACTGACCTGCACGCGGCTGAGGGCGATTGGCCGGTGAGGCCAAGTCCTCCCTTCATCCCCGGACATGAAGGAGCCGGCATGGTCGTCGCACTCGGGTCGGGTGTCACACATCTCAAGGAAGGCGACCGGGTCGGTATTGCGTGGTTGCACAGCGCGTGCGGGCACTGTGAGTTTTGTTTTTCAGGCTGGGAAACCCTGTGTCCGGAACAGAAGAACTCCGGCTATTCGGTGAATGGCAGCTTTGCGCAGTATGCACTGGCACAGGCTGACTACGTGGGGCGCATTCCAAAGAACCTGTCCTTTGTTGATGCCGCGCCGATTCTCTGCGCGGGTGTCACAACCTACAAAGGGTTGAAAGAAACCAATGCGCGGCCGGGCGAGTGGGTGGTGATCTCTGGAGCGGGCGGCGGCTTAGGCCACGTTGCGATTCAGTATGCCAAGGCCATGGGGCTGCACGTCGCGGCAGTGGACTTGGGGCCGGAAAAGGCGGCGTTGGCGCGAAGCCTCGGAGCCGAGATTGCAATCGATGCCAGGACACAAGATCCAGCCGCCGAGATCCAAAGACAAATCGGCGGGGCCCAGGGAGTTCTGGTAACCGCCGTGTCGACGATAGCTTTCAAGCAGGCGATCGGCATGTTGCGCCGAGGCGGCACCTGTGTGCTTAACGGTTTACCTCCGGGAGAATTCCCGGTTTCGATTTTCGATCTCGTGCTGAACCGCTATACCATCCGCGGCTCGATTGTGGGGACACGGCTCGACTTGGAAGAGGCTTTAAGCTTTGCCGCTGAAGGCAAGGTGAAGGCAATCATCGAGACGCAGCCGCTAGAATCGATCAACGACGTCTTCCAGCGCCTCAAGACAGGAAAGGTCAACGGGCGCGTCGTGCTCACGATCGGGGAGCAAGTATCCCAGGAGGCATTCAGAAAATCCGCATAGGGTCTTGCCCTCACCGCTGATGCTGGCGCTGAAGTGCCGGAAAGCCTTTCACATCGTGTCCCTTTGTGGGTGTTCTCTATGCGTCCCCAGGTCCATGAAACGTAGGTCGCGTGCTTCTTCCTGCACCGAACTGAGGGCGACTCTGACTTCACGTGCGTAATAGATGGTCGCAGCCAAAAGACAGATCAGCGCCAACACGAAGACGATCACAGCAACCAATGCGGCTTGTTGGATGTAAAGACCAAACCCGAGCAGCAGGCAGGCAGTGATCGTACAGGCGAGTGCAACCAGTGCGAGGAGGAACCAGCGACGAATCATCTCTGCGCGTCGCTCGATCGATTGGATCTGCACGGAAAAGGCTTCAGCCTCTTGTGCACGGCCACTCTTGGCCGCGTCATGCCGGGCATGCACGAACTGCCTCAGACGGCTCACGATTCCCATCAAGCGCACGTTGATTGACATGATCAAGAGTGCCGTCGCAGACACGAAAATCGCTGGTGCAAGAAACGCCTGGAAAAGCCGTCCGATATCACTCATACCTGAATGTCCTGGCGAACATGATTTTCAGCAGGCATCCTTTTGACAATTGATCCGTCCGAATGGAGAATCCGAACAATCTGACATCGGCACTCCCGTTAGCGTAACAGCCATAGCGGGATGAGAGTTAGCGCGGCCATGCCGGTCAACAAGGCCAGGCTTTGCAATCCAGTTTTTCGATCGGCGAAAGCGTATGCATAGAAGCCCTTGGCTACGTTGTTGGTGGCGACGGAAATCAGAATGCCCTTGGCCGCCAAAGAACCCGCGGTGAGGGTTCCGGCAGACTGGGTCATCCCCATGATAAAAGCGTCCACATCGATAAGGCCGACAAGGCTCGCAAGGCCATACATTCCCGTGTTTCCAAAATGAGTGATTGCGAGGCGAGAGATAACCAGAACCGCTAGAAACAGTACTGCAAACACGAGTCCGGACCGCATTTCCAATGGGTTTCTCGGCTGAAACTTCCCGTCGGTTTCCGCGCCTTTCTCGTGATGAAGACGTGACCAGAGAAATCCAGTGATTCCGGCTACACATGCAAGAAGGAGAAGTGGCACCGCCAAGAGGTGCAGGAGTGTCCGATTGAAGAGCATTAGGAGAATTACCAGACGGAGGTACATCATCGCGGACGCGACGACGATGCCACCAGAGAACAGGTGCGCAGCGCTCTGAAGCGAAGCTTTCTTCGCCAATGCGACTGTGGTGGCGGTAGAAGAGTAGACACCGCCCAACAAGCCCGAGAGCAGCACGCCATTCTGTTTGGCAACTGCTAGGAGTACGTAGCTCCCATAGGAAATCCCGCATACCGCCACGACTAGTAACCACGTCCTGAATGGATTGAGCCCGAATTCAGTGAATGACTTGTTAGGCACTGTGGGCAAGATGACAGCTGCAAGGAGCAGGAATTTCGTAAACGTCAGGATCTCTTGCGGCGCGAGTCGCTTTGACAAACCCTGCAGCACTTCCTTGAGCTCTAGCAAGAAAAGGCTGGCAACAGCGATCGTTACCGCAATCCAGTAGTAGCTATTCGAGACCAGCGCACCCAACACGTAAGTGGTTAGGCCCGAGATTTCCGTCGTAACGCCGGGTGCCTCAGCGAGTGCCTCAGATGCAGACAGCTTGTGCCGGTATGACATCAACAGAAATGCACCCACCACCGCAAAACCGATGGAGAGTGGCAGCAGTTGGTCCCTGGAGAGCAGAGCCACTGCGTACCCGACGAGTCCTATCAGCGGAAATGTCCGCATCCCGCCGAAGGAATAGTCGCCTTCGGCCTTACGCTCCTCTCGCTCCAGCCCGATCAGAAAGGACAACACGAGCACGATCAGGATTTTCACTGCCTCGGGCGGCGGCAACAATTGAGACATCTCTGCGACCATCTCTACAACCTCCCGTTGCGCAGGAACTGGCGGGCCTCTTCAAGCTGCTTGCGTTTCTGCGCATCCACCTTGGGATAGGACAAGTCCAATCCTTGGAGCGCATCCACAACGGCCGCCGCAACCACCGCGCGCGTGAACCACTTGTGGTCTGCCGGAACCACATACCATGGAGCCCATGGAGTGGATGTATGCCGGATCATATCCTCGTAAGCGGCCATGTAGTCGTTCCAGTATTCGCGTTCCTTGATGTCGGAGGCGGAAAATTTCCAGTTCTTCTCCGGTTTTTCCAGCCGTTCCAGAAACCGTCTGCCCTGCTCTGCCTTGGAGAGATGTAAGAAGAATTTGCGGATCACGATTCCGTTGTTGCTGAGATGGCGTTCATAGGCAGAGATATCCTTGAAGCGCTGTTTCCAGATGCCGTTGCGGATCAGCGATGGCGGGATCTGCCGCTGTTTCAATAGCTCCTCATGAACCTTTACGACCAGCACCTCTTCGTAATATGAGCGGTTAAAGATCCCAATGCGGCCGCATTCAGGTAGACGTATGTTGGTCCGCCACAGGTAGTCGTGGTTCGACTCTACGCCGGATGGCGCCTTGAAGGAGTAAACCTCGCAACCTGCGGGGTTCACTCCCGACATGACGTGCTTGATGGTGCCGTCCTTGCCGGCAGCGTCCATCGCTTGAAAGATCAGAAGCACTGCCCACTGGTGCTGCGCGTAGAGCTTGTCCTGAAAATCACACAGTTGGTGAATGCCTCGTTGCAGAGCGGTCGCGGCGTGTTGCTTTGACCTCAATCCGCCCGTGTCTGCCGGATCAAAATCCCGGAGACGGAAGTTCTTGCCATCTTCTACTCGATACGGCTTAGCCAATTCTCCTAGCTTGTTCATGGATCTTGACCAATGCAGATCGCCTGCCAACCCGAGCTGCTGCTAAGTCGTTGAGTCGCTTGGACTGCCACTGATCGACGTGACATGCTCAATGCTTGGAAAAGGTCACTGCCTGAATGTGGGCAGCGCGAAGACACTCTTCACGATCCGTGGCCCATATTGAACAACGACTTACAAAGCTCCGCGGTTGGCCACCGACCTGCTCCTTGTTTGGATATGACAACCATCGTCCAGTTCGTTATGAGGCATGGCTACATCATTCTGTTCGCTGTGGTATTTGCGCGCCAGATAGGTCTGCCGTTACCGGCACCTCTGTTTTTGCTTGCGGCCGGAGCACTGGCAGCCGCTGGAAAGTTGGGACTCGTCCCGGCGTTCGCTCTGTCGGTCATTGCCTGTGTGCTGGCTGACTGGGTGTGGTACGAGGCAGGTCGGCGGAAAGGCGACAAGGTACTGCACTTCCTTCACAGCTTCACGCGAGATCCTGACGCCCACGATCGTAGGGCAAAAAGAATCTTTGCCCGGCATGGGCCTCCACTTCTGGTGGTGGCTAAGTTCGTCCCGGGATTGGATGCGGTAGCGCCTCCCCTGGCCGGGATGTCCCGCACCAGTCGGCTCCGTTTCCTCGCGTTTGAAACAGTTGGTGCCGCCCTCTGGTCATGCGCCTACGCCGGACTCGGGTATGTCTTCAGCCATGACCTGGACCGCGCGGCGGCCTACGTTGGCAAAGCAGGAAAGCTTTTGACATGTCTTGTGCTAGCCGGACTCTTCATTTTTGCGCTCCGCAAGCTGGTTTTGCGGTATCGCTTTGTACAGGAGTGTCGATTTGTGCGGATGAGGACCATCTTGAAGGAACTCAGGGGGAACTACCGCTGCGCGAAAGAAGACGACATTCGAGATGTATTCGGCGACTATCACAACGTGCTTCGCTGGTTGACAGTCTTCCTGATCGGGGACGATAAGCTCGCAGACGCTTGTATAGTCGACGCCTGTACCATTACCGAAACTCAAACTCCGGACTTTCACGAATGGCTCGTGCACTGGGCTGCCCGAGCCACGGTTGGAAGCGCACTCCAGGCTCAGCACGCTCGCATCGTCGAGCTTGCCTCCGAGTACGAGAAATGCGAGCCGGTGCAGGAAGAGCACCCTCCGCTTTCGGCTGAGTACTTTCGACTGCTGATCAAAAACTCCGACGCCATTCATGCTCGCCTCGACGTGCTTTGCCGGTTCGTGCTCGTCATGCGCGGCATTGCAAAATACTCTTGCGTCGAAGTCGCCACGCTGCTCGGGATCAGTCCGGGCACCGTCGAGCGAGCATACTCCGTAGCCTTCGACACGCTCGACCACGCCTCTAGCGACGTGCTTGCCAATGCAGATGTTCCGGCGTGCCACATTAACGATGAACCTGCACTTGCCGGGTCGACTGCTTGAGGGTGTGGCGGCGCCGAACGGGCGTTCTGGATTGTAGCTTTATCGACCCCCTAGTCGCCTAAGGGAAGGCGCCTCGTCGAGTCGACACTCAAGATGTCTACCGCGTTGTGGGCGGTTGAATAGTGCCACTGCAAGCCAGCATCGTGGTCTTGGTGGTTTTGCTAGGAGGGAATCCTGCGGCGCATCGGAATAGTAAGAGTTATTGGGTTTGTTGGGTTGGTCACCGCGTTCCTGCTGCTCTGCCCCGCACAGCTGACGGTGCCGCTACTGTATCGTGCCAAGCCGCAGGACGTGCCGTCATGGGCGGAACAGGGAAATTTTCGTTTTATCCGGCTGGACGGTGGGCAAATTGAGAGCTGGAAGGCCGAGCGGACCTGGTGGGGCGACAAGTTCAGCGCCGACGACAAGGACGTTCTGGCGCACATCTACGACCGCGACTTCGAAAAAATGCTCGGCTTGCTCAAGCAGGCGGAGTTCAACTGG
>Ga0335069_10013777_pt1 | contig 11342 bp, 5 predicted proteins | sample Lox_Sample_11_FD_206714 | JGI IMG/M metagenome (GOLD analysis project Ga0335069, IMG submission 206714) | Soil microbial communities from Loxahatchee National Wildlife Refuge, Florida, United States - Lox_Sample_1.1 | ecosystem: Environmental > Terrestrial > Soil > Wetlands | place: USA: Florida... | reverse complement strand
GTCCCTGGCCCGTCCCCAATTGCCCAAGGACATCGACGAGCCCGTTATCCAAAGGCTGGACCCCTCCGACCAGCCCATCATTATCCTGGCGCTCAAGTCCTCCCTCAGCTCGCCCCAGGCTTACGATCTAGCCGACCAATTCATCAAACCCCAACTGGCCCAGGTCAAGGGAGTGGGCGTGGTGGATATCTTCGGGAGCTCCAAACGGGAGATACGGGTGGAACTGGACCGCGGGAAACTCAACGCCTACCACCTGAGCGCCAGCACGGTGGCCCTGAACATCGGGCAGAACGGCCTCAACGTGCCGGTGGGCAAGTACGAGGTGAAGGGAAGCAACATTCTTTTCCGTTCGGTGGGGGAATACAACGACCTGGACCGGTTGCGCCACACGGTGGTGAATTTCCTGGGCTCGGACGTGCCCATCACGGTGGATAAGGTCGGGAAGGTCGTGGACACGGTGGAGGACGCGAAAAACTACAGCTCCCTCAACGGGGAATCGTCCTTGTTCCTCCAAATCCACAAGCAGTCCAAGACCAACACCGTGGCCACGGTGGACGCGGTGTTGGAGGCCATGAAGGGCCTGAACAACCTGCTCAAGACCCGGCCGGGGAATCCCCAACTTTCCCTGGTCCGGGAGGACGCCTGGGGCATCCGCCTCAACCTGGACGACGTCAAGCAAACCATCTTCATGGGCATTATGCTCACGGTGCTGGTGGTCCTGCTTTTCCTGGGCAGTTTCCGCTCGACCCTCATCACGATTACCGCCCTGCCCACCTCGCTCCTGGGCGCCTTCATCCTGATGAACTGGATGGGCTTCACCCTGAACTTTATGACCATCCTTGCCCTGTCGCTGGCGGTGGGCCTGCTGATCGACGACGCCATCGTGGTCCGGGAAAATATCTGGCGGCATATCGAGGAGGGGGAGGAACCCCAGAAGGCCGCCATCAACGGCACGATGGAAGTGGCCCTGGCGGTCGTGGCCACCACGGGCGTCATCATCGCGGTCTTCCTGCCCATCGCCTTCCTCAAGGGCACGGTAGGCCAGTTCTTCAAGCAATTCGGCATGACGGTCTGTTTCGCGATGATCATCTCGCTCTTTGAGGCCCTCACCATGGGTCCCATGCTCTCCGCCTATTGGGCGGGGAAGCGGGGAAGCCATTTGGAGAAGCACGGCCTGTTCAAATGGTTCGACGGCCTTCAAACCCAACTGGAACAACGCTATGAGAAGGTCATCGACTGGGCCATCCACCACCGTTTCCGAGTGGTGGCGGCGGCCGGGGCCATTTTCATCGGTAGCCTGTTCCTCGGCAAATTCATCCCCTTCACCTTCGTGCCCAACGGCGACAACCCGGAATTCCAGGTTTCCCTGAAGGGTGCCCCGGACATGGCGCTGGATACCACCCGGGACTGGACCCGGAAAGTGGCGGCCATCGTCAAGGCCCACCCGGAGATCGCGGTGACCTCCGAGGTCGTGGGGGACGCCCAAGGCAACGAGAACGTCTCCACCATCTATGTCCGGTTGATCAACTACCGGCAACGCAAGCTGACCGCCGCCGACCTGAAGGTGGAGATCCGCAAGGAACTGGAGCCTTACCGGCAGATCCTCAACCCGCAAGTAGGTGACCGGGACGCCTTAGGGAACCAAGCGCCCTTCAGCCTGGACCTGGTGGGCGCCGATTACACGGTGCTCCAGCCGGTGGTGGACCGGATCAAGGAAAAGTTCAAAAGCATTCCCGGCCTGGTGGACGTGCAGACCAACTACGACGGCGGCAAGGCTGAGTTCCAGGCGAAATTAGACCCCTCCCGGATGCGGAGCCTGGGGGTCCTGGGTACCGACGTGGGGAATGAGCTACGGGCCCAGATTTCCGGGGTGGTCCCGGCCAAGTTCCGCGAGAACGGGCTGGATTACGACATCCGCGTGCGCATGCAGGACGACCAGCGCAACCTGCAGGAGAACTTCCTGGACGTCCGGGTGCCCAACACGAACCAGCAGCTGGTGCGCCTCTCCGACATCGCCCAGCCGGTCACCACCCAAGGCCCCTCCAAGATCAACCGCTTGAACCGGGCCCGCTATATCGAGATCACCGGCCAATTGGGGCCCAACGGGGCCCTCGGCAACATCATCAACGGGGCCAAGAAGATCCTGGCGGCGGAGACCCTGCCGCCGGGCGTCACCTACAGCTTCGTGGGGCAAGGCAAGGACCTGCAGGACCTCTCCATCAGCATGCTGGTGGCCATGGGCCTGGCCCTGCTTTTCACCTACATGATCCTCACCAGCCTCTACGACTCGCCCATCATCCCCCTTTCCATCATGATCTCCATTCCCCTGGCCATCATCGGGGCCTTCGTGGCCCTGCTGGTGGCGAAACAGAGCCTGAACGTCTTCACGATGATCTCCCTCATCATGCTCATGGGGTTGGTGACCAAGAACGCCATCCTGTTGGTAGACTACGTGGTGCGAATGGAGGGTCAGGGCATGGCCCGGGACGAGGCCATCAAGCGCGCGGGCGTCATCCGCCTGCGGCCCATCCTCATGACCACCATGGCCCTCATCATGGGCATGATGCCGGTGGCCTTGGCCCTCAACGAGGTGGCCAAGTTCCGCCAATCCATGGGCGTGGCCGTCATCGGGGGACTGGTCAGCTCCCTCATCCTCACCCTCATCGTGGTGCCGTCGGTTTACGGCTATTTCGACGACCTGCGGTTGTGGTTCCGGAGGATTTTCCATTTGGAAGAAGAGGCGGACGTTTCCGGACCTAAATCCAAGACCCGCCCCTTAAAAGGAACTCCACCATGAACCTCCCCAAACTCGCCATCGAGCGGCCGGTTTTCATCAGTTGCGTGGTCATCCTCATCATGGTGCTGGGTCTGATGGCCTACAGCTCCCTGGGGGTTGAGAACTTCCCGGACGTGAGCTTTCCCTACATCTTCGTGACAACGCCTTACCAGGGCGCCTCACCGGAAGAAATCGAGACCCAAATTTCAAAGCCCCTGGAGGACGAGTTGAGCACGCTCCAGGGCGTGAAAAAGGTTTCCTCGATCAACTCGGAGGGGTTCTCCTCCATCTTCATCCAGTTCACCTTGGAAACGGACGCCAAGGACGCCGAGCAACGGGTGCGGGACCGGGTGTCTTTCGTGCGGCCCACCCTGCCCAAGGGCGTGGATGAGCCGGTCATCCAGCGCTATGACCCAACGGGGGCGGCGGTGGCGCTCCTGAGCCTAACCTCCTCCCTTTCCCCCGCGGACGCCTTCGACCTGGCCGACCAGGTCATCAAGCCCCAACTGGCCCAGGTGCCGGGTGTGGGGGTGGTGAACATCCAAGGCGGGCGCAAGAAAGAAATCCGCGTGGAACTGGACCGAAACCAACTCAACCGTTACCGCATCAGCGCCTCCCAGGTGGCCGACCGCATCGCCTTGAACGGCACCAATATCCCGGTGGGGAAGGTCTCCATCGAGGCCCGGGACCTGCTGTTTAGGTCCGTGGGGCAATACGACAACCTGGACCGGCTCCGCAAAACCTCGGTCAACTTCGTGGGATCCGATGTCTCGATTCCCGTGGAGAGGTTGGGCCAAGTGACCGAGTCCCTGGAGGAACCCATCGGTTACACCTACGTCAACGGGACCCCCACCCTGATCCTGGAGGTCTTCAAGCAATCCAAGGCCAATACGGTCTCCGTGGTGGACGCGGTCAACAAGCGCCTGGAAGCCCTCAACGCGGACCTTAAAACCCGTCCCGGCTCCCCGGCGCTGACCTCCATCCGCGACGCGGCTAAGCCGGTGCGGCTCAACCTGGACGACGTGAAGCGCACCATCCTGCAGGGTATCTTCCTGACGGTGCTGGTGGTGTTCCTCTTCCTGGGCAGTTTCCGGTCGACCTTGATCACCGTCACGTCCCTGCCGGTGTCCCTCTTGGGCGCCTTCATCCTGATGAACGCGGAAAATTTCACGCTGAATGTCATGACGCTCCTGGCCCTGTCCCTTTCGGTGGGGCTCTTGATCGACGACGCCATTGTGGTCCGGGAGAACATCTGGCGGCACATCGAGGAGGGGGAGGAGCCCAAAAAAGCCGCCGTCGACGGCACCCTGGAAGTGGCCTTGGCGGTGGTGGCGACCTCCTCGGTCATTATCGCGGTCTTCTTTCCCATCGCTTTCCTGCACGGAACGGTGGGCCAGTTCTTCAAGCAATTCGGCCTTTCGGTCTGTTTCGCCATGGGTATTTCGCTGTTTGAGGCCATGGTCATGGGTCCCATGCTCTCGGCCTATTGGGCGAGAAAAAAGGGAAGCGGTGGTTTTTTCGACAAAGTGGATGATTTCCTCGCCCCCATCCTCACGCGCTTCAACCGGCTCCAGAATTTCCTGGAGGACCGCTACGCGGTCCTCATCGACTGGTGCCTCCGGCACCGGTTGTGGGTGGTGCTGGGGTCCATCGTTCTTTTCTTCCTGTCGGTAGGGGGGCTGGGTCCCCACATCAAGTCCACCTTCCTGCCCTCGGCGGACATCGGGGAATTCATGACCTTTTACAAGGCCCCGCCCGGGACTTCCCTGGAGTCCATGCGGGACCAGGTTTTGAAAATGGACGAGATCATCCGCAAGCACCCGGAGGTGGCGCTGACCTCCATGACCATCGGAGGGATGGATTCCACCGGCACCGCCCGCCAAGACCCCAACACGGGGCGCATCTATGTGCGCTTGAAGCCCTATACCCAACGCAAGAACACCACCAGCGACCTGAAGGACATGGTTCGCAAGGAATTGGAACCCTACAAAGCCCAACTGAAGCCACAAGTGGCCGATTTCAGCGAGTTCGGGGACTGGGCCCCCTTCAACCTGAACCTGATCGGGGAGGATTACGCGGTGCTCGCGCCCTTCGCCGAGCAGGTGGTGCAAAAGATCAAGGGCATCAAGGGCATCGCGGACGTGCAATCCACCTATGACGGAGGCAAGCCGGAGTTCCAGGCCGTCCTGGATCCCGAAAAAATGAAAGTCCTGGGGGTCTCGGGCGTGGAAGCCGGTATGGACTTGCGCACGCAGGTGGAAGGGGCCACGCCCGCCAAGTTCCGCCAAAAGGGGCTGGAATACGACATCCGGGTCCGCCTGAAGGAGGACCAGCGCAACATCGAGAAGGACTTTTATTCCATCCTGGTCCCCAACCAGAACCACAACATGGTGCGGCTCTCCGACATCGCCCAACCCGTCACCACCGAGGGACCGGCCAAGATCAACCGGCAAAACCGGGCGCGGTACGTCCAAATCTCGGGCCAATTGGGCCCGGGAGGCGCCTTGGGCAACATCCTCAATGACGCCAAGGCCATCATGGACTCCATCCAGAAACCCCAGGGCATCACCTACGAGTTCGTGGGGCAGGCCGAGGACTACGCGGACTTGGGCCGTAGCATGGTAAAGGCGGTATTCCTGGCGATCCTTTTCACCTTCATGATCTTGGCCAGCCTTTACGAGTCGCCCATCCTGCCTTTCACCATCATGATGGCCATCCCCCTTTCCATCGTGGGAGCCTTCTTCGCGCTCTTCGTGACGGGCCAAAGCCTGAACATCTTCAGCATGATCTCGCTGGTCATGCTGTTGGGACTAGTGACCAAGAATTCCATCCTGCTGGTGGACTATACCCTCCAGATGATCCGAAAGGGCATGAGCCGGGAGGAGGCCCTCAAGCACGCGGGCAGGGTTCGCCTAAGGCCGATCCTCATGACTACATTCGCCCTGATCGCGGGCATGCTGCCCCTCGCCCTGGCCTTGACCGAAGTGGGAAAATTCCGGCAGTCCATGGGCGTGGCGGTGGAGGGAGGGCTGATCAGCTCGCTCATCCTCACCCTCATCATCGTGCCCTCGGTCTTTGGCTACTTCGACGATTTCCGGCTTTGGTTGCGGAGGAAATTTAAGATGGACGCGGATAAAGGGGAACCCGCGAGGTCGGATGTGGAAAAACCGAAGGTGAGGTTACCGAAACCAAAAGCCCGGAAAGAAACAGGGAAATTACCTGAAACGCCCGTTCAAAATCCGGAAATCATGAATTAGGTTTGAATCCTTATCCACCAGCCTTTATTTTTCCAAAAGCCGTGGCGGGGATGATTTCCCAATGGGTATCACCCAGTTTTTTCCAAATCAAATGAAGGACCAGGCTGTCCCCGTCTTTTTTCTCAAACTCCAACTTTAATGAATGGGCCCCTCTGGCCATTTTCAACGGCTTTTCCAAAGCCACCCTCTTTCCATCCAACCAGAGTTGGGCCTTGTCGGAGGTCAGAACCTGGAACTGGTATTCTCCCGACTTGGGAATCGAGAGGTCGCCCATCCAACGAATGAAGAAGGGCGGGTAGTCCTGGAAGGGGAAATCCCCTTTATGGGTGAAGTTCAGCAGGGGGTCCCAACGCACCGCCACGGGCTTGGCTTTGGGGTCGGAGGAATTGACATAGGTTCCTTGGAGGCCTCGGTTCCATCCCTGGTAGAGTCCCAGGATTTCCTTGGGAACCCAATAAAGGAATAGGAGTGGATGGCCATCCTTCGGGTCCAGTAACCGCTCGGGGCGCCCGCCTGGGAACAACTCCTCTAGAAGTTCCTCCAAGCCGGACTTACCCGTTTCCAACACGAAGAGCGTGTCCTTGTCCTTGGGCCATTGGTCGGGAATTAAATCCTCCGGAATCCGCAGAGGCCTTACCCGGCCCCCCGCCGGGTATCCTAAAAAGGCGATTGTGTGGTTCCCGTAATAAGCCGGGGTTATGAAATAATCCCAACGCCCGGGGTCGGATTTCTCGAGGCGCTCGATGGTGCGGCCGATGAAATTCTGCTCCAACCCGAAGCCCCGGTGGCAGGTCTCCTCCTGGTTTTGGGTGACGAAGTAGGTATATCCGTTTTGGGCCGCTAATCCTCCCAGTAGGAGAACGGCGAGGGCCAGCCCCCAACGGACCTTGAAGGCTGGTCCCAGGGAAACCCAGGAAAATTCCATCGCCGTGCCCGCGAAAAAGGCCGCAAAAGGCGTTAAAGAAACCAACCGGTTGGCGTTAGCGGGGTCATCCGCGAGGAGTCCCGTGAGGGCCATGCCGGCGAATCCCACCAGCGGATAAAAGAATCCGGGATCCCTCCTCCGCCGACAGGCCAACCCCAGGCCCAGGATGAAAAAAACGCCGGTGACGTCATCCAACATCCGGTGGCCCGGAATGTTGTGACGGGCATTGCTATCCCCCCGCCGGTTGAACATAAGGGCGTCCCCACTCCAAACCGTCAGGAGTGGCCGAAGGCTTTTTTCCTCCAAGATCTTTGATCCCAGGAAGAGCTGGGATTCCCTCAGCCCCAGGCTGCCTTTTTGCGCCATCATCCCCAAGAGGGGGGCCATCCACGCGAGCACGAGCAGAAAATAGGGCAGGAAAGGCCCTAAGGATTTCTTTCGATCATGGGTGTATTCGTCCAACCCGAAAAAAGCCATGAGGAGGGGCACGATCTTAAAGGCTTGGTAAGTGTAAAAACCGGCTCCGGTAAAGAAGGCCGAGATGACCCAGGCCCAGGCTTTCCGGCTTTTCCTCCAATAAACCCAAAAAGCCAGGGCGCCGAACAAATAAAAGGAGACTTGGATGCTGGGATAACCGGTTCGGGTCATGACCCAATCCCAGCGCATCACCGCCAGTAGAAAGAGGGAAACCAAGGCGGCCCGGGGCCCCGCCCACTGACGGAAAGTCCAATAGATGAGGAGAAAGGCCGCCAGGGAGAGCAGGGCGAAGAAAAGGTGGAACGCCCAAGGGGAGGAACCCGCCAGGCGGAACCATGCCGCCATTTGGTAAAGCAAAAGGACCTGGGGGACTTCGTCATCAAAAATCTCCCGGAAGGGCCGCCAACCCTCGAAGGCGATCCTTTGGGCGGATTGACCCATAAAGCCCTGGTCGGTGTGCATTCCCGGCGGGAGTGAATCCGTATGGAACAACCTCAGACAAAGCCCCAAAAGCAGGATGGACCCCAAAAGCATCCTTTCGATCCTCGGGTTGAGGGAAACCGGGGGCGTGGGAAGGGATGGGCGGGTGAAGAGTAAAAGCGCCGCGGCGTACAGCGCCAAGCCCGGGAAAAGGGTCCAAGGCTTGTCCTGCTGGGCCAGGAAAAATTGGCCGAGCCCCGCCAATCCGAGCGCGGCTAGGCCGCCGTTTTTTACTGAAAAAGGGAATAAGGATTTGAGGCTCATGGCTTTCGCCCACCGAAGGCGGTGGCCGGGACGATTTCCCAATGGGGATCACCCGGTTTTTGCCAGACCAGGTGGAGGGCCGCGTAGGGGCCGCCCGATTTCTCAAACTCCAACCTTAAAGGATGCATTCCCTTCACCATCCAAACCGGATTTTCCGAGGGGGCGGGTTTTCCATCCAACCAGAGCGCGGCGGGATCGCTGGCCAGAACCTTGAAAGCGTAGTCACCGGATTGCGAAATCGAAATTTTTCCCGTCCAGGCCGCCCGGTAGGGCAACAGGCCCCCATAAGGAAAATCCTGGAAAGACGCGAAATTAACCAGGGGCTGGGGGGAAAGGGTTGAAACCGGCTTGTCCGCGGACCCCGCCTGGTACAGGCCCTGAAGCCCCCCCCACCAGCCCTTGAAGAGCGCCAGCGACTCGGGGGGCGCGTTGAAGCGGCAAAGCCGGGCGGTGCCATGGGAATCCCTCAGGATTTCCGCGCGGCCCCCGGGAAATATCCCTTGGAGGAAATCCAGGACCCCCTTTTGCCCCCCCTCGAGGAAAAACACCGCCGGCAGGTCGCGGAGGAAATTGCCCGCGGCGATGGCGGCTGGATCGAAGCGGATCATCCGATCGCGAGCGGGATAGGCCAGAAAATCCTCGGTGTAATTCCGGAAATAGGGTGAAGCGAGGAAATAATGGAACTGCCCTTGATTTCTCCCTTCCATGCGGCGGAGGGCCTCCCCCACCTGGTTTTGCTCAAAGCCATAGGCCTCCCGGCAAGAATCCTCCCCGGCTTGGAAGTGGAAATAGGTCCAGGCGTTTTGCGCGCCGGCGGACAGGAGCAGAAACCCCAGGGCGCCCGCCACCAGGGGCTTTTTACCCGGAAAAAGGGAGGCGAGGAACATCCCGATTTCCCGCGCCATGAGGGCCGCGAAGTAGGCCACCCAGGGCGCCAGGCCCAGGAAGCGGTGGGGCGTCCCCGGTTCCTGGGTCATCAGGCCCGGAAGGGCCATCACGGCAAAGGCCATCAAGGGATAGGCCCCCTTCCGTTCCTTGCGGCTCCGCCAAGCGAGGGCCAGGCCCAGCGGAAAAAGCGCGCCGGTGATATCGTCCAGCATCCGGTGGCCGGGCAGGTTATGGAAGGGATTCCAGGTTCCCTCCCGGTTGGTCATGAGCAGGGTACCACCCCAGGAATCCGCGAGTGGCCGAAGGCTGTTTTCCTCCCAAACTTTCTTAAACAGGAACACCTCGCCCTCCCGTTTTCCAAGGCTCCCATGGGAAAAGACGAAAGTGACATAGGGGAGGGAGAGGGCTGCCAGGAGCGCGAGGGCGGGGAGCAAGGATTTACGTCCCGCCCAGCCGTCCTTTCCGCCCTTTCCTTCCCACCACAACAGGGCCCCCCAGAGGAGGGGAAGGACCTTCAGGGATTGATAGGCATAGAGTCCTAACGCGGCCAATAGGGCGGAAGCCGCCAGCGGGATTCTGCCGCCGCGAAGGCGCGCTTCCAGGAACAGGAGCATCATGCCCAGCAGGTAAAAGGGAACCTCCGCGCTGGAGTGCGGATTACGGCATTCAATCCAATCCCACCGCATGACCGCCAAGAGAAATAAGGCCGTCAAAGCCACGCCGGGCCCGGCCAAACGGCGGAAAAGGCAATAGGCGAGGAGAAGCCCCGCCATGGAAAGCGCGATGAAGAAAAGCCGCAAAGTGAAAGGGGAAGGCTCGAGAACGGAAAACCAGGCGGCCAGCTGGTAATACTCCAAGGGGAAGGGATTCTGGAAAAGGAGGGATTCCAAGCCGGGCCGCCAACCCTCATGGAGGATTCGCAAGGCGAAAAGCCCCAGGCTTCCCTGGTCGGTATGGAGACCGGGCGGAAAATCGTCGAGCCGGAATAACCTCAAGAAAAGCCCCAAGGCCAGGATCAACCCGAAGAGTCCCCTTTCCCAGCCGGGGAAAAGGGCCACGGGGGACGGACCGGATAAGAAGGGCCGGCGCAGGAGGATCAGAACCGCCGCGGCGTAAAACAACATCCCCGGGAACAAGGTCCAAGGCCGGCCGGATTGGATCAGGAAGATTTGGCCCAGGGCCGCCAGTCCCAAGGCCAAGGCGGGGGAGGCGGAACTCGAAGAGGGGTTTTCGGTTGAGAAGCGCCCGTGTCGGGAATCCATTGGCTTATGATACCGGAACCCCAAAGGCTTGGTTGACGGTTTCCCCCTCCCTAACTACGATAAGCCGGGTGTAGGGTCATTTTTCCTTACAAGGGGAATCACGGTTGAAAATCGCCTCCTGGCTTTTCGCCCTCCTGCTGGGGGCGGTCCTCTTTTACGCCTGCGCCCAATGGGATTCCTCCGGCGACAGCCTTCATCTCCTTGCCAACCATGTCTCGCCCCGTTACGTCCAATCCTTCCCGGAAACCGGCATCGCTTCGTCCATGGGGGCGGTCCTCGCGGATTACCGGGGGTTCGACCTGATGGCGATCAGCTTACTTTTCCTGGCGGCTACCCTGGTTATCCTCCTTTATTTTCAAAAGCCCCCGCATCCGGGGCAGGCCTTTCCTTTGGTGCTCTGGCTGGCCGGATTTGGGGCGCTATTGGGGCTGGGATTTCTTTGCCTCCCGCAAGGGAGTAATTTCCTGGATTTTGAGGCCCTAGCCGCCTGGACCTCCTCCGCCCGCGCCCGCCCGGATGGGGCCCTGATCCTAACCGGCGGGGCGCTGCTCTGCCTGGGAGCCTTCCTGACCCTGGCCTTGCGCTGGCTTCAAACCCCCGGGGATCTTGAGGACCCATGAATAACTTCCTGACCGTTTTCGCCCTGCTCCTCTGCGTGGCCGGGTTCCACGGAATCTTCTTTTACGGGGATCCCGCCAAGAAAATCGCCGCTTGGGTTTTCCTCCAGGCCGGGCTCCTGCTCTTCCTTTTCCAGGCGGTCCCGCCGGGCATCCCCCTGCGTCCCGTCCTGGCGGTGGAAATTCTTGGCGTGACCCTGGCGGTGGCGGGTTCGCTGGCACTACTGGCCCATAAGAAAGGGCGGCTTTATGGCACGCGGAAGGCCGGTTGGGCGGCCAAGAGGCAATCCCCATGAGCGTTCACCTGCCGATCCTTCTCCTGCTGGCCCCATTCACCGGGGCCTGGTTGGTTTTTGGGGTTGGTTTTTTTTCCCAGCGCTTTTCACGCTGGGCGAC
>Ga0335069_10013775_pt1 | contig 11343 bp, 13 predicted proteins | sample Lox_Sample_11_FD_206714 | JGI IMG/M metagenome (GOLD analysis project Ga0335069, IMG submission 206714) | Soil microbial communities from Loxahatchee National Wildlife Refuge, Florida, United States - Lox_Sample_1.1 | ecosystem: Environmental > Terrestrial > Soil > Wetlands | place: USA... | reverse complement strand
ACCCGTACGCCGGCATCAGCTTCGCCGCCGCCGACGACGGCGGGGAGCCGCGCGCCCTCGGCGAGGCCGAAGCCGCGGCGCTCTGGGCCGACAGCAACGGCATCCCGCCGTCGGGTCCGGTGCGGCTGTGCGCGCCGGGCGCCGACGGCGCGCGGCGCGCGAGCGACGACGGCGGACTCGCGCTCGCACTCGCGTACGCGCCCGACCGGGCGCTGGCGCGCGCCTCGCGGACGGTGGCGGAGCTGCCGGCGGATCGCGCCGCGATGCTCGCGGCGGTGCGGCGCGGGCAGCAGCAGGTGGTGATGAGCGGCCGGCTCGGCAACCGGCCGGTGATCGTCGTGCACGGCCGCGCCGACAGCCTGATCCCGGTCAACCACGCCTCGCGCGCCTACTACGCGCTCAACCAGCGCGACCGCGGCGGTCGCGACGAGCTGCGCTACTACGAGCTCGAGCACGGCCACCACTTCGACGGCTACCTCGGCCTGCCCGCGATGGCCGCCGGCTACGTGCCGATGCAGGCGTGGCTGTGCCGCGCGCTCGATGCGCTCAACGAGCGGCTGCGGCACGGCCGCGCGCTGCCGCCGTCGCAGGTGCTGCGCTCGCGGCCGCGCGGCGGCGCCGGCGGCGTCGTGCCGCCGCTGACCGAGGCGCACCTCGGCGCGCTGCGCGCCGACCCCGGCGACGACCGGATCCGCAGCGACGGCGGGGTGCTGACGATCCCCGACTGAGGCCCGCGGCGCTCAGTGCGTCGGCGGCAGGCGCTCGTGCCAGTCGGTCAGGCGCTGGTAGGCGGCGGCGACCCTGAGCAGCGTCGCCTCGGCGAACGGCCGGCCGACCAGCTGCAGCCCGACCGGCAGGCCGCGCGGCGTGAAGCCGGCCGGCACGCTGAGCGCCGGCACGCCGAGGTAGTTGAACGGCGCCACGCACTGCAGGAGCTGGGCGATCGTGCTCCACATCGAGGCGCCGCCGCCGACGTCGGTGGCCGCGAGCGTCGGCACGTCGATCGCGAGCGCGGGCGTGACCAGGACGTCGCAGGCGTCGAACACCTCGGCGCAGACGCGCCTCAGCAGCAGCGCGCGCAGCTGCAGGGCCTCGGCGTAGGCCGCCGCCGGGATGCCGACGCCGGTCGCGACGCGGGCGCGCACCTGCGGCGAGTAGTCCTGCGGCCGGGTGCGCAGCCAGTGGCCGTGCAGCGCGGCGGCCTCGGTGTACACCACCGTGCGGCCGAGCTCGGTCAGGTGCTCGGCGGCGGGCACCGTGACCGCGACGCGCCGCGCACCGGCCTCCTCGAGCGCCGCGAGCGCCGCCTCGAGCGCCGCTGCGACCGCGGGCTCGACGCCGTCGAAGAAGAAGTTGCCGGGCACGCCGAGCCTGAGGCCGGCGACGCCGGCGCCGAGCCCGGCCTCGTAGTCCGGCACCGCGCGGCGGCTCGAGCTCGGGTCGGCCGGGTCGTGGCCGGCGATCACGCCGAGCAGCCGCGCGAGGTCGGCGGCCGTGCGCGCCAGCGGCCCGAGGTGGTCGATCGACCACGACAGCGGCATCGCGCCGGTGCGCGGCACGCGGCCGTAGGTGGGCTTCAGGCCGAGGATGCCGTTGGCCGCGGCCGGCAGCCGGATCGAGCCGCCGGTGTCCGAGCCGAGCGTGCCGAAGGCGATCCGCGCCGCGACCGCGGCGCCCGAGCCGCTCGAGGAGCCGCCGGCGATGTGCGCCGGGTTCCAGGGATTGCGGCAGGCGCCGTAGAAGGGGTTGTGGCCGGTCGGCCCGAGCGCGAACTCGGTCATGTTGAGCGCGCCGAGCACGATCGCGCCCGCGCCCCTGAGGCGCGCCAGCGCGGTCGCGGTGGCCGCGCCGTGGAAGCCGCGGCGGATCTGCGATCCCGAGCTCGTCTCGCGCGCCGGGTCGTAGAACATGTCCTTGACCGCGATCGGCACGCCGTGCAGCACGCCGAGCGGGTGGCCGCAGGCGCGCGCCGCGTCGGCGCGCCGTGCCGCGGCGAGCGCCGCCTCGTCCTCGATCCTGAGGAAGCAGTTCAGCGCCGGGTTCAGGCGGTGGGCGCGCGCGAGGCAGTCGCGCGTCAGCTCCTCGCTCGACAGCTCGCCGCGCGCCAGCGCCGCCGCGGCCTCGGTGAGCGTCGCGCGGCCGGTGTCGATCACGGCTCCGGGCCGGCGAGGCGCTCGAGCTCGGCGAGGTAGTTGCCGGGCTCGGCGTCGAACAGCGGCACGGTCGCGGTGGCGCGCACCGCGGCCACCGCATTGCCGGCGCCGGCGGCGATGCGCGCCGCGGTCTCGGCGTCGAGCGGCGGATAGCCGAGCAGGCGCGCGAGCGCGGCCACGGTCGCCGCATCGAGCGCCACAGCGTCGCGATCCTGCACGGTTCCCGGCCTCCGCTCCTGCTGCTTCCCGCCGCAAGCATTGCAGTCTCGCGGCGAACGGTCAAAATGTCCGGCGGTTTCGACGCCGGAGGGCGACGATGCAGAGCAGAAGGCCCGGCGCGCGGCGCGCGACCGGCGGGCGCTGAGGCGGACGGCGGTGCGCATCCACGTGCTGCCGACGGCCGAGGCCGCCGCCGAGCGCGCCGCCGAGTGGCTGCGCGCCGAGATCGGCCGCGCGACCGCCGCCCGCGGCCGCTGCCTGCTCGCGCTGTCCGGCGGCCGCACGCCGTGGCGGATGCTGCACGACCTGCGCCGCCTGCGCGTCCACTGGCACGGCGTCGAGGTCTTCCAGGTGGACGAGCGCCTGGTCGCGGCGAGCGACGAGCGGCGCAACGCGCGCCAGATCGCCGACCGGCTGATCGCACCGGACGCGCTGCCGCCGACCGCGTTCCACGGCATGCCGGTCGAGCACCAGCCGGTCGCCGACGGCGCGGCCGACTACGCGGCGCTGCTCGCCGAGCGCTGCGGCACGCCGCCGGTGCTCGACGTCGTGCAGCTCGGCCTCGGCGCCGACGGCCACACGGCCTCGCTGGTGGCCGGCGACCCGCTGCTCGCGGACGATGCCCACGACGTCGGCGTCAGCATCGCCTACCAGGGCGTGCGGCGCATGACGCTGACGCTGCGCGTCCTGAACGCGGCGCGCCACCGGCTCTGGCTCGTGACCGGCGCCGACAAGGCGCGCGCGCTGCGCGCGCTGTGGGACGGCGACGCGAGCGCACCGGCCGGCCGGGTCGCGCGCGAGGCGGCGTTCGTGTACGCCGACGCCGAGGCGGCCGCCGCGCTGCCGGCCGAGCTGCGCCAGGCACACTGAGCACGGCGGGCGGCGCTCAGCCGCCGCGCTTCGCGACGAAGTGCCCGCCGAAGGCGTGGCGCAGCTGGGCGAGGAACTGCGCCGCGTAGTCGTCGCGGCCCTGGCTCGCGAAGCGGTTCATCAGCGCGGCGCTGATCACCGGCAGCGGCGTGCCGAGCTCGATCGCCTCGCGCACCGTCCAGCGCCCCTCGCCGGAGTCGGCGACCAGCGGCGCGACCCCGCCGAAGGCGGCGTCGGCCTGGAGCATGTCGGTGGCGAGCTCGAGCAGCCACGAGCGCACCACGCTGCCGTCGCGCCAGCTCGCCGCGATCGCCGCGAGGTCGAGCCCGAACTCGCGCTTGTCGCGCAGCAGAGCGAAGCCCTCGGCGTAGGCCTGCATCAGCCCGTACTCGATGCCGTTGTGGACCATCTTGACGAAGTGGCCCGCGCCGGCCGGTCCGCAGTGCACCCAGCCGCGGTCCGCGGCCGGCGCGAGCGCGCGCGCGAGCGGCACGACCGGCGCGACCGCCTCGGCCGTGCCGCCGAGCATCAGCCCATAGCCGTTGGCGAGACCCCAGATGCCGCCGGAGACGCCGGCGTCGACCGCGTGCAGCCGCCGCGCGGCGGCCTCGGCGGCGCGGCGCACGCTGTCGCGATAGTCGGCGTTCGCGCCGTCGACGATCACGTCGCCGGGCGCGAGCAGCGCGTAGAGCGCGGCGAAGGTCGCCTCGCTCGGCGCACCGGCCGGCAGCATGAGCCAGACGACGCGCGGCGCCGCGAGCAACGCGACCGCCTCGGCGAGCGTCGCCGCGACCGTCACGCCGGGCTCCGCGGCGAGCGCGGCGCGGGCCCCCTCGGCGGCGTCGAAGGCCGCCACGGCGTGACCCGCGCGCGCGAGCCGGCGCGCCATGTTGGCGCCCATCTTGCCGAGACCGACGAAGGCGACGACCGGCCGGCGGCTGGCGTTCACGGGGACCCCGGAGGCGGCGGGCGAGGGGCCGAGTGTGCCGCGTCGCTCAGAAGCCCGCCAGCGCCCGCACCATGGCCCGCACGGCGGCCACCTGCTGCCCGTCGCGGGTCGCGTAGCGCTCGTCGGTGTAGCCCCACCAGTCCCAGCAGCCCTCCGGGTTCATCGGCAGCAGCGCGCTGCGCCGGGTCTGCGGGTAGAGCACGACGAGGCGGTGCGCGTCGGCCCAGCGGTTGTAGCCCGCGTCGCGGACGAAGGCCTCGCCGACGAACTCGGCGCCCTGGTGGCAGCCGTGGAAGGCGACGTGCAGGCGGCACGGCTGGCCGCCCGCGCAGGCGCGCGGCACGTACAGATAGCCTTCCGCCGCGAGGCTGCCGGCGGGGTCGTAGGGCGCCTGCGCGAAGCGCGTCAGCGTCCCGGGGCCGTCGGGGGGCGTCGCCGCCGGCGCCGCGCCGTACAGGAACGCGAGCATCTCGCCGACGCCGTCGTAGTGGCAGGCGTTGAGGAAGGGCGCGGCGGTGAGCTCGCACGGACCGCCGGCGGACTCGGTCGGCACGCCGTGGCCGGCCGCGACCTCGTCGAGGTAGCGCAGGTCGGGTGCGGCCACGAGGCCCTGGTAGAACTCGGCGAGCGCGCGCGTCACCGGCGCCGCGACGGTCGCGTCGCGGCTGCCGTGGAACACCCAGACGCGCGCGCCGGCCAGCGACTCGAGCGGGTCGATGCGCCCGGCGCTCGCGGCGGCGCGCGCCAGCGCGAGCAGCGCGGGCGCGTCCGGCGCGCTCTCGGGCCGGCCGAGGCAGTCGCCGAAGGCCCGCGCCAGCGAGCCGCGCGCGCAGTACCAGGGTCCGGCGGCGAACACGCCGACGCCGCGCACCACGCGGCCGTGGCTGAGCTGGAACTGCGTCGCCATGTAGCCGCCCGAGGACACGCCGGAGACGGTCAGCGCGTGCGGCTCGATCGCGAGGCGCGGCAGGCCGTCGGCGCGCGCCGCGAGCGCGGCCGCGAGCAGGCACGCCGCCGCCGCGCAGCGCCGTCCGGCGCGGACCGCCCGGCGCCCTGGCGGCGGCGCGCTCAGGCGAGCAGCGCCGACGCGGGCTGGCCGCGCGCGGTGCGCGCGAGCAGCGCCCCGACCCAGCCGAGGAAGGCGCCGCCGCTCGCGAGCGCGAGCGCCGGGCCGCCGCCGGCCGGCAGCGCACCGAGCACGCCCGCCAGCAGCTGCGCACAGAGCCACACCGGGCCCGCGGCGGCGATCGCGGTTCCCGCGATCAGCGCCAGGTTCGAGCGCAGGCGCCGGCCGAGCGCCCGCTCCGCGGCGCGGCGCTCGCTCTGCAGCCGTTCGCGGGCACGCGCGATCGCGGCGGCGTCCGCGAGCGGCCGCTCGCGCGCGAGCCGCGCCGCGAGGCGTGCCTCGAAGCCGGGCGCCGCGTCCACCGTGCGGCAGAGGCGCGCGAGCCGCTCGTCGAGGCTGCCGCGGGGCATTGCCGCGCCGCTCATGTGCCGTGCTCCAGGAGCGGCGCCTGCGCGCCGAGCGCGGTCGCGAGGCGCGCGCGCGCGCGGTGCAGGTGGGTCTTCACCGTGTTGACCGGCATCGCGAGCATCGCAGCGACCTCCTCGACCGGGCGCTCGTCCTGATAGTAGAGGATCACGGCCTGCCGCTGTGCGTCCGGCAGCGCCGCGACCGCGCGCCACAGGGTCGCGTCGTCGGCGCCCGGCCGGTCCTCGACCGCGGCGTGCGCCTCGGCCTCGGCGAGCACCGCCTCGTCCGACAGCGAGCCGGCCGGCCGCTCGCGGCGGCGGTACGAGATCGCGGCGTTGCGCGTGATCGCGTAGATCCACGTCGACAGCCTGGCGCGGCCGTCGAAGCGGTCCAGCGACTTCCACAGCTTCACGAACACCTCCTGCGCGACGTCCTCGGCCGCCGCCCGCGAGCCGACGATCGCGAAGGCGACGCCATACACCCGCCGCCGGTAGGCGGCGACCAGCGCGTCGAAGGCCTCGGCGGAACGGCCGGCCCGCAAGCTGTCGACAATGGGCTCGTCCATCCCCGTCTCGGCGTCTCCGGCATGGGGGTGATACGCGCCCCGCCGCGACCCGGTTTCAGCGCCGCGTCCGGCGCCCGCTCCGCGCCCGCTGAAACCGGCCGGCCGGCCGCTGCGTATCAGTTCCCGTGACTACCTTACGACACGGCCGGCCGCCCGCAAGCCTGACGCTCGACCCCCTCTGGGCGGCGCTGCTCGGGTTCGTCGCCGGCGCGTCGCTCGGCGGCTACCTGAGACCCCTGTACGCGCTGCTGGCGCTCGTGGCCGGCGGCTGAGATCCCCATCCGAGGAGAGAGATCATGAACCCTGCCGTCATCGGCGTATTCATCCCGATCGTCGCGATCCTGGCCGGCATTGGCGTCGCGATCGTCGCCATGCTGGCGAGCCACCGCCAGCGCCTGCAGCGCACGGAGCTGCGTCACCGCGAGCGGCTCGCCGCGATCGAGAAGGGCTTTGAGCTGCCGCCGGACCCGCCGGACTTCGAGGCGAAGTCGGCCGACGAGTCGCGCTTCCTGCGCCACGGGCTGGTGCTGGTCGCGATCGGCGTGACGGTGGCGGTGGCGATGTACCAGCTGCCGGACAACGTGCCGTGGCTGTTCGGCTTCATCCCCGCGGCCATCGGCATCGCCTACCTCATCTACTACGTGGTCCGGACGCGGTTCGCGCCGCCCGCGCCACCGGCGGGCGGGCCGAACGCGTAGCCGGCCCGCGGCGCGCCCGGCGCCTCAGCCGCGCGCGCCGAGCACCGCCGCGATCGTCTCGCAGAGCGCGTCGATCGCGGCGGCCCGCGTGCTGCTGCGGCGCCATGCGGCGCCCAGCGTCCGGTGCGGCACCGGCTTCGCGAACGGCCGCGCGACGACGTTCTTCGCCGCCGCGAAGGGTCCGCGGGTCGCGAGCTCCGGCAGCAGCGTCACGCCGAGCCCGGCCGCGACCATCTGCCTGAGCGTCTCGAGGCTGGTGGCGCGAAAGTCCTCCGACTCGTGCACGTCGATGCGGCTGCAGACGTCGAGCGCCTGGTCGCGCAGGCAGTGGCCGTCCTCGAGCAGCAGCAGCGTCTCGCCGGCGAGATCGTCGGTGCGCACGCTCGCCTGCTTCGCGAGCCGGTGCCCGGCCGGTGCCGCGAGCGTGAACGCCTCCTCGCCGAGCGCGCGCGTCTCGAGCCCGTCGGTGTCGACGCCGAGCGCCAGCACGCCGACGTCGAGCTCGCCGGCGCGCAGGCGCTCGAGCAGCGCCCCGGTCTGGTACTCGTACAGCATCAGCTGCAGCTTCGGCAGGCGCCGCCTGAGCGCCGGCGTCAGCAGCGGCAGCAGGTACGGCCCGAGCGTCGGGATGAAGGCCACGCGCAGCGTGCCCGCCAGCGGGTCGCGCGCCGCGCGCGCGAGCTCGACGATGTCGTCGCAGTCCTGCAGCACGCGCCGCGCGCGCGCGACCACGCGCTCGCCGAGCTCGGTCAGCGATACGTTGCGCGGCTGGCGCTCGACGAGCGGCGCGCCGAGTTGGTCCTCGAGCTTCCTGATCTGCGCCGACAGCGTCGGCTGGCTGACGTGCGAGCGGGTCGCGGCGCGGCCGAAGTGGCGGGTGTCGGCCAGGGCGACGAGATAGCGCAGGTCGCGCAGGTTCACGGGGCGCTCGCGGGCATATATACGGATCCTATCAGCAACGGACTTGTGATCGAAGCCAGCGATGACCGGTCCCGGCCGCAGGAGCCGCGTCGCGCGGCGGGCGCCGCCCCGCCGCCCGCGGCACCGGGTGGCGCACCCTATAATCCGTCCATGCGAAGCCGGAGCCTCAAGCGCGCCGCGGGGGTCGTGGTCGTGCGCGACACGGCCGACGGCCCGCGCGTGCTGCTGCTGCGCGCCTACCGCAACTGGGACCTGCCCAAGGGCCGGCTCGAGGCCGGCGAGACCTCGCTCGAGGGCGCGATGCGCGAGGTCCGCGAGGAGACCGGGCTCGCCGACCTCGAGTTCGCCTGGGGCGAGGACTCGATCGACACCGAGCCCTACGCCGGCGGCAAGGTGGTGCGCTTCTACGTGGCACGCTCGCCGGGCGGGACGGTGACCCTGCCGATCAACCCGCTGCTCGGACGCGCCGAGCACCACGAGTTCCGCTGGGTGGCGCTGCCGACCGCGCTCGGGCTCACGGTGCCGCGGCTGCAGCGGATCCTGCGCTGGGCGGCGCAGCGCATGGGCCTCGAGCTGCCGGCAACCTCCGGCTGAGGCCAGGCCGCGCGCATGGACCGCGAGCACAGCGCGCGTCGCGCGGCCGGGATCGCGGCCGCGCTGCTCGCCGTCAGCATCTGGGCGGGCTGGATCCCGGTGACGCGCCTCGGCGTCGTCACGCGCCTGAGCCCCGCCGACGTCGCGGCGCTGCGCTTCGGCACCGCCGGCCTCGTGCTCGCGCCGCTGCTGGCGCTGCGCATCCGCGAGGTGCCGTGGCATCGGCCCTGGCCGCTGCTCGCGATGCTGGTCGGGGCCGGCGTGCCGTACTTCCTGCTGTTCGCCTACGGCCTGCGGCTCGCGAACTCAGGTCAAGGCGGCGTGCTCGGGCCGGGCGCGACCAGCGCCTTCGCGGCGCTGCTCGCCTGGCTCGCGCTCGGCGAGCGGCCGAACCCGCGGCGGCTCGCCGGCCTCGCCCTCACGGCGGCCGGGGTCGCCGTGGTGGTGCTGCACGACGCGCTCGCCGGCGCGACCCGCGTGGCCGGCTTCGCGCTCATCCTCTGCGCCTCGCTCGGCTGGGCGGCGTACACGGTCGCGAGCCGTGCGCTGCTGCTGCGGCCGGTGGTCAACGCCGCCACCGTCGCGGTGCTGAACGCGCTGCTGTTCGTGCCCGCCTACCTCGCCTTCGGCGGCGCCGCGCGGCTCGCGCGCGTGCCGCTCGCGGACCTTGCGCTGCAGGCGTTCTACCAGGGGATCCTGGCCGCGATCGTGGCGCTGGCTGCGTTCGCGTTCGCGATCGCGCGGCTGGGTGCGGCGGCGGCGGCCGGCTTCGCGCCGCTGTCGCCGGTGCTGGTCGCCGGGTTCGGCTGGCTGCTGCTGGGCGACACCGTCGACGCCGCGACCGCGGCCGGCCTCGCCGCGGTCGCCGCCGGCGTCGTGATCGCGAACGGCGGCGTCGGCGCCGCTAGCGCGCGACGATGATGCCGCAGGCGATGCGCGGGCCCGAGTTGCCGGCCGGCTGCGTCGTGTAGTCGTCCCGGTCGCGATGCACGACGAAGCTGCGGCCGACGATCGAGGTCGGTCCGGGCGCGAGCGTCACGCCGTCGACCAGCACGTCGGCATTGACGTTGCCGCGCGAGTCCGCGATCAGGCTCGGCAGGTCGCCGGCGTGGTGCGGCGGGATGCCGGCGCGGCCGTGCACGCTGCCGGCGGGGTTGTAGTGACCGCCCGCGCTCGAGGCGTCCGCCGCCGAGCAGTCGCCCTTGTCGTGGATGTGGAAGCCGTGCTCGGAGCCCGGCGCGAGCCCGCTGAGCTCCACGTGGGCGCGGACCTGGCCGCCGGCCTCCGTCAGCTCGACGCGGCCCGCGACGCTGCTGCCGGAGCGCGCCTCGAGCAGCGCGTTGGCGCGCAGCGGCGGCGGCGACTTGCTGCCGCAGGCCGCGGCAAGGCCGGCGAGGGCGAGCGACAGCGCGAGGGTGGACGGGCGCATGGGGGACTCCGTTCCGTGGGCGGTGCGGCCGAGCCTAGCGCCTCGCGCCGCGGACCGCTACCTAGCGCGCGGGTGGTGCGCGGCGCAGCACCGCCTCGCGCCTGAGCCGCCAGACGAGGTAGAGGAGGATCGCGACGTTGAGGACGATCACCAGCGCCTTGGTCAGCGTCGGGTGGCGGACGATCTCGTAGATCTCCACGGGAATCAACGAGCTGGTCGCGACCACCGTCAGGATCTCGGCCCAGTGCAGCCCGAGCCACAGCCCGACGCCCTCGACCAGGAACAGCCCGGCGTAGGCGAAGGTCGCGATCGCGATGATCTGGATGCGCTTCGGGCTCATGCCGCTGAGCAACGCGAGCCCCTCGCGCAGCAGCTTCTGCTCGAAGGCGTACGGCAGGCCGCCGAGCAGCCGGTACAGCGCCCGCTGCACGGCCGGGTCGTAGAAGCGCAGCAGGCCGAGGCCGGTGACGATCACGAGCACGGCCTTCACGAACTTGAACGCCGCGATCAGGCGCAGCACGCCGAGCGAGCGCAGCGGGGGCGGGAGCGTGTCGCGCACGGTGGTCCGGGGCCGCGGAGGACGGGCGGCAGTCTGCCGAGCGCCCCCCGCCGCGCGCAAGCCGCGCGTTACCGCAGCGTGACCCCGCTCAGGCTTGCGCCGGGCGCGGCGGCCGGTGCCGGCGCCGGCGCCGCCACGGCCGGGACCGGCGGCGGCAGCAGCTTGTACATGACCGGCGTCACCAGCCGCGCCAGCAGCGTCGAGGAGACCAGGCCGCCGATGATCGTCACCGCGAGCGGCGAGTACAGCCCCGAACCCTGCACCGCGAGCGGCGTCAGGCCGCCGATCGCCGTGGCCGAGGTCAGCAGGATCGGCAGGAAGCGGATCTCGCCGGCCTTCTCGATGGCGGCGTCGAGCGGCGTGCCCTCGAGGCGCAGCTGGTTGGTGAAGTCGACCAGCAGGATCGAGTTTTTGATCTCGATGCCGATCAGCGCGATCATGCCGATGATCGAGGTGAAGGACAGCGTGTAGCCGGTGAGCAGCAGCGCGAGCAGCGCGCCCGTGACGCCGAGCGGGATCACGCCGGCGACGATCAGCGTCGAGCGGAAGCTGCCGAACTCGAGCACCAGCACCGCGAGGATGCCGAAGATCGCGACCATGACGGCCGGCAGCAGCCCGCCGAAGCTCTCCTGCTGCGCCTCGACCTCGCCCGCGATCACGAACCGGTAGCCGGGCGGCAGCTCGATGCGGCGGATCCGCGTCATCACGTCGGCGGTCACCTTGGCCGTGTTGAAGCCGGGCTGCACCTCGGAGGAGACGGTCACCTGCCGCTCGCGGTTGTAGCGGGTGATCGAGTTGGCGACGCTCTCGAAGCGCGGCGCGGAGATCTGCCGCAGCGGCACCTGGCGGCCGGTGACCGAGCTGACCTCGATCGCGTCGAGCGCATCGAGCGTCGGCCGCTCCTTCATCGGC
>Ga0335069_10013774_pt1 | contig 11343 bp, 7 predicted proteins | sample Lox_Sample_11_FD_206714 | JGI IMG/M metagenome (GOLD analysis project Ga0335069, IMG submission 206714) | Soil microbial communities from Loxahatchee National Wildlife Refuge, Florida, United States - Lox_Sample_1.1 | ecosystem: Environmental > Terrestrial > Soil > Wetlands | place: USA: Florida... | reverse complement strand
CGCATCGTCGGCTACATGGTGGGATGCACACCCGAGGAGATGGCCTTCGGGATGCGCGTCCGCGTGGTCTTCAAGCGGCTCAACGATCGGGTGACGTTGCCCGTGTGGGAACCGGATCGATGAGCTTGAGGGATGCGGGGGCGCCTCTGTCTGAAGCATTTCACTACACGGTGAGAAGACGGTCTCACTATGCAGCCTGAACTTCATCCCTGGAATCGTTCCTTCGCCTGGCAGTCGCGACGCGCGGATTTGCGACGGATCACCGCGGCGCAGGCGCGTGCGTATGATGACGACGGCTTCTTCGTTTTGGAGGACGCCTTCGATCCTGCCACCGTGCAGCGCGTACTCGATGCGATCGATCCGCTCGATCAACAAACGCTCGACTTCCTGCGCACGCAGGACCGCGAGCGGTTTCTGATCTCCGACGCCAAGACGATTACGTTCACGCCGCATCTCGTCCTGCGCTCGCAAGTGTTGCGGGAGTTTTGTGCCGGTCCGCTGTTTCAAGACCTCGTGCACGACCTCATCGGTGACGATGTACGCCTGTACTGGGACCAATCCGTCTACAAGCGGCCGGAACAACCCAAGCCGTTCCCGTGGCACCAAGACAACGGCTACACGTACATCGAACCGCAGCAGTATCTCACCTGCTGGGTGGCGCTCACGGACGCCAGCGAGCGGCACGGTTGTCCGTGGGTCGCGCCGGGCCGACATCGCTTGGGTACGCTGAAGCACTGGTGGACCGACCTCGGCTTTCAATGTCTCGATGATCCCCCCAACGCCGTGCCCGTACCGGCGCGCGCCGGCAGCATCGTCGTGTTCTCCTCGCTGACGCCGCACTGCACCGGCCCGAATCTCACCGACGAGGTGCGCAAGACGTACATCGTCCAATTCGCCCCCGACGGTGCGCGCGCCACCCGCGGTCATCCCGACGACGCGCCGGAGTTCGAACCGCAGAACGATCCCGAGCGGCAATTTCCGATTCTGCGCGGCGGGCAACCGCCTTGCTGATCCGACAACCGCCACACTATACTATTCACGCCATGAAGGCCGCGCAGACCGCTTTCCGCTCCGAGGAGACATTCACTCAGCGCGAGTTCCGCCGCCGGCTCGACGAGCGCCCGTCGTCGGACAGCAACCACTACGAGCTGCTCGACGGGAGGATCGTGATGACGCCTCCAGTCGGTTGGACCCATAGTAGCGTCGCTTCAATGCTCGTCCATGCGCTCATTCACCACGTCCGAGCGCACAGACTAGGCGTCGTATTCGAGTCGAGCGCGGGCTACGAGCTCCCGTCGCGCGACACACTCGAACCGGACGTCTCGTTCGTCTCGACCGCACGATTCGCGACCCGGCCGCCGCGAACGCCGAATCAGTTCCTGCGCGTCGCCCCCAACTTCGTGGTTGAAATCCTGTCTCCTTCGACCGCCGGTCGCGATCAGACTGAGAAGAAAGACATCTACGCCCGCAACGGCGTCGACGAGCACTGGATCGTCGATCCGACACGCAAGGTCGTGACGGTCTTCAACTTGACTCGCCACCGCTACGGTCCAGGCCGAACCTTCAAGACCGGCCCGCTTCGTTCGCGCATGCTGCCGCAGCTCGATCCGAACGCCGACGAAGTGTTCTCGCTCTAGCACGCATCTGCCGCGCTGCCATGGACGACACGGCGAAGCGTCTCGACGAGCTGACGCGTCGCGTGCAAGCGCTCGAAGACGAACTGGCGATCCATCGACTGATCGTCCGCTACGGCCTCGCGGTCGACATCGGCGACGCGGCGCACAGCGCCGCGGTGTTTGCCGAGGACAGCGTCTACGATGTCGACATCGGCGTCATGCGCGGGCGCGGCGCGGTGCGCGACATGATCAACGGGCCACGGCATCAAGAGATGGTCGGACATTGCGCGCATCAGATCGGGCCGGCGGTGGTCGAAGTCGACGGCGACCGTGCGGTCGCGACCGGCTACTCGCGCGTCTATCTCGACACCCGCGCCGGCACACACATCTATCGCGTAAGCTTCAACCGCTGGGAGCTGGAGAAGCGCGACGGCGCGTGGTTGATCGCGCGCCGCACGACCCGACTGCTCGGGCACGCCGAGGCGAAGGCGATTTTCGCGCGAGCGTTTGCGGAATGACGCCCTCACCCCCGCCCTCGCGCAGGGGGAAAGGGAGTCGCAGCCGTGTCCGGCTTCTCACGGAACAGGATCCACAACGCCGCCGGCAAGGCGGTGAAATCCGCGATCATCGACAGCGCAAACGCGACCGCGGCGAGCGCGCCGAATTGATGGATCGGTGGCAACTCGGCGGTCGCGAAGGCGAGGAATCCGCCGGCGTTGATCATCGTCGCGAAGAAGATGGCTCGTCCGGCAACCAGCAACGTATGCTGAAGCGATTCTTCGACCGTCCCGTCCTTCCGCTTTTCGAGGAAGTGATAGAAAAAGTGGATCTGGTCGTTCTCGGACGTGCCCAAGACCGTTGACGCGATCAGGATCGTCGCGATGTTCAGCATCATGCCGGTGAGGCGCATGATCAGGAACATCACGAGGATGGCGAAGATCGATGGAATCATCGCCATCAAGCGCGCCGCGCCGTTGCGGAACACGACGAGAAACGCCGCGAAGATAATCGCGACCGTCAAGGCGAAGCTTTCGACCAGAGTGGGCACCAATCCCTGCGCCATCTTCGCGTGTAACGGGGTGAGTCCCACCGGTCGCATTTCAAAGTCTTTGAGTGCCGGATGATCCGCGACGGCGCCGTCCCAATGGCGGCGCAGCGCCGCATCGAGCTCCTGGAAGCCCTCGTGCTCGGCGGTTCGCGTGATCACGGTGACTTGCGTCTGCGCCAACGAGTGCGGCTGCACGAACCGCTGGAGCGTCGGCTCGGCGACGAGGAGTCCCTCGAGTTGTCCGGCCATCTCCTCGACGCCGGCGGCATCCGCCGGCCATCGATCGCCTCCGCCGGCGATGTATCGCATCATACGCAAGATCAGCGTCGGTCCGATGGCCGCGCCGACGTTCGGGTCCTGCTCAAGCCGTTGCTCGAAGTCGTTCAGTCCACTGAGCACCTCGGGTTCCGAGACGCTGCCGACCGGGCCCTTCAGCCACACCTGGGTCAGCGACAGGCCGGGAATGATGGGAGTGAGTTTCCGGATGTCGCGGTAGAGCGAGGAGGAATGGTTCATGTACTCGACCGGATCGGTCAACACGCGCATCGGCGCGATGACGCCAGGAGCGCCGAAGACCGCCCCGAGACCGAGCGCGCTGAGCGTCAGCGCCGAGATCACCAGCGGCCAACGCCAGCGGTAACTGAATCGCGGCAACCAGATCGCAACCCGGACGAACCACGCACCCGCGGTCTTGCGCTGCTGTTGCGTCGGGGCCCGCAGCACTTTTTGCAACGCGGGGAACAACGTGAAGACAATGACCCACACGAATCCCAACCCGACTGCGACCCACAGTCCCATTTCGCGGATCGGGCGAATGTCCGACACCATCAACGCGGCAAAGCCCACCGCGGTGGCAAAGATCGAGGCGGTGCACGCGACGAATTTGTTGGTCAGCGCGAACACCAGCTGATCGTCGACGGCGCGGCCGGGCGGGCAGTCGACGAAGCGCGAATGAATGTACACCAGCGTCGCGGTGGCCGTGACCAGGACCGTCATCGGCACCATCGGCGAAACGATCGTCAACGTGCCGCCGGTGGCGCCGATGTACCCCAGCGACGTCGCCAGACAGACGCCGAGCGTGATGAGAAACGCGACCAATGTACGCAGCGAGCGATAGAGTGAGACGTTGAGCACGATTACGAACGCGGTGAAGAGCACGAAATAGCGCCACGCGCCGCGTTGAGTCTCGTCGAGATACGCGTTGACGTAGGGCTGCCCGAGTTTGTGCAGCGCCCGCAACGGCGCGGGGTTGGCTTCGAAGGCAGCCAGCGCGCGGTCGATGGCGCCAAGCAGCTCGAGTCGGTCTTCGCTGCTGGTCACCTCGAACACCAGTCCGATGGCCAAATAGTGATCGCCCGCCAGCCCCTGTTGCCGAAACAGATTCGTCCCGCTGACGAACTGCCGGAACGCATCGATCTGCTCGGGCGTCGCCTCGAAGCCGGCTTTCGCCCGCCGATAGACAGAGAGCGCCGAGTTGGCGTGCACGCGCGGCACGACCTGCAACGCGCGCTCGATCTCGTCGACACGCTTGATCACGGCCGGCGCGAGCGGGTCGTCGGCCTCAGCCATCAGCAGCGCGAACTCGCCGGCGCCAAAGACCTTTTCGAATTCGCGCGTCGCGATGAAGTCGGGATCGCTGGCAACGATCAGGCGGTCGATCGAGTTGTCCTGGTGCACCTGGGCCGCGAAGTAAGCCCCCACCGGCAGCACGACGGCGTAGCACGCCAGGATCAGCCAACCACGCGCAACAATGGCGGTGAAGAGTCGCGTCACCGTTCACCCCGATCGGTCGGGCACGGGCTCAAGCATCGAACGAGCGTCGCCACAGCGGGTGCAGTTAGCACATCGCGACTCCAGATGCGTAGGGTAAGTATGGATTCGTCCGGCCATGGCGTGTAAGAACGTCGGGCCGTGAGTCCATCTCCACGGCTCGGGACGAGGAGGGATTTCATGAGCGATCGGAAACCAGCTCCGAGACGAATCGGCCGCCAGCTTCGCGGTATCCTGGCGCTGCTTGGCGCGATCGGCGTCGCATGCGGGACCGGGTGTCAGCACGCCGCGAAGCTCAGCGGTGCGCCGACCGAGCTGCGCGTCGGTCTGGCCCCGGTTTACCAACCACTCGCGTTCAAGGCCGATGGGCAGCTCGCTGGCGTCGAAGCCGACTTCGCCCACCAACTGGCGCAGGATCTTCCCGCGCGGGTGACCCTCGTCGAACTGCCGTGGGACGAACTGATTCCGGCGCTGCTCGACCATCGCATCGACGTGATAATGTCCGGCATGTCCATCACCGAGGAGCGCAGCAAATGGATCAGCTTCACCCAACCGTATTTGCAAGTTGGGCAGATGGCCTTGATTCGCCGAGCGGATTTCGCGCGGCTACGCCATCCCAAGACCATGGGACTGCCGACCTCGCGGGTCGGCTTTCACAACAACACCACCGGCGACACGTTCGTGCACCAAAAGCTCCCGCACGCCAAGCTGGTCGGCTTCGATTCGCCGGACGACGGCGTCGCGGCGCTGCGCGCCGGCACCATCGACTACTTTGTTCACGACGCGCCGACGATTTGGCGAATCAGCGGCGGCCTCGAACGGCGCGACCCGGATCTGCGCGGACTCTATCGCCCGCTCACCGAGGAATACCTCGCGTGGGGCGTGCGCAAAGATGAGACTGGGCTGCGCGACCGGCTCAACCAGATCCTGGTGCACTGGCAATCCACCGGCGAGACCGAGAGCGTGCTCGATCGCTGGATCCCCGTGCGCAAGATCACCGTCGACGTCAAGCCGACGAAGTGACCTATGAGCCGCCGCACTTCTGTAGCGGTGGCGCTGGGTTTCGCACTCGTACTGGGACTGCTCGTCGCCGCCCTGATCGCGCCACGCTTTCTTCGTCTCGAGGCGCTTCGCGTCCGGATCGAACGGCAGCTCTCCGAACGACTTCACGGCGAGGTGCGGATCGCCGCGGTGCATGCCGCCATCCTACCGGTCCCACGCGTGCTGTGTGACGATGTCAGCGTGTCGCTGCCGGCGATCGCGCACGCCTCGATCGGGTCGATTGCGGCGCAACTGCGACTGTCCAGTCTGCTGGTCGGACGGCTTGAGCTGTCGGGGCTTGAGATCACGCGGCCCGAGGTGCACGCGCAGCTCCCTCTCGCAGGAGTTGAAGCCGGAGGCGCCTCGCCGACGACCGACATTCGGCAGCGCCTGACCACGGCGCTCGCCGCACTCAAATCCGCGGCCGCTGCGTACGCGCCGGATTTGCGTGTCGTCGTGGATGCGGGGCGCATTGAATTGACGGAGCGCGGCAAACTGGCGCTCACCGTGAGCGATTTCAGCGCGCGCGCGCACCTGCCGCCGGGGCGGATCAGTGTCGCCCTCGCGTGCGCCGCGGATGCGTGGGAGCACGTCGCCCTCGACGCGTTGATCGACCCCGACACGCCAACGGTTGACGCCACGATCCGCATCACCACACTGCGCCCGCAGAAAATCCCCGGTGCGTGGCTCCCTCTCAGCATCCCGCACCTGGGAGATTCTGAAATCGACCTGACGGCGCACGCGACGATGCGTGACGGCGAACTGCACGCGGACGCCGACGCGTCACTACCTTCATTGCGCGTGCGACATCACGGGACCGACGTGCTGCTGCAAGCCGAGCATCTCGGCATTGTCGCCGACGTCAGCGCCACAACCACCACGATCGCCGCTTCCGACTGGCGACTCACCACGCCGCGCGCCCGCCTCGCCGGCGAGCTGCGGTGGAGCGCCGACGCGCCGCAGATACAACTCACCATCGACGGGCGCGACGTCGATGTGCCCTCGGTCCGGCAGGTTGCGATGCAGCTCGCGAAGGATGTCTACCCCGTTGCGTCGGTCTTCGACGTGCTGCGCGCCGGGCGTGCTGAGCAACTCAGAGTGAGTGTGTCCGCGCCGTCGTGGAGTGAAATCGGTGACGCGACCGGTTTGGCGATCCGAGGTCGCTTGGCGGACGGCACGGTGTACGTGCCGGGCGTCGATCTGGAACTCGTCAATGCGTCGGGCAATGTCGCGGTCGCCGACGGCGCCCTGCGCGGCGATCACCTGGCAGCGGAGTTGGGGGGCATCAAGGCGCACGACGGTCAGCTCCAACTTGGCCTGGTCGACGGCTCCAAGACGCTGCAGGTCGATGCCGAGATCGAGGCTGCGGCCGCCGAAGTTCCCCCGCTGTTGAGGCGAGTCGGCGGCGGCGGCGGGTGGACCGAGTCGCTGGATCAACTCGGCGATATCCAGGGGCAGGTTGCCGGGACCCTTCACCTCAGCGGGACGACGCAGCGGCTCGCGACCGCCGTCAAAGTCTCGCACTGCGACGTGTCCGGCCGGATTTCTGGCGCACAGCCCCCTATCCGCCTACGCGGCGGCCCTATGGACTACGCCGCCGATCGCCTCACCATTGGCAATCTCGATGTCGATGTCGGCGCGTCCGCTGTGTCGCAGCTTGCCGGACACGTCGACTGGAAAGACGGTGCCGCGACGGTTGCCGTTACTGCCGGCGCGTCGCGGCTCGCACTGGGTGAGCTGCGCGCGTGGCTGATCACGACGGGTTTGTTGTCAGAATCATCGTCGCCCATCAGAGCTGTGAGCGGGACGGTCAAAGCCGACTCGCTGCGCGTACGCGGGCCGCTGACAACTCCCAGCGCGTGGGACTTCGAGTTGGTCGGCGCCGCCGATGATCTCGATATCGAAGCGCCGCAACTGCGCCAGCGGATCGCGATCAAATACCCGGTCTCGCTCCGCAAGATGCGCGTGGCCGTCGAGCCAAACGCCGGGCTTTCCTTCGCCGGCGCGTTCGCCGCCCCGGATGGTCTCGACGGCTCCATCGATCTCGTGTGGTTCAACGACGATCTCGACATCAAGCGACTGGCGATCCGCGACGCGCAGTCCGACGCCACGCTGTCGCTGCACGTCGCACCGAGCGAATATGACTTCGCTCTCAAGGGGAAGCTGACGAAGAGCACCGTGGATGCACTCGTCCCCGGAAATCGGTTGCTCAACGATAGCGTCGCCGGCGACTTTCGCGCACACGTCGTGCCCGATCGACCGACGGAGTCGAAGATGGAGGGCCATCTGACCGCGAGCGACGTGACGCTCCCGGCTTTCGAGGGTAGCCCTCTGCGCATCGAGGCGCTCAGCCTAGAGAGTCGGGGGGGCGTGATCGGCATCGACGCGAGCATCGACGATCGACTCGATAGCCATCTGCATGTGTCGGGGAGTGTGCGCGCCGCCCCCGAAAATTTCGTCCTCGATCTTGATCTCGGAGCCGACCATATTGATTGGTCCGAAATCCAGCCGCTCCTGGGGCGTCCCGAAGCCGCGACCACCCCTTCAACCGATGTCCATCCGCCGCGATCATTGCCGCTGCGCGGGACGGTCCGATTCGTCGCGGGCGCATTCAACTATGGCCGCTTCAGTTGGAAGCCGCTGCGCGGTGCGCTGGCGATTGCGCCCGACGGAAGCACGATCCGAATCGCGGAAGCGAATCTCTGCGGCATTGCGACGCCGGGCACGATCACCCTGCTCCCCTCGGGACTGCACGCGACGATCAAACTGTCGGCGCGAAACCGACCGTTGGAGACCACGACCACCTGCCTCGGGGCAGCGGCTCGCACGGTGACCGGCCGATTCAATCTCAGCGGCGAACTCGCGGCGCGCGGGCGCGTCGACGAGATGGTGCGCGCGGCGCGCGGACAGGTGAGCCTTACCGCGAGCGATGGCCGCATCTACGAGATGAGCACGGCCGCCAAGGTGTTGTCCGCCGTGAACATCGCGACCGGTGCGCTGCGCGACATCGGCGACCTGCAGAAGGAAGGCATCGCGTACCGAACCGCGGTCGCGAAGGGCGAGATCAAAGACGGCCTGCTGGTATTGAAGGAAGGCGTATTCGATGGCCCGACGTTGCGGGCGGTCGTGCAAGGCTCCGTCAACCTCACCGATGAAACGCTCGACCTCACCCTGCTGGTCGCGCCGCTGAAGTCCGTCGAATCCGTGATGGGCTACATCCCCGGATACAAGTCGTTGGTCGGCGAGGCCGGACTGATCGCGATTCCCGTGCGCGTGACCGGCACACCGGACAACCTCACGGTGATACCGCTCGACCCGGCAACCATCGGCAACGAACTCGTCGGCGCGATGAAGAAGACGCTCACCCTACCGTTGAAAATGATTGCTCCAGTGTGGCCCGCGAGCGGTACGAAGTAACTCACGCCGGTGCCGGAGCCCGCCTCACCACCCACACTCGCACGCGGCCGATTCCTTTCAATCCGATCCGTCGCCGATGGCGCAGCACGAAACCACCGTTGGTCTTCAATTGTTGCCCGAGTTCTTCCGAGGCCAGCACCGTCCCCGGGCGCGCAAGGTTGACCAAGCGATTGGCCAGATTCACCGTGCGTCCGAACAAGTCGCCTTCCCAGGACAAGGTCTCGCCGTACGCCAAGCCGACGCGAACATCCGGCAGCGCGGCGTCACGCGCATAGGCCTCGACCAACGCCAACGCGATCTCCGCGGCCACGGTGGCTTCGTCGGCGGCGAACATGACGGAGTCGCCGATCGTCTTGATCACGCGACCGCCGCGCTCCGGAATATGTTCGTACGCGAGCGCTTCGAAACGCTCGACCAGCGCCGCCAGCGCCTCGGCATCGAGCTGCTGACTGACCGCGGTGAAACCGACGAGGTCGACGAAGCCGACCGCCATCGGGCGCGTCGGCGAGGGACTGCCGGTGGCCGCGGCGAATCGAAAGACCGCCGCCAGCAAGTGGCGGCGCCACACGTAGCTGAGAAAGGGTTCGAGATCGGTCAGGAAGGACGGCAACGCGTTCGCGATCGCCTCGACCGACGCCAGCTCCGATTCCTCGCCGGTGCGGGCAAGCCGATCGGCCGTCGTGGCGACCTGCGCCTCCGCCACTCGCGCCAACGATTGGCCGGTCACGCGCGTCAGTTGCATGAGAACGTGAGGCTCCGCGGCCCCCTGCTCTACCAGCGCGCGTGCCGCGCGCAGCATCGCGACGTCTGAGCGGGTGAAGACGCGCTCGTCGTCCGGCACCGGGGGAAAGCCGAGTGCGCGCCACAGTCGACGGGCAACCTCCGGATCGACGCCGGTCTCCCGCGCCACTTCCAACGAAGTAAACTCGGGCTCGCCGAGCAGCGCGCGCGCCAGTGAACGCCAGGTGTCTGAAAGGACCATGGGAACAGTCGCGGCGGCACCGTACACGCCGGACGCGGGCTCGGCAAATCCTCATGGCTCTGCCCGCCGGGTCTTGGTAGAGGATCGCATGCGCTGCGTGCTGGTCTCGCACTTTCACTGGGATCGCGAGTGGTATCGCACCTTCGAAGCCTACCGCGCACGCTTGGTCGACGCGATCGACCGCGTGTTGGATCTGCTCGCGACGGACCTGGGCTACCGCTTCGTGCTCGATGGTCAGGCGGTGCTGCTCGACGACTATCTGGCTGTCCGCCCGCACCGGCGCGAGGAGATCGCGCGCAGCCTGCGCGACGGGCGCCTCGCGGCCGGACCGTGGTATGTGCAGCCCGACTCGCTGCTGCCGTCCGGGGAATCGCACATCCGCAACTTGCTACTCGGCCGGCGCATCGTCAGCGCTTTCGGCCCGGCGTCGAACGTCGGCTACGTACCCGACTCGTTCGGGCATCCCGCGCAGTTTCCGCAACTGCTCAACGGCTTCGGCATGACGAGCTTCATCTACTGGCGCGGCAACGGAAACGAGGGTGACGAGCTCGGCTCACGCTATCGCTGGATCGCTACCGACGGCAGCCGCGTGTACGCGACGCGGTTGACGGAGGGGTACTTCAACGCCGCCTGCCTGCCCGCGGATGTCGAGGAGGCGGCCCGTCGCTTGGCCGAGGTCGCGGCGCGACTCGGCGACGCCGACGGCCCGGTCTTGTTGATGAACGGGTTCGATCACATGCTGCCGGACTCGCACACCGGCGCGGTGGCCGACGCGCTCGCTCGAATCACCGGCTCGACGGTCGAGCGTGGTCTATTGTCAGACGCCGTTCCCGACCTTCCAGAGAGCGCGCCGACGTTTCGCGGCGAATTGGTCGGCGCGCGCTACGCCAACTTGCTCGCCGGCGTGTGGTCGACGCGCATGCCGATCAAGCTGCGCAATCGCCGCTGCGAAACGCTGCTCGACGGCTGGGCCGAGCCGTGGGCCGCGTTCGGCGCAATTCTGGGAACGCCCGATGAACAACCCGCGCTGCGCTCGGCGTGGCAAACGTTGCTGCAGAATCACGCACACGATTCGATCTGCGGTTGCTCGATTGACGCCGTTGCCGATCGAGTGCTCGCGCGTTTCGCCGAGGTCGAGGGCCTCACAGACTCCACCGTTACCCGGGTGCTTGAACGGATCGCCGGACTCGGCACCGAACGGCGCGTGCCGTGGACCGACGAACCGGCGATTGCCGTCTTCAACCCGTCGCCGCATCCACGAAGCGATGTTGTGCGCGTGCCGCTCGACCCCTACCCCGCGATGCGTCTGAGCGTCGGTGTCCCCGAGTTCGCGCCGTTGGTCCTGAGTTCGTGCGAGCGGCTCGGATACACGATCGACGGCCGCCCGGTCGATGTGCTGGCGTCCGGCGATCCGGTCCGTGTTCGATGGCTCGACATTCAACAGCCGCTCGACGTCGCCTTCGTCGCAC
>Ga0335069_10013773_pt1 | contig 11345 bp, 9 predicted proteins | sample Lox_Sample_11_FD_206714 | JGI IMG/M metagenome (GOLD analysis project Ga0335069, IMG submission 206714) | Soil microbial communities from Loxahatchee National Wildlife Refuge, Florida, United States - Lox_Sample_1.1 | ecosystem: Environmental > Terrestrial > Soil > Wetlands | place: USA: Florida... | reverse complement strand
GTGCTCGTCGTCGACCGGCACCCGCCATTCGAAATGATCGCCGGTGAACAGGCAGTTCGGCCACAGGCACACGCGCCCCACGGTCCACAGCGGGTCGTCTTGCGAGGTGTCGGTCCGCACGCGCCGGTACACGAAGCCGTAGTCGAACTCGTCGAAGCCGAGCTTGGTGTGCGTGGGCGAGTAGGGGCCTTCCTTGCCGCCGAGCCGGACGCTCCAGTTCGCGTGCATCCATTCGAAATGCACGGGGTCGATCGAATTCTCCTGGCATTGAAGCCAGTTGCAGGGGACCTCCGAGAGCACGATCTGCACGAAGCCGTTCTTCCACGTGAACGGCTCCCAGGTCGGCAGGAGCGGTGCCGGCTGGGGGCCGAGATACGCCCAGACCAGGCCGCCCTTGGCCTCGACCGGGTAGGCCTTGAGGCGCACCTCGGCTTTAGTTCCGCCGGGCTTCACCGTCTCCTCGAACGGCTGCGCGATGCAGCGGCCTTTTTCGTCGAACTGCCAGCCGTGGTAGTTGCAGCGGATGCCGCATTGCTCGACGAAGCCGTAAGACAGGTCGGCGCGGCGGTGCGCACATTGGCGGTCGGTGAGGCCGAGCGTGCCAGAGAGGTCGCGATAGAGGACGAGGTCCTCGCCCAGGAGGCGCACCGGCTTGACGGGCTTGTCGTCGAGCTCGGTCAGGGCCGCGATCGGCTGCCAGTAGCGCCGCATCAGCTCGCCCATCGGCGTGCCCGGCCCGACCCGGGTCAGCAGACGGTTCTTTTCTTCGCTCAGCATACAAGCCTCCGCTCACTGACGTCGCACTCGGTAGGGGTTTGGGCCGGCTGCACATGGCAGGTGACGAAGCCGGCATCTGTCGGCGTGACATCGGGCGCGCGCTCCCGGCAGACATCGGTCGCGGACGGGCAGCGCGGATGGAAGGGACAGCCGGGCGGCGGGTTGAGCGGATCGGGGAAGCCGCGGCCGAGATGCAGGTCGGGCAGTCCGAGGCCCGGCTCGGGGGTCAGCACCGAGCCGAGCAGCGCCTGGGTGTAGGGGTGGCGCGGGGCTGTCATCATCGCGCGCGTCGTCCCCAGCTCGACGATACGCCCGAGATACATCACCGCCACCCGGTCGGCGAGATATTCGACCACCGCCAGGTCGTGGGTGATGAAGACGTAAGTGAGGTTCAGGCTCTGCTGCAGGTCCTTCAGCAGGTTCAGGATCTGCCCCTGCACCGACACGTCGAGGGCCGAGGTCGGCTCGTCGCACACCAGGATCTCGGGCTGGCCGACCAAAGCGCGCGCGATCGCCACGCGCTGGCGCTGCCCGCCGGAGAGCTGGCTCGGGTAGGAATGGACGAGGGCGGGGGACAGGCCGACCCTTTCCATCATCTGGCGCACCGCACGCTGGCGCTCGCCGGCGGCGCCGATCCGATGGACGTGGAGCGGCATGGCGATGATCTGGCCGATCGTCTGGCGCGGGTTCAGCGACGAATAGGGATCCTGGAACACCGGCTGGATGCGGCGCGAGCGCGAGCGCCGGCCGACGCTCGCCAGCGGCTTGCCGTCGAGGCGGATCTCACCGGCGCTCGGCTCGGTCAGGCCCAGGATCATCCGTCCGAGCGTCGTCTTGCCGCTGCCCGTTTCGCCGACGATCGCCAGCACCTCGCCGCGCCGCACGTCGAGGCTGACGTCGCGCGCCGCCAGCAGCTCGGCTGGGCGCGCGAACCAGCCTTTGCGAATCGCGTAGCGCCGGCTCACCCCCCGCAATTCGAGGACCGGCGTCACGGCACGGCCTCCAGCACGCATCGCGCCGTGTGCCCGCGGGCGTCCGCGCGCAGCGGGATGTCGTCCGCGGCACAGGTGCTGCGGGCGTAGGTGCAGCGGTTGCGGAACATGCAGCCGCGCACCTCCCCGATCAACGACGGCACGCGGCCCGGGATCGAACCCAGGCGCCCGTCCGCTTTCGAGCGGCCCGGCGCCGGCACGCAGTCGAGCAGGGCTTGCGTGTAGGGGTGCGCGGGCCGGCGGAAGATGTCGGCGGCCTGGCCGGCCTCGACAATCCGCCCGCCGTACATCACCGCGACCTTGTCCGCGATCCGCGCCACCACGCCCAGATTATGGGTGATGAGGATCAGCGCCATGCCGAATTCGCGCTGCAGCTCGGCGAGCAGCCGCAGGATCTGCACCTGCACCGTCACGTCGAGCGCCGTCGTCGGCTCGTCGGCAATGATCAGCGAGGGGCTGCACATGAGCGCCATCGCGATCATCATGCGCTGGCGCAGGCCGCCGGAGAGCTGGTGCGGAAACTGCCGGAGCCGCAGCCCGGGCGACATGATGCCGATGCGCTGCAGCAGATATTCGGCGCGCTCGCGCGCCTCGCGGGCACCCGCGGCACGGTGGCGCCGATACACCTCCTCGAGCTGGGCGCCGATCGTGAACACCGGGTTGAGGCTGGTCATCGGGTCCTGGAAGATCATGGCCAGCCGGTTGCCGCGCAGATCGGCCATCTCCGCATCCAAAAGATCGAGGAGATCGCGCCCCTCGAACGCGACGCGTCCGGCGGCGATCCTGGCCGCGCGCGGCAGCAGGCGCATGAGTGCCAGCGAGGTCATGGTCTTGCCGCAGCCGGACTCGCCCACCACGCACAAGGTCTCGCCGGGGCGCACGTCAAAGCCCGCGTCGGTGACCGCGTGCAGCGTTCCCGCGGGCACGGCGATGTCGACGGACAGGCCGTCGACGCGCAGCAGGGGGGGCGCGGCGCTACTCACGGCCCTCGGGCGCCATGACGTCGCGCAGCCCGTCGCCCGCCATGTTGATGGCGACCACCAGCAGCAAGATGGCGATGCCGGGAATGGCGACGAGATACGGCTTGAAGAACAGGAAGCTGCGGCCCTCGGCTACCATCAGCCCCCAGGACGGCGTCGGCGGCCGCACGCCCAAGCCGAGGAACGACAGCGCCGCCTCGATCAGGATGATGGTGGCGATCTCGAGGCTCGCCACCACGATGATCTGGTTCGTGACGTTGGGGAGGATCTCGCGCAGCGCGATCCTGATATGCGAGGCGCCGGCCGCCTGCGCCGCCAGGACGAACTCCCGGCCGCGCAGCTGCTGGGTGACGCTGCGCGTCACGACCGCGTAGCGGTCCCAGGTCAGGAACCCCATGATCAGGATCAGCGAGCCGACCGAGCCGCCCGCGATCGACACCAGCGACAGCGCGACCAGGACCACCGGCAGCGCCAGCTTCACGTTGATGAGGTAGAGCACGACGGCATCGACCGTGCCGCCGAAATAGCCGCCGGCGATCCCGAGCAGCGAGCCGAGCAGGGCTGCGATGAGGGCCGCCGAAAACCCGATCTCGAGCGAGATGCGGGCGCCGTAGATCAGGCGGCTGAGCACGTCGCGGCCGAAGCCGTCGGTGCCGAGCGCGTGCAGCCAGGATCCGCCCGCGCCCCAGACGGGCACGATAAGTCGCCGGCTCAGGTCCTGGTCATAGGGGTCGAAGGGCGCCAGATACGGGGCGAACACGGCGACGAGCACGGCGAGCGCCACGATGGCGCCGCCGAGAATAAGCCCGAGATGGCCGCGCGCGCGCCGGACCATCAGCTCGCGCGGCGAGGGGATGTGGAGCTCGGGCAGTGCTGCCGCGTCGCTCACAGGCGTATCCTGGGATCGAGCCGCGCGTTGATCACGTCGGAGACCAGCGTCAGTGCGATGTAGCAGAACGACAGGAACACCAGGATCGACTGCACCACCGGGAAGTCGACGCGGGTGATCGAATTGTAGGCGAGGAGGCCGATGCCGTTCACGGCGAAGATCGATTCGACGATCACCGAGCCGCCGAGCAGGAAGCCGAGCGAGACCGCCGACAGCGAGACGACCGGCAGGATGGCGTTGCGCAGCGCGTGCTTGAAGACGACCGACGCCGGGCGCAGGCCCTTGGCCCAGGCCGTGCGGATGTAGTCCGAGGACATGACCTCGATCATCCCGGTGCGGGTCAGCCGCATGAACGCCGGCATGGTGGCGACGCCGAGGGTGATCGTGGGCATCACGAAATGCGCGGGAGTCGCCGATCCCGAGATCGGCAGCCAGCGCAGCATCACGCCGAGCACGAAGATCAGGATCAGCGCGAACCAGAACATCGGCACGGCCTGGCCGAACACCGCAAGCGTGAGGGCCGTGCGGTCGATCCAGGTGTTGGCGCGCAACGCGGCCAGCACGCCCAGCGGCACCGCCACGAGGAGAGCGAAGATCAGCGACGACACAGCGAGGATGGCGGTGACGCCGATGCGGTCGAGGATCAGCCCGGCCACGGGCTCGTGCGTGAACAGGGACTGGCCGAGATCGCCACGCAGCGCGTGCCAGGCCCAGTCCAGATACTGGACGTAGAGCGGACGGTCGAGGCCGTAAGCCTGCGCGATCCGCGCGATGTCCTCCGGCTTTGCGGACTCGCCGGCCAGCACCGCGGCGACATCCCCCGACAGGCGCAGCAGGCTGAAGCCGATGATCGAGACGGTGATCGCCACCAGGACGGCGATCACCGCACGACGGAGGAAGAACCGCAGCACCGCCTCACTTCCAGTGCATCATGTCGAGCGCCGCACCGGCCGGGCTCAGGGAGCCCGGCTCGACGACGAGATCGCTGACGTGGACCAGGATCGAGGGGAACGTCGTGAGCGGCATGATGTAGTCGTGCGCGTTCACATGGTCGAACACCTGGCGGTAGAGGGTGCCGCGCTTGGCGGGATCCATCTGCCCTTCCGCCTCGGCCGCCCATTTGTCGATCGTCGAATCGTGCCAGTAGTCGCGCGGGCCGCCGCCGAAATAGTAGGTCATGGTCGAGGCGACGTCGGGCAGCCCGCCCGAGCTCCAATGCCCGACCAGAATCTGCAGCTTGCCCTCGCGTTGTTTGTCGCGGTAGCCGACGAAGGTCCGCTTGTCGACGCTGGTGCGCACGCCGATCTTGCGCAGCTGTCCGGCGACCGCCTCGGCGACCGCGTAGGCGCCGGGGAAGGTGGTGATCTCGGCATCGAAGCCGTCAGGGAACCCGGCTTTCGCGAGGAGCTGTTTCGCTCCGGTTGTGTCGAACGAGGGCGGGGCCGAGCCGTACTCGCAGCCGATCTGGATCTTGACGCACAGCGCGTCGACGATCTGCACCGCCTTGCCGCCCGGCACGACGTTCTGGACCAGCGATTTGCGGTCGACGGCCATCATCAGCGCCTTGCGCACGTCCTGGTTGGAGAGGGCCGCGTTGCCGGAGCGGTTCACGGAATCGAGGCTCATGTAATAGAAGACGACGCCCGGGTTCGCGGTCATGGCGAAGCCGGGCGTGGCGGCCAGCTGCTCGGCCTGGTCCTTCGGCACCTCGTGGATGAGGTCGAGCCCGCCGGTCATCAGCTGCGCGATCTCGGTCTGCAGGTCGGGGATGGGGATCAGGTGGATGCGGCCGATCCTCGCCGCTGGCCGCCAGGCGGCACCGAGCTTGTAGTCGGGATTGCGGACGAGCATCACGCCCTTGGTCGGATCCACGTACTCGACCTTGTAGGGGCCGGTGCCGATCGGCGTCTTGCGGCCGAATTCGGATTTGTCGGCAAGCTTGCCGTGGATGGCCGCGGGATAGATCGGCGTGTTGGTGGCCAGCCGTGCCAGGTCGTAGGCGGTGGGCTTCTTGGCGATGATGCGGACGGTATAAGGGTCGATCTTCTCCGCGTGGTCGATCCACTGCCAGTTGTCGCCGAAGCGGATCTTCGAGGCGGGGTCGACCAGGTAGTTGATCGTGTGCACGACGTCGTCGGCGGTGAATGGAGAGCCGTCGTGGAAGGTCACGTCGTGGCGGAGGCTGAACTCGAGGGTGCGCGGGTCGATCCGGCGCCAGCTCGCGGCGAGCTCCGGCTTGAACTCGCGCGTCTCGGACACGTAGGTGAGCAGTCCGTCGAACACCGCCTCGGAGGTGAACGACGTCTCCGGCTTGGGGTCATAGACGATGTCGACCGTCGACACCGGGTCCTGCAGGCCGATGCGCAAGGTATCCTGCGCCTTCTGCGCGAGCGCCGCCGATGTGCTGAGCCACGCCGCGAGGCCGACCGCCGCCGCCGTGAGCATCCGGTTCGTGAACATCCTTGCGTCCTCCCTGTCGTGGTCGCGGCGTCTCAGGTCAACGCCGCGCGGCCCTTTCCGGGCTTGTCGAGCTTGAAGAGCTTGATCGCGTTGCCGCTCAGGATCATGCGTTTCTGCTCGCCGCTCAAGCTTTCGATGGCCTCGATCATCGGCCGCACGTCGTCCATGGTGCGCCCCGTGTCCGGATTCACCGCCGAGCCCACGCCGGGGCATTCGGAGCCGAAGAGGCAGCGGTCGGGGCCCACGGTCTTGATCAAAAGACGCAGCGCGTCCTCGGTGTAGAGGACCGTGTCGTAGTAGAGCTTGCGCATGCCGTCGGAGAACCGCTCGCCGCTGCCGCGGCGCAGAGACGGCGATTCGAAGCGGCCGAGCTGATACGGGATGGCGCCGCCGCCGTGGCTGGCCACGATCTTGAGCGTGGGGAAGTCCTTGTAGACGGTGGAGTTCACGAGCCCGTAGACCGCGATCGTCTCCTCGTTGATGAAGTGCAGCGAGTAGGGCGTGCGCTGAGAGCGCGAGCCGGTGCCGTGGATGTGCGCCGGCACTTCGAGCTCGCACAGCTTCTCGTACAGCGGATACCAGTAGCGGTCGCCGAGCGGCGGCGCCTCGGTGCCGCTGTTCTCATACGGGTCGGGATTGAGCAGGCAGCCGACGAAGCCCAGCTCCTTGATGCAGCGTTCGAGCTCGGGCAGCACGCCCGCGATCGGATCGCCCGCGGTCTGCGGCAGGGCGCAGACGCCGATGAACAGGCCCGGGAAGAGCTGCATCTGGCGGTGGATGAGGTTGTTGCACTCCTCCGTGAACCAATGCACGAGCTTCGCCGGCTTCTCCGACTGCATGAGCTGGAACGGCCGCGGCGAGATGAGCTGCACGTCGGTGCCGTAGGCCTTCAGCGCGTCGAGATGCCCCTTGGGCCCGATCTCGGCCTTGTTGACCGCCCGGCGGATCTCGTCGTCGGTCACCTTGACCGCGCCGCGCCCGTGCGAGCCGCGGTGCGACAGGAGGCTCGCCTTGTACGCCCAGAGCTCGGCGGGGGCGCTGACATGGCCGTGGCAGTCGATGATCATGTGCGTTTCCTCTTTGGTCTTTTGGTTCGAACGGCTCGCCCTCGGAGCCTAAGGCGGCGGTTTCTTCACGACCCCGGTCAGGTGGCGCGCCCGGATCACCTCGAGGCGGCGCTGCATGAGGGCGCGCGCGCTCTCCGCGTCGCGGTTCTCGATGCAGGTCAGCAGCGCCTTGTGCGATCCCACCACGCGCTGAGCCACACCGTCTGTCGTCCGCTCCCGGTAGACGGGCTCGAGCACGAAGCGCAGCGCCTTGAACTGTGCGGCGAGCGCCCGGTTGTGCGCCGCCTCGACCAGCGCTTCGTGGAAGCGCATCGATGCCGCGGTGAAGCTGGCTTCATCGGCCCGGCGCAGGCTCGGCTGCGCCAGCCCCTGAAGCTCGGTGAGCAGCTCGCGCAGCTTGGCGAGATCGGCCTCCGTCGCATGCCGTGCGGCAAGGCCCGCCGAGGTCACCTCGATCGCGATCTGCGCGTCGAACAGCTCTTCGACGGTGAGGCCGATCAGCTTGAGCTGGACGGCCAGCGCATCGGCAAAGTGATCGGCATTGCCGTGGGCGATGAAGATGCCGCCCTTGGCGCCGACGCGGACGTCGACGATGCCGGTCGCCGCCAGCGACCGCAACGCATCGCGCACCGCCATCCGGCTGACGCCGAAGCGGTCCGCAAGCTGGCTCTCGCTGCCCAGCCGGTCGCCCGCCTTGATCTGCCCCGCAAACAAGGCGCCGCGCACCTGTGCCGTGATGCGCTCCGACAGCGTCTCGCCCGCGACGGCGGTCCACGCGATGTCGTCGGCTCGCGCCGGCGCCCGCCGCGATGGGATGCGCGCCATTCGTCCGTTCCTCCCTGGCTGCGATTCAGTATTATTATATTATATTTACAGTCAAGGCGACGTTGGACGCCGGCTCTGCGGACGCGCGGCGACTACTGGTTCAGCGCGCCGACCAGGCGGTTGGTCTCGACCAGCTTCATCGACAGCGTCCGCGCCATGTGCTCGTGGAAGACGATGGCGAGCCTGGGATCGTCGCGCTGCATGGCGCGCAGCCGTTCGCCCGACAGCCGGTGCGCCAAGGTCGGCTCGACCGCGATGACGGAGGCCGAGCGCGCCGCGCCGAGATAGAAGGCGATTTCGCCGACCACCAGACCCGGGCCCATGGACCGGAGGCGCACCGAGTGGCCGTTGGGCAGCTCGAGCATGATCGCGACGCGTCCGGATTCGATGAACAGGATGTCGTCGGCCGTGGCCCCCTGCCGGGTGAGCGCCGCACCCGGATCGTAGGAGGCGCTGTCGCAATAGGTGCGGAAGCGCTCCGCGTCGGCCGGGTCCGGGTAGAGCTCGGCCAGGCGCGCCTCGAACGAGGCCGCGGCGGCCTGTGCCTCGGGATCGTTCGACATCAGGAGGTCGGTTTCGGCCCATTCGAGCCCGTGATCGAGATCGGCGAAGAAGCGCACGTTGCGGTTCCGCTCCGGGTCGATCCGCTGGCGCACCAGGAGGGCCGTGATGGCATCGGACGGCTCGCAGACGATGAGGGTGAACTGGTGTTCGGCCGCGTACTGAGTCAGCTTGGTGAAGCTGGCGACGGCCGAGGCGTCCATGCCGGTCACCAGATGGAAGTCGAACACGAGATAGCGCAGCGGCGGCTGCGGGGTGGCGAGGCGCCGGCGGACCTCGCTGACGAGAGCGTTCGCGGTGCCGAAGAAGATGAAGCCCTGCAGACGCAGGATGAAGATCTCGTCCCCGAGCTCGCGCAGCACCTGCAGCTGCGGCTCGGCGCGGTCGACCGTGCTGCGATAGGTGGAGCCCGAGAGGATGTTCCGCGCCACGCGGATCTTGCTGTAGCGCAGCACGAACAGGACGGCACCGGCGACCGTGCCGAGCGCGATCGCCTCCATCAGGCCGACGAAGACCACGGTCAGGAACACGAGGAAGAGGACCGCGAAATCCGCCTGTCCCATGCGCTGCCAGCTGCGATAGAGCCACTCGAGCAGGTAGCCGAGGGCGATGTCGGTGACGAGCGCGCCGCTGACGACGCGCGGGACGTAGGAGAGGACGTGGCTGCCGCCCAGGAGTGCGGCGAGGCCCACGAGGGCGGTCGCGAGGCCGACGAAGCGGACGGGCGCCTTCATCCGATAGGTCAGGACCGAGGCGTTCAAGGCGTGGTAGCCGGGCAGGCCGGCGCCGAGGCCGCACAGAAGATTGCCCAGGCCCGCGTATTTGAGATCGTGGTCGAGATCGAGGTCGCGCCGCGTCGCGATCTCGATCGCGTTGGCGTTGAGGAGGAGGGCGATCGAGGCGATGACCGCGAGGGTCGCGAACTGGGCGATATAGGAGGGGAACAGGTCCCAGGCCACGAGGCGCAGGTCGCCGAACGCCTCGAGCGGGCTCCACAGGCCGCGGGCGGGCATCGTCGGCAGGAGCCAGTTGTCCGCATGGAGCCGTTCGGTCGAGGCGCCGAGCAGCCACGCGCCGATCCAGAACGTGGCGGCGGTGGCGAGCAGGACCGCGGGAAGATTGGCGACGTGCGGGTGCCGGACCTGCAGGCCGCGCAGCGCGATCCCGATCAGCACCGCGGGCAGCCATTTTGCCGCGACATCGGGGGCCGCGAGATCGACGATGGTGCCGGTGTGGAGCTCGACTCCCGCCATGGACGCGATGCCCGAGACGAGCAGGAGCCAGCCGATGCCGGCGAGGAACCCGCCCATGACCGGGAACGGGATGTAGCGGATCAGGTTGCCGAGGCGGAACGCGCCGAGCGCCAGCAGGAACGCGCCGCAGACCAGCGAGGCGAGGGCGACGGCGGCCAGGATGGTGGGGAGGATCTGATCGTCGGCTGCGCGCGCGTGCAGGGTTGCCGCCATGGGGCCGACGATCAGCCCCAGGATGACGAGCGGCTGGGTCTGGGTGTAGGCGACCGTGCCCTTGTACGAGCCGGCAAGCGCCAGGATGACGCCCAGGACGGCCGCGCTCACGAAGGCGAGGCCGATGCCGGCCGGCAGATAGGCCGCCGCCGGCCCTGCGAAGATGATGGTCGGATAGGAGATCGAGTTGACGGTCGCCACGAACGCCGCGACCGACGTGGTCAACAGGACCAGGCCGAGGTTTCTGCGGTCGATCCCGAGAAACGAGAGAATCAGGCTAGGCCCGGCGGGCGAGCTCGTAGAGCGCGATCGCGGCGGCGTTCGAGACGTTGAGGCTCTCGATGCCCTTGTTGATCGGGATGCGGACCATGAGGTCGCAATGCTCGCGCGTGAGGCGCCGCAGGCCTTCGCCCTCGGCACCCATGACCAGCGCCACCTTGCCGGTCAGGTCGGCTTCGTTGATCGGGGTCGAGGCGTCGCCGTCGAGGCCCACGCACCAGAACCCGGCCTGCTTGAGGCGGGCCAGGGCGCGCGAGAGGTTGACCACCCGCACCAGCGGCACGCGCTCGACCGCCCCCGAGGCGGCCTTGGCCAGCACGCCGCTGTCGCCCGGCGAGTGGCGCTCGGGCAGGACCACGGCCGCCGCCCCGAAGGCCGCGGCGGAGCGGATCACCGCACCCACGTTGTGCGGGTCGGTCACCTGGTCGAGCACCACCACGCGGGCGCTGTCGTGGCCGTCCAGGGCGCGGCAGATGTCCTCGATGTCGGTGTCGTCGAGGCCCTGGACCTGGGCTGCGACCCCCTGGTGCACAGCACCGCGCGGCAGGACGCGGTCGATGGATTCCCGGGTGAGGATCTCGGGCTTGGGGAGGCCCGAGGGATGGCTCTGGGCCAGGACGTCGAGGCGGGCGCCGAGCGAGTTCTCGACCTCGCTGGTCATCAGCACGCGGACGGCCCGCCGGCGCGGATTGGCCAGGGCCGCCAGCACCGGATGGATGCCGTACAGCCACATCTTCTTGCCGCCGATGTCCGGCGGGTGATGGGCCTGTGGCCGCCCCGTCCGCCCATGGCCGTTGGCCCGCCCATGGCCGTTGTGGGCGTCGGACGACCGGCCGTTGCGTGGCTTGCCTTTCATGGTCGCGGGGTTTAATATTCGGTCTTACAAGGGATTGCAAGTCACCCCCGCCAGCTCCTGTTAACGTCGTTAACAGAACCGCAGCCGGCGGGGATGGCTTGTTTCGTTCTGAGGGTTTCTCGTTGACTTCTCTCGGCAAATCCTCATATTTCGCGGTCCCGTCGCAGGGGCCGGGAACCCAAGGCGGAGGGGT
>Ga0335069_10013771_pt1 | contig 11346 bp, 10 predicted proteins | sample Lox_Sample_11_FD_206714 | JGI IMG/M metagenome (GOLD analysis project Ga0335069, IMG submission 206714) | Soil microbial communities from Loxahatchee National Wildlife Refuge, Florida, United States - Lox_Sample_1.1 | ecosystem: Environmental > Terrestrial > Soil > Wetlands | place: USA... | reverse complement strand
AGAAGGTGGTCACGGACTCCGGACTCACGCTGGGCATTCAGGTTGGTCCAGCGGTGATTGGCCCGGCGATGAAGGCGATTGTCGAGCACTATCAGAAGGCCGGCGCGAACCTGAATGTCTCGCCGGACATTATTGAAGATGCCAAAGGCATCGTCGCCGTGCAGTTCATCATTGACGAGAACGGAACGAAAGGCGATATCGGCGGCCTCGTCTCCAGCGGCGGCCCGTACATATTCTGTAAGTAGTCCGGAGGATGCGCGCGTGGGGCAGGTGGCTGCTCCACGTGCGTTGCTCCCATCGAGACCTGGCAGCAAGCACTGCGCCATGTGCCGATTCCTTCCCTCTGAGTTCCCCAATCCGTTCCGGGCCGGCCTGAACTTCGGAAACTCCCCGCGAGAGGTTGCGGGCGGGCAACCGGCGAGCCTCTCTCACCATCGATAGAGGGAAAGCGGCGCCGCCGCACCAGAAGGGAACGCCAATGCTTTCTCTCTACCGGTCTCGCGCCCTTTCGACGTTGTTTCTCCTCAGCTTCGCTGGATTTCTTCTCCTCTTCCCGCTGCGTGCGCGTGCAGCTGGTCCGGGCTTTGACGCCTACATCGGGTACAGCCGGCTGGGCAGCCAGACCTTCTACGCCAGCGCCGGCGGACTGAACGGCTGGGAGGCCGCCCTGCACGTCAAGCTCAAGCCCCTCATCGGCGGCGAAGCCGACGTCGCCCATTACGGGCTGGGCGGTGACTCCTCAATCCCCCATACAACCACAGTGCTTTTCGGTCCCCGGCTTACAGTGGGCGCGGTTGGCATTCACGTTTTCGTGCATGGTCTGGTGGGCGGGGAACATTCCTCCAGCAGCGGACCCGCGTCTGTCTCGGGCGGGGCGCTTGCGTTCGCCTTCGGGGGCGGGGCGGATTTCCGCATCGCGCCTTTCGTTGCCTGGCGTGTGGCGGCCGACTACCTGAACGCGCCCACGCAGTCGCCGGACGGAGCCAGCCACGACCGTTTCACAACCGGCATCGTTTTCCGCTTTTGAAACCGCAGGGAGCTCGCCCCCTCGTTTCCGCCCCTCCAATTCGCCCCTGGCGCCGGACTCGGCTTCGAAAAACGGACGGTCCACCTCCCGAACCTCGGCCCGGGAGGTTCCAGATGCCGGCCGACCCGGCCGTTTGCCCAAATCACCTGAAAGTAATGTGCCTCCTGAGGTTCTTCGCTGCAGGTTGATCGCTGGCGCGGTTTGACCCTGTCAGCAATCCCTCTTACCATGAATGAAGGATTTCCCCCCGCCACCCATCGTCCGATTCAGTCGGGTGGGACCGCTTTTTCTGGGAGCAATGCGAAATCCCGACCGGGGGCATGCGTGCAGTGTTTTTTGCGCGGAATGCGCTTTGGACGGAATCCAAGTTTGATCGGCGCCCCAGGCGCGCCGGGAAGGTTAAATTTTGAGTTCAACCGACGCAACCGAAAACAACCCTCAACCCGAAGTGACTGAAGCCACTGGCCACGAAGGCCACGACCACGGCCCCGAGGGGCATGCACACGACCATCTGCCTGGCCCTGTGCTCAACCCGGAGTGCTCCCGTGAGCTGACCCTAGACGTCTCTGCCGAAGAGGTCTCCAAGGCATACCGGACCGCCGCAGCCAATTTCCGCAAATACGCCAAAATTCCCGGCTTCCGAGCCGGAAAGGTTCCTGAGTCGGTCATTCGCCGCCGGTTCGCAGCGGAAATCCGCAAAGAGGTCATCGATTCCCTGCTGCCTGACCGTTTCAACAACGCGGTGCGCGAACTAGGCGTCCTCCCTGTCGGCCAGCCCCAGGTGACCGAGCTTACGGTTGAAGACGGGGCCCCCCTTCACGTCAAGGCCGTTTTCGAATACATGCCCGACTTCTCCATTGAGGGATACAAGGAAATCACCGTAGAAAAGCCCCCCGTCGAGATCACTGAAGAGGAGTTCAAGGGCGAAATCGACTCGCTGCGCGAATCCCGCGCCGTTGTCGAGCCGGTCGAAGAAGACCGCCCGCTGGTCAAGGGCGACTGGGCGCAGGTCAGCTATAAGGGCCAGATCGTCGGAGAGCCGGAGTCAGAACCTATTACGGCCGAGGATTCCCTGGTCGAAGTAGGAGGCGAGGACACCGTTCCGGCCCTCAGCGAGGCGCTGACGGGCGCCAAAGTCGGTCAGGAACTCAAGATTGAGTTCACCTACCCGGCCGATTACGAAAACCAACGGCTGGCCGGCAAGCCGGTTGCCTACGACCTCCAGGTGAAGGCGATCAAAAAGCGGACTCTTCCCGAGCTCAATGACGAATTCGCCAAAGAGATGGGCAACTACGAGAACTATGCCGCATTCGAGACCCGGTTTCGCGAGCACATCGCCGTAGCCAAGCGCAGCGGTGTAGAGAACCAGACGCGCGACCGGCTCTTTAAAGCCTATGTCGAGCGCTTCTCCTTCCCCGTTCCCGAAGTCATGGTGCAGGCCCAGATTGACACCCGCCTTGAGCGCGGTCTCCGCGCACTTGCCGCCCAGGGGATGACCCCCGAAGCCATGCGCCAGCTCGACTTTGGCCGTCTCCGTGCGGCACAGCGCGGCTCTGCGCAGGAGGAAGTGCGCACCGGCATGCTCCTGGACCGCATCGCCGAGGAAGAGAAGATCACCGTCACGGACGAGGAACTGGATCGCGAGATTCAAATCGGGGCTTTGCAGTCCCGTGAGCCGGTTGACGCCTTCAAGGCCCGATTGAGCCAGGAGGGTGGCTTGTTCAGGCTGCGGGAGCAGATCCGGCGCGAGAAGACCGCCTCTGTCCTTGTGGACAGGATGCCCGTCGAGAGCGCAAAATGACCATTCACTATTTCTGCGCCCCGGATGGTACCCAGAGGGGTTAATCAGAACGAAGCTGAAAGTTGGACGCCAAAGTTGGAAGCTAGTAAATAGGAGCGAAAAAAACGATGGCATTGGTTCCAATGGTGGTTGAGCAGACGAGCCGGGGCGAGCGCGCCTACGACATTTACTCGCGTCTGCTTCGTGACAACATCATCTTTCTCGGTACTCCCATCGACGACCAGATCTCCAACCTCGTCGTAGCCCAGATGCTCTTCCTTCAGGGCGAGGACCCGGAAAAGGACATTTCGCTCTACATCAACTCACCGGGCGGTTCCATCACCGCGGGCCTGGCCATTTACGACACCATGCAGTTCATCAAGAATAAGGTGGTTACCTACTGCATCGGCCAGGCGGCGTCGATGGGAGCCTTTCTGCTGCTGGCAGGCGAAAAGGGCAAGCGTTTTGCCCTGCCCAACTCGCGCATCCTCATTCATCAGCCCTCGATGGGAGGATTAAGCGGCCAGGCTACGGATATCGACATTCATGCGCGCGAAATTCTGCGCATCCGCGAGATCACGAACAACCTGATGGCCCGCCACACCGGCCAGCCTCTGGAGCGGATCGAACGCGATGTCGAGCGGGACTTCATCATGAACGCTCAACAAGCCAAAGAGTACGGGATCGTTGACGAAATCATCGACCGGCCGCGCACGTAGTTGACCGGCGTAAAGCCGCGAGTATTATCGCCCAAGGGGGAATACCCATGAAGACGCGCATTGGACCGGAAGAAGCCCTGCGCTGTTCGTTTTGCCATAAATCGCAGGATGCCGTCGCCAAGCTTATCTCCTCGCCAAGCGATTATCCCCGCGCCTACATTTGCGACGAGTGCGTGGCCGTTTGCAATTCAATTCTCGAGGATGACCGCAGTGAGGCGGCTCCCACGACAACAGCTGGCCACCTGCCCAAGCCCGCCGAGGTCAAGACCTTCCTGGACGATTACGTGATCGGCCAGGACCAGACCAAGAAGAAGCTCGCGGTTGCCGTTTACAACCACTACAAGCGCGTGCAGATGAATCGCATGCGCAACAGCGATATCGAGCTGGCCAAGTCGAACATCCTGCTCATTGGTCCCACCGGCAGCGGCAAGACCCTGCTCGCCCACACTCTGGCGAAGATGCTCGATGTTCCCTTTGCTATTGTGGACGCCACCACGCTCACCGAAGCCGGTTATGTGGGTGAAGACGTCGAGAACATCATTCTCAAGCTGTTGCAGGCGGCCGACGGCGACGTCACACGCGCCCAGCAGGGCATTATCTACATTGACGAGATCGACAAGATCGGTCGCAAGGACGAAAACCCTTCCATCACCCGCGACGTCTCCGGCGAGGGCGTACAGCAGGCCCTGCTCAAGATTCTCGAAGGCACCGTGGCCAACGTGCCGCCGCAGGGCGGCCGCAAGCATCCCCATCAGGAGTTCACCGCAGTCGACACCACCAACATTCTCTTCATTTGCGGCGGCGCCTTCGTGGGCCTCGAGCGCGTGGTGGGCCGGCGTGTGGGCAAGAAGGCGCTGGGATTCAAAGTTGAGGAAGCCGATCAGGCCACATCCCGCACGCATCGCGACACGGAACTGCTGCGGCGGACCGAGCCCCAGGATCTGATCAAGTACGGCCTGATTCCCGAATTCGTCGGCCGGCTGCCCGTCATGGGCATCCTCGACGAGCTCGACGAAGCCGCGCTGGTCGATATTCTCACGAAGCCGCGCAACGCCATCATGAAGCAGTACCAGCGCCTCCTGGAGTACGAAAATGTGCGCCTCTACTTCACGCAGGAAGCTGTGGGAGCGGTTGCACGCGAGGCCATGGCGCGCAAGGTCGGCGCTCGCGGGCTGCGCATGATCCTTGAGGAGCTCATGCTCGACCTCATGTATCACCTGCCCTCGAACAAGCGAGTTCGCGATCTCGAAATCACCAAGGACATGGTCGAGCGCCGCGATCTCTCTCTCTGCCTGTTGGAAAAGGCGGGATAAGCTTGCTCTGAACTGTCATCCTGAGCGAAAAAGGCCGTCCACGGTGTGGGCGGCCTTTGCAATTGAGGGATTCGTGCGCGCTTACAACTTCTTGTGGCTGCCGTCGCACATCGCCGGGCCGGCCGTGTGCTTGCACCCGCAGAAGTACACCGTCTTCGACTCCGTGGCATCGTATTTGACCGGCGTAAATTCGCTGCCCTTGTGGCTGCCATCGCAAAAGGGCTGATTGGCGCTTTGCCCGCAGGCACACCAGTAGTAACTCTTCCCCGCTTCCACGGCTACCGGGAAGGGGCCCTTCTGCGCGATCTTTGCTTCCGCCATCGTATCTTCTCCTCGATGCAAATCATAAACACCGATCCCGCCATATCCCAACTCTCGGCCCCTCAGTCCCTTAATCCCTTAGTCCCTCAGTCCCTCGCTCCATGCTCCCCCAAGTCTCGGTATGTGACGCACCTTCGTTACGCACACCCTTCCACCCGATTCGCTGTACAATGACCTGTTGAGGCTCCCAACCGGGCCTGAAAGAAACGCATCCGAAACGGGACTTTGAGCGTCCAATCCCCACAAGGTTTGCCCATGCCTACGCCGCGCGAAAAATCCGAGTCACGCAAGCTGCCCATGATGCCCATCCGCGATATGGTCATCTTCCCCTATATGATGACCCCCTTCGTAGTGGGTCGCGAGTCCAGCGTGCGTGCCCTCGAGGAGGCCCTCAATGGGGATCGCAAGATCTTCCTGGCCACCCAGCACGACGCCTCCATCGACGAGCCCAAGCCCAAGGACATCTACCAGGTCGGCTCCATCTGCAACATTGTGCAGAGCGTGAAGATGCCCGACGGCAACATTAAAGTCCTTGTCGAGGGCGTGGAGCGGGCCAAATCCACCGAGGTCAGCGATCGCGACGGCTTCTTCGTGGCCACGGTGCGCGCCGGCAAAACGCAGTTCGAAATGACCCCTGCCGTCGAACAGCTCATGCAGCGCGTGACCACTCTATTTGAAAACTACGTCAAGCTGCAGCAGTCGCTCAACTACGAAACCATCATCGCCACGGTGCGCATGGATGAGCCGGCCAAGCTCTCTGACACCATCGCGGCAAACCTGCAACTCGGCGTTGAGGAGAAGCAGGAACTGTTGGCCATCTTCGATCCCGCGGCGCGCCTGGCGCGGCTGGCCGACGTGCTCGACGTCGAAATTGAGAAGCTCGATCTCGACCGCAACATCCAATCGCGCGTCAAGCGCCAGATGGAGCGAGCACAGAAAGAGTACTACCTCAACGAGAAGATCAAGGCCATTCAGAAGGAATTGGGCCGCGGCGAGAAGAGCGAATTCGACGAGCTGCGCAAAAAAATCGAAGCCGCCGGCATGCCCAAGGACGTGCTCGACAAAGCAACCCAGGAGCTGAAGAAGCTCGAGGCCATGCCGCCCATGTCGGCCGAGTCCACGGTGAGCCGCAATTATATCGACTGGCTGCTGGCCGTGCCCTGGAAGAAAAAGTCCAAGGAGACGCGCTCCATCGACTACGCCGAGAAGGTGCTGAACGAGGACCACTACGGCCTGGAGAAAATCAAAGAGCGGATTCTCGAATTCCTCGCGGTGCGCCAGTTGGTGAAGAACCCCAAAGGCTCCATCCTGTGCTTTGTCGGCCCTCCGGGCGTGGGCAAAACCTCGCTGGGAATGTCCATCGCCAAATCCACGGGCCGCAAGTTCGTGCGCCTCTCGCTGGGCGGCGTGCGCGACGAGGCCGAGATTCGCGGCCATCGCCGCACTTACATCGGCGCCATGCCCGGCCAGATCATCCAGCACATGAAGCGCGCAGGCACCAAGAATCCCGTCTTCCTGCTCGACGAGGTGGACAAGATCTCGTCGGACTTCCGCGGGGATCCGGCTTCGGCGCTGCTTGAGGTTCTCGACCCCGAGCAGAACGTCAGCTTCCAGGACCACTATCTCGACGTGGATTACGATCTTTCGCAGGTCCTCTTTGTGGCCACGGCCAACGTACTGCATACCGTTCCGGCGGCTCTGCAAGACCGCATGGAGGTTCTGCGGTTGCAGGGCTACACCGAGCACGAAAAGCTTGAAATCGCGCGGCAATACCTCGTCAAGAAGCAGCGCGCGCAGACAGGCCTGAGCGAAAAGAACATCGTTTTCAAAGACGAGGCGATCCTCGAGATCATCCGCAAGTACACGCGCGAAGCCGGCGTGCGCAACCTGGAGCGCGAGATCGGCAACATCTGCCGCAAGGTGGCGCGCAAGGTTGTCAAAGCCGGAGCCAAGCACAAAGAAGAGATCACAGCGGCTAAGGTGGCCGAGTTCCTGGGCGTGGCCAAGTTCCGCGATTCGGAAGTTCACGAAAAGAGCGAGGTGGGACTGGTCACGGGCCTGGCCTGGACCGAAGTGGGCGGGTCGATTCTTACCACTGAAGTGCAGGTGCTCGACGGCAAGGGCAAGATGACCATCACCGGCCAGTTGGGCGACGTGATGCAGGAGTCGGCGCAGGCCGCGCTCGCTTACATCCGCAGCAAGGCGCAGGCGCTGGGGCTCAGCCGCGAGTTCTACCGCAACGTGGACCTGCATCTGCACGTGCCCGAGGGCGCCATCCCCAAGGACGGTCCCTCGGCCGGCATCACCATGGCGACGGCGCTGGCCTCGGCTCTCGCCAAAATTCCCGTGCGCCGCGATATCGCCATGACCGGCGAGATCACGCTGCGCGGCAAGGTGCTCCCCATCGGCGGGCTCAAAGAAAAGCTGCTAGCCGCGCTGCGCGCCGGAATCTTTGAGACCATTCTGCCAAAGGACAACGAGAAGGACGTAGCTGAGCTGCCCGACAACATCAAGAGCGCCATGAAGCTGCACTTTGTGGATTCGATGGACGAGGTGCTGAGCCTGGCCCTCGAACGTCCGCTCCCCGCAGCCATGAACGTGCCGGAGGCGATGCCTGCCGTGCCTCAGACCGAGATGTCGTCCAATCTCGGCACGCCGCAATAACGACCCAGCTTTCCGCTTTCAGCTCGCCGCTGAAGGCGGAAAATTGCGCGTGAAAACGCTCAAAAACCTTCGAAATTGCCCGAATTTTTCCCTCAAACGGCGCAAAATCGCCCCAAACTCGCCGTTGCGGGGAGATACCTGACACGCCAACGAGAGTGTGAGGCATCAAAACATCGTCATGCCTTGGAAAACGAGCAGCGTCATGGACGAGACAGGGAGTCGCCCCGGTCCACCTCACGACTCAAGCGCACTCCAGTAGCTGTCGCCGGCGCAGCTCAGGCAGAGCGTCCGCCCGCCCTTCTCAGCCACGCGCTGGTTCAAAATCTCCTCGCCGCACTCGGCGCAGGCCAGGCGCTGACCGGCTTTGCCCACGATGGCGGGAAGGTCCAGGTTGAGGCGCACTTCCTGAGCGCGGAACATTTGCTCGGCCGGCAGCGTTTGATAGGCGGCCAGTTGTGCCTGCCAGCGGTTCGCTGCCTCCGGAGCAGACTCGGCGGCGAGCTTGCGAAGGCTGGCAAGCGGCGAAAGGCGCACGGCTCTCCCGGTCTGCGTATCCGCGAATGTGACGGCCACCTTCCCGTAGTCGACCAGGCGCATGGTGCGGTGGCCCAGTGTGCATCCCGTGGCGGCGCTCACGCCGTCGGCAAAGCAGCCGTCTGTTTCGACAAAGGCAAGCAGGCGCTTGTTCTTCTGCGGCAATTCCAAGGGAAAGAGCCCTGCGGCAACGAGTCCCATGCGAACACCCAGCACCTGGCGCGGACATAGGTGCTTGTGCATCGCCGCGGTCTGAGCGAGCATGCTCTTCAACGTTTCATCGGTTGCGGCGATGACGATCTCTGCTTCTGCTTCTTCCTTCACAGGCAAATCCAATCTTTTAATTCTCGCTTTGATTCCAAGATTATCCGAAGTGCAGAATGGCCCGCATGAGCGGGCCATCTTGCAGTGCGTGTTTCAATGAGTTGCAGGTTGCGCTACGCCGCAACAACTTCTTCCTCGCTAATCGGCATCACTGGCACCACGTCGGGCACAATCAGCTTTGCCTCGGTGGCTGCGATCACCTGTTCCACCGTCACTCCCGGCGCTACTTCGCGAAGCACCAGCCCTTCATCTGTGGGTTCGATAACGGCCAGATCGGTAACGACCAGGCTCACGCGCCGCGCCGAAGTCAGCGGAAGAGTGCACTTCTTGAGGATCTTCGACTTGCCCTTGGCAGTGTGGGTCATGGCCACGATCACGCGCTTTGCGCCATTCACAATGTCCATGGCCCCGCCCATACCGGGCACCATTTTGCCAGGAATCATCCAGTTGGCAAGCAGTCCCTGTTCGTCCACCTGCATGCCGCCGAGCACGGTCAGAGCTAGATGGCCTCCACGGATCAAGCCAAACGACAGACTGCTGTCAAGAGAGCAAGCACCGGGAATCGCGGCCACAAAGCCGCCGCCCGCGTCGGTCAGGGCCAGGTTCTCCATGCCCTCTTCGGGGTTGGCCGCCATGCCGATGATGCCGTTCTCCGACTGGAAGTAGACCTCGATCCCCGCCGGAAGATATTTGGGCACGGTAGTAGGCAGGCCGATGCCCAGGTTCACCAGAGTTCCGTCTTCGAGTTCGAGCGCCACGCGCTTCGCGATCACAACTTTATCGTCCATCATAGTCAAAGAACTGTCCCCTTTCTACGATATGGTGTACGCAGACAAACGGCGTTCCCACGCTGTCGGGCGGAATCACGCCCACCGGAACGATGATATGCGGCTCGGCGATCACCTTATCGGCCGCCATCGCCATCACCTGGTTGAAGTTTCTCGCTGTCAGCATATATTCCAGGTTGCCGCGATAATCGGCGCGATAGGCCCGGATCAGCGCGAAGTCCGCGCGCAGAGGCTTCTCCAGCAAGTAGGCCTTGCCGTCCACTTCCACCTTCTGCTTGCCTTCCTCCACTACCGTGCCGATGCCTGTGGCGGTCAGGATGCCGCCGAGGCCGTAGCCGCCGGCGCGGATCTGCTCAGCAAATGTTCCCTGCGGAATCAGCTCCACTTCCATCTCGCCCGACACCATCTGGCGCTGACACTCGGGATTCAGCCCGATGTGGGTGGCATACAGCTTTTTCACCTGTTTGGTTGCGATCAGTTTCGCCAGGCCAAAACCCGGACGCCCGGCATCGTTGCAATAAACGGTAAGATCGCGTTTGTTTTGCTTCACCAGCTCATCGATGAGCCGGTGCGGCGATCCAACTCCCATAAAGCCGCCCAGCATAATCGAGGCGCCATCGGGAATCATCTCCACTGCATCTGCGCATGAAATTGACTTCTTCATTTTCTCCTTCCAGTTTTCTACAAAAAAACGCTTTGCCCAGGCACTGCCGTTGCCGCTTTACAGGCAGCGCTACGGTTGCCCTGCTAAATAAACACGGTTGTCCAGCTGCTTCCCCGGATGCAGGGGCATTTCAGCCGCCGATTGCCGACATCGGCACCCATCCCTGCGCCATCACCGATTCCGGCGCATCATGTTTCAGCGGCTTCTTGCGGATGATAGCAGTAAGAATCTCCCGTATCGCTTCATCGCCCCGCGCCAGATATGGCACAAGATCGGTGGTTTCATTGGACATCAAACATCCTCGGGCGTGCCCGTCTGCGGAGATGCGGATACGGTTGCAACTTGCGCAGAAGTGATGCGAGATGGGGCTGATGAAGCCCAGTTTTGCTTCGCCGCCATCAAGCTGGAAGTAGCGCGCCGGTCCGGCGCCGTCCAAGCTCTCAATGGGCGTCAACTTGTGATCCCGCTCCAAAGCGGCAATCACCTCATCGTTAGCCACGTAGAGGGAGCGCCATTGGGGATCGCCGGAGACTGGCATGTACTCGATAAACCGAACGCTCAGCTTCCGGTCGGCAGCCAGCTTGGCAAAATCCGCGATCTCGCCTTCGTTGGTGCCGCGCAACAGCACGACATTGATCTGTGGTGGAGGGAAGCCGGTCTCCTGGGCAGCGTCGATTCCGTCCAGTACCCGTTGCAATTCGCCGCCCGCAGTGATCTTCTTAAAGACCTCGGGCTTTAAAGAATCCAAGCTGATATTCAGCCTTTTCACCCCGGCCTTGCGCAGTGGGCCGGCCAGTTTCTTCAACAGAATTCCGTTGGTGGTCAGCACCAGTTCCGGCGCAGGCTCAATGCGGGCGAGCCGTTCCAGGAACTCGATGACGCCGGGCCGCACCAGCGGCTCCCCGCCCGTGACGCGAATCTTGCTGATGCCGAGCGTGACCGACTCCCGCGATAGCCGGAAAAGATCATCGTAAGGCAGAATGCGGCTCTTATTGTTCTCAGTGACGTCGTAGTGGGGAACGCAGTACAGACAGCGGAGATTGCAGCGGTCCGTGATGGAGAGACGAAGATAGTTAATGCGCCGGTTGTGATTATCGACCAACATCGTTACGCCGTTTTTCCCTGGCGGGACAATTTCCTTCTAAGGCGAAGAAACGGGAAAGCCACTCGCCAAGATGAATTTTGCGTTCAGGTACTTCTATTATCCCCTAT
>Ga0335069_10013769_pt1 | contig 11346 bp, 7 predicted proteins | sample Lox_Sample_11_FD_206714 | JGI IMG/M metagenome (GOLD analysis project Ga0335069, IMG submission 206714) | Soil microbial communities from Loxahatchee National Wildlife Refuge, Florida, United States - Lox_Sample_1.1 | ecosystem: Environmental > Terrestrial > Soil > Wetlands | place: USA: Florida... | reverse complement strand
GCAGCCGCGGGCCGCTCTCGCTCCACGCGCGGGGATAATTCCTGTGCCTTCTGCACCGGCTCGCTTGCCGCATGGCCGTTGCCACTGGCGGCGAGCAGCTCTTCTTCATTTCCTGCGAACCATTTGAGTTTCATAAATCGTCGTTCCTTCCTCGCTGACTTTCCCGCAAAACTCTTCTTCACCGGCTCTGGCGCGGGAGCTTTCGCCTCAATCGGCGCTGGCGGCGCTTGCTCTACCTGTTCTGGCTTCGCCGGCGGCCGGGGCCTGCGCACGGCCGGACGGTCCGGAATTGGTATTTCAGCCCGCGTCACGTTTCCAGGTGGCACAGTCTCGCGGCGTTGCTTCGACTGGGCTTGCGCCCGGGCTAAAGTACTTGGCGGCGACTGTGGCCGCAGAGTTTCCCGAATTGGGACATCCTCTGGCGGCGACTTTTTCAGGATCGGGCGATGCACCTCATCCTTCAAAATGCCTACTAAAAAATCCTTCCCATCGGGGCGGCAGTGCTTCGCAACTCCTGAAAACTGTTCGCGATGCGATTGAATGCTAAGCCGTGTGCCAACCGTAATGCGCGAGCGGATGCGGATACAGGCGCCGTGGCTGGAGCGGTTTTCCATGCGGGCCGGGGACGAGTGAACCGTTCCACTCTGGTCCTCCCACGTGGCCTCCACCAAGATCATCACCGCTGTCCGTGGTTCTGGCGTACCTCCGTTCATGCCCCCTACCCGGATTGGTGTAATGCAGTTGCTATGCCAACTCGTGAGCGGAGTGGGCAACAACATTAGTGCTTACTAATAGTTGCGCCGGGTGGCGAGCCGGCAGGCGGCCCAACCAAAGTCCCGGCCGTTGGTACTAAATGGATTTGTGACCAACGGACCAGTGACACCTGTTCTCGGGTACAGTGTAATGGTCATTGTTGCAACCCACCGGACCCTCTCCCGGACTGCAACCCTGAGGTGACCCGTGGTCTTATCCGCAGCGCTACTCCTGGTTTGGTTGCCGGTTTCTGATTCCCCGAAAACGATGGCGAGCGATGCGGCCGCCGCACCGAAGGCCGCCGTGGAAACTCGGAGTTCGATCCCGGCCAAGACGGATCTTCCCGACGCTCCCATCGCGAAGGCTGAGGCTTCCGGCGAGGCTGGCGAGCCCCCCGTGCAACCCTTTTCCAACGCACCCATCAAGGCGGCGGTGGAGCGGCCGGTGCCGACGCCGCGGCAGCAAAAGCTTTGGTATACGTTTATGGCCGTGAGCCACGGAGCGGCGGCGTTTGACGCGTGGTCTACGCGCAAAGCCATCTCCGGGAATTACGGCACGGAGGGCGATCCGTTCCTCCGTCCGTTCTCGCATTCGAACGCCATCTATGCGGCGACGCAGGTGAGCCCGGCAGTGATGGACTACATTGGGCGGCGCATGCTGACGAGCACTCACCCGGCGGTGCGGCGATTCTGGTGGGTGCCGCAAGTGGCGGGCGCCAGTTTCTCGTTTGCCTCTGGAGCGCACAATTACGCGCTGACGCAGTAAGTTTCCTTCCCTCCCGGCGCGGCCTCCGTGGTTCAGGCGCGGAGGCCTGACGGTTACGACTCTCCGCTTGGCTTCTCTCTCCCAATCCAGTATTTCTGCGCTATAGTAGTCTGGCCTCGCTCACGCCGTTATCCGCCCGGCACTTTTTGGGGGAACAATTTGTTCCTGGGCGGGTTATGATTCTGGACTCTGGGAAAACGCCACGGCGCCGTGGGGGCGCCGGCAGGAGGCGGAGGACAACCGGTATGAGAAAGCCAATCTTGGGAATGGCTCTGGTGTTGGCGACTGCCTGCGCAGCCGGCGCGCAGGAGAACACCGCCGCAATTTCCGCGCGCGGCAGCGAGAATGCGGCCGCATTTGAAAGTACGTCCGCCGCGCAGGTGAGTTTGATCGACGCTTCGAGCCCAGGGGCTTCCCGCTTTCCCGCACCCGCACCCGCGCCCGCCGCGGCGGAGCCTTCCGCGGTTCCCGCCGAGCCCGCGGGCAAACCGAAATTTGTGTGGGGCGATCGTGACGATTACCGCTGGCAGTTGGGCCTGGGTGTGGAGTTTCTGAGGTTCCGGTCGAACGTGTTTGACGCCAGCATTTTGGGCGTGAACACGACGGTGAGCTATTACACCAATACGTGGTTTGCCGTGGAAGGAAACTTGTTGACGGCGTTCGGCCCGCCGCTGGACGACAATAATCACGTGAAGTACTTTGAGGGTGCTGGCGGCATCCGCATCGGTGGACGCCGCGCGCGGTTTGAACCGTGGCTGCACGCGCTGGTCGGGGGTGCGCACATGCAACCGCAGACCGCCGCAGGCGACCGTACGGCATTGGCCGTAACCGGAGGAGGCGGCCTGGATTACCGCGTGAATTCGAGGTTGTCGCTGCGTGGCGAGGCGGATTACGTGTACACGAACTTCTACAGCGGCCACCAGAATAATTTCCAGGCCAGCCTGGGCGTGGTTTTCCATTTCTAACTGTAAGATTCTCGCGGAATTTCAATCGAAAAGGCGTTCCGGAAGGCTGGGTTTGATTGACACCTGCGGGGACAGCCGCTACACTTTTTGAGTAACGCTTCGTTCCTACCTGTACCGTTCCCCGGTAGCTCAATGGTAGAGCATTCGGCTGTTAACCGAAGGGTTGCTAGTTCGAATCTAGCCCGGGGAGCCAACTCCTTCTTTTCCAACGAATTGAATTTTCCCGGGGCGCGACTTATAGCCCATTAACATTCGGTCGCCAGCCGAACGGTTGTATTTTCCGGGTCCTTCGGCGAGCACACTCATGTGCTTTCCTTTCAACGATCTGCTGACTGCACGAGGCAAAGCGATGAGGTTCTTCTTGGGTGCAATGGCTGCAGCAGCGAACTACGCCATGGATTCAAAATCTCTAACCGCTTCGGTGGACGCTACTTTTGCTGCAACTCGCACTTCCAACTGGATGCTTGGCTGACATCGCCGCCCCCAAACACCGCAATCTTGGGATAGGGGCATAGCGGCATCGTCCGCGTGATAATGCCGGTCGTTGGGTCGTTGTTCTGAAAGTGGGCGCCGATGATCTGATCTGGCGGCTGATTTTTTTCGACCCATCTAATGAGCGGAGTCAGCGGATCGAAGAAATTTGGGCCAGGTCCTCCGCTGCCGATACAGTGATGCATGCCGGGTACCATAAATAGACGAGTGAATTGTTGTATCGAATACTGGGATCCGTTCACCGCATCAGCTAGCGAGTCATAGTAACGAATGGTTGCCAATGGCGAAAGCGCCGGGTCACTCCAGCCGTGATAAAGAATCAGTTTTCCGCCCAGGGCGCGGAAAGTCGAAAGGTCGGGATTTGTTGCTGCGGCGCCGTCCTGATTGATTACCTCGGATTCTTTGCTCAAGTCGGAATTGTTGATATTGAAGGCCAGGGAGTCGTAGTTCGGATCGCCAAAGACGGCAAACTTGAGGAATTGATCCTGAAAGATGAATTGCCATGGGGTTACCATGGGATCACTCCAAGGCTCCGGCGTACCCGGCAGATCGGGGCGCGCGAAGCCCGTAATCCACAGTTCCCATCCATCTTCTCCGATCAGGCTGGGATCGCCGCTGGGGTCGCTGTCCATGAAACCGGGATAGACCTGCTTGCCGCTCGCGGTGTGCGCTCCGCCGTAAATTGCCTTGAGCGTCGCAACCTGCCCCGCAGTCAGACATCCCGGGCTGTCACCGTATTTGCATAACAGTTTTGCCGGTTCGAAATTGCATTTGCGGGGATCCTGAATCAAACCGTCCACAACGCCGTCAGCGGCGTCACAGCTTCGCATCACTGCGGCTGTTACAAGATCGAGCTTGTCGGGGGGAAGATAGTTGTCGGGAGTTGCCAAGAGATGCTTCGCGTTCCAGTTGAAGCCTACGAAGGCATCTCCGAGAAACGGATCGCCAGCCACAATCCCGTCGAAATCACTGGGAAATTTTTGTGCCTCCATCAAGCCTTCATGGCCTCCGTCCGAACATCCCATGAAATACGCAGGCCCTTGCCTCTTGTAGAAAGCTTGCGTGATGGCTTTGCCCGTGATCGCGCTGACGTGCGCAGCCTTAACTAGCCAATCAAGTAATGCCGCGGAGCCATTTAGGGCCCAACTGCCGTCAAGGAACGGAGCCGGGCGCAAACTCTCATGACCCGCATCGGTGATTACAGTCGCAAATCCTGCGCCAACCTCCGTCTGCAATGGCGTGGGGTCAACGTTAGTGAGAAAGACCGATGGAAACTGCAGGCTCCCTGCGAAACCTCCATTTCCGATCATCAGGAACCGCCCATTCCAGTTGGCGGGAAGGCCGAGCTCAAAGTTGACCTGATTCGGTCCAGCATCCTCAGAATTCACGTAGCCAGTGACGTCGCAATAGGCGACCGGATCTGACTGTGGGGTCGCCGAAACAATGGTCGTGCCGACAGGGGCGACGTGTTGAATTGCGCCAACCGAACAAACGACTGCGGCAGCATTGCATACTCCGGCATCGAGCAAGGGGATCAGAGCAAGAACGGCGATCGCGGCTGCCGCTCGAGGCATCCTGACTTGAGTGTGCATAGTTTTTGTACCTCCATTAGCGATTAGTCGCTCGACTGAGAGGAGATTCGCGCGAAAGCGCAGCGCATTCAATAACGCGGGTCTGTCCTGTGTCTGTCATTTCTAGCCGGATAGGCCTTTGCCGCGCTGATTCCCCTCGGGCTGGAAGTGGTAAACTCTGCCGTACCGAGCGGGGCACAAGTCCAAATGCAATCCTCACAACGCTCCCGCGGCGCGATCCGCTTCAACGCGTTTGAGCTGGATTTACAAGCGGGAGAGCTGCGCAAATATGGCGTAAGAGTGAAGTTGCAGGACCAGCCGTTTCAGGTCCTTCAGACACTCCTAGAGCGCCCGGGGGAGGCTGTCACGAGAGATGAGCTCCAAAGGCGCATTTGGCCTTCCGATACTTTTGTGGACTTCAATGTCGGCATTAACAACGCAATTAAGCGACTGCGCGAAGCGCTGGGGGATTCGGCCGATAGTCCTCGCCTCATCGAAACGCTGCCTCGTCGCGGCTATCGTTTCATCGGGAGCATTGAAGCCAGCGCTCCGCACATCGAATCACTTGCTGTCCTCCCTCTCGAGAATCTTTCTGGCGACCCCGAGCAAGAATACTTCGCCGATGGCCTTACCGAAGCGCTGATCACCAATCTCGCGAAAATCAGCGCGCTACGCGTCGTTTCGCGCACGACCGCAATGCACTACAAAGGCATCCACCGGCCGGTTACGGAGATCGCCCGCGAGCTCGGCGTGGCCGTGATTGTCGAAGGGACGGTGCAGCGCTCCGGTAACCAAGTGAGAATCTCGGTGCAGCTGATCCAAGCCATGACGGATGCCCATGTGTGGGCCGAAAACTATCAGCGTGACCTCAGGGATGTGCTTGCACTCCAGGCAGAAGTGGCTCGCGCCATTGCTGGAGAAATCTTGGCCAAATTGACGCCCCAGGAGGAATTGCGGTTGACGCGTGCTCGTCAGGTCGATCCACAAGCCTACGAATGTTATTTGAAGGGCCGCTTTTTCTGGAACAAGCGCACTCTTCAGGGCTTTGCAAGAGCCGCGGAATATTTCCAACAAGCGATAGGCAAGGATGCGAGCTATGCCGCCGCCCATGCGGGATTGGCCGATACACTATCGAGGTTGGGCTGGTGGGATTTTGTCAGACCTGAAGAAGGTTGCGGCAGGGCCAAGGCTGCGGCTCAAAAGGCAGTCGAGTTGGATGCTTCACTCGCGGAAGCGCACGCGGCCCTTGGTTTTGCCATACTCCACTATGACTACTCTCTCTTGGCCTCCGAACAGCACTCCAGGCGTGCTACAGAACTGGATCCTCAAAGCGCGACCGCAGCCCAGGCGCTCGCCGTTTGCCTGCTCGCGCTGGGACGATTTGAGGAAGCTATCAGCGAGGCCCTGCGAGCGGTGCAACTTGATCCCTTGTCGCAGGCTAATCACTGGACGGCGGGGGTCCTCATGCATCAGGCAGGGGAACAGGACCGCGCTATCGCCGAATCTCAGAAAGCGCTGGAGCTGGATCCCTCCTCACCGGCTCCGCACTGGCTTATTGGGCTGGCTTTGACTAAGAAGAAGATGTACGAGGACGCTCTAGAAGAGCTGGAGCAGGCCGTGCAAGCTACAAGGCGGATGCCATTCTGTTTAGGCGCTCTTGGATGGACCTACGGAGTAATGGGGAGAACCAATGATGCACAAGAAGTATTGAACGAATTACAGGACATCTCGCTCCGACAATATGTGTCACCATATTGGTCGGGCATGGTCTATGCATCACTGAATGACCGCGACTCAGCATTCTCCTGGTTGGAACGTGCTCGCTTGGAGCACGCGCCTTGGCTGTCCAATTTCAAGGCCTCGCCATGGGTAGACAACTTGCGCCCCGACCCACGCTTTCAAGATTTGCTTTGCCGCATGAACTTCCCGTCGTAGTTAAGCCAGGCCGCATTGGGTGCAGGTTTGGGTGCAACTAAGGAGGTAAGAAAGGCTCCGAATGTTCGGTAAGCGACATCAGATGCAGCACTTAGATTTCTGACCGCAACGGCTGTTAACCGAAGGGTTGCTAGTTCGAATCTGGCCCGGGGAGCCAATCTTCTCCTGATGTTTCAAACGCTTACAGTAACCTCCATTTCTTGAAAGTCTGGAACACTTGGATCAACTTCAACTGTTTCGACCTTTGGCAGTTCGATCCCTAATCCGATTCGTTCTGCAACCTCCGCACGGAACTTAGTGTCTTTCTCCATCTCGATGTATTTGTCGGTGAGATTGTGTCGCGCTACTTCACCGTCACTCGACTTAGCGTGGCCCGTCCAGTACTTCACGAGGGCGGGTGGCACGTAGCTAGATTCAAGGTGGGTGACACGGAAAGGGCGGAAGCCGTGGAACCCCTGTTGCTCGATTCCGAGTTCTTCAAGAATCGGGTAGGGCATCAAGCATGTTGTGAAGTGACACGATGTGTGATTAAGCGTTCCTCGGTACCACTTGGAAGCAATTTAGAATTCTAGGCGAAGTTGGAAAGCAATCATTCGAGGCGTGCTATCCCCTCCCAAACCGACACCCAGCAGACCAGTGGGAGGCGATGTGGTGTAGGTCAGAGCGCCGAATCCGGTTTGAGTGGACGGTCTGCCGGGAATTCCGGCAAGCACCATACTTGGCAGACCGAAATTCGGATGATTGAAGACGTTAAAGAATTGTGTATCGAACCGGAGTTTCACCCTCTCTGTCAAGAAGAACCATTTCGTCAGATATAAATCACTCCAAACAAAATCTGGGCCGCGAAGGGCGTTGCGACCAAGGTTGCCGAACTGACACTTCTTTGGTGTGTCCCCTCCGTAACACGCGCCCGTGCTTGGGTCCACAGTGGACACAAAGGCGTCGGGGTTGAGCCATTGGACAGTGCCGGGTTGCGTGACGCCGGGGATGGGTTTGTGCTCATACAGTGGGACGCCGGGAATCACGCTGGCGAATTGGGGGCCGCTCCCATTAACGATGCCTTCGCCGTTTGCAGAATAGGGTGTGCTAAGAACAGAGAAGGGAATGCCGCTATGCCAAAAGACGGTGCCGGAGATTTGCCAACCGTTCAACGCAACCGCGAGGGAACGATTCTTGAATTTGGACGGGAGTTCGTAAACATACTGAGCGTTGAGGTTGTTGCGGATGTCGTAATCGCATGGGCCGTAGTCTCGCCGCAAATCTCCGGGCAGCGGAGAGAGAATGCCGCCCGCTGAAAATTGCAGGAAGCCGCCGTTGGAAACGGTGTCCATGCAGCGGCTCCATGTGTAATTTACTTGCCCCATAAGGCCGTGACCGAGGCGCTTGATGGCTGAGAGTTGTAGCCCATCGTAATGGCTGTTGGCACCAGTTGAGAATTGCGTGACCGCCGCGAAGCGAGGGTCTGTGGGCTGTAGATAAGAAAAGGGGGCAAAGCAGCCATCGCAGACAGTTTGGTAGCCGTTCACTTGAGTGAGGTAGGGCTGGTTGACGGCCCGGGTACCGACGTATTGTGCGTGTAGGCTTGCCGTTTGCCCGAATTGATGTTCGAGACCGAGACTCCATTCCATAAAGTATGGAGCATGAAGTTTTCCGCTCGGGACGGCAGTGATGTTTACCGGAGGAAGACAAGTTGCGGGGCTGGCGAGAGTCGAGGCACAGGAATATGCGCCAAGGGGGAAACCGGAGGCGAAGGTCTGGTGAGCGACGGCAACTGCATCGAGCGCACTGTCCGGCACTCCGGGCGCTATGGTCGTGCCACCAACCGTGCCAAGCAGCCCGCCTTGAAATGTTTGAACGTAGGGTGGATTGTTCCCGACCACATCGGCGATAGTACCGGGCAAGATGTCGCTGAAAAGCCCGAATCCAGAGCGAAGAAGGGTGTTCGGTTCGAATTGCCAAGCGATGGCGGTGCGCGGCTGGAAAATTGCGAGCGGAGTAGAGGAAAAGACGTTCCCGAGGGCAGTGTGGATCGCAGTGTTCAACGGCTCGTTTACGTCATGAGAAATGGCATCGAAGGCGCCATTGAGCCGACCAATGTGGTCATGAGGATTGAGCGGATTGGAGTTTAGAGTGTCACGCAGACCAATCGTCCATGTGAGATTCTTGGTTAATTTCCATGTGTCTTGAGCGTAGAGGTCGAGATTAAGGAAGTTGAACGGCTCGTTGGCGGCAGTCGGAAATGTTTGTGACGCGGTAGAGGCGACGCCATAGATGAACTGCGGAAGTGTGGTGTAGGTGACGGTGGGGACAGTGCCCTCCCCGAAGTCATAGTCGTTCAAACGCAAGATGCGAGTGTTGGTGCCGAAGCGGAATTCGTGCTTGCCATGATTCCACGCGAGGTTGTCGTTGATGAAGAAGCGAGAGGCTCGGCGGCCCTGAATCCAAGTATTGTCTAGCCCGCCGATTGTAGTGAAGGGCGCGTTCGCGCCGATACCTTGCAGAACAATGGGAAAGGCCGAAAGTGTTTCTTGGAGATTGGCGGGACCGAACAGGCTTTCGTACCAAGAGAAGGCGGGATTGAAATAGTTGACGAGATTCTGCGAAAAGATGTGCGTGTAACCTGCGGCGAAAGAATAGAGCGGCTGCGGAGAGACGGCGTCAAAAATCCTGTTAATCGGGTCTGTGTAAGCTGCTTGCACTCCGGTATCAGCTTGAAAACGGAACCACGTAGTGTTGTGTTCGTTGATGTTGTAATCCATGCGTGCAGTTTGGACCTGCTCGTGGTCATCACTCGAATGAGAAACGCTCTGGCGATTGGCGCAGCCGTTTCCGTCATTCGGAATTGCAGCAGCGGAACTACCCGAATCGAACGGACATCCGAGAATCGAGAGAGGTGTACCGCTAGTGTTTCCATAAAGCGAAAACATTTTCTGATAGAAGGGTACGGATTGCGGAGAGGCTTTGTAGACACTGCCTGTTACCGAATCAATTCCGCCGAGGGGAAGTTGCTGGAGAACGTAGTCCTGAAAGGCGGGAGTGGGGACGGTCGTTGCGGTAACGATGGGAAGTGCGATGCGTACCCACTCCGTATCGAAAAAGAAGAAGAGTTTGTCGTGGAGAATCGGTCCACCGATACTGCCGCCAAAATGATTGACCGTGGAACGCGGTTTGTGATTTCCGGGGGTGGAGTTCGTAAAGAAATCGGCAGCGTTAAAGCGCGAACCGTTCCAGAGCTCATAGAGATTACCGTGAAGTAGGTTGGTGCCAGACTTAGTGACGTAATTGACTTGCGATGCACCGTACCTGCCTTGGTCCACGGCATAGGAAAGTGTGTTGACGGTGACTTCGGAGATAGAGTTGAGACCGAGCACCAAATTCGTGGAAAGACCACTGTTGAGATTTGTTAGCGGGTCATTCGTTTCGAGACCGTCAACGATATATCCGTTCGAAAGGGCGGGAAGACCGTTGAATTCGACGTTGCCGTAACCATTCGTACCGCCTACAAAATCATTCCCGCTCCCTGCGGTATTGATGAGTGCACCCGGAGCGAATTGTAGTGGATAGGTGAGGTCGCCACCCGGATTTGGAAGACTCTCAAGAGCGGGGGAACTCAGGTTTGTGGATGTGTTGGCGTTCGCGGGATTGAGGAGCAGAGATTCTCCGATGACCTCGACAGTAAGTTTGGATTGAGCGACTCCGAGAGTGAAATTAACGGTTTGATTTTGGCCCAGACCGGAGACCACGTTGTCAAATTGCTGTGGGGCGAAACCGTCGGCAGTCGCTTTGACGGAGTAGGTACCGGGTTTGAGTTGAGGAAAATCGAAGCGGCCTTGGTTGTCCGTGGTGGCGCTGCGTTGCAGACCAGTTTCTCGATTGGCGATGGTTACGACAGCGCCGGGAATGGCAGCACTGGTGGTGTCCTTCACCTGTCCCACGATAGCACTCGTGGTTTCTCCTTGAGGCAAAGCAACGGCGGGCACAAACAAAAGGTAGTACGTGAAGACCATTATTAGGAGCGATTTCAGCAGCATGATCCCGCACAACTCCAAAGGCGAGAGCGTTAAGCATAGTTAATATTGTGGCTTAACACAAGTAAATATGAATCAAGAACGAAGGTTCAACTTGCACCGCAGCACGGCTTGCCGCTCGTCGCTTCCAATCCTTCCTGCACAATCAAGGGCAAAAGAAGGCATGGCGTCAATGAGCAAAGTTCGTTTTTCGGTCTGTTGGTTCATAAGGATAGTTTGAAGCAACTTCAAAACATTTGAGGGAGAAGATTGGCTTCCCGATAACCCTAAGCGACGGCTGAACAACGACTTATGGATTTGAAGTTAAATCTGTTAGCCGAAGGGTTGCTAGTTCGAATCTAGCCCGGGGAGCCACTTTATTTTCCGTTGATATCCGCGTAACACTCCTTGCATGCGGTTGATTTGCGTGTGGCCGGCATTCTCATGCGTGACCCAAGTCACGGAAGCGCGCGTCCCCGCGAACTAACGTCGGCGTTAGAGAAAACGAGCGAACCAGCTCAGCCAGGCTATGTACTACGGGCCAGCGCGTGGCTTGACCGGTTTCCTGCCGGGAGCGTCATGCGCTGATCCGAACGGGCGTCAGGTGCAATCGAGATCCCGCGCGACTGCCGTGAATGTTCGCGGCGTATCACTCCGCGACTTTCCTCAGCGTGCTTTTCTGTTGGCGGTGTGTTCACGCCCGGCGTGGAGAACGGCCAAGTCTGGAAACCCGCGTGAGCCGAAATCCGCACCGACCTGGAGGTGCGACGATGAAGACCCAAATCCTGGAAGCAATCGGGGAATCGGATTTAAACCGATCGGCGCAGATCCAGGCCGCATTGGCGGCAAATGACCGGA
>Ga0335069_10013768_pt1 | contig 11347 bp, 7 predicted proteins | sample Lox_Sample_11_FD_206714 | JGI IMG/M metagenome (GOLD analysis project Ga0335069, IMG submission 206714) | Soil microbial communities from Loxahatchee National Wildlife Refuge, Florida, United States - Lox_Sample_1.1 | ecosystem: Environmental > Terrestrial > Soil > Wetlands | place: USA: Florida... | reverse complement strand
TATTGAGTCAATCAATTTCTTGAAGATTCCCACTGGACTTGCTCCGATCTTTCCAAATCGAATGGTGTCTGCTCCGGTTCTAAACCTTGCGGTCCCAGAGCATCTCGTTTCCGCATGCAAGACTGTCTCCAATTACCATGGCACGGTGCAACTACTGTCCTGGATGAAATGTCATTTCTAGGTGAAGGTTTTCTGAAGGAGGCCCAGGTACACGAAAAACATATCGGCAAGTTAGTTCGGTAGGATAAAGGGAACAATTCGACAAAAGTGAGCTCGCGGTTCCAAAGTTTGGACAAAGCGACTGGTCAGATCACCGGCGGGGTCTTATCTGAAATGTCCAATCGCCAGTGCCCCGAGTGTCTCTGAGGTTAATCACAGTCTCACAAACGACTTGGTCCGATACATCCAATATAAGATTAACCAGACGACTGTGAAACCGGCGGATGCTTCGAGAAAACCGTCCCAGTTGCCGACACGCGTCAACAGGCTTCCCACGAAAATATTCCCAATGTGCCGGAAATTGAAAAGCATTGTCGCCATGTACACCGCCAACGAGTTCATTCCGATAACAGCAAACCCAAACGCCCATTTCCTCCACTGCAGCACATCAACGATCGTATAAAACAAGCCCATGAGGAGAAAGCTGATTCCGGCAGTGACAAGAACGTACGAACTTGTCCACATCAGTTTGATGATCGGGAACCAGAGACTCCAAATCAGGCCCAGAAGCAGCAATCCAGTGCCAGCTAGAAAGAGTCCCGTGATCTTCTTCCATGCAGACCGCCGGCACAAGAGCAACTCTCCTGCCAGTGCTCCCAGGAGCACAGAGGAAGCGAAACCCAGGTAGCTCAAAAACCAAGTATTCAAACCATAGTGGAATCGCCCCAGAACGAGGCGGTCGATATAAGCAGCCGCGTTACCTTCGGGCGTTAGTATCCCCCTCCCGAAACCGGGGACTGGGATCAGCATAAGTAATGCCCAGTAACTGATTAGAAAGCCGGCGCTGACAATGGCTTGCCATAGCGGCCTGAGACTCACCATCACGATGGTGGCAATCAGGTAGCCAGCGGCAATCCCATGGAGCACGCTGTAACAAGGGTGTAACATCGACAAATCGAAAGCGAGCAGGTTTCCCTGCGCGGCCATACCCAGGAAGAACAGGATCGCTGCACGCTTGAAGGCATGAACGTAGAGGGTCTGGTTTCCGACTCCCATTGATCGTCGCTTGTTCAAAGACAACCGCATGGCGACTCCCACAATAAACATGAACAGAGGCCAGATGACGTCATAGAAATGGAGACCCTCCCAAGGTACGTGTTCAAGTTGCAGCACGCAGGTCTCTGCTACCTTGCCGGGGAATACCTTTGCCAGTCCCTTGACGATTGCCTCACCGCCGATGATCCAGAACATGTCCAAGCCGCGGATAACATCCAAAGACATCAATCTTTGATTTTCGAGTGGCATTCCTCCAAACGACTCGCTCAACGACTCCGGGGAACGTTTCGACGATACGTGCAGTCTCATGCGCACCTCCACCATCAAGTTGTCGATGCTTAGCTAAAGGTTCTCCGACCAATAGAGTGACACAAAAACAGGTCTTTGGCTGTTGATAAATCGTTGCCACTTGCGGCAATATATTGGGCGCTAAGGGCGCGAATGCCCCTGCCGATTTCATTCTCAGTTACAATCGCTCGAGGGAATCTTTTCAAAGTCTCAGGGTGAGGGAGGGATTCTTATGTCCCAGGTTAGCCGTGCCTCTGTCTTGGCACTCATGTTTTTACCCCTTGCTGTGCATGCGGCTGCCATGCGCGCCGGAGTCGCCAGCGTCGACATTACTCCCCCTCCGGGGTTGTCCATGTACGGGTACTTTGACCGGATTAAGGAGGATCGGCTCTCCACGGGGACTCTTGATCCACTGTACGCGCGTGCTTTGGTACTGGAGGCAGGCAATTCCCGTCTGGCCCTTGTAACGCTCGATCTAGGTCGCTGCTTCGGAAAGGCTTCACTGGATCGGCTTCGATCTGAAGTCCGGCGCCTGGCAGGTATTTCTAATTTGCTCGTGACCGCTTCGCACACCCATGCCGGCCCCAATGTGCTCGATGAGTACCCAAACGATCAACTGCCTGCTTGGGAAGCCGATGCACTTGGAAAGATCGCACACGCCGTGGAAGAGGCCTCTCGTCACGTAGTCGACGTGCGGCTTGGCACAGGATATGGCATCGCGCATGTGGGGTACAACCGGCGCGTGCTGGATGCCGACGGGGGCGTGAAAATGCTCTGGCAGAATCCGACCAAAATTCCGACTTTTCCTGTCGATCCGACCGTGTCCATCCTACGGTTAGACTCGGCTGATGAAAAACCTCTGGCGATTCTTGTTAACTACGCATGTCACCCGGTGATTTTTGGCAGTGATAACCAGAAATATTCCTCTGACTACGTTGGTGTGATGCGGCGAACGGTTGAGGAAGGATTTGGTGGTCGGCTGATTTGTTTCTTTTTGCAGGGTGCCGACGGCGATATTAATCCTTACTATGCATCCACTCCACTGCAGGATGGCGCGGTCAAGTTGCGCGATTGGACGGGACAAGAACTTGGGCAGGAGGTGGTCCGTGCTGCGAAAGCTATCCAGACCGACAACCTGAGCCCATCTTCGATTGGTTTCGCCGAGGACGAGATGATTTTCAAAGTGCGGTGGCCGGCCGAGCAGTTCCGATCTGGCCTGTTAAAGGAGTTTGGGCCAAGGATATTTGAAGATCATGCTGACCTGTTGCAGGATCAACCCGTGCCTGGCACACTCACGTTGAACGTGGCTACGGCCTTGATTGGCAAAAGGATTGCCATAGCCACCGTGCCGGCAGAATCCTTCGTCGAATTCCAGATGACTTGGCGCAATCGCTGCCCCGTGCCGGACGCCTTCTTCCTGGGTTACACTAATGGCTATTTCGACTACCTCCCGACTATTCAAGCTGCCTCCGAAGGCGGTTACGGCGCGGCCGATTCCAACACCTACCTGGAGGTAGGTACGGGCGAGAGATTGGTCGACCATGCACTATGGCGAGTATATGAAATGATGGGCAGGCTTGGCGAAATGCCGGAGGATCTCAAAGACAGGCATCCTCGCTGATTCAGAGCTCACGGAGTGTCGATTCGTCCGGGTGGGCGGACATTTTTGCCTTGCCGCCCGGTTAACGAATCTCCCAGGTCTGCGCGGGCACTCTCCATATATTGCGCCAGGCGTTTGACGACATCAGGATGCTGATCGGCGACATTAGAAGTCTCAGCGATGTCATTTTCCAGGTCGAACAGCTCCAAGCCGATCTGCCGGGTCACTTCTACTCCCGGTTTGCCACCCTTGCCGGGAGGTTCCGGTCGCTTGTAACTGTGAGCTACATGCAATTTCCACTTGCCACTGCGGACGGCTTGAAGTTCTTGCCCCCAGTAATAGAAGATGGCGTCATGTGGGGTCTTCGCACCGGGTTGGGCCGACATCAAGGGCCAGATGTCCTTCCCATCGATAATTCGATCCGAGGGTACCTTAGCGCCCGCCAGGTTTGCCAACGTGGGTAGGAAATCAATCGTCATCGTGATCTCGCGGCAGACCGTTCCGGCTGGAATGTTGCCTGGCCATCGCATGATGCAGGGCTCGCGGCTTCCCCCCTCGAAGCTGGTCATCTTGCCCTCACGCAAAGGCAGGGCTGTCCCGGCATGATCGCCGTAGAGCAGCCAGGGGCCGTTGTCGGATGTGAAGATTACCAACGTTTGTTCGTCGAGATTGAACCGTTTTAATGCCTTTAAGATCTCCCCGACCGACCAGTCAATCTCCATAATCACATCGCCGTATAGTCCACGTTTTGACTGGCCTTTATATTTGTCCGAAACAAATAACGGGACGTGAGGCATGTTGTGTGCCAGGTAAAGAAAGAACGGCCGATCCTTGTTTTTTTCAATGAATTTGAGGGCGTGTTCGGTATACCAGGTGGTCAGGTTACTCTGATCGGGATTGTATTGAATAGTCTCGTCTCCCTCGATCAAGGGAAGATCCGGGAACTTCTGAGTCGGGTGTTTAGGCCACATGTCGTTGGAATACGGCAATCCGAAGTAATCGTCGAAGCCGTGATGAAGAGGGAGGAACTGTCGCTGATATCCGAGGTGCCACTTCCCATAGATGGCGGTGGCGTAACCGCGTGTCTTGAGAACCTCGGCAATCGTCCGCTCTTTCTTGTCGATCCCGATTGTAGAAGACGGATTCAAGGCCCCTTGAATCCCGATGCGATTGGGGTAACAGCCCGTCAGTAGCGCGGCGCGCGATGCCGAACAGACGGGTTGTCCAACATAGAAATCCGTAAAGCGGATGCCCTCGTTAGCCATTCGGTCGAGATTGGGCGTTTTGATATCCGGGGAACCAAAGACGCCAACGTCTTGGTACCCCTGGTCATCGGTAAGAATGATGATAAAACTGGGCCTCGGCTTGTCTGTTGCCCCGGCGAGCGAATCCGCCCAGGCCAATCCCATGACGAGGCACCAAAAAAACCACAAGATGTTTATTGAAAAATTCCTCATAGGCTCTGGGGTTCGGATTGTACCTCAGTCATGAAACCATTGGAACGAATTCCTCCTGAATCTTTGAGGAATGGATTCGTCTATTTGTGGGCCTATTTGCATCGACCCCACCGAAAAGAAAGGTAGTGAAGCCTTGAGGATATTCGTCCATATGGTTTTGAGCCTCAGATTGTCCTGACAGCAAATCATAGTTGTGAGGGCATAGAGAACATCCCCATGAGGAAAACTAAACCTGAAGGGCTCGCCGAGAGACGAACAGGTGTATACTCTCAGGCGCCAAGAAGTCACGAGAGGCAAACCGGTCCAATCGGGCAAATCTCATAAGAGCGCCCCATGACCTTTTCCAGCCTACCACCGCGGATGAAAATTCTGGTCTTGGGGGGAGTGTGGGAGCCGCTCGTGGGACCACCGTCCCCCGAGCGGCGATAAGTTTAGATTCGGAGGTCGCCGCGCAGGAGTGCTGCTCCCACATTAAAACCGCATTTTCGTAAAAGGAGGATCGAAGTGCACAATTTCTATGTCCGTTCTCACCTCGGTCGAGGGTTGTCCATCTTGGCCGTAACCGCTCTTTCTCTCATTCTTTCGGGCAAACTTACTGCTGAGCAAAGCCAGCGTCAGGCACCCAAACACGTTCCCCCCAAGCGTTCGTCGCAGATTCATGACGGCTTCGGTATCAACTCCAACTTGCCTCGCGAGCCTTACCTTCCTTGGAATCGCTGGTGGTGGACCCGTACGTACGACACGGGGGTGAAGTGGATCCGCATTGGGCAATACGAGAACAGCTCTGAGCCGACTAGTTGGGACTGGGTCGAGCAGAAACGCGGTGTCTACTCGATCTCTTCGGAAGTCGACGACTATGTGGACTCGCTGGTCGAAAATGGCGTGAACATCCAGGTCCAGCTACTCTACGGCAATCCCATGTACACATCTCCGGCCGGTAAGAAACCAGATCAGATCACGCCGGAGCCCGGCAGTTTCCACAATGACGACCGCAGCCTTTACTCGGTCTTCTGGCCTCCCAAAACCCCTGAGCAGATTGAGGCTTTCTCGAAGTACGTCCGCTGGGTTGTGAATCACTTCCGCGGCCGCATCCACTATTATGCGCTCTGGAACGAACAGGACATCGGATACTGGAACCCTTGGGGGAATCCCGAGGAATACGGGCGTCTGCTCAAGGCGTTCATCCCTGCCGTGCACGAGACCGATCCGGGGGCAAAGGTCATCTACGGAGGTCAGGCCGATCCCACCCGCGACTTCACACGGCGCGCATTCGACACCTGCCAGTGCGCGCCGGGAATCGATGTTTATGCCTACCACACTTATCCCGGCTACGGCCGCAACCTGAACCCCGAGTCGATGGACTCCGGAGCTTACGGAACCGAGTCGCCGGCCAAACTGCGCGAGTTGGTCCGCAGCTACCCGGGCATCCGCAAGGACATCCCGTTCTGGGACGACGAATTCAATTCGATTCCTGCCTGGATCGGCTCGGATGAATCGGTGCAATCGAAGTACGTTACCCGTGGCCTGCTTTACAACTGGGCGGCCGGTGTAAAGACCTTTGTGTGGCTGCTCACCGCCGGGGTGGACGGCAATGAATACGATGACTTTGGATTGATTCACGGCTTGCGCTATTTGCCGGATGATTTCACGGCGCGGCCGGTGCTGTCGGCCTTTCAGAACACCAACGCTCTTTTCTCCGATACCCTGATTGATGCGGGTATACAGATCCATTCGAGCAATATCTCTGCTATTCGCCAACAGGAAAAGGCGCCGTTCCTTGCCTATGGCTTCCGCACGGCCTCCGGCAAAGCCATTGTTGCTTACTGGCTGGCAGCCCACAGCAAACCCGGCAACCTCTTTCCCCCGCTTACCGCAACGCTGGTCATCCGCAATTCCGGCATCGCGCACCCACTGTTAATCGACGTGGTTTCAGGCGACATCACCCCGCTCGACTGGAAGAAGGGAACGACTGACACGATTGAACATGCACCAATCCGCGACAGTGTGATGGCCATCGCCGATGAGAATTACTTCGATTGGGATGTCCTTCCGGAGGCGCCAAGCTCTCTGAAGCTGGAAGTATCCGGCGTCTCCGTGGAGCTTTCCTGGGAACTGCACGGCGATCAGATCACAGGTGTCGCACTGGAGCGCCGGTTGGGCGACCGCGGCGCGTGGGAACGCGTCACCCAGCTCTCCGGAAACGCGAATTCTTACCATGAAGCGGGAACCCCGGGGCAGATACTCTGCTATCGTGTACGGGCGGTGAACTCCGTGGGTGAGTCGGCCTATTCAAATATTGTTCGTGTCGCGATGTAACGAGGGTCAATCAAAGGAGGATTGGCTTGTGTGCCCTGATTTTTCCCGAAGAAAACTAATGCAGACAATTACTGCGACGGCCGTCTTCCCGTCGCTGACTTTCCGAGATGGCACAGCCACCTTGAAGGATTCGGAGATGCGCTCCGAAGATTCCGATACGCCCAAGATCTGCCTGGAAATGGGCGTGGGACGACTTGCCGCAGGCGGCCTTAGCGGAGCCGGCATGCGCCGGGTCAAGCAACTGGGTGTGGACCACGTGCTCACGGGAGGGCCACCCATTCCCTGGCAGGAGAGCGATATCCGTTCCATGATGGACACACTCAGAACTGGTGGTCTCAGCCTGGGTAATTTGATGATTGCGGGCTTCCCGAATACTCTTTACGGACGCCCCGGCCGTGACGAGGAAATCGAAAAAGTCATTCAGTCCATCCAAGCGGCCGGCCGAGCTGGCTTGCCTGTCATCGAGTACAATTTCTACGCCCACCGGGCCATGGAGGGATATTACGAGGAAACCGGTAGAGCCGGCTCCGGGTATACGGCGTTTGACTATGATCGAATGAGAGACTTGCCCCCCTTACCCGAGGAGGGCGCACACACTCTTGATGAAATGTGGAAGAACATCACCTACTTTCTAAAGGCCGTTATTCCCGTAGCGGAAAAATCTCATGTTCGAATGGCCTTGCATCCCAACGATCCTCCTTCGCCCCTGAGTCGAGGATCGCAGCAGATTATGGGAAGCCTTGCTGGTTGGAAGAAACTCATCGAAGTTGTGCCCAGTCCGTCAAACGGGATCACCTTTGACTGCGGGGTCACGCGCGAAATGGGCGAGGATCCGGTTGCAGTGTGCCGCTACTTCGGAGACCGCGACCGCATCAACCATGTGCACTTCCGGAACGTGAGAGTGCGCGTGCCCTACGAGAAATACACCGAAGTGTTTTTGGATGAAGGCCAGGTCGATATGTTCGCCGTCATGAAGGAACTGGTGCGTCAGAAATACTCGCGCTTGATCTACCCTGAGCACCCGCGTGCCATTGATTTTGACCGCGAACAGCCGAACTTCAAAGGCGGGTATCCGGGCGGCGGTGGGTACGCAGCTTTTGCTTATAACGTCGGATACACCAGGGCCATGCTGCAGGCTGCCTTATCACGGTGAAGATCCGGACTCGCAGCAGAAGTTGTACCTGTCCGTTTCCGCCAGTACTTTCAGGTAGGTTTGCCAATCACGTTGGCTACGCTGGCACTCGGCCTGATATGGTTGTGGCTGATCGGCTGAGGCCGGGAGGTCTATATGAGTTGTTCCCCGGAGGGGAACAGCCGTAATAACCGAGGCTCTAGCGCTCATTTCGTCCTCGAACACGCGCCGCTTGTGGCCGACAGAATATGAGTAATCTAGCAAGTTGTGAATTTAGCCACGCGGCCGTGTGCCTATTACGTAATGTTCCAAGAATCCTTGGATCTCTTCCAGATATGCCTTTCCACCTATCCAGGGGAGGTCGTTGTGATTGGCATCCGGGATGAGGTACCACGAACGGGGCTCCCTGGCTGCTTCAAAGAGTGCCCGCCCTAATGCAGGAGGTATGATTGAATCCCGCCCTCCGTGGATGGAAAGAACTGGACAGAAGATCTTCGCCATTTTCGACTTGGAGTCAAAGCGATCCTTCATTAGCAGGCCAACCGGGAGGAACGGATAAGCTTTCCGGGCCACAGCAACTGCCGAGGAAAAGCCCGATTGAAGGATCAGCGCCAGCGGGGGACGCCGCACGGCCATCTCAACCGCCACGCCGCAACCCAGCGACTCACCAAAGTACACGAGCCTTTGTACTCCGTTCTTGCCTAGCCATTTCAATGCCTCTTCACCATCGAGGTAAAGACCTTCTTCGGTAGGAGACCCTTCACTTCCACCGTAACCGCGATAGTCCAGGACAAAAACTCCATAACCAAGGCTGTGGAGATCTGCCATCCATTCCATCCGATGACCCCGGTGCCCGGCGTTTCCATGGAAAATGACCAGGGTCAGGGGTTGTCGGCCCGGCCAATACCAGGCAAAGAGGCGCATGCCGTCACTCGTTGTGAGCTTCACGGGCTCGACCCCGCGGTACTTCAGGTCGGATGGCAAAGCCACACCGGCGGGGCCCGGAAAATATTGCAGCCTGCGCTGCAGGAAATAGACAAGAGCCACCAAGCCCAGGTAAAGCATCCCCAGATTTCTGACCAGTCGCCAAATGAACTGACCCATAGCCATGTTGGTTCCTTTGCAGAGCCGGCATTTTGCCAGAATTTCACTTTCCTTCATTCCCCCTTGAGTTGATCGAAAGCGAACCCTATAATTAGAGCAATAAGATACAAAATGTCTCAAGGAAATGTGTCTGAAGGAGGAACTATGGCATCGCCAATTGTTCAGACTGATCCTCGTATCAGTTCGACCCTGGCAAGGCCAGGAAGATTATTGATTGACAATCGTTGGGTAGAAGCGGCATCAGGAAAGACTTTCCCGACTTACAACCCGGCCACAGGCGACGTTCTGGCTTGGGTGGCTGAAGGGGACAAGGAGGACATCGACCGTGCAGTTAAAGCAGCCCGAGATGCCTTCGAGAAAGGACGTTGGCCCGGAATGACGACCTCCGAACGTGGCCGTCTGATTTGGAAGCTAGGCGACCTCATCGAAGAACACCTTGAAGAGTTTGCTGAACTGGAGACACTCGACAACGGCAAACCCTTGACGGTGTCTCGAGCCGCTGATGTTCCCCTGGCGGTTGACCTCTTCCGCTACATGGCAGGGTGGGCCACCAAGATCGAGGGCAACATGATCTCGCTCTCTGTCCCTTATACTCCCGGAGCAGTTTACCACGCCTATACCAGGCGCGAGCCGGTAGGTGTGGTGGGCCAGATTATTCCCTGGAACTTTCCTTTGCTGATGGCAGCCTGGAAGTTAGGTCCAGCTTTGGCAGCGGGTTGTACCGTTGTCCTAAAGCCGGCTGAGCAAACTCCTTTGTCGGCGTTGCGGTTGGGGGAGCTAATTCAAGAGGCCGGGTTTCCCGAGGGGGTCGTCAATATCGTCACGGGCTATGGTAATGCAGGAGCGGCCCTGGCGGCACATCCCGATGTCGACAAGATTGCATTTACCGGTTCCACAGAGGTGGGCAAGCTCATTGTGGGGGCTGCGGCAGGCAATCTCAAAAAAGTCTCCCTGGAATTAGGTGGAAAATCTCCCAATATTGTCCTTAAGGATGCAGATATCGAAACCGCCGTACAAGGAGCAGCAAGCGCCATCTTCTTCAACCACGGCCAGTGCTGCTGTGCGGGCTCACGTCTCTACGTACAAAGTGCCCTTTTTGACAAGGTCGTCGATGGTGTGGCCGAGCGGGCCAGCAAAATCAAATTGGGACCAGGCTTTGATCCTGCAACTGAGATGGGACCCTTGGTGTCAACCGAACAGCTTGAGCGTGTGTGTGGATATTTGGAAGCTGGGTTTGCTGAAGGCGCCAAGGCTATTGTGGGTGGGCACAAAACGACAGGAAAAGGGTACTTCGTTGAGCCTACTGTGTTAGTGAATACCAATGAAAGCATGAAGGTGGTCCAAGAGGAGATTTTTGGCCCAGTGGTATCCGCTCAGCCCTTTGATGATATCAACGACATATTACCCCTAGCGAACGACACGATTTATGGGTTGGCGGCGGGAATCTGGACAACCGACATTAGTAAAGCCCACAGCCTCGCTTCCAAGTTGCACGCAGGAACGGTTTGGATCAACTGCTACAACATTTTCGACGCTGCCCTCCCATTTGGTGGTTACAAGCAGTCCGGTTGGGGAAGAGAAATGGGTCATGACGCACTGGAAATGTACACGGAGGTCAAAGCGGTTTGCGCCAGAATTGGCTAGATATAGAGCCGCGGACCTGTAGTATCACAGGTCCGCGCTACCCTGTTGAATTGTGAGGAGTAGCGCAGACTCCTGCCCCTCAAGGAGTCTGCGGCTCTAGAACAAGGGGACAACTCCATTGTCGCAGAGAGAAGTCCATCTATTCGTCGCTCTCAACATCCGTATTTATGCCTTTTTTCAGGCGTTTGGCGACAGATACGAACTAACCGAGTACCGACCCCGAGATGTCAATTGGACGGTTTAAAGAGCCGGTGTGAATGGATATCTGTTGAAGGCAATTGCTTTTGAACTCGTCGGAGACAACAGGGCGAATTCAGCCAAATTCTCTGCCCATGATTGACCTGTCGCCCCCAACACTCAATGCCTTACCACCGCATCCAATTTCCTCGCTTTAAGGCCTGCCAAGAACTGGCCGATAGAATCTAAAAGCAAGAACTGTGCTGCCGCATGCCTGGCAGTTGGTGCCTTGGCCTGCCTGTCGGAGGAGAGTAGCAGTCAGTGCCATTTCTTTGGTGATGGAACAAATTGACAGGCAGTATCAAGACACCGTGCAAATGGTAATTCCTTCATCGCATGGTTAGCCACAGACAC
>Ga0335069_10013767_pt1 | contig 11347 bp, 10 predicted proteins | sample Lox_Sample_11_FD_206714 | JGI IMG/M metagenome (GOLD analysis project Ga0335069, IMG submission 206714) | Soil microbial communities from Loxahatchee National Wildlife Refuge, Florida, United States - Lox_Sample_1.1 | ecosystem: Environmental > Terrestrial > Soil > Wetlands | place: USA... | reverse complement strand
GGTCACGACACCTTCCTATACAAGGCCGCGTCGAACTCGACGGGAGCCGCCTACGACACGATCCAGAACTTCGATCCGACGCTGGACAAGATCGACACCTGGAAGACGATCACCGGCATCGATGCATCGGTGAACTCGGGGACGCTGTCGACGGCCACCTTCGATGCCGATCTTGCGAGCGATCTTTCCGGCAAGCTGTTGTCGCATCATGCGGTGCTGTTCACGCCGGACGCGGGCGCGTTGGCGGGCCAGCAGTTCCTGGTGATCGATACCAACGGAGTCGCAGGCTACCAGGCCGGTGCGGACCTCGTGATCCGGCTCGTCAATCCATCGAACACGGGGGCGCTCGGTCTCGGCACGTTCACTTAGGATGCGATAGCGGACCGGTGGCGCTTGCCGCTTGCGCCGGGGCGCGAGGTTTCGCAGACTCCCCGGCGGGGAGGGGTCGACCGGACATGCAAAGGCGCAAACCGCTCCTGCGGCGACGGAGCCTGAAGCAGGCGCGCGCGAAGCGGACGGAGTCGTTCGGCCGCGAACTGCGCGAGACGCTTGAACGCCTGCCGGGCGGGCTCGTTTTCCGCGAGCGCGCGCGCATCGGTCCCTTCGTCGCCGACTTCGTGTGCCCGGCCGCGAAACTCGCCATCTTCGCGGGCGAGGAGGACGAGACCCGCAGCCGCTGGTTCTCGTCCCAGGGCTGGCGCGTGCTGACGTTTACGGAAGCGGAGTGCTCGGACGCAGCCTTCGTGCGCGGCGCGATCGCGCGACTGTTCGAGCTGCGCCTCGTGCGGCCGGCGGAATAGGGCCGATGCGGACGCGCCGCCGCGCCATGCCGTTACCGCGCCGCTTCGGTGGCGGCCCAGATGACGACGCCGGTGAGCAGGAGCATCAAAACCCCGAACAGGCGCAGCGCGATCACGCCGCCGGGCGACTGCGGATGGGCATGGCGGTCGCGCAGCCGGTGCGGCAGCACCAGCAAAATGAATCCGTACACGGCGAAGAATACGGTCGCGAGCACTGCGACCACGATTGCGCTGGTTCCGTTCGTCATCCGGCCCCTCCGAACCGGAACAATGTATGCATCGCGGACGCAACTCGCCAACGGCCGCCGTTGCGGAAGGCGCGACTTTTCGCACAGGCTCTTGCGGTCTTGAATGCCGGCGTCAAGTTCGCGGCGTCGTTCGAAAGGCCCAGAAAAGGCCCGGGGGCTGTCGCTATCGGCAGCCCCCTTTCCAGGCCTTGGCACGTAGCCATCAGGCCGACCGGCCCGGCGGGCGGGCCCGTCTTTGCGCCTCATCTGCTCGTCACGAGCGAGGCAGATGGAGTAGATACCAAAACGCGCCCGAGGTCAAGAAAACGGGAGCGTATGCTGATCACTTTATTGCAACCGAAACTTGCGTCTTATCAATGACAGATCATCCGTACACAGTGCAATCGCGAGCCGCGGAGTCGAAGGCCGATCTCTTCTCCGCGCGCGTGCCGCGCTACACGAGCTATCCCACCGCCCCGCATTTCCACGCCGGCATAAACGGCGCAACGCTGAAGCGATGGCTCGCCGAATTGCCGCCGGGCATGCCGCTGTCGCTCTATCTGCACATCCCGTTCTGCGACACGCTGTGCTGGTTCTGCGGCTGCCACACGACGGTGGTGAACCGCTACGCGCCGGTCGAACAGTATCTCAAGGATCTGTTCACCGAGATCGCGAATATGGGGCCGCTCGTGCGCGGCCATCGCGTCACGCACCTTCACTGGGGGGGCGGTTCGCCCACCATGCTGTCGCCGGACGACGTGCGCGCGCTGAAACGGACGCTGGCCAGCCATTTCGACTTTTCATCGAATGCCGAGTTCGCCGTCGAGATCGATCCGCGCGGGCTGAGGGACGAGATGGTGGCGGCGCTGGCCGAAGCTGGCGTGACGCGCGCCTCGATCGGGGTGCAGGACTGCGACGACGCCGTGCAGCGCGCCATCAACCGCATCCAGCCGTTCGAGGAAACGAAGAGCGCGGTGGACCGGCTGCGCGCGGCGGGCATCGGCGCGCTCAACATCGACCTGATCTACGGCCTGCCGCACCAGACGCTGGCCCATGTCGCGCGCACAATCGACCTGTCGCTTTCGCTGTCGCCCCAGCGCTTTGCGGTGTTCGGCTACGCGCACGTGCCGCACTTCAAGAAGCACATGCAGCTCATCGACCAAACGGTGCTGCCCGATACCGAAGCGCGCTTCGAGCAGTTCGAGCTGGCGCACGAACTCATCACCGCCGCGGATTACGTGCCGATCGGGCTCGACCATTTCGCGCGCGAAAGCGATTCCCTGGCGCGCGCCGCCAAGGCGGGAAGGCTGGCGCGCAACTTCCAGGGCTACACGTCCGACGACGCGCCCGCGCTGATCGGGCTGGGAGCCTCGGCGATCGGCTCGCTGCCGCAGGGCTACGTCCAAAACCACCCCGACGTGCCCGCCTGGCGCAAGGCGGTGCAGGCGGGCGATCTGCCGGTGGCGCGCGGCATCGAACTCACGGACGAAGACCGGCTGCGCCGCGCGATCATCGAGCGGCTGATGTGCGATCTCGAAGCCGACCTCGACCGCGAGGGCGCACCCTACGGGATGAGCGCGGGCAATTTCGCGCACGAGCTCAAGCTGCTCGAGCCGCTCGCGGCGCAGGGACTGGTGGTGGTGGAAGGCTCGCGCTTGCGCGTTCCATCGGCGGCGCGCGCGGCGGTGCGCCTTGTGGCATCGAAGTTCGACACGTTTCTCGGGAACGGCAAGGCGGTCCACGCCGTGGCGGTTTAGTTCCGCTTCGCCAGCACGCCGAACGGGGCGGAGCGTTCGAGCCAGCGCTTGCCGGTTTCGACATCGAAGATCTCGGCCACCTCGAAGCCGGCCTCGCGCAGTTCGGCGGCGACGTCGTCCGGGCTGAAATACTGCATCCAGTTGAAGATGTCCTTGGTGCGTTCCGGCTCGACGATGAGGTAGCGGTCGAGCGCCAGGTACAGCTCGGGATAAAGGTGCGTGGCCCGGAAGCCGAAATAGTCGCCGTCGGCCCAGAACCCGCTCATCAGCCGGCGTTCGCAGCGGAACTCCTCGCTGCGCTGGCCGAACTGCGCCAGCGAAAAAACGTCGAACAGGAAGTGCCCGCCCGGCTTCAGCATGGCGCGGACGCGTTCGAGCAGGGCGCGGCGCTGCGGCGGGGAGAGCACGCAATAGTCGCCGTAGATGAGCGTGACGATGTCCTGCCCGCCGGTCAGCGCGTCCTTCATGTAGTCGGCGAGGCGGTAGGCGATGGTGAGCCGCTGGGCGGTCGCCGACTGCTTGGCGTAGGCCAGCGAGCGCACGGAGAAATCGACGCCCGTGACGCGGGCGCCGTGCATGGCCATGCGCTCGGCGTAAAGGCCGGGCCCGCAGCCGAGGTCGGTGAGCGCCTTCCCGGCAAGGCCGAGGCGGGTCTCGATCCACTTGACGATGCGGTCGACGCCCTCCGGCCGGCGCGACGCCAGATCGCTCTCGGGATCGAGGTGGCATTCCAGCATCCGCGCCGAAATGTACTTGTCGGTCCACAACGCGGCGGCGGTGTCGACGGAGAACGGCGCCGGCCGTTCAACCAGATTCTTCAGCAGCTCGTACATGGCATTCCCTGTGAGGGATCAATCTGCCACGGGCGCCTTGCCGTTTCCATTGACGTGGCGCGGCGGCCTGGGGGCAAGCCACACCGTCGCGGCGGTGAGAAGCAGCACCACGCCCACTGCCAGAAACATCTGGTTGGTCCCCAGCATCACGCTCTGTCCCTCGACCGCGAGGTCGAGCAGGTTGCGCGCCTGATCCTGGGTGAAGCCGCCGCCCTGAAGCAGCGAGAGGACGCCCGCAGGGTTGTGCAGTTCGCCGGCCAGAATCGCCTTCTTGGTGTCGATGGCATTGGTCCAGCCGGCGACCACGACCGCCGTGGAGACGGCGCTCGACAGGGTGCGCACGAAATTGAACTGGCCCGCGCCGGCGGCGGTGTCCTTGGGGGGCAGGGAACTGACCGACATGTCCATCAGCGGCACCACGATCAGCGGGAAGGCGAACCCCTGGAGCATCTGCGGCCAGAGAAGCTGCAGAAAGGTCATGTCGGGCGTGAACGTGACGCGCACCAGGGTCGCGGCGGCCGCCATCAACAAGCCGACGAAGACGATCCAGCGGTGATCATACCTGGTCATCAGGAAAGAGGTGATCGGCGCGGAGATCACCGAGAACACGCCCAGCATAGCGGTGTTGTAGCCCGCCCATAGCGCGGTGTAGCCCATGTCGATCTGAAGCCACAGCGGCACCAGCACGAGCGAGCCGAACAGGGCGCCGAACGACAGCGCGATGACCACCATCGAAATCGAGAACGAACGGTCGCGGAAGACGCGCAAGTCGACGATGGGGGCCTTGTCGGTCGCCTCCCAGATGATGAAGGCGAGGAAGCCCACGACGGTGACGATGAGAAGCTCGACGATGAAATCGGAATTGAACCAGTCGAGATTCTGGCCGTTGCCGAGCATGACCTGCAGCGCGCCGACCCACAGCACCAGAAGCCCCAGGCCGACATAATCGACGCGGGTCTTCGCGGTCGGCTGCTCGTGTTCGGCCAGAAGCCGCCAGGCGACGAAGGCGAGCGCCAGCGCGAACGGCACCTTGATGTAGAAGGCCCAGGGCCAGCTCCAGTCGTCGCCGATCCAGCCGCCCAGCGTCGGGCCGACGGCGGGGGCGATGATCGTCGTCGCGCCCCAGGCGGCCAGCGCCTTGATCTCGTGGCGCGGCGGCACGATCTGCAACAGCAGCGTTTGCGACAGGGGGATCAGCGGCCCGCCGCAGATGCCGAGCAGGATGCGGAACAGGATCAGCATGGGAAGGCTGGTCGCCATGCCGCACAGGATCGAGACGACGCCGAAACCGAGAATGCCCGAGACGAACACCTTGACCGGCCCGAAACGCTCGGCCAGCCACCCGGTCAGCGGCACCATGATGGCCTCGGCGACGGCGTAACTGGTGATCACCCAGGTCCCGTCGCCGGCCGCCACCGCGAGCGCGCCGGAGATATGCGGCACCAATACGTTGGTGATGGTGAGGTCCAACACCGCCAGGAAATTGGCCATCGCCAGCACGAGCACGACGGCAACCAGCAGAAGTCCGGTGGGCTCGCGCTTGGCGGGGAGATCGGCGGCGGCGGCGACGATGCTCGACATCGGATCAGTCCGAGACGTCGATGGTCGCCTTCATCGACAGCCCGACGCGCAAGGGGTGGGCTTTCAGCTCGGCGGGATCGAGGGTGATGCGCACCGGCACGCGCTGCACCACCTTGATCCAGTTGCCGGTGGCATTCTGGGCCGGGATGACGGCGAACGCCGCGCCCGTGCCGCCGCCCAATCCCGCCACGCGGCCGTGGAACGTCACCGACGAGCCGTAGAGATCGGACTCGAGCACCACCTTCTGGCCCGGATGCACGCGGGCAAGCTGGTTCTCCTTGAAATTGGCATCGACATAAACGTCCTGCACGGGAACGATGGTCATGACGGGACGGCCGGCCGCCGCCATCTGGCCCACCTGGACGTTGCGCTGCGCCACGATGCCGGAGACCGGCGCGGTGATGACCGTGCGCGAGAGATTGAGCTTCGCGGTATCGAGCTGCGCCCTGGCGGCCAGCACCTCGGGATGATGGGCGACGTCGGTGTTGCGGGTCAGCGCCTCGGCCGCCGCGAGCGCGGCGGTCGAGGCTTCGTAGGCTGCCTGATAGCCCGACAGCTCCTCGTTCGAGACCGCGCCGGTGCCCCTGATCTTCGCGCGCCGTTCGTAATCGAGGCGCGTGCGTTCGTAGTCGGCGCGGCGCGCGGCGGTCTGGGCGAAGTAGGTCTCGATCTTGCGCACCGTGGCGCCGTAGGCGGCTTCAGCCTGCTCCTCCGCGAGCCGGGCGTCCGCCGGATCGATCACCACGAGCACGTCGCCCTTGTTCACCGCCTGGGCGTCGTGCACGCGCACGTCCATCACCCGGCCGTTGGTCAAAGGCGTCACCTGCGCCGAGGAAACGTTGACATAGGCGTCGTCGGTCGAGGCGTAGTGCGAAGCGACGAGCAGCCACCACAGTCCCACCGCGCCGCCGATCGCGGCGATCGCGCCGCCCAACAGCATGAAGAGTCGCTTGCGGGTGAACCAGCCGTCCATGGTGTCCTCAATTCTTCCCGGCGTATCCGCCGCCCAGGGCGCGGACGAGGGCGATGTCATAGGCGAAGGCCTGCGCTTCGAAATCGGCGACGGCCATGCGCTGCATCAGCAGCATGTTCGCGGCGGTCAGGACGTCGAGATAGCGGGCGAGCCCGGCGTCGTAACGCACGCGCACGACGCGATAGGCGTTTTCGCTCTCGGCGAGCGCGGCACGGGCATGGGCAAGCTCGCCCTCCAGCGCCTTGCGGTCGGACCAGGCGTCGGCCACGTCGCGCAGCGCGCCGGTCAGCGTCTTGTCGTAAAGCGCCACCGCCGCGTCGTGCTTTGCGCGCGCGGCGCGATAGATGCCGGTGTTGCGGCCGTAGTCGAAGATCGGCAGGTGAATCGCCGGGCCGAAACCGCCGACCTGCGACGAGCTTTTCAGCAGGAATTTGGCATCGAGCGTGCCGAGGCCGTAGAGGCCGGTCAGGTCGACATTGGGATAGAAATTGGCGTTGGCGGACTCGATGCCGTAGGCGGCGGCTTCCGCGTTGCGCCGCGCCGCGACCACGTCCGGACGCCGGCCGATCAGATCGGCGGCAAGCGACGCGGGCAGCCCGGTCGAGCGCAGCACGTGCCCGGCCGCGGGCTTGATCGACAGCGCGTAGTCGGGGCCCTTGCCGATAAGCGCGGCGAGCGCATGCTGCGTCCTGGCGACGAGCGCGCCCACGGCCTCGCGCTGCACCTTGGCCGCTTCGAGCTGGGCGCGGGCCTGGCTCACCGAGGCTTCGTTCTCGAGCCCGCTGGCGAAGCGCTTCTCCACCAGTTCCGCGCTCTGACGGCGCACTTCGACGGCGTCGTCGGCCGTCTTTGCGTCGGCGTAGAGCTGCATCAGCCCCGCGTAATAGGCGGCGACGCCGCTCGCGACCTGGAGGCGGGCTTCGGCTTCCTCGGCCTTCGCCGCCTCGGCTTGCGACAGCGCCGCGTCGAGCTCGGCGCGGTTCTTGCCGAAGAAGTCGAGCTGATACTGCACGCTTGCCGTGAGCAGCGCGGCGTTGTGGAAGCCCTTGGGCAGATAAGGCTGGAACATCGGAGGGAAGCCGAGGTTCTCGGTCATCCGCGCTTCCATGAGCGTGCCGTCGCCGACGACGGTGGGCCAGAGCATGGCTTCGGAGATGTCGGTCATCGCGGCGGCGGCGCGAACGCGCGCGGCGGCCATCTTGAGGTCGGGCGAGTCCTTCAGCGCATCCTCGATCAGGCCGTCTAGCTGCGGATCGCCGTAGGCTTTCCACCACTGCTCGTCGGGCCAAGCGGCCTGCGGCGCGGCAAAGCTCGCGGCAGTCGCGTAGGCCGCGGGCGGCCGGACTTCGGGGCGCGGTCCCAGATCGGGGGCGCAGGCACCGAGAAAGACCAGAATCAAAGCGGAGCCGCAGGCGAGAACCGCCCGGATTCCCGGAAAACGAGCATTTCGGCTGGAATTTGCCATCGGCGGCCGAGAAGTTGTACGATACCGTACGGTACAAGCCTCAAGTTGGCGCAATTGTCAAGGGGCCGATACGGTACGGTTCACGGAGCCTGGAATCTCATGGACTTGGCGGAAGCAAAGAAGATCACTCCCGACGCGCGGCGGAACGCGATCCTCGACATCGCCCACGCGGCCTTCATGCGCGACGGCTATGCCGGGGCCTCGATGTCGCGCATCGCCGCCGAACTCGGCGGCTCGAAGACGACGCTCTACAACTACTTCGCGTCGAAGAAGGAGTTGTTCGTGGCCGTGGCCGAGCGCGAGTGCGCCAGCCTGTTCGATCAACTGTTCGCGTTCGACGAGTCGGTCGGCGATTTCCGCCTCGCCATGCGCGATCTGGCAAAGCGCATTCTGACCGAGATGCTGTCGGACCGTCTCGTCAACGGCTACCGGCTGATCGTCGCCGAATCGGCGCGCTTTCCGGAGGTGGGGCAGGCGGCGAACGAAATCGCGCTCGAGCAGGGCCTGGCGCGGCTGTCCGCGTATTTCCGGCGCGCCATCGAAGCGGGACAGATGCGGCAAGCCGATCCCAAGCTCGCCGCCGAGCAGTTCTTCGATCTTGCCTGCGGCCATCTGCACAAGCAGCGGCTCTGGAATGTCTTGAGCAGGGTGACGGCGGATCAGATCGAAGAGGAAGCCGAGCGCGTGACCGGCACGTTCCTCGCCGCCTTCGGCAACGAAGAGATTTCCCGCGCGGCACGGCAGTTCGCCGGGGATTGAACCGGCGCGTTTTCAGGCGGGCTGCGGGACCGGCCGCGGGGCGGGAGCGTCCACCTTGGCGTCCCAGCGGCTTCTGGCGTAGGCGAACGCGACGATTACCGCGAAGCACAGGGCCGGCAGCAGCATTCCCGCATCGGCATTCAGCGGCGGCCACACCGCCAGCGCCAGTTGATACAGATTGGCGCCGGCTGCGCCCCCCATGCAGACCAGCGCCGTGGCGAGTTTCATCAGCGGCCCCTTGCGGCGAATGGCGAGTCCGAGAATGGTCGGCCACATGATCGAGGCGGCGAACTGGTTTGCCAGAACAGCCAGGCCCGAGATCAACGTCCACCCGGTCGCGGCGATCAGCGAGCAGGCAATGCCGGCAATGCCGAAAACGGCCAGAAGGCGCACCGGCGAAATGAAGCGCATCAGGGCGCAACCGGCGAAGCGCCCGGCGGCGAAGATCACCGCGGCCCAGAAGAACACGTTGGCGAGGGGCGAGGAGTCGTTTGCGTGAAAAGCCGCGACGAGATACTTGCCGCCGATGGCGCCGTTGGTGATGAGGATGACGATGCCGACCGCCTGCGCCGCCATCGCGAACAGGATCTTGCGATCCGTCAGCAGGCTCCGCAGCCCGGCGCCTTCGCCGCCCGACGCGCGCTCGCTCGCCACGGGCGGAAAGCGGCGGTCTTCGAACAGCCACGCGATCACGAGGACGGCGGCGCCGAGAAGCACGTAAGGATGGGCCGCCGAAATCGTGAACTTCGTGCCCGCGATCTCATGGGTGCCGATCAGCCACTTCTCGAGCACCAGGACCGCGATCGTGCCCAGGGGATAGACCGCCTGCGCCACATTCAGCCGCCACACGAACGTCTTTTCCGGGCCAAGGCGGGCGGCCAGCGGATTGGCGGCCACGTCGAGGAACACCCAGCCCAGCGCCATGGTGGTCATGGCGACGAGGAAATATCCGTGGGCGTGGAGCGAAACGGTGGGATAAAGGGCGAAGCAGCCCAGTACGATGCACCCGAGGCCGAACTGGATCGCGGCTTTGTACCCCAGGCGCATGGCATAGAACGCCGCCGGGATCGCGCCGAGCATGTAGATGACACTGGAGACGTTCTGCGAATATCCGAGTTCGAGACCCTTCAGCTTGAGAGGTCCGGCGATCTGCGGCAGCAGCACGCCGCACAGTTGCTGGCCCATTCCCCAGAGGGCGAACAGGCTGAGTGTCAATCCGAAGGCCGCCGCGAAGCCTGTCGCAGTCGCACCCGTTTTCGAAGCCGGCATGGTCGAGCCCGCGTGGTCGATGACGCGCGCTTGAGGTTAAGGCGATCTGGTTAAGGAACTGCTTTGTCGAACGTATACAGGGCGATAGGGATCGCGGCGGGGCGCTTTCCGCGCAGCGCGCGCAGCAGCTTGCCATTTCCCGGCATTGCGGTATTCACCGCACGACTTATCGCCAGAGGATGAAATGAACGTCGAGCACTGGAAACCCCGGAAAGTGGTGATCGTGGGGGCGGGTCAGGTGGGTTCAACCTTCGCCTACACGCTGGCGTTGCGCGGCCTCGCCGACGAGATCGTGCTTCTCGACGCCAACCGCGAGCTGGCCAAGGGTCAGGTTCTCGACCTGGCGCACGGCCAGGCCTTTTTCCCTTCGATCGCCATCCGCGAGGGCGATGCGAGGGATTACGCGGATGCCTCGCTCATCGTCATTACGGCGGGGGCCAAGCAACGACCGGGCGAAAGCCGCCTGGAACTGGTGCAGCGCAACGCGGCGATCATGCACGCCATCATCGACGAGATCGTGGCGCAGGACTCGCACGCGGTGGTGCTCATCGTCTCCAATCCGGTCGACATCCTCACCTATGTCGCCCACAAGCGCAGCGGCTGGCCGCGCGGACGGGTAATCGGCTCGGGCACCGTGCTCGACAGCGCGCGCTTCCGCCATCTGCTCAGCCGGCATTGCGGCATCGACGTTCACAACGTGCACGCCTACATCATGGGAGAACACGGCGACAGCGAGTTCGCGGCGTGGTCGACCACCAACATGGCCGGCATGCCGTTCGAACATTTCTGCCGCGTCTGCGCCAAATGCGACGACAAATCGGCGGGGCGGAACAAGATCGTCCACGACGTCAGGCATTCGGCCTATCACATCATCGATTACAAGGGCGCCACCTGGTTCGCGGTGGCGCTGGCGATGGCGCAGATCGCCGCCGCGGTCCTGCGCAACCAGCACACCGTGCTCACCGTTTCCGCCGTGCTCGAGGGCGAGTACGGGCTTTCCGGCGTCAGTGTGGGCGTTCCCTCGATCGTGTCGTGGAAGGGCGTCGAGCAGGTGCTCGAAGTCGATCTGCCGCCGGACGAGCGCCAAGCGCTGGTGAAATCGGCGGACGCGCTGCGCGGGATCATCGCCGGGCTGGAACTGCCGGCATAGGCGGTCCGCATCAGCCCCGTTTGCTGCCGGGGCTCGCTCCGGTCCAGCGCCGGAAGGCGCGCGAGAACGCGGCGGCGTCGGAATAGCCGACGAGGTAGGCGGTTTCGTTCACCGAGACCTTCCTGGCGCCGAGATAATCGAGCGCGAGCCTGCAGCGCAGTTCGTCGAGCACCTTCTCATACGTGGTGCCTTCGTCTTTCAGCCTGCGCAGCAGTGTCTGGCGGCCGAGCCCCAGCCGGCGGGCGATGGTCTCCATGTCCGTTTCGCCGGTGTGCAGGACGGCCATCAACAAGGCCTCGACGCGGGCGCGCGTGGTCGTCGATGCCTTAAGGGATTCGAGTAGGGCATCGGCATGGGCGCTGAGGATGCCGAACACATAGCGCGACGGTTGCGAGGCCTTCTCCGACATCCACGCATCGCTGCCCAGCAGCATCGCGTTGCGATCGCTGGCGAAGACGAGCGGCACGCCGAAGATGCGGTCGTATTCGGCGCGATAGGCGGGCTCGGCGTGCGTGAAATGGATCGCTTTGGCG
>Ga0335069_10013766_pt1 | contig 11348 bp, 13 predicted proteins | sample Lox_Sample_11_FD_206714 | JGI IMG/M metagenome (GOLD analysis project Ga0335069, IMG submission 206714) | Soil microbial communities from Loxahatchee National Wildlife Refuge, Florida, United States - Lox_Sample_1.1 | ecosystem: Environmental > Terrestrial > Soil > Wetlands | place: USA... | reverse complement strand
CGGCATTCCATATCGATGCGTCGGTGGGCGGCAGCGGCAAATATCTTCAGGGGCACTTCGTCGGCGGATTCAGGATTCCGGCCGCGTCGTCGGGCATCGGCCCGAACTACGGCGCGTACGTCGCGCCGCGGCTGGCGTACTGACGCGTTTCGAGCCGAACCCAAAGCCGCGCCTCGTCAGGCCTCGCCCGCGCTTTCCCGCCCGCCGGCCCGCGGCGCCGCGCAGGCCCGCAGGCACTCGATCGCGGTGGCGACCGCCGCGCGGTTCAGGTTGTCGGGGTGCCAATACATCGACACCGATCCGAAGCCTTCGAGTTGCATCGGCAGGATGCAAAGCGCGTTAAGCTCTGCGAAGCGCCGCGCCGCCCGGTGCGACGCGACGCCGAGCAGGTCGGTGTGGTTGAGCAGCGTGATATTGAGAATCGACGAATTCGATTCGACGCAGTGATTCGGCAGCGTGCGCCCGGCCGCCGACAGCGCGGCCTCGAGCGCGGTGCGAACCGGCGTGCCCGGCGGCCAGACGATCCACGAATGGGCGAGCACGTCGTCCCAGTCGAGCGACGTCTTCGTGCCGAGCGGGTGGCCCGGCCGGGCGACGAAGTCGATCGGCTCGACGTACAGCGTTTCGACCCGCAACTGCGGATCGTTGTGTTCGGGGCTGGAACGGCCGACGACGATATCGAGTTCGCCGCGCGCCAGTTGCGGCATCAGCTGGTTCATCGTGCTTTCGGTGAGCCGCACCTCGGCGCGCGGCATCTGCTTCAGCAGCCGGGACACCGCGATCGGCACGGTGTCCGCCGCCGCGACGCCCGACGTGCCGATCGACACGAGGCCGCTGCCGCCTTCGCGCAGCGCCGCCATGTCGTCCCGCGCGACGTCCAGGTGCGCTTCGATCCGGCGCGCGTGCTCGATCAGCGCTTCGCCGTACGGCGTCGGCCGCAACCCCCGCGCGTGCCGCTCGAACAGCGGCAGGCCGATGTCCTCCTCCAGTTCCTTCAGCCACTTCGACAGCGCCGGCTGCGTCGTCGCGAGCGCCGCCGCCGACTGGCTCAGGTTGCCGGTGCCGGCCAGGCTGAGCAGCACCTTCAGGTGCCGCAGCCGAAGGCGGTGGGTCCAGTCCATCGCAGGTTCCTCAGGATGTTCGAAATATATCCATAACTATATGGATTAGATGATTTTGTCATTTTACCGGGTATGCCTGACTCGAATATAAATCATGCAACGGGTCTATGAACGCGATCCGGGATGTGACCGTAGCGTGCCGACCCGGATCGGCCGAATCGAACTTTGTATGGAATCCGGGTAAGTGCTGGAGCGCTAACTCGGGTCGACAGCTTTGCATGGGACCTGAGTAAGCGCTAAAGCGCCAACTCGGGTCGACAGCTTTGCATGGGACCCGAGTAAGCGCTAAAGCGCTAACTCGGGTCGACAGGAGACAGAGACACTATGTCAAATCAACATCCGAATGCCTCGCGCGCAGCCTATTACGCGCAAATCGCCGAGCAGCGCCTGACGCCGCTGTGGGAATCGCTGCACAACCTCGTCCCGAAACACCCTCGGCCAAAGGCGCTCCCCGCGATCTGGAAGTACGCGCAGGTGCGTGATCTCGTGATGCAGGCGGGCGGCGTGATCAGCGCCGAGGAAGCGGTGCGCCGCGTGCTGGTGCTCGAGAACCCGGGCCTGCCCGGCAAGTCGAGCATGACGCCGAGCCTGTACGCCGGCCTGCAACTGATCCTGCCCGGCGAAATCGCGCCGAGCCACCGGCATACGCAGTCGGCGCTTCGCTTCATCGTCGAAGGGCGCGGTGCCTGGACCGCGGTGAACGGCGAGCGCACGACGATGCATCCGGGCGACTTCATCATCACGCCTTCGTGGACCTGGCATGACCACGGCAACCCGTCCATCGAAGCGGGCGGCGAGCCGGTCGTGTGGCTCGACGGCCTCGATATTCCGCTGATCGCGTTCCTCGATGCAGGCTTCGCGGAGAACTATCCGGAAGCGACACAGCCGATCAGCCGGCCCGAAGGCGACAGCTTTGCGCGCTTCGGCCACAACATGCTGCCAGTGCGGCATCGCGTAACCGATCCGACCTCGCCGGTATTCAGCTATCCGTACGAACGCAGCCGCGAAGCGCTCGACGCGCTGTACCGCAACGGCGAGCTGGATGCGTGGGACGGCGTGAAGCTGCGCTATGTCAACCCGACCACCGGCGGCTGGCCGATGCCGACGATCGCGACTTTCATGCAGTTCCTGCCCGCCGGCTTCCAGGGGCGCACCTACCGGAGTACCGACGCGACCGTGTACTGCATCGTCGAGGGGAGCGGCACCGCGCACGTCGGCGACGACGTATTCCCGTTCGAACCGCACGACATCTTCGTCGCGCCGTCGTGGGCGCCGGTGCGGCTCGTGTCCGAGTCGGACAGCGTGCTGTTCAGCTACTCCGACCGGCCCGTGGTGTCCGCGCTCAACCTGCTGCGCGAGGCGCGCGACTGACGCGCAGCGCATCCCGCATCGATTCGTCTTGCGCGCCGTCGCGGCGGCGCGTTTCCTTCTCTTTTCCTGCTGGAGCCGTACCCATCATGACTTTCGTCTTCCCGCCCGAAGCGCCGATCGCGCTGCCCGTCGCCGGCAGCGACGCCCGATTCGCCGTGCGCCGCGTCTATTGCGTCGGCCGTAACTACGCCGCGCATGCGCGCGAGATGGGCTTCGATCCCGATCGCGAGCCGCCGTTCTTCTTCTGCAAGCCGGCCGATGCGATCGTGCCGGTCGCATACGGCGAGACGCACGACCTCGCGTATCCGTCGCAGACGCAGAACTATCACTACGAGGCCGAACTGGTCGCGGTGATCGGCAAGGGCGGCGCCGACATTCCGCTCGAGCGCGCGCTCGAACACGTGTGGGGCTATGCAGTCGGCCTCGACATGACGCGCCGCGACCTGCAGATGAAGATGCGCGAGATGGGCCGTCCGTGGGAGATCGGCAAGGCATTCGACCGTTCGGCGCCGGTCGGCCCGGTGCATCCGGCGAGCGCCGTCGGCCATTTCGACCACGGCGGCCTGTGGCTGACCGTCAACGGCGAGACCAAGCAGAAGAGCGACGTGTCGCACTTGATCTGGTCGGTCGCCGAGACGGTCGCCGATCTGTCGAAGTTCTTCCGTCTCGAGCCGGGCGACGTGATCTTCACCGGCACGCCGGAAGGCGTCGGCGCGGTGCGCTCGGGCGACGTGATGAAGGTCGGCGTCGAGCGCCTCGGCGAACTGACGGTGCGTGTGGTGTGACGCGCCGCGTCCTTTTCGGAAGGTGCCATCGTGCAATTGCATAGTTTCTTCAACAGCTCGACGTCGTATCGCGTGCGCATCGCGCTCGCGCTCAAGGGGCTCCCGTACGACACGCTGCCGGTCAACATCCGTATCGGCGAGCATCGCGCGGCCGGCTACGTCGCGGACGTCAATCCGTCGGCGTCGGTGCCCGCGCTCGTCGACGGCGATTTCCGGCTCGGCCAGTCGCTCGCGATCATCGACTATCTCGACCAGACGCATCCCGAGCCGCGCCTGATCCCGCTCGAGACGCCGCTGCGCGCGCGCGTGCTGGAACTGGCGACGCTGATCGCGTGCGACATCCATCCGGTCAACAACCTGCGCGTGCTGCGCTATCTGGAAAGCGAACTGGGGGGCAGCGCGCAGCAGAAGAGCGCGTGGTACCGCCACTGGGTCGCCGAAGGGATGGCAGGCGTCGAGCGCCTGCTCGAACGCGGCGCGCAAGGACCGTGGTGTTTCGGTGCGGAGCCGACGCTCGCCGACGTGTGCCTCGTGCCGCAGGTCGCGAACGCGCTGCGGATGGAATGCGACCTGAGCGCGTATCCGCGCAGCCTCGCGGTCTACGCGCACGCGCTGCGGCATCCGGCATTCGGCGCGGCGCAACCGCAGCGTCAACCCGATTACATGGCTTGAAGCAGTACAGGACAGGAGACAGACATGAGTGAGACCCATACAACAGGCCGGCGCGTCCTCGTGATCGGCGGCGGAATCGGCGGGCTGGCGGCGGCGCTGGCGCTCGCGCGCCAGGGCATCCGCGTGCAGTTGCTCGAACAGGCCGCGGAGATCGGCGAGATCGGCGCCGGCATCCAGCTCGGCGCGAACGCGTTCAATGCGCTCGACGCGCTCGGCGTCGGCGAAGCCGCGCGCGGCCGCGCGGTGTTCACCGATTGCCTGAGGCTGATGGATGCGGTCGACGGGAAGGAAATCGTCCGCGTCGATACGGGCGCGCCGTATCGCGCGCGCTTCGGCAATCCGTATGCGGTGATCCACCGCGCGGACATTCATCTTTCGATCCTCGAGGCCGTGCAGCACCATCCGCTGATCCAGTTCCGCACCGACACGCGCGTCTGCGCGTTCGAGCAGGACGCGAACGGCGTGATCGTCACCGACCAGCGCGGCGAGCAGTATCGCGCCGACGCGGTGATCGGCTGCGACGGCGTGAAATCGGTGATCCGCAACGCGCTGATCGGCGACACGCACCATGTGACCGGTCACGTCGTCTATCGCGCGGTGGTGGACGTCGAGAACATGCCGAAGGATCTGCAGATCAACGCGCCGGTGGTCTGGGCGGGCCCGCGTTGCCACCTGGTCCACTATCCGCTGCGCGGCGGGCGGCAATACAACCTCGTCGTCACGTTCCACAGCCGCGAGCAGGAGGAGTGGGGCGTGCGCGAAGGCAGCAAGGCGGAAGTGCTGTCGTACTTCGACGGCATCCATTCGCTGCCGCACCAGATGCTCGACCGGCCGACCTCGTGGAAGCGCTGGGCGACAGCCGATCGCGACCCGGTCGAACGGTGGAGTGTCGGCCGCGCGACGGTGCTCGGCGACGCGGCGCACCCTATGACCCAGTATCTCGCGCAAGGCGCCTGCCAGGCGCTCGAGGACGCGGTCACGCTCGGTGCGGCAGTCGCCCGGACCGACGGCGACTTCGCGGCGGCGTTCGCGCTTTACGAGCAGGCGCGGATTCCTCGCACGGCGCGCGTGCTGTATTCGGCGCGCGAAATGGGGCGGATCTATCACGCGAAGGGCGTCGAGCGTCTCGTCCGCAATTCGCTGTGGGTCGGCCGCACGCAGGAGCAGTTCTACGACGCGCTGGCCTGGCTGCACGGCTGGCGCGCGGAAGACTGCCTGAAAGCCGTCGCATGACGTGACATGAACCGGCAAGAGGCACGCAGACACCCTGCAACGCGCGCCCGCCACTCTGGAGGAGACACATCATGGCAGCGATCACGCTGACGTCCGAGTATTGTCCGTCGCGACGCTGCTCACTGCTCGTGACGACGATGTTCTGCGGCTTCACGAACGGCTCCGAGGTGGGCGGGCTCGCCGCCGCTTGCATAAAATATATCAATAAATATAATATTAAAAGATATATTGATTGATGCGATGAGCCCTGATCTTTCTTCTCCATCCCCCAGTCCCGAGCAGATGCGCGCAGCGGCCGAGTCGGCCTGCGCGTTGCTGAAGGTGCTGTCGAATCCGGACCGGCTGCTGCTGCTGTGTGCGCTGTCGCAGGGCGAGCGCTGCGTGAGCGATCTCGAGGCGCGGCTCGACATCCGTCAGCCGACGCTGTCCCAGCAGCTCTGCGTGCTGCGCGACAACGCGCTCGTGCGCACGCGCCGCGAAGGCAAGAACATTCACTATTCGCTCGACAGCGACGCGGCGATCGCCGTGATGGCTGTGTTGTACGAGCAGTTCTGCGGCGCGGCCGCCAAGGAGAAACCGGATGCAGATTGACGCGTTGCATTTCACGCCCGTGCTGTCGCTGGCGGGCGGTGTGCTGATCGGGCTCGCGGCGGCATGGCTCGCGCTGTTCAACGGGCGCGTGGCCGGCATCAGCGGGATCGTCGGCGGCCTGCTGGCGCCCCGCGCGGGCGAAACGGGCTGGCGCGTCGCCTTCGTCGCGGGGCTGATCCTCGCGCCGGTCGTCATGCGCGTGGCGGGGGAGGGGGCGATGCCGCAGATCGACGCGAGCTGGCCTGCCGTCGGCGTGGCCGGGTTTCTCGTCGGCATCGGCACCCGCTACGCGAGCGGCTGCACGAGCGGGCATGGCGTGTGCGGGCTGTCGCGCGGCTCGTTGCGCTCGCTCGTCGCGACGGCGACGTTCATGGCGGTCGCGTTCCTGACCGTTTTCGTCAAACGCCACGTTCTGGGAGCTTGAGATGGCGGCATGGTTCGCATTCATCGCGGGGCTGGGGTTCGGCTGCGGCCTGATCGTCTCGGGGTTGGCCAACCCGAGAAAAGTCCTCGGCTTTCTGGACCTCGCCGGGGCCTGGGACCCGTCGCTCGCGTTCGTGATGGCGGGCGCGATCGGCGTCGGCACGATCGCGTTCGTGCTCGCGAAGCGCCGCACACGGTCATGGCTCGGCTTGCCGATGCAGCTGCCGACGGCCCGCGCGATCACCGTGCGGCTCGTCGGAGGCAGCGCGCTGTTCGGGATCGGCTGGGGGCTGGCAGGCATCTGCCCCGGCCCGGCTGTCGTGTCGGTCGGATTCGGCTCGCTCAAGGGCATCGGATTCGTCGTCGCGATGCTCGCCGGCATGGCGGCGTTCGAATGGATCGAGCGGCGCCGCGCCGCGCCCCGCGCAACGGCGAGCGTGATCAGCGAACCGTGACGGACGGACTCGGCGCACTAAGTCTGTTCACGCTCGACCCTTCTGGCGGCCGGCGCAAGCCCGTTGTTAGCGGGAACAGGCCTTAACGCCCGGCGTGCGACGCGAGGTGGAGGCGGATCAGCCGGAGATAGCGGTCGCCCACCGAATGATCGCGCGGCGGGCCGGACCGTGCCGCATGGCGCAGCGTGGCCGGCACGCTCACGCCGAGATACCGGCAGACGGCGGACAGATAGGGCTTGCGGGTGTGCCCGAGTTGCCGCGCCGCGCGCTCCACCCGCGCATCGCCCACCTGCGTGCGGAGCCACGCCAGCACCTGGCGGTCGGTGTCGTTGACGATCTTGATCAGATGTTCCATCGCCCACCTCACTGTTTGTAAATACAGTACTGTAAATATAACCAGTATTTCGGGCGGTCGCAAGCGGGATGCGGTACGTCTTTTGGCCAGCGTGTCCGGATGTCAGCGCGGCGCGGCTTGCGTGCGCGGTTCGGCTCCGGCGTAGCGCGCGTCGGTCAGCGTGCGCAGGAATGCGACGATGTCGTCGATGTCCGCGTCGCTCATGGCGGGCGGCATGCCGGGGCGGCGGTTCATCGGCGTCGAGTTGACGTTGATGTTGCCGCGGTAGGCCGGCGGCACGTCGTCGAACGTCGACGCGCCGTGATACCAGCGGCGCGGATCGGTCGAGCGCGTGTTGTAGAACGCGACCGCGTCGCGCAGCGACGTGAACGCGCCGTTGTGCATGAAAGTTTGTTTCAGCGCGACGTTGCGCAGGCCGGGCGTGCGCAGGTAGCCGCACCATTGGTCCGGGTCGGGCCAGCGCAGCCGGCGCGCGGTGTCGCACAGCCCGGTGTCGAAATGCCGCGGATCGCGGTTGGCCCGCAGCGCGCGGTTGCGCGGCACCGCGATCGCGTCGTAGCCGAAATCGGTGAACAGCGATCGTTCCGGCCGGCTCGACGTGTCGGACAGCGTGTGACAACTCATGCAGTTGCCCTTGTCCGGGTTCGTGAACAGCGCGAGACCGCGCATCTCCTGCGGCGTGAGCGGCGTGCGGTCGCGCAGGTATGCGTCGAATCGCGACGTGAACGGCGCCATCTCGTCGCTCTGCAGATACGCTTCGACCGCGATCCCGAGCGCGCGCGTCATCCGTTCGGGATCGCGCAGCGCCGCCGGGCCGAAGCGCGCGGCGAGCGCCGGGGCCAGCCCGGTGGCGTCGATCTTGCGCAGCAGCGTCGCGGGCGACCGGTTGTTCATCTCGTTCGGATCGAACAGCGGCCCGCGGATCTGCTCGGCGAGCGTATCGGCGCGGCCGTCGCCGAACAGGCCACCGAACGGCGACGGCATCGGCGCGTCGTCATCCTGATAGAAATGGCGGCGCGGCACGTACCGCACGTAGAGCAGCGACGGCGCATTGCGCTGGCTGAAGCGGCCAGGGCGGCTACCCTCCGGCACGCCGGGGCCGGCGAGCGCGGCGGCCGTCAGCGTCGGCGCGAACGCGCGGCCCGGATCGTGGCATCCGGCACACGACAGGCCGCGCGGCTCGGACAGCCGCGGATCGAAGAAGATACGGCGGCCGAGCGCTGCGAGCGCAGGGTCGGGCGCGAAGCGCGCGGCGGATGGATCGACCTTCGCCGCGACCTGCGGCGTGCCGTCGCCGATCGTGCCGACCACGCGCGTGGGCGGCGAGCCGGGCAGCAGCACGGTGTCCGTCGCTGCCGCACGGGCGGGGGGCGCGGCGGCGGTGAGCAGCGCGAGCACGGCGCCAGCGCGCGCAATGGTGCGGACCGTGCGAATCGCGCGGCTGGTGGTGCCGGCGCGGCCGGCATGGTCGGCGTGGCGTCCGCCGCCTCGGTGCGGCCCGCTCACGGCGCGACGAAGCCAGTCTTGTCGCACGTGAGCGTCGTGCCCGACTGGCTGCACGACGCGAGCAGCTTGCCGGCCGCCGAGTACGCGCTGAAGATCCAGCCCGTCGCGGGGGCATGGCGGCGCTCAATCATCAGGAAGCCGAAGCTGCTGTTGTGCGACAACCGGTCGATGACTGCGCCGGGCGCGGGCGTCAGTCCGGCGGGAAACGGATCGGGCAGCGCGACGTCGAGGTTGTCGCCGCCGTTGCCCGAGACGATCGTCGCCGGATGGCCCGACGCAAAATTGATCGCCTGGAAGTCATGTACGTGACCGTGCAGCGCGACGTGGACGCCCGGCGGATAGTAGGCCTGCGCGTTGAGGCTCGACATTACCGATTGCAGCGCGCGGTTGCCCGGCGCGGGCGTGCTGCCCGCGATCGGCGCGAACGCGAGGATCGGATGATGGTTGGTAAAGATCGTCGTCGTCATGCCCGGCTTCGACGCGAGCGCGGCGACCGTCTGGAACTGCTTCCGGTAGATCTGGAACTGCGCGTCGGTGGTCTTCAGCGCGGCGCGGCCGACCTTTGCGCTGTCGAACACGATCACCTGCGAGCCGCCGCCGAGCGACACCGCGTAAGGCTCCGAATAGTTCGCATTGCCGTCGTTGGCTGGATCGTCGCACGAGCGCGCGTCGCTGTACGGGCGCGGATCGAGGAAGCGGAACCAGCCCTGGCCGGCACGCGCGCATTCCTCATGGTTGCCGCGCACGACGACCCACGGCGCCGTCGCGAGCAGCGGCGCGGCAGGGCGGAACAGGTCGGCCTGCCACGCGTCCCAGCCATAGCCCCACGGGCTGTCCTTGCATCCGGCGATGTCCGGCGGGCACGCATTCTCGCGGTAATGGAAGTCGCCGACATGTAGCACCAGATCGGGCGACAGCTTCGCGATGCTCGCGGCGATCGTCGCGAACGGCCAGACAGTCGTGTCGCTGCATGCCTGGAATGCGTTGTCCGCTTTCTTCATGCGGCAGCCGGTGTCGGCGACGATCGCGATGCGCTGCGGTTGCGCCTTCGGCAGCGGCAGTGCGCGCCCGGCGACGCTCGCACGTTGTGCGCCGGCGGGCAGCGTCGCCTCGCAGACCGAGACCGGGAAGCTCGACGGCTTCGAGTCCGCCGGGTCGCTCGCGGTCGGGCGCAGCGGCAGTGTCGCGGCGCCCGCGCGCAGCGTCATGCGCGACACGAGGCCGTCGACCACGACCAGCGGGCAGACCGGATCGCGGCTCGATGCGGGCGCGTAATTCGTGACCGCGCGGGCGATTGCCAGATCGGCATCGCCGATCTCGACCCAGGCGGCCTGGACGTTGATCGCGGCGCTGGCCGGGTCGATACGCGTATCGATGCGGCTCGAGCACGCGGAGATCGCCGCGATGCCCGCGAGGGCGGCGAAGCGCGCGGCAGCGGAGCGGGAAAGGAATCGTCGCATGAGGGGCACCGTCGGAAAGCCATCAACTTACGCATTCTCAATGCCGGAAATATGAAACGAACCGACCGCCTCGGCACGGCGCGCAACGGAGCGTCCCGGGGGCGGCGCCGATTGTTTCTAGCGTTCGCCGCTATAATAGCTGCCACAGATTTCAGGGCTTCGCAGCGATGACGGACGTCAATCTTCCCCACGTGCTCGCGGTCGACGACGATCTGGCGATGCGGGATCTGCTGGCCGACTACTTGAGCGAAAACGACATCCGTGTCACGGTCGCATCCAACGGCAAGGAAATGACTGCGGCGCTCGAGGAATTCGCGATCGACCTCGTCATTCTCGATTTGCGCCTGCCCGGCGAGGACGGGATGCAGATTGCGCGCCGCCTGCGCGAACAATCCGCGTTGCCGATCATCGTCGTCTCCGGTCGCCGCGACGAGGCAGACCGCGTGATGGCGCTCGAACTGGGTGCCGACGACTACCTGACGAAGCCATTCAGTTCCCGGGAATTGCTCGCGCGGATTCGCGCGCTGCTGCGGCGCGCGGCGGTGTCGGCGTCGAGCACGGGGCGCGCGGCGGATGCGCGGGCATACCGGTTCGGCGGCTGGGAGCTCAACGTCGGCACGCGCAAGCTCACGTCGCCGAATGGCGAGCGGGTCGAGTTGACGAACGGCGAATTCTGCCTGCTCAATGCATTCCTGGCGTCGCCGGGCCGCGTGTTGTCGCGCGAGCAGCTACTGGAGTCGAGCCGCCTGTACGACGACGTGTACGACCGCTCCATCGACGTGCAGATCCTGCGGCTGCGGCGCAAGATTGAGCAGGATCCCTCCCATCCGACTTTCATCCGGACCGCGCGCGGCGCAGGCTATGTGTTCGATGCGCCCGTGGAACGGCTCAGCCGGGCCGCGGGCTGGACGGACGGCGCATCCGCTTGAGATGTGGCGTGGCAGAAAGCGGAATCGACTGACAGCGGAATCGCGCGATTGGCGCGACGGGGAGTGAGGCGTTGCGCGCGGCCAGCGGCCGTATGATGCCGAAACGCGGCACGTCTGCGGGGGCGGCTACCGCGCTTGCACGGCGCATGCGGCGTGCCGCTGTGCGAGATCGCCGACGAGCGCGACGAGTGCGTCGCACTTGAACGGCTTCGCAAGCGTGCGCTGCACGCCCAGCGTCGCGGCCAGCGGGCCTTGAGCGGGCGTCCGGGCGGGGAAGTACCCGGAAATGGCGATAATGTCCGCGCGCGGAAACCGCGCACGCAGATCGGTGACGATGCCGTGCGCCGCTGCTCGCGGCGCGTTGAGATTGACGACGATGACCTGGATATCGGCTGCACGCGGAAGCCGCCGGAGCGCCTGTTCGGCGATGTCGATCACGCGATGGCC
>Ga0335069_10013765_pt1 | contig 11348 bp, 10 predicted proteins | sample Lox_Sample_11_FD_206714 | JGI IMG/M metagenome (GOLD analysis project Ga0335069, IMG submission 206714) | Soil microbial communities from Loxahatchee National Wildlife Refuge, Florida, United States - Lox_Sample_1.1 | ecosystem: Environmental > Terrestrial > Soil > Wetlands | place: USA... | reverse complement strand
GCGCGCGAGCGCGGGCGCGAGGTCGCCCAGGTACGTATTGCATGCGAGCACAACGAATTTCGCACGCACGTTGCCGCTCGCGGTTTCGACGACATGTGCGCCGCTTTCTTCGCGCAGGCGCGTAACCGGGCTGTTCTCGAACACATGCACGCCCGCCTCGACGGCTGCGCGCGCGAGACCGAGCGTATAGTTGAGCGGGTGCAGATGGCCGCTATCGGGATCGTAGAGACCGCCTTGATAACGCGAGGACTGCACGTAGCGCCCAACGCCATCGCGATCCACGTACTGGAAGCGGTCGTAGCCGAAGCGCCGTGCCGCTTCGTCGCGCCAGCGCTTGAGTGCATCCACGTCGCGCGCCTTGTTGGCGGCGGTGAAATAGCCTTCGGTGAGCGCGCAGTCGATGCGATGCTGCGCCACGCGGCGCTTCACGATATCGAGCGTTTCGAGGCCCATGTCCCAGATCTGCTGGACTTCGGCTTCGGGCATGAACTGCGCGAACGTGTCGATATCGCAGGCAAAACCGCCGATCAGCTGGCCGCCGTTGCGCCCGCTCGCGGCCCACCCCACCCGCGAGGCTTCCAGCAGCGCGACGCGGTAGCCGCGCTCGGCGAGATTGAGTGCGGTGGAAACGCCCGTGAGGCCCGCGCCGACCACGCAGACATCGGCGTCGAGCGCGCCTTCGAGCATGGGGTGCGCTGTGATGTCATTGGCGGTGTCCGCGTACCACGACGGGGCATGTTGCTGATTGGCGAATTTGAGCATAGGGAAAGCGTAGAAAAAAAGCGGGCAACGGCCTGAAACCTTGAAGGCCGCCGCCCGCCCCAACCTCATCAGAACGAGTAGATGAACTGCGCGCCCAGCAGGTCGTTGCTCTTGCCGTACGAACCGTCGTCGTGCAGGAACACACGCTGCGTCGCCCAGTCGTGGCGATATTCCACCTTCACCTGGATCTGCTGCGTCGGATAGAACAGCAGGTCGAGCGCCACGTCCTGGCGCGTCGCGCCGTTGCACTCGAAGCCGAAGCCGCCGCCCGCCTGCGAATTCGCCAGGCAGTCCGCACCAATGCCGAAGCCGTTGTACGGGTCCATGCCGTTCGAGTTCAGCGCGATGCCGCCGCCGCCGCCGCCGTTCTTGCCGTTCGCGAGCAGGTCGTAGCGCACCGTCGCGCCCATGCGGCCCACCACCGGCGCGTCGAACTTGCGGTGCGCGAGCAGCGAGAAGCCGTACCACTGCGCGTTGCCGCCGTTGAACGCCGCGCGCTGCTGCTGGCCGTAATCGACTTCGGCGTTGTACTGGATGTCCGCGAGCGTGTAGGTCGCATCGACTTCGCCGAACAGGAAGTAGCCGCCCGAGCTCGTGGCCTGGCCACCCACGCCGTACACGGCCTGGCCCGTCGTCGAATCGAATGCGCTCGGCAGCGTCTGGCGGCCGATGTTGAACGAGCCGCCGATATCGAGCGCGCTCGACCACGTGTAGTCGGCGCGCGCCGTGAACGTCGGGATCTTGTTGCTCGTGGTGATCGGGTCGCCCAGCGCGTTCTGGCCCGTCTGCACGACCGCGCCGTTGGTGCGGTACTGCTCGTTGCCCACCATGAACTTGAACGCCCACTGGCTGCCGTCCGGCGTGTAGTTCCAGCCGATGCCCACATAGCTGCCCGGATCCGAGAAGTCGTAGAGCAGGTTGTGCGTGAGCGTGAGCATCTGGTTCGACTGCTGCACCTCGTAGCCCCCGAAGCTCGGCATGAGGCCCGCCACGAACGTGCCGGTGGAGGTCACCGGCACGGTGACGACCGCCGTGTTCAGGATGTTGTTGCCGATCTCGCCATGCTCGTTCTGCAGCAGCGTGATGCCGTTGCCGCGGTTGGGCATGATCGAGATTTCGGCCGAAGGCGCCATCGGGCCGACACCGAAGGTCTTCTTGATGTCGAGGTAGACGTCGCCGAACGTGCTGTTGAAGTAGTCGTACGAGCCCGTGTGGTTCGCAAACAGGAACGACGAGGTGTTCGCCGCCCGGTTGTAGATGTACGTCGGGTCGATGTAGCCCGTGATCGAGAGGCCGGCGATGGGCCCGGTGTTCGCGGCGTCGGTGAGCGAGTCGACCTTGAGCTGCTGGCTCGCGATCTGCTGCTTCATCGCGTCGACCTCGTCGTTGGTCAGGTGCGCCTGCGCCTTGCCGTAGTCGGGCGAGCCAATGTCCACGACCGGCGCGGCCGCCGTTGCCGTCCCCACCGGCGCTGCTGCTGTTGCTGTTGCCGTTTTCGCGCTGGTCTTCGCCACGCTCTTCGATTCGGCCAGTTCGCTCTTGAGCGATTTGACCTCTTTTTGCAGGGCGTTCAGCTGCGCCTGCAGGGCCTTGATCTGTTCGCTGGTCGTGTCGGCAAGCGCGAGCCCCGGCAACGCCCCTGCCACCAGCAGACAGATTAACTTCTTCTTCATCAGGATTCTCCTTGTTGATCGTTACTGCAGTTACTTCGACGTGTGGTTGGGGCGTGGCGGGCGGCGCGCGCCGCCACCCGCACGGGTTGTTATCGACGCCTCGTCAGGCGGCGCGCCGGCCAATCGGCGCGCCCACTGCGCCGGGGGGCGCGACCGGCTTGATGGCCTCGTCGGGATCGGGCTGCACGAAGGCGAGCTGCATGTCGCGCATGCGCTTTTTCTCGCGGCCCGCCATGATCTGGTTGGCCGCGATCACGCCGATCGTCACCGCGCTGATGAAGAGCGTGGCCAGCGCGTTCATCTCCGGATTCAGGCCCAGACGCACACGCGAGAACACCACCAGCGGCAGCGTGGTCGAGCCCGGGCCCGAGAGGAACGCGGAGAGCACGAGGTCGTCGATCGAGAGCGTGAACGAGAGCAGCCACCCCGAGATGAGCGCCTGCGAGATCAGCGGCAGCGTGATGACGAAGAACACCTTGAAGGGCGTCGCGCCGAGATCGAGCGCGGCTTCCTCGAGCGACTTGTTCATCTCCTTCACGCGCGACTGCACGATGATCGCCACGTACGACACGCACAGCATCACGTGACCGATCCACATGGTCAGCACGCCACGACCCTTCGGCCAGCCGAGGAACTGCTCCATCGCCACGAACAGCAGCAGCAGCGAAATGCCCTGGATCACCTCGGGAATCACGAGCGGCGCGTTGATCATGCCGGCGAAGAGCGCGAAGCCGCGGAAGCGGCCCATGCGCGCGAGCACGTAGCCCGCCCATGTGCCGATCACGACGGAGGCGAATGCGGTCATGAGGCCGATCTTCAGCGACAGCCACGCGGCGGAAAGCAGTTCGTCGTCCTGCAGCAGTGCTGCGTACCACTTCAGCGAGAAGCCCGACCAGACGGTAACGAGCTTGGACTCGTTGAACGAGTAGACGATGAGGCTGATGATCGGGATGTAGAGGAACAGGAATCCAATGGTGAGGACACCTGTGGAAAGCGTACGGTTGGGCTTGATCATTTGCCTTCCTCCAGTTGCTTGACCTGGTTGTGCTGGAAGAGGGCCATCGGCACGAGCAGCAGCACCACCATTGCGACCGTCACGGCGGAGGCCATCGGCCAGTCCATGTTGTTGAAGAACTCGTCCCACATCACGCGGCCGATCATGAGGGTGTCCGCGCCACCGAGCAGTTCGGGAATCACGTACTCGCCCACTGCCGGGATGAACACGAGCAGGCTGCCCGCGATGATCCCGTTCTTCGAGAGCGGCAGCGTGATCTGCGTGAACGCGACCCACGGCTTCGCACCGAGGTCGTAGGCGGCTTCGAGCAGCGTGAGGTCCATCTTCACGAGGTGCGCGTAGAGCGGCATCACCATGAAGGGCAGGTACGAATAGACCATGCCGATATAGACGCCCGCGTCGCTGTGATAGAGGCGCAGCGGCGAGTGGATCAGGCCGATGGCCATGAGCGCGTGATTGAGCAGGCCGTCGTCCTTGAGGATGCCGATCCATGCATAGACGCGGATCAGGAACGAGGTCCAGAACGGCAGCATCACGCCCATCATGAGCAGGTTGCGCGTGGCCGGGTTCGAGCGCGCGATGTAGTAGGCGATGGGGTAGCCGATCAGCAGGCACAGCAGCGTGGAGACGGCCGCCATCTTCAGCGAGCTGATGTAGGTGGCGATGTACAGGTCGTCCTGCAGCAGGAAGGCGTAGTGGCCGAGCTGCAGGGCGAAGTGCACCACGCCGTCCTTCATCTCGATGAGGTTCGTATAGGGCGGCACGGCCATCGCCTGGTCGGCGAAGCTGATCTTGAACACGAGCACGAACGGCACGGCGAAGAACAGCGTGAGCCAGAGGAACGGTATGCCGATGACGGTCGTGCGGCCCGAGGGCATGAAGCGCGAGAAGACGCGCGCGAACGCCGCGCGCAGCGCGCCGCCGCTTGCCGCGGCGGACGCGCCGGAGGAGGGCAGGGAGGTACTCATGATTCAGGGCTCCTTATTGCGTGAGCACGACGCCGCTGGCGGGCGACCACGAAACGTAGACGTCGTCGTTCCAGGCGGGCGCGCCCTCGTTCATGAGGTGCGAGCTGGAGAGGTTCGAGACGACGACCTTGCCGCCGGGCAGGCGCACGTGATAGAGCGAGTAGCTGCCCATGTAGGCGACATCGGCCACGACGCCGCGCGCCCAGTTGTGCGGCGTGCCGGGCTTCTCGCGCGTGACGCGCACGCGCTCGGGGCGCACCGAGATGCCCACGGGCATGCCGAGCGGGCCGGTCACGCCGTGGCTCACGTACATGCGCGCTTCGAGGTCCTCGCTTTCGACGAAGATGTGGTCGGGCTCGTCCTCGACCACGCGGCCCTCGAACAGGTTGGTCGAGCCGATGAACTCGGCCGAGAAGCGGCTGTTGGGGAATTCGTAGACTTCGGTGGGCGAGCCGATCTGCACGATGCGGCCCTCGCTCATCACGGCGAGGCGGTTGGCCATGGTCATGGCCTCTTCCTGGTCGTGCGTGACCATCACACAGGTGACATCGACTTTCTCGATGATGTTCACGAGTTCGAGCTGGGTCTTCTGGCGGATCTTCTTGTCGAGCGCGGACATGGGTTCGTCGAGCAGCAGCAGCTTGGGGCGCTTGACGAGCGAGCGCGCGAGCGCGACGCGCTGCTGCTGGCCGCCGGAGAGCTGGTGCGGCTTGCGTTTGGCGTAACGGCCCATCTGCACGAGATTGAGCGCGTCGGCCACGCGCTCGCGGATCTCGTTCTTCGGCACGCCTTCCTGCTTCAGGCCAAACGCGACGTTCGACTCCACGCTCATGTGCGGGAAGAGCGCGTAGGACTGGAACATCATGTTGACGGGGCGGCGGTAGGGGGGCAGCGTCGCGAGGTCTTCGCCGTCGACGAAGATGCGGCCCGAGGTGGCGGATTCGAGCCCCGCGAGCATGCGCAGCAGGGTGGACTTGCCGCAGCCGGAACTGCCGAGCAGGGCAAAGAGCTCGTTCTTGGCGATGTTCAGGCTCACGTTGTCCACGGCGGTGCTGTCGCCGAACTTCTTTACGACGTTTTCGATGCGGATGAACGAATCGGTCTTCGTCCGCGAAATGGGTTGGATGGTGGCGTTCGTATTCACAGTGTCTCCATGCCAGTCTGGCCGTTTGCCGCGCGGCGGATGAGCGCCGCCCTACGCGCCGCGCGCTTCAGGCGGGCGCGGTGTGGCGTATGGCAAACGGAAAGGGAAAAGTGGCTGCGCGGTCTGGCGCGATGGTGTGCCGGGGCGCAGCCGCAGGCCGCGGCCCGCGAGGCGAGCCGCGTTGCGCGATGCCGGTTAGTGCCCCGTCTTGAGCTGGGCCCACAGGCGGTTTTCCAACCGCAGGATGTTGGCGGGCAACGACTTCAGCAGCGTCATTTTCGAGAGCACATCCTGGGGCGGATAGACGCTCGTATCGTTGGCGACAGACGCGGTGACGAACGACCGGGCCGCAGTGTTCGGCGTCGGATAGAACACCTCGTTCGTGATGCCGGCGTTGACCTTCGGGTCTTCGATATAGTTGATCCACGCGAGCGCGGCTTCCGGGTGCGGCGCGTCCTTCGGGATCACCATGCTGTCGAACCAGATCAAACCGCCTTCCTTCACGTTCGAAAAGCGAATGTCATACGGGCGTTTCGATTCGAGCGCGCGGCGATGCGCGATACCCACGTCGCCGGACCAACCGAACGTCACGCAGATATCGTTGTTCGCGAGATCGTTGATGTAGCCGGACGAATTGAACTGCGTGATATACGGCCGGACCTTCTTGAGCGTGTCATAGGCGGCCTGGTAGTCGGCCGGGTTCGTGCTGTTCGGGTCCTTGCCGATGTAGTGCAGCGCGGCCGAGAAGACCTGGTCCGGCGCGTCGAGCACCGACACGCCGCACGTCTTCAGCTTCGCGATGTTTTCCGGCTTGAACAGGATGTCCCAGTTGTCGAGCGGCACCTTGCCGAGGATCTGCCGGGCCTTGTTCACGTTGTACGCGAGGCCCGTCGTGCCGTACGCCCAGGGCACCGCGAACTTGTTGCCCGGATCGGCACCCGCGACGAGCGCCATCAGCTGCGGATCAAGATACTTGAGGTTCGGCAGCTTCGACTTGTCGAGCGGCGCGAAGATGCCGGCGGCAATCTGCTTGCCAGCGTAGTTGCTCGTCGGCACGACGATGTCGTAGCCCGAGCTGCCGGTCAGGAGCTTCGCCTGCAGCGTGTCGTCGCTGTCGTAGTTGTCATAGCGGACCTTGACGCCCGTTTGCTTCTCGAAGTTCGGGATCGTGTCCTTCGCAATGTAGTCCGACCAGTTGTAGACATTGAGCTGCGCATCCTTCGCCGCCGCCGCCGATGCGCCCACGCACAGCGCGAGTGCCGCGAACCGTCCCGCCACCTTTGCTTTCATCCCGTTCTCCCGTCCGATCGGAACCGTCTCCGATTGTCGTCTGCCTCGGCATGGCGGCGCGTGCGACTCACGCCACCCCTTGAAAACCCCGAACGCTACCATTGATTCCCTATTCGTCACAAAAAAAACATGCCGGTGTCGCGCAAACGGAACAGTTTCCTGCCGCAAGCCTGCAAAGCTGCGCGAATCGGGAAGAATCGGCGCAATTTTATCGGGTTATCGGCACCTGTCCATCCACAAAATAGACGGACGGCGGCCAACAGTATCGGCCGCGCCGAACAGGCTGCCGAAGGCGCCGCCGGATATGGCGCGAAGGGGCTGCCGCGCATCGCGGCGCATGCGCCCGCAATCGCCGCGTTCGGCTTATTCTTCCCCCCATGAATACCCGTCCGCTCCCCACCGCTCCTCCGCCCGGCCGCACCGCCGGGCGCCGCTGGCTGTCGTTCCTCGGCGCCGGCGTGCTGATCGCGATCGGCTACATGGACCCGGGCAACTGGGCGACCGCGCTCGCGGGCGGCGCGCGCTACGGCTACCGGCTGCTCGGCGTCGTGATCGCCGCGAGCCTGATCGCGATGCTGCTGCAGTGGCTCGCCGCGCGCATCGGCGTCGTCACAGGGCACGATCTCGCGCAGCTCTGCCGCCTGCGTTACAGCCGCCGCACGACGCTGATGCTGTGGATCACCGCCGAGATCGCGATCGTCGCCTGCGACGTGTCCGAGGTCATCGGCGCGGCGGTCGCGCTGCAGATGCTGATCGGCGTGTCGCTGGTCGTCGGCGTGCTGCTGTCCGCAGTCGGCACGCTCGCGCTGCTGGCCATCCAGCGCAGCGGCCGGCGCTCGCTCGAGGCGACGATCGCCGCGCTGATCGCGTTCGTCGGCCTGTGCTTCGTCGTCGAGGTCGCGCTCGCGCGGCCCGACTGGCACGCAGCGCTCGCCGGCACCCTGCCGCCCGCCGGGCTGCTGACCGACCCCGGCGTGCTGTGGCTCAGCGCCGGGATGCTCGGCGCGACGGTGATGCCGCACAATCTCTACCTGCATGCCGCACTCGTGCGCCGCTACGCGGCCGACGGCGACGACGCGCAGATCCGCCACGCGCTGTTCGGCGTCAACGTCGACACGTTCGCGTCACTGACGTTCGCGCTGGTGATCAACGCCGCGCTGCTGATCGTCGCCGCGGCGGTGTTTCATGCGAGCGGCTTCGTCAACGTGACCGAGCTTGCCGACGCCCACCGGCTGATCGCGCCGCTCGTCGGCAGCCGCTGGGCGGGCCTGCTGTTCGCCATGGCGCTGCTCGCGTGCGGCCTGTCGGCGACCGTGACCGGCACGCTGGCCGGCCAGGCCGTGATGGAAGGGTTTCTGGAGCTGACGCTGCCGCGCTGGAAACGGGCGCTGCTGACCCGCTCGCTCGCGATCGGCCCGGCGCTGGCGGCGGTGATGCTGTTCGGCGGACACGGCTCGAACCAGCTGCTCGTCGCGAGCCAGGTGGTGCTGAGCCTGCAGTTGCCGCTCGCGATGATTCCGTTGATCCGCTTCGCGTCGCAGCCGGACATCATGGGCCGCTGGCGGGTGCGCGGCATCGCGCTCGCCGGCGCGTGGGCGTGTGCGGCCGCGATCGTCGCGATGAATGCCATGCTGATCTGGCAAGTCGTCACGGGCGGATAAGCCACGCCCGGCCGCCCGCATCGCGCGCGGCACCATGCGCCGGCACGCTCGTCGCCGCCGGCGGATCGGCTGGCGAGGCGATTCGCCCCGATACTTTAAAATGGCGCCTTCGCGTTTCAACCTGCCCCGAACCTTCCGATGGCCTCCAATCTTCACGACCTGCCCGACAGCCCGTGCATCGGCGTCTGCTCGACCCTCTTCGACGAAGTCTGCAAGGGCTGCGGCCGCACCGCCGGCGAAGTCTCGAACTGGGTCTTCCTGAGCGACGAGGAAAAGCGCGAGGTATGGACGCGCATCACCCGCGAAGGCACCGCGATGCGCTTTCAGTACGACAAGCTGTGACGTGCGCCGCACGCAAAACAAAAAAAAGCGGCACGCATCAAGCCGTGCCGCCAACCCCAACTCTGTTCTGTTTTGCTCGGTGTCGCCCGGTACCTTAGAATTTCATACCGAAACCGACGCCGACGATCAGCGGATCGATGTGCAGCGTGCCGATGTTCTGGCCGCCGAGCGACGCATCCGTGCTCATCCAGATCTTTTTCAGGTCGACGTTGACGAACGTCCGCTTCGTGACCTGCACGTCACAGCCGATTTGCAGCGCCGGCCCCAAGCTGCCGCGGGTAAGCGCGACGCTCTGGCCGGCCACGTTCACCCCGTTGTTCCAGAAGTACGTGTAGTTCACGCCGGCACCGACGTAAGGACGAATCCTGCCGGCATGGTTGAAGTGGTATTGCAGCAGCAGCGTCGGCGGCAGCACGTTGACGCCGCCCAGGCCGCCGAGCTTCGTCGTCACTTGATGGCGCGACATACCGAGAATCAGCTCGATGCCCAGGTAGTCGCGGATCATGTAGGTGAAGTCGAGTTCGGGCACGACCGCGTTGTTCACGCCTGCGTCGAGCGCGTGGAGCGTGTCGTTGCTGCGCACTTCAGGCTGAATGCTGATCGCACGCACACGGGCAAGAATGTCGCCCTGGTTGATGCCATCGCCTGCCGACGCGGCATGAGACAGCGAAGGCATCGCCGCCAGAGTCGCGGCGCAAGCCGCAGTGGTAAGACAGTTTTGAATCGTTTTACGCATGGTACGGATCCCCAAAGAACAGACTCCATTCTCGATGTAGGGTCTTTTCCTCATATTGACTTTTATCAAGCGAGCGTAAACGTGGGGCGGTTTGTCGCAGTTTCCGCCACACTGCCCGTGAGCAGCAGGTCGATGAGGTCGCGCACGCTGCGGATCGCGTCCCCGAACGGCAGCGCTTCGCGGCCGCGGAAGAACAGGCCGTTCGCGACGTCGCCGCGCAACGCGGCAGCAAGGCGCGTATCGATGCAGAAATGCCCGAACTTCTCGATGCCGTCGCGCAGCCCGCACACGCTCAGGCATTCCAGCGCGGTCGGGCAGCGCTGCTTGAACGCGCCGAGCTTCGCGCGAATGCGTGTCTCGTGGCGCAGATAGCGGTCGAGCCACGGCGTCTTCACCGCGCGCGCGGGCAGGCCTGTCACGCTGACGAACTCGACGATGTCGTCGGGCCGGGCGTCGGCGAGCACGCGCTTGAAGTTCGGATGCGCGTCACCCTCCTCGGTGACGGCGAACGGCGTGCCGATCTGCACGCCGTTCGCGCCTGCGGCAAGCGCGTCGCGCAACGTTTCGTGACTATTGATCCCGCCGCCGACGATGAGCGGAATGCGCTCGCGCTCGAGGCCGAGCGACGCGATGACCTGAGTCGTTTCGTCGAGCACGCGCGCGAAGTCGAAGCGCGCGTCGTGCATGTCGTCGATCTGGGTCACGCCGAGGTGGCCGCCCGCGTGCGCCGGATGCTCGATCACGATCGCGTCCGGCAGGCGGCCCTTCTTCATCCATTTCTTCAGCACGAGCGCAATGCCACGGCTGTCCGACAGGATCGGGATCAGCGCGATGTCGAAGCCTTGTGTCATGTCGGGCAGGTCGAGCGGCAGCCCGGCGCCCATCACGATCGCGTCCGCGCCCTCTTCGCACGCGACACGCACGTAGTCCGCATGCGCGCTGACCGCCTTCATCACGTTGACGGCGATCATCCCGCGCCCTTCGCTGTAGGCCTTCGCGAGTCGAATTTCGCGCGCGAGCGCCTCCAGATTGGCCGCCTCGAGCGTCGCGCGGTCGGGTTGCGCGCGGCAGCGCTCGATCAGGTCGGCGTGGTGATGTCGCAGATCGATGCTCGCGATCGTGCCGACCGCGCCTTCGCGGGCGACGCTGCCCGCCAGGCGGTGGGCGGAGATGCCGACGCCCATGCCGCCTTGCACGATCGGCAACAACGAACGGCCGCGAATCGTCAGCGGCGGGAAGGAATTGGGTGCGGTCATCGGAAACCTCGTCGATACATCGAAGAAAAACGCCGATGATCGACGATTGGCGCCCGCACACCTTGAGAAATATCAATAAAAAAACGGCACGCGATCGTATGCCGCACCAAAATCGGGCCGCGAACCGCTCAGCCCGGCTTTGTGAATCGCCTCGGCGAGCATGAACGCTTTGAGCGGCACGACCTCGGACGGCTTGAGCACGACGGTGCAGCGGCCGCCGACTCCGCACTGGCACCGATTGCGCGCTTCCAGTGTCGTCGTGTTATGTTTTCAGAGAGTGGAGTCGATTTTCTCGCGCTCGACCGCCCCCCGGAATCGATGAATTTCGTGAGCGCTGCCATGACCGATGCACGCCCCATCCTCAGCTCCCGCGACCGCCTGGAACTGCTCTGCTGGCTGACCTGCGGGAATCTGGGCGCCTATTACCTGAACGGATCCTGGCCCGACGCGTCGTTCGAGGTGCAGGCTGCGCACCGATGGCTCGACCGGCATCACCGGCAC
>Ga0335069_10013764_pt1 | contig 11348 bp, 5 predicted proteins | sample Lox_Sample_11_FD_206714 | JGI IMG/M metagenome (GOLD analysis project Ga0335069, IMG submission 206714) | Soil microbial communities from Loxahatchee National Wildlife Refuge, Florida, United States - Lox_Sample_1.1 | ecosystem: Environmental > Terrestrial > Soil > Wetlands | place: USA: Florida... | reverse complement strand
CACCCAGTGAGCGTCTGGGTTCCGGGAGTCAACAATTCCAGGCTCTGAAAGTTGCGATTCAGAATGGGAAGCTCGGTTACCTGCTTGGCACTGAAATCGATCGCCACGTCGGCGCGGTCTGTCTTGAGCTGCGGGGCTTCGCTGGTGACTTCGACGGTCTCCGACGCGCCTCCGACCTGGAGCTGAAGGTCGAGACGGGTTCCGTTGTCGGCTGAGACCACGACACCCTTTTGCTCGCTGCTCTTGAACCCCTGCGCCTCAATGCGGACGATGTACGTATCCGGCACAAGGTGCGTGACCGAATAGTTACCGCTCTCATTCGTGGTCGCCGTATCCGTGGTGCCCTTGTTCTGGTTCACCACAGTCACTTTGGCGTTTGCCACCGCAGCGCCCTGCTGATCCGTCGCCGTACCAAGAATGCTGCCGTACACAGCCTGTGCGTACACAGCCTGCGATGTCAGCGCTACCAGGCAGAAACCCATCACTACCAGGGCGACCATCGTTCGCTTCGCCATTTTTGCTCGCCTCCCAGCGTCTCTTTCGCTCATCCAAGAACGCTTTGCGCCCTTGTCATCACGGAACAAGGCACAAAGTCCTCAACCGAAAAAGTCTTCCTCATACAAAAACACTAGTTGTGTCCAAACGCACAGAACCATAGTGCCGTCAAGCTGTCTTGTCAAGAGGAAAATGCAGTCTAGTCAGGAATATGAAACTACGTAGAATACGATATTTTGGCTATGATTTATAAGACGTTACGTCAACCTACTGGGATTCGGTTAACCTTTATATACTACTTAGTGTTGCGGGCTTTTCAGCGATGGATCAAGTTCCGCCGCCTTCTGAAATTCATAGCCCGCCTCAGTCGTAAGCCCCTTCCGTTGCAGCGCTTGGGCAAGGTAGAAATGGGCGGGCGCATGAGTGGATACCTGCTGAATCGCCACGCGAAACTGCGAGATTGCGCCGTCGAGATCTCCGGCTTCCAGCAACCTCCGGCCGGAGTTTGTCGCAAAAGTAGCCGCCTGCTGCGCGTTGGCACTCTTCGTAATCTCGGCGCCGAGTTTTGCTTCTTTGGCCGCGCCATCGCTGTCTCCGAGTTGGCGCAGGACTCCGGCAAGCGTTGTATGCGCGCCGGGAAACTCCGGCTGCAGACGAATCGCTTCGCGCAACGCAGCAGCTGCTTCAGGAAATTTGTTTTGCTGCTTGAGCACGGTGCCGAGCGTGTAAAACGCTTCCGCGTAGTCAGGACGGATTTTGATTGCGGCCTGAAGCGCTTCGACCGCGCCATCAAACTCGCCTTTCTGCCACAGCGTCACTCCGAGCGTGTAGCGCATGTCGGGCTGAGAAGGGTCGAGTTCTCCCGCCTTGCGAAATTCGGCGATCGCTTCCGGCAGTTGGTCTTTCAATTTGAGAGCGAGACCGAGATTGTAGTGCAGAGTCGCACTGTCGGGCGTCGCCTGAATCGCAGTTTGGAATTCGCGCACGGCGGAATCGAAGTCGGCTTTCTGCATGTAGCCGATGCCCAGGTTGCCGCGGTAGTCCGTATCCTCGGGCTTGAGGCGAACGGCAGCTTCGAACTCGGCGATCGAGCCTGGAGCGTCTCCGCTCTGGATGAGGGCGAGACCAAGGTTATTGTGCGCGTCGGCGTTCTCGGGCTGAAGCCCGACGGCTTTGCGGAAGGCTACCACTGCGCCGACTGCGTCGCCTTTGCGCTGCAACATCAATCCCAGCCGCGTCTGAACGTCCGCGAGTTGAGGCTGCAGGCTGGCCGCAGCCTGCAGTTCCTTCAGCGCGCCGTCGCTGTCACCCTTCTCCGCTAGAACACGAGAGAGATAGTCGTGCGCGCTGGCATTCGAGGGCGAAACTTCCACTGCGCGGCGCAGAAGCTCCTCGGCCTGATCGACCATGTGCTGCTGCCATCGCACGACTCCGAGATGAAACACGGCGGAGGAGAGCGCGGGTTGCAGTTTCAAAGCCTCCGAGTATTGCGCGGCCGCATCGTCCAGCTTGCCATCGTGCGCGAAGAGGGTGCCGAGATCATCATGCAGGTCGGCGCGAGTTGGGGCCAGTTCGATCGCCTTGCGAAGTTCAGTGACTGCCTCCTCGTGGTCGGGTTGAAGGCTGAGAATTCTTGCCAGCGTGCGATGCGCCTCTGCATTCTTGGGCGAGAGTTTGATTTCGGCCCGGGCCTCGCGAATGGCGCCTTCGCGGTCTCCTTTGGCGACCAGCGCGCTGGCCAGAAACATGTGCGCTTGCGGAAGGGTCGGCGCGAGCTTGAGGGTGGTATGAAACTCCTTGATCGCTTCGTCGTGTTTACCCAGCGCCAGTAAGACCCAGCCCAGGGAGCTGTGTCCCTTCGCTGAATTCGGATTTTGCCTCGTGAATTTTTCCAGGGCAGCCAGCGCGGCGGCCGAGTCGCCACGCTCAATGGCTTGCACTCCCTGCTCGTAGAGATTCGGGGAGGCTTGCTTCTTTGGCTGGGCAGACGCGCCGGAAGATAAGGCAAATAGAAGTACCGCCAACCAACAAATGCCGCCCCGCACATGCCCAGCGCGGTAGGAAAAGGCGTTCGCAACAGTCACGCGAAAATTCTACTACTCCTACGCGGGCGAGGGCCCCTTCGACTTCGCCCAGGGCAGGTCCGCGCCACACTTTCAAATCTACTTGCCTTTCTTGTCAAACTGCATCGTGCGCACGATGCCTTCGCCTTCCTTAACGTAGACAACCTGGTTCGGCTTGACGTCTTTGAGAGTGTCGACCTGTCCGCTCGGCCAGCGAATTTCGAGAAGGTCGACTTTTTGCGCCTTGCCCAGTCCGAAATGCACGCGCAGATCGCTTTGGGATAGATATCCTCCGCCACTGCGAACTTCGTCGATCTGCTGATGTGGTTTCGCCTCGCCCGGCACCTGCGTCACGCATTTCAGGCGCGCGCCGATTCCGCTGCGGTTCGATTTTGTCCCGATGGTACGCACCTTCATCCAGTTGTTGCCGGTCTGCGAGTCGCAACGGAGCAGTTGCGGAAAATCGTTGATGGGATTGATGACGATATCTAAATCGCCATCGTTGTCGAAATCGCCGAATGCTACGCCGCGTGAGGCCAGGGGATCGGAGATACCGGGCCCGGCCACCATCGACACATCTTCAAACTTTCCGTTGCGCAGGTTGCGGTAGAGGAGTTTGCGCTGCGCGTATCCGGCCTCCGTTTTCAATTGCTCGACTTCCGGATACACGTGGCCGTTGCAGATAAGAATGTCCGGCCAGCCATCGTTGTCGAAATCGAAAAAGCCGCAGCCCCAACTCAGATACTTGGTGTAGATCCCGAGCCCGGCGGCGAAGGTCGTATCTTCAAAATTCCCCCCGCCCAGGTTGTGGTAGAGCGAGGGCGTGTCGCCGGCAAAGTTCGTCTTCACGAGATCGAGATTGCCATCCAGATCGTAGTCGGCTGCAGAAATGCCCATGCCCGCCTGCGGCTTGCCGTCGGGGCTGAGCGCGCAGCCGGCTTCGAGCGCGATGTCCACAAACTTTCCGTTCTTCTTATTTTGATAAAGCGTGCTGGCTGTGGAGTCGTTGGCGACATAGATGTCGGGCCAGCCATCGTTGTCGAGATCGGCCACGAGTACGCCGAGGCCATAGGTGCCGCTCGCGGCCTCGATGCCCGAAGGTCCGGAAACATCGGTGAAGGTTCCGTCGCCGTTGTTGTGATACAGGATATTTTTTCCTGTGCTCATGCCCGGAGGACCGCAGGCCACGAGCACTCCTTTATAAAGACACGGCCCGGACTCGGGCACCGGCGCAGTGGCCAGGTCCATGTCGATATAGTTGGCAACGAAGAGGTCCAGCTTGCCGTCGCGGTCGTAATCGACGAACGCGCAGCCCGTGCTCCAACGCTTGCCGTTGCTGGCCACGCCTGCCTTCTCACTGACGTCGGTGAAAGTGCCGTTGCCGTTGTTGTGGTAAAGCACGTTCTTGCCGAAGTAAGAGACAAACAGATCGTCAAAACCGTCATTGTCATAGTCGCCGACACAACAGCCCTGTCCCCATCCAGCGTGGCCGACACCTGCTTTGAGCGTCACGTCGGTAAAGGTGCCATCGCGATTGTTCTTAAATAGCCGCGAGAGCGGCTCCTGGCCGGCGGGAAATCCTTCGAGGCGCGTGCCGTTGACGAGAAAGATGTCGAGCCAGCCGTCGTTGTCGTAGTCATAGAAAGCGACGCCGCACCCGGTAGTCTCCAGCAGATATTTGTTCTTATGTTCGCCGCCATAGATCGTTTTGACGTCTAGCCCCGCGTCGTGGCCGACGTTGACGAAGCTGACTCCAAGCGGCGAGCCGGGCGTGAGCGGCGCAACAGAGGGGGAAGCCGCAGGTGCAGTCTGTGCCCATAGCGGACGCGCCAGTCTAAGCACATTCTCGAACGAGAGCACGAGGGCGGAGCGGCTGAGAGACTTCAGAACTTCGCGGCGTGAGGAAGACAAGATCCGTTACCTGGCAAGACAGCTCGTGCTAGAATTCGCCCCTGAATCCTTATATTGGGTGCGTGCGGACTTTGCAAGCCAACCTCACGGCGCGATGGAACAGCCGGGCAGCGATTGTCTGGTTCACAATTTTCCGCGTGATGATTCTCACCGTTCTGTGTGTTTCCGCATATGCAGCGGAAACGTCCTCGCCATCGCTGGAACTCTCCCGTCCCGCTCGCACGTGGGAATTTCTGCCCGTCGTCGGCACGCGAGCCGCGCTCTTGGGCAACGAGAGCGGGCAGATGGAAGCATGGGTTTATCCGCTGAAAATCTTTCGCGATTTTCACGTCACGTTCCACGTCGAGGGACGCGCTCTCCCCGCGGAGACGCTCGTTCGCACGCTGATCGTGCACCCTGAATCAGCTTCCCTCGTCTACACCGGCGATACATTTTCCGTGCGCGAGACGTTTTTCGTTCCCGTGCATGAACCCGGGGCAGTCATTTTATTCGATGTGGAGACCGAGGCTCCTCTCGAGATCGAAGCCTCATTCACCCCGAGTTTTCAGCTGGAATGGCCAGCCGGACTGGGTGGTACGTGGGTGGATTGGGATGCGAATGTGCATTCATTCGTTTTCGGCGAAGAGAGCAAGAAGTTTTCCGCGTTCGTGGGCTCGCCAACGGTCTCTGACGATAGCCTCGCGTATCTGACGAATTTTTCCGCGTCCGAGCAAAATTCCCTTCGTCTCGGCGTAACTTCCAAAGGCCGCGAACAGAAGATTCTTATAATCGCGGCTTCGACCGACGGCCGCGACAACGCGCTGGCAGCTTATGAGCGCATTGCGAAGTCGTACCGCGAACTACAGAGCGAGTCCGCAAAGTACTACTCCGACTACCTGAACCGCACCGTGCGGCTCACGCTTCCCGACGCACAACTCCAGCAAGCCTACGACTGGTCGCGTATCAGCACCATTCAGGGACTCGTGACAAACCCGTCGATGGGCACAGGCCTGGTCGCGGGATATAAAACGTCAGGAGCAACGCAGCGTCCGGGCTTCGCGTGGTTTTTCGGGCGCGACTCGTTCTGGACGTCACTCGCGTTGAATTCCGTGGGCGATTTCGCCACCACGCGCACGGCACTCGAATTCATCTCCAGATATCAGCGTGACGACGGAAAGATTCCCCACGAAATCGCGCAGGGCGCGAGCTTCGTCAACTGGTTCAAGGATTTTCCCTACGGATACGCTTCGGCCGATGCCACGCCGCTCTACATCATCGCCGTCAACGACTACGTAACCCGCAGTGGCGACGTTGAATTCGCCAAGCAGAAGTGGGACAGCTTGTGGAAGGCTTATCAGTTTCTGCGGTCGACGTACGACGCGCAGGAATTTCCGAAGAATTTCGGATTCGGCCACGGATGGGTTGAGGGCGGCCCGCTGTTGCCCGTGAAGACAGAGTTCTATCAGACCGGGCTTGGCGTAGAAGCCTTGCGCGCGCTGGCTCATCTCGCATCGCAGACAGGGAAGGCTGACCTCAGCAAGGAACTGCTATCTGCGTTTGAAAAGCAAAAGGCCGCGTTCAATAGCGTCTTCTGGTCGCCGGAGAAACAATCCTTTGCTTTTGCGCTCGACCAACAGAATCGACGCGTGGACGAACTCTCGGTGCTGACCACGGTGCCCATGTGGTTCGGCCTCACTGACGCGCAGAAATCGGAAAGCACGATCCACCAACTTGCCGGAGAGGATCATCAGGCCGATTGGGGCATGCGGATCATCTCGAACCGGTCGCCACTCTTCAATGGCGGCGGATATCACTACGGATCGGTGTGGCCTCTGTTCACGGGCTGGGCTTCGGTCGGCGAATACCGCTACCATCAGGCATTCCAAGCCTATGCCAACCTGCGTGCGAATGCTCTGCTCGCGCTCGACGGCTCGCTTGGGCACGTCGCCGAGGTTCTCTCCGGCGACTATTACCAGCCGCTCTCGACGAACTCTCCGCACCAGATCTGGTCGGCGGCCATGGTGCTCAGCCCGATTCTTCGCGGAATGTTCGGAATAGAAACGGACGCGCGCGCACACACACTGCGTCTCGCTCCGCATATTCCTGCGGAGTGGGGATCGTTTGCCGTCGAAGCCATTCCGCTCGGCAACGAGTTAATTTCGGTGACCTATCAACGAAGCCTCGGCCTCCGCACCTACAAGTTCACGCGAACCGGCAAAGAAGAATGCGCACTCGAATTCGCACCGGCTCTTAGTTTACGCAGCGAAGTTGCATCCATCGAAGTGAACGGGCGGCCCACTCCCTTCCACATCGATCCCAATGCCACCGATCAGCACGCCACCGTTCGCGTGCCGCTGGCGCAGGGCGCCACCACGATCCGTATTCATCTGAAAAACGACTTCGACCTGGGATATTCGAGCGAACTGCCGCCGCTTGCCAGCTCGAGCCGCGGGCTTCGTGTCCTGTCGCAATCGTGGAACACCGCGCACGCGCAGTTGACTTTGTCTTTGTCAGGACTCGCGGGTACGAGCTACGATCTTGTTGTCTGGAACCCCTCCCAGATTACGTCCGCCGAACATGCTGCAGTCCTGCGCAACGGCGGGGAACAAGGCAAGTTGAAGGTAGCGTTTGAAGGCGCCGCGAATTCCTATGTGAGACAGGAAGTGGTTCTCAACTTTGCGAAATCTCGTTGAGTTTCTTACGTCGAGTTCAAGGAAAACAATTTTGGCAGGAGGCATACCTATGTACAAACAAATCGCGGTCATTACTTTGTTACTAACCTTGGTTTTCTGCTTTTCCTTCTCTGCGATCGCCCAGAACAAATCCGTTGACGCCGAAGGCCACCCCTGGTGGAAGCACGCCGTCTTTTATGAAATTTATCCGCGCAGTTTTGCCGACAGCAACAATGACGGCATCGGCGATCTGAAAGGTATCACCGGGAAGATGGGTTACCTCCATGATCTCGGCGTAGATGCCATCTGGATCAGCCCCTGCTTCCCTTCCCCGCAGGTTGATTTCGGCTACGACGTCTCCGACTACGAAAACATCGATCCCATGTACGGAACCCTGGCTGACTTCGACCGCATGGTCGCCCAAGGCAAAAAGAAGGATGTTCGCATCATTTTCGACTTCGTTGTGAACCACTCTTCCGATCTGCACCCGTGGTTTCTGGATTCCAAATCATCCCGCACATCTGAGCATCGCGACTGGTACATTTGGCGCGATGGCAAGGGTCCCGGCCAACCGCCCAATAACTGGACTTCAATCTTCGGTGGCTCGGCCTGGAAACTCGATCCCACGACGAACCAGTACTATTACCACTTCTTCTACGCTGGTCAGCCAGACTTGAATTGGCGCAATCCCGCGGTCGAGAACGCAATGCTCGATACAACGCGCTGGTGGTATAAGCGGGGCGTCTCCGGCTTCCGTCTGGATGCAGTCGATACCATGTTTGAAGATCCCAAGCTCACCGACAATCCTGTAACTTCTGGAACCAACGCACAGGGTGATCCCAACCAGGATCGCACCTACAACACCAAGTTCCCTGAAGTTCACGACGTATTGAAGAAGCTCCGAACCGTCGCGGATGAATCCAACGCCGTGCTGATCGGCGAGACGTGGACATCCGACATCGCCGAGCTAAAACAGTATTACGGCGAGCACAGCAACGAGCTTCAGATGCCGATGGATTTCATGTTCACCACCGTCAACAAGCTGTCGCCGCCCGAATTCCGCAAGCAAATTGCCGCCGTGGATGGCGCGGGCGGTTGGCCGGTCTATGTCATCAGCAATCACGACATCGTCCGCTCTTACATCCGCTACGGAGACGGCAAGAACAACGATGCCATCGCCAAGCTGATGGGCGCGTTCTACCTCACTCTGCGCGGAACTCCGATCATGTATTACGGCGAAGAGCTGGGCATGGAGAACAACGATCCCACGCGCAAAGAAGATGTGAGGGATCCGATCGGCCAAACCGGCTGGCCCAAAGAGAAAGGACGCGATGGCGAACGCACACCCATGCAATGGAATACGGATATCAACGCCGGATTCAGCACCAAAGACCCATGGCTCCCTGTTCCCGCAAGCTACAAAACGCACAACGTAACAATCGAATCGAAGGACCCCAACTCCGTGCTCAGCATGTACAAGAAGGTCCTGGCGCTTCGCCACAAGAATGAAACGCTCCTCGAGGGCAGCTACACCGCGCTGAACGAAAACGACCCGAATGTTATGTCGTACCTGCGCAGCTACAAGAACAAGGCTGTGCTGGTGGCGCTGAATATGTCGTCCACCGAGCAGAAAGCGTCCTTCAATCTCGCCGACAAGGGCTTCCCGTCGGGTCATCTCAAGGAGCTGATCTCTACGTCCCATTCGAAAGCGGCGGGGAGCGAGGTCACGCTCGAGCCGTTCGGGGTGTTCATCGGAGAGGTCGAGAAGTAAGAGTGAGGCACCGTATCTAGTTGATTTCAATTAGTCAACGGCTGGGTGCAGGGGGCTGTGCGGACAGTCAGCCCCCGCCCCACACCTCATCGGCATCCCTCGCTCGAATTTCGATTTATCGTTTTTTTTCAATAAATTCCGGTTGGCAAGAGTCTTGGTAAGCTGTATTATCAGGTCCCGCGGTTGTCTTGGAAGCTAGCCTTCCAGGAGGGATCTTTGACCGAGGACCAAAAACCGAAGTACCAGCAGATCGTTGCGTTTCTCAGCAAAGCGATCACCAATGGTGAATACCAGCCCGGCCAAAAACTCCCCAGCGAAGCAGACCTGGTAGAGCAGTTCTCGACCTCCCGGCTCACCGTTCAGCGAGCTTTCAAAGAACTCCAGCACATGGACCTGATCGAGCGCCGTGCCGGCTCGGGCACGTATGTACGCCCGGCAGAAAAAACGGGAAGTCTTGTCTTCGGCTTGCTGATTCCGGGGCTCGGCGAGACAGAGATCTTCGAGCCGATCTGCCAGGGGATGGCACGTGCCGGGCGCGCCGGTGGCAACGCGCTTTTGTGGGGCGACACGACTCAGTCTTCCGACAAAGAGAATCAGACTCGTGAACTTTGCAACTACTACATCGGTCAAAAAGTCTCCGGAGTGTTCTTCGCTCCCCTGGAACTGACGCCGGGGAAAGATGACGTCAACCAATGGGTGCTCGAAGCGCTCAGCAAGGCACAAATTCCCGTCGTTCTCCTCGATCGTTGCGTCTATCGCTATCCTCGTCGCAGCTCGTTCGATCTGGTCGGAATCGACAATCGCCGGGCCGGCTTTCTGGTGGCAGAACATCTGCTGCGCCATGGATGCCGCCGTTTGTTGTTCCTTGCGAAACCCAACTCCGCGCCGACGGTGGACGCGCGCATTCTGGGCTTCCACGATGCGATCGCCACGTTTTCTGTGGCTGGCGTAACCGGGCAGGTTCACATTGGAGATCCAGCCGACGCCAATACCATCTCCAAAGCAGTCGCAACCATCTCGCCCGATGGCATCGTGTGCGCGAACGATACGACCGCGGCCCATCTGATGCAGACCTTGCAGACGCTGGGAATCGCCGTGCCAAAACAGATTCGCATGGTCGGTATCGACGACGTGAAATATGCCGGGCTGCTCGGAGTGCCGCTGACAACCCTACATCAACCATGTGGCGAGATCGGCGAGGTGGCGATCTCCACCATGTTGGAGCGGATCGCGAATCCACAGTTGCCGCCCCGCGACGTTCTTCTCGATTGCAAGCTCGTGGTGCGGCGATCTTGCGGAGCACATGGCCGGGCGGAAGGACTGGACTGAGCCTGCCGCCTTCCGTTCGGAATGACGAAAACAGAAACACAAGTCGATTCTTGATGGTGGGGGTGTGCCTGCCTTTGTTCCTGCCTCGGATTCTTTCGTCATGGCTCCCGATGGGTCGCTAAGTTGACTGACGACGATAGTTCAGGCGCTGCTATCCTTCCAAAGGATGCCCCTCTTCTGCGACGTTGCTCTCCCCGTGCCCCTCGACATGGCGTTCACCTACGCCATTCCTCCCGGCATGGAGCCGATCGTTGGAGGCCGCGTGCTGGTGCCCTTCCGCCAGCAGCGCATGTCCGGGATTGTGGTTGATCTGCACGATCGCGCGCCGCAGGGCAAAGGAAAAGACGTCAAGGTCAAGAAGGTGATCGAGTCGCTCGATCTCACGCCGGTCCTCGACGAACAACTTCTGAAGCTCGGGCGCTGGATCGCCGACTACTATCTCGCGCCGCTCGGCGAAGTTTTCCGCACGATCTTACCCCTCTCGGCCGAGTTCAAGCGGGCGGTCACGTATCGCATCACAGACTCAGGCCAGATGGCTCTGCACCTCGCTGGGATGTCGGGAGCGTCCGCGCGTTCGCGCCGCGCCCCTGACGAACAGCTACTCGAGTTCCGTGTGCTCGACTCTCTGGCCGCGCACGATGGCGAGCCTGTCAGCGAAGCCACTCTTCGCAACGCGACGAAAGCTCCACGATCTCTGCTCGCCGGAATGGTTCGGAAGAAATGGATCGTCCGCGAAGATATCTCCGCCGCCCGCCACGCAACCCGCACCATCAAAGTAGCGGTGCTCCTGAGTGCGGAACCAAGCCTAGCCGTGACTAGGGCAAGTCTCGAAGCCACCATGAAAGCTGGCATGCAGCCGCGAAGCGGCACAAGAATACAGCCCACAGCCTGCCCTGAGGTTGCCGAAGGGGCGCAAGCCGTGGGTAATGGGGCAGAACGAGGGCAAGCCCCGGCAAGGGCGACAGAAGACGCAAGTATCCCGGCGAACAAAGGCAGCGCGAAACTCAACGACAATCAGCGCACCCTCATCGACACGCTCGCCGCCGCAGGCGGTCGGCTGCCGGTTGAAACTCTCCGCGAACTCGACATCCCCCGTACCACGCTCGCAACGCTGGTGCGCCGCGGCAT
>Ga0335069_10013763_pt1 | contig 11348 bp, 12 predicted proteins | sample Lox_Sample_11_FD_206714 | JGI IMG/M metagenome (GOLD analysis project Ga0335069, IMG submission 206714) | Soil microbial communities from Loxahatchee National Wildlife Refuge, Florida, United States - Lox_Sample_1.1 | ecosystem: Environmental > Terrestrial > Soil > Wetlands | place: USA... | reverse complement strand
CAGCGTCGCGACGGGCGGCGGCAGCAGGATCGGCTTGATGAAGCCAAAGCGCACGACGAGGTCCCACACGACGAAGAGCACCAGCGGACCGAGCGCGGGAAGGAGGCGCGACCACGCGACGCCGCGCGCCGGCGGCCCCGCCGCCTCGCGGGTCGATGGCCAGGGCGCGGCGGTCGTCGACGTCGCGGCATCGGCCATCGCTCAGCCCCGATAGATCATCGGCTCGACCACGACCTTCTTCTCGAAGATGCCTTTCTCCGTGAAGAGGTCGTAGAACTTCTGGAAGTACGCGACGTCGCTCGGCTTGAACTCGCTCCACAGCATGTACGAGGCGAGCGGCACCTCGGCGGTAAGCGGGCCTTCGATCGCCGTGTAGCCCTTGAGGAACGGGCGCGCCTCGTCGGGCCTGGTGCGCACGAGCTCGATGCCGCGCGCGTACGCCGCGATGAAGCGCTTCGCCTCGTTCGGGTACTTGCGGATGAACTCGGTGGTCAGGCTCGCGGAGCCGCCGTGCCACGGGGCCATGGGATCGCCGAGGACGTAGTGCGCCACGACGCCCGCCTCGAGCACGCGCGTGGTGCCGTTGAGCCGCCCGACGGTTCCCGTCGGCTCGAGCGTGTAAACCGCATCGACCTGCCCCGCCGCGAGCGCGGCGACGTGCTGCCCGATGGGCAGCTCGGTGATCTGCATCGCACCGGCGCCGGCGCGCTCGAGCATCGTCTTGGCGAGCGTGACGTTCTGGATGCCCGGGCCCGAGGCGACGCGCTTGCCCTTCAGCTCGGCAAGCGACTTGATCGCGCTGTCCTTCGGCACGAGGAATTCCTCGAGCACGTGCTTCGCGTTGCTCGGGTTCGTCGCGAAGATGCGGAACAGGCCAGGCTGCGCGATCTCGCCGATGGCGAGGTTGGCCGAGCCGGTGCCGTTCGAGCTGCCGTCGCAGCGCCCGGAGAGCATCGCCTCCATCACCTGCTGCGCGCCGGCGAACTTGTTGGGCTCCACGTCGAGCCCCGCTTCCTTGAAGTAGCCCTTCTCCACGGCGGCGAAGAAAGGCAGTCCCGCAGCCACGGGCCAGTAACCGACGCGGATCTTCGGCCCGGCCTGCGCCCGGACGATGCGCGGCACGCCGAGGGCCGCGACCGTGGCGCCGGCCGCGCCCGCGATCAGGATGCGTCGCCGCGGATTCGGTGTCGATGCGGCCGGCGAGCGCGAACCGATCGGTCGGCGAGGGTTGATCATGAGGGCCTTTCTGCCCACGGCGGGCTGGTATACAAGCCGGTACTCGCACGATGCATGCCATGGCATGCCGCATGCGTGCGCGCCGCGTCGCACGTCCTCGGGAGCCGCTCATGTCATCGTCGACCGCCCTCGCCGCCACCTCCTTCGCGCACGTCAAGCCCGGCCAGACGCCCTGGCGCAGCGACGGGCTGCGCGACTTCTTCCTCTATCGCGACCTCGGCGTGGCGGCGGCCACGCACGGACGCGTGATCGCGCAGCTCGTGAAGGCCAACATGGCACCGGAGAAGGGCACGGGATGGCACCGCCACGAGGCGCAGTTCCACATCGTGTTCATGACCAAGGGCTGGGCCCGCTTCATGTACGGCGATCGCGACACGCTCGTCTCGGCCGGGGACTGCGTGCACCAGATGCCGGGCATCGTCCACTACCTCTACGACTACTCGCCCGACATGGAGTATCTCGAGATCGTCGGTCCCGCCGACTTCGGCACCGTCGACATGCCCGCCCCATGCGAGGTGCCCGCCGCGCGGCCGTGGCCCGAAACCGCCGCGGCCACGTGACAGGCCGCGATTAGAAGTCCATCTCGAGCTCGTCGATCTCGTCGGGCTCGAGCCGCGCCGCGGCGACCCACTCCTGCAGCTCGGGCAGCTGCCAGATCCGCTCGCCGTAGAGCAGGCTCTCGCGATCGAGCTTCACGTGGTAGGTGCGAAAGCGCGTGACCACCGGCGCATACATGGCATCGGCCATGCCGCGGCGCGCACCGAACAGGAACGGCCCGCCGTAGCGCGCGAGGCACTCGCGCCAGATCTCGGTGATGCGCTCGATGTCGCCCACCGCGCGCGCCCAGACCTTGTGGCCGGGGAAATCGCCCTTCAGGTTCATCGGCAGCGCCGAGCGCAGGCTGGCGAAGCCCGAGTGCATCTCGCCGCAGATCGCGCGGCAGTGCGCGCGGGCCGCGCGGTCCTCGGGCAGCAGGTCGTTGCCGGGGATCGTTTCCGCCAGGTATTCGCCGATGGCCAGCGTGTCCCAGACTTTCACGCCGGCGTGCGTCAGGCACGGCACGCGGATGCTCGGCGCGAGCAGCAGTATTTCCTGGCGCGCATCCGCATCGTCGGGGTCCACCAGCACCTCTTCGAAGCGCAGCCCTGCGAAGCGCGCCATGAGGAACCCGCGCAGGGACCACGACGAGTAGTTCTTGCTGCTGATCGTGAGCGTCGCGGCGGGCATGGCGCGCGCCGCCGCGCTGCGGCGTTTGGGCTTGGTCGACGTGGCAACGCTCATCTCGGCACCCCCTCCGCACGCGAGGCTCGCAAGAGGGATGCCAGCGCTGGCGCGCAAGTTGCGTGTGCCCGCCCATGACGCCCGACGCGCGGCTGCTGTACCACGCCTATCAGGCCCAGGCGAGCTTCGTGTGGCCGTGGCGCACCGCCGCGCGCATGGCCGCGCCGATGCTCGAGGATCCGGTGTGGGGCGCGCCCGAGTGGACCGCGCGCAACCGCCTCGCCGCCGCCTGCCGCGCCGTGACGCTTGCCGAGATCACGCATCGCCGGCCCGCGTGGGGCATCGACCGAGTCATGAGCCAGGGCCATGAGCGCCCGGTGGTCGAGGAGGTGGCGCACGCGACGCCGTTCGGCACCTTGCGGCGCTTCCGCAAGGAAGGCGTGCGGGGAGAGCCGCGCGTGCTCGTGGTCGCCCCGATGTCGGGCCACTTCGCCACGCTGCTGCGCGACACCGTGCGCACCATGTTGCGCGACCACGATGTCTACGTCACCGACTGGGCCAATATGCGCGACGTGCCGCGCGCCGCCGGCCGCTTCGGCCTCGACGAGTACACGCAGCACCTCGTCGCGTTCCTGGCGGCCATCGGCGAAGACGCGCACGTCGTCGCCATCTGCCAGCCGAGCGTGCCGGCGCTCGCGGCCGTCGCGTTGATGGCGGAGGACGATCACCCGGCGACGCCGGCGAGCCTGACGCTGATGGCCGGTCCCATCGACTGCCGCATCGACCCGACGGAGGTGAATCGCCTCGCGACCTCGAAGCCGATCGAGTGGTTCGAGCGGCAGCTGATCAGCGTCGTGCCGCTGCCGAACGCGGGGGCCGGACGGCGCGTCTACCCGGGCTTCGTGCAGCTCGGCGCGTTCATGAGCATGAACCACGCGCGTCATGCGCGCGCCTTCGCCGACTACCAGGCGCACCTCGTCGCCGGCGAGCACGACAAGGCCGAGGCGCTGCGCACGTTCTACGAGGAATACCTCGCCGTCGCGGATCTCGCCGCGGAGTTCTATCTCGAGACCGTGAGCCGCGTGTTCCAGAGGCACGAGCTGCCGACCGGCACGTACGCGGTCAACGGCAGGCGCATCGACCCGCGCGCGATCCGCCGCACGGCGCTGCTCACCGTCGAAGGCGAGCGCGACGACATCTGCTCGGTTGGCCAGACGCTCGCGGCGCAGGACCTGTGCGCTTCGCTGCGCCCCTACCTGCGCTCGCACTACGTGCAGGCAGGCGTCGGTCACTACGGCGTCTTCAGCGGCAAGCGCTGGCAGCAGCAGATCTATCCGGTCGTGCGCGACGTGATCTACGCGAACGGCTGACGCGCTCGTCCGAGGCCGTCCGGCCTCCGCCCGCGCACCGGCCTCACACCATCCGGCACGACACCATCCCCAGCGCGCCGATGCGGGCCTGCACAAGATCGCCGTGTTGCACCGGTGCCATGGGCCCGAGCGCCCCAGAGAGGATCACCTCGCCCGCGCGCAGCGACTGCCCGCGTCTGCCCAGCGCGCGCGCGAGCCAGTGGGCGGCGCGCAGCGGATGGCCGAAGCATGCGGAGCCGCTGCCGACCGACACGGTCGCGCCGTTGCACGTCATCGTCATGCCGAGTTCCGCGAGCGCGAGCGAGCCCACCGCCACGGGCTGGTCGCCCAACACGTACACGCCGCACGAAGCGTTGTCGGCCACCGTGTCGAACAGGGTGATCTTCCAGCCCGCGATGGCGCTGTCGACGATCTCGAGCGCAGGCAGCGCATGTCCGATCGCATTCAGGAACTCGCCGTAGGTCGGCGCCGGACCCGCGAGATCGCGCGCGAGCACGAACGCGACCTCGGCCTCGACCTTCGGCTGCATCAGCCGGTCCACCGGCACTTCGGCACCGTCCAGGAACTCCATGTCGTCGAAGAGCACGCCGAAGTCGGGCTCGTCCACTCCGAGCTGCCGCTGCACCGCCTTCGACGTGAGTCCGATCTTGCGGCCGACGATGCGGCCACCCGTGCGCAGGCGAGCCTCGACGTTGAGCTCGGCCACGCGATACGCGGCCTCGAGCCCCTCGCCCGGCACGGCGTTCCAAAGCGGCGCGATCGGCACGCGAGCGACCCGCGCCTCGCGCAGCATGCGCGCGGCGCGCTCGATGTCCTCGGGGGTGTTCACGCCGCCTCGCGACACTGGACCAGCGCCTCGTCCGGCGCAGCACGCACGGCGCGCATCGGAACGGCCGCCGGCGCGCCGAGCTGCTCGCGCAACGCGCGGATCGCTTCGGAGAGTCGCTCGGCCCGCACGGCCGCGAACACGAAGCCGTCGGGACGCAGCACGATCACCCCCGCGCGCGGCACGCGCGCCCTGCGCACCCAGCCGAACCACTCGCCCGTCAGGTCCTCTAGCTCTAGGAGCGTTTCGTCGAAATCGCGCGCGACCGCGCGCCCGTACCAGCGTTCGCCCCACGGATGCATGGCGGCGTGGCGCACGCCCATCGCGTCGCACCACGCGCGCTCGGCCGGCCCGAGCGATGTGCGCGGATCGACCCGCACGCCGATCAGCGCGAACCCCGCCGGCGCTCGGGCCCTCGCATCGTCCGGCACCGCGCCATGCGCGAGCGCGTCATCGAGACGGCACGAGCGTCCGTCCGCCATGCGCACGCGCGGCTGCGGCATGAGCTTGCCTTCCGGGCCCGAGCGCCCACGCCGCGGCAGGCCAAGGTAGCCGCCGCGCCGGTACACCGGCTGCGGGATGAAGCGCGCGTTGCGGATGAACGGCCCGACCCCGGGGAGCCGCAGCGCGAGCCGGAACGTCGCGTTGCGGAGCGCCGCCATCCACGGATTCGACACGGACACGAATTCCTTCATGCGCATCGCCTCGCGGATCATCGCCGTCGCGTGCGGCCGCCGCTCGCTCTCATAGGTGTCGAGCACACGCTCGGAGGCCCGGCCCTCGAGGACCGCGTGCAGCTTCCACGCAAGGTTGTGCGCGTCGCGCACGCCCGCGTTCATGCCCTGGCCGATGAACTGCGGCGTCATGTGCGCGGCGTCGCCGGCGAGCAGCACGCGGCGATCACGCCAGCGCTCGGCCACGAGCGCGTTGAACGTGTACACGAGCTTGCGCAGGATCACGAAGCGATCGACGTCGACGAAGGCCGAGAGCAGCCGGCGCACCATCTCCGGGTCCTCGATCTCCTCGCGCGTCTGCCCCGGCGCGAGCATGAACTCGAAACGGTGGTGGCCCCGCGGCTGCACACAGCACACGGTCGGCCGGTCGGGGTCGCACACGAACGCGAAGTACGGCAGGTGGCGCAGGCCCTGCAGCCCTTCCTTCGCCTGGATGTCCACGACGAGCCACGGGTTGGGAAACGACCGGCCCGTCATGCCGATGCCGATCTGCGTCCGCACGAGGCTGCGGCCGCCGTCGGCCCCGACGAGCCAGCGCGCGCGCACGTGTGTCTCGTCGGTGCGAACACCCGTCTCCGCGGGCGCCGCGGCCGTCCCGTACGCCGTGCCCGCGCACGCGACGTGGAGCACGTCGACGCCGTCTTCGTCCTGCTCGAAGCGCACGACCTCGCGCCCGCGCAGCACGCGCACGTTCGGGTACGCCTCCAGCCCGTCGGCGAGCGCGGTCTCGAGGAAAGGCTGGTAGAAGAACTGGCTCATGCCCCAACCCCATGGACGGTCCGCGCTCATCAACGTGCCGAGGCACGACCCGTCGGCGAGCCAGAACTGGACTGGCGCGTCCTCCACCATGTCGCGCGCCAGTCGATCGGCCATGCCGATCGACTGGAAGATGCGCATGCATTCGCCGTCGGTGTAGACCGCGCGCGCGTTGCCGTAGAACGCGGGCTCGCGCTCCAGCACGAGCACGCTCGCTCCGCGCATGCCGAGCGCATGCGCGAGCGTGAGGCCGGTCGGCCCGAGACCGACCACGACGACGTCGACGTCCGGGCGCCGAGCGGTCATTCCGCTGCTCCCACGGTGTGCTCGGAGCGCGTCAGCGATGCGAGGCCGCGCGCGATTCGCCCGGCATTCGCACGCAGGGTCAGGCTCTCGGGGAAGTGACCCCACAGGCTGATGCCGCGATAGAGGCCCGGCGTCCAGCCGCGCTCGGCTTCCTCGGTGACGACGATCGGATTCCAGCCGAGCTCGATCTCGAAGCCCGAAGGCGTCTCGACGTAGAACGAAAGTTCCTTGTCGTTCGGGTGCTGTCCGATGGCGCTGGCGATGGGAAAGCCGAGCGCCCGGCATCGCCGATAGGCCTGCACCACGTCGTCAAAGGTCGCGGTCTGCAGGTTGAGGTGATGGATGCGCGTGCGCAGCGGGTTCATGCGCAGCCCGCGCGTCGCGGCCAGCGCTATCGAGTGGTGGCGCTCGTTCAGGCGCAGGAAGATGAACTCCATGTCGACGCCGCCGAGGCGATCCTCGATGCGGTCCGAGATCCGTGCGTCGAGCACTTCCTGCCAGAAGCGCAGCATGGCCTCGGGCTGGCGGGTCGTGATCGCGAAGTGGCCGAGGCCGGCGGGGCCGGTCACGAAACCGCTGTTCTGCATGTGCAGGGGGTCGCCGGTGACGACGGGCCAGCAGAACAGCTCGATCCCGAGCCGCTTCGGGCCGACGCAGGACCACAGCTCCTCGACGCCGCGCTGCCTCGCGACCTGGCCCGGCTCGCGCTGCACGATCGCGCCGAGCCGGCGCAACCGTTCGACCGCGACTTCCACCTCCTGCGGTCCGTCGAGCTCGAAGCCGAGCGCCTCGACGTCTTCCTCGTCGCCCGGCAGCACCAGGAGACGCCGTGCGCGGTCGTCGATGCGCATCGCGAGTTCGCCGCCGCCGAGGTCGTCGACGTGCAGGCCGATGCCCTCGCGCGCAAAGCGCTTCCACGCGTCCGTCCTGCGCGAGCGGGCGACCAGGTAGCCCAACCGCACGCGGCCGAACAGGTCTGCGTTCATCGGTCTCTCCATGCGCGCAGGCTCGGGGCGTGCGCGCGTCGGTGCGGCCTCAGGCGACTTCCACATGGCGGCGTGCGAACGCCGTGACCACGGCATTGAACTCGTCCGCGCGTTCCCACTGCACCCAGTGGCCGGTGCGCGCGAACACGTAGACGTCGCAGTTCGCCATGCGCCGCTGCAGCGAGAACGCGCCGCTCGGGCGGTTCACGCGGTCTTCGGTGCCCCAGAGCACGAGGGTCGGCGTCTCGAGCGTCTTCAGGCGCGGATCGCGTGTGAAGTCGAGACGGCGAAAGTTCGGGAGGCCCTTGGGCCGCAGCAGCGGCGGTCTGGCGACGACGTCGGGATCGATGCTCGCCTGGAAACGCGCCTCGATGAGCGACTCGGGCACCGCGCCGCCGTCGTGCACCAGGTACTCGCGGATGAAGGTGCGCAGCTTCTCCTTCGTGGGCCCTTCGCCGGCGTAGTAGCCGAACAGGCGCTTCAGCCCCGCCGTCGGCAGGCTGCGCGTCGTATCGACGCCGCCCGGGCCCATCAGCACGAGGCTCGCGACGCGGTCGGAATGGTCCAGCGCAAGGCGCAGGCCGGCGGCTCCGCCGAGCGAATTGCCCACGACGCACGCCTTCTCGATGCCGAGCGCGTCCATCAGCCCGAGCATCGCGCCGGCGCAGTCGCCGAACGGATCGGTCCGGCTCAGACCCTTGGTCGAGCGGCCGTACCCCGGCAGGTCCGGCACGACGACCCGGAACTGGCGCGCGAGCTCGCCGACGTTGCGCTCGTAGTTGGGGAGGCCCGAAGCCCCCGGTCCGCCCCCGTGAAGCATCAACACCGGGAAGCCCGCGCCGGCCTCGGCGCAGAAGATGTCGCGGCCATCGACGCGCACCGTGCGGGTGGCGGCAGCGAGCGGCAGGTCGGCGAGGTTCATGGGTCGGCTCCGAAGTCAATAATGACATATCTGTCATCATGACAATGTTCTCGTTTACCCTGAGCGTACCGCTAAGATCCGCGCCCGTGGGCACCGCAACGCATCGAGGCACGGCGACCCGAAAGGTCGACCACCGCACGCGCGTGGCCGCGCAGCGGCGCGAGCGCATGCGCGCGCGGCTGCTGGAGAGCGCGCTCGCCGTGTTCGCGGAGAAAGGCGTCGGCGCGAGCGTCATCCAGGACGTGATCGCCGCGGCGGGCGTCTCGCAAGGCACCTTCTACAACTACTTCCGCACGAACGACGAGTTGCTCCACGCGGTCGCGAGCGAGCTCAGCAACGAGCTGATCGAGTCGATCGAACAGGCGGTCAACGTCCACGCCGACCCCGCGATGCGCATCGGTACGGGCGTGCGCCTGTACCTGCTCAGGGGGCGCGCCTTTCCCCTGTTCGCGCGCTTCGTCGTGCGCACGGGCGTGCACATCGCGAACCCGCACAACCTGATCTACCGCTACCTGCCGCCGCACCTCGAGGCGGGATTCGCGTCCGGACGCTTCGATCGCGTCCCCGTCGAGGTCGCGCTCGACCTCATCACCGGTCAGGCCCTGTTGGGGCTCGCGCGCATGCTGGCTGAGGACACCGCGCGCGACTACCCCGAGCGCGTCGTCGTCGCGCTGCTGCGGGCACTGGGGCTCGCGCGCCGTGAGGCCGAGAAGATCGGTTTCGCCCCACTGACGCCGATCGCGATGCCGGCCGATACGCTCGTGGCCCGCGCGACCGCGCGCCTGCAGGCGGTGGCGCGATGATCGCCCCGCAGCGACAGGCTCGCCCGCCCGAGCGGAGGCTCTCCCGCCCTAGACTACCGCCTCGATGCGGCCGATCAACAAGGGAGTGGGAATGCCTCGCGTAGGGCTACGCCAGCTGGTGGCGGCAGGGATCTGCGTTCCGATGCTGGCGGTGGCCGGCACGATCAACGGACGGGTGGCGCTCGCCGGTTCGGCGCCTGCGGCCCGCAAGGTCGACGTCACGATCGACCAGTACCTCTGCGGCCAGCAGAAGGACGCGCAGGACCTTGTCGTGTCGCCGCGCGGCGGCGTCGCCAACGCCGTCGCCTGGATCGAGAACCCGCCGCCCGGCGCCGCGTGGCCCGCGGGCGAGCACAAGGCCGTCATCGACCAGAACGAATGCCTGTTCGTGCCGCGCGTCGCGATCGTTCCGTTGGGCGGGACCGTCGACTTCCTCAACAGCGACCGGCTCCTGCACAACGTGCACGCGCGGCCGACGGCGAACGAGCCGTTCAACCGCACCCAGCCGAAGAACCGGACCGTCTCCATCCCGTTCACCAAGCCCGAAATCGTGCGCGTCGACTGTGACCTGCACAGCTGGATGACGGCGTGGGTCGTCGTCGCGCCGCACCCCTACTACGCCGTCACCAAGTCCGACGGGCAGTTCGCCTTCGAGGGGCTGCCGCCCGGTTCCTACCGCGTGCACGTGTGGCACGAGAAGCTCGGGCCGGTGACGCGCGAGATCGTCGTTCCCGCAAAGGGCGACGCCTCCCTCGCGATCGACCTCAAGCTGCCCTGACGCGGCGAGCAGCGCTCCGGCGTCAGTCGCGGACGACGATGCGCCGGGTCGCCGTCCACGCGGCGGAGTGCGTGGGCTCGGCAAGCGCGCGCAGCGACCCACCTTCGTCGAGCGCGATCGTGAAGGTGACGACCGGCGCCGAATACACCGGATGCAGGTAGGCGCGCGAGATCTCGACGCCGTCCTTGTACAGGGCGATGTAGCGCACGAAGTGCTCCTGCAGCGAAGGGTGCATGGAGCCCGTGCCGACCCGGATCGTGACCTGGAACCACTCGCCGCGTTTCACGGAGTCGGGGGCCTCGATCTTCGGCGTGTGCTTCGCGTCCTCGCCCGTGTGGACCTCGCGGAATTCGGGCGTGAACTGCTCGGTCTGGGAGTCGGTCTGCGCTCGGGCGGGGGAAGCCGCGAGGACGACCAGGGCGGCGAGGACGGGGAGGACGCGATGGGTCTTCATGTGGGCTGCTCCGGAATGAACTTCTGCACGAGCGCGAGCAGTTCGCGCGGGCTGTACGGCTTCGCCAGATAGCCCGAGGCCCCGGCCGCGGCTGCGCGCTGGTCGTCGCCGCTGAGCGCGAACGACGTGATGATCAGCAGCGGGATGTCGCGCGTGCGCTCGTCGGCCCGCAGGATGCGCGTCGCCTCGAGGCCCGAGAGCTTCGGAAGCTGCACGTCCATGAGGATCAGATCGGGCCGCATGTCGATCGCCATCTGCACGCCTGCTTCGCCGTCCTCGGCGAACAGCAGCTCGTACGGCGTGTTCCTGAGGAGCTGGCGGACGATCTTGCGGTTGTATTCGTTGTCCTCGACGTAGAGGATGCGCTTTGCCATGGCTTGCTAGCCTCCCGCCTGCAGAGGAACGCTGAAGAAGAACGTCGATCCCCTGCCGACCGTGCTCTCGACCCAGATGCGGCCGCCGTGCATCTCGATGAACTTCTTGCTGATGCTCAGGCCGAGGCCGGTGCCGCCGAACGGTCGCGTGACCGTGGAGTCGACCTGCCGGAACTCGGCGAAGACGTTCTGCAGCTCGCCCGGCGGGATGCCGATCCCGGTGTCGCTGACGCGATAGGTGAGCTGCTCGCCGTCGCGCTCGACGCCGATGCGCACCTCGCCCTGCTGCGTGAACTTGAGGGCGTTGCCCGCGAGGTTCATCAGGCACTGCGTGAGCCGCCCGCTGTCGCCGCGCGCGGGCGGCAGGTCTTCCGGCACGTCGACGCCGAAGTCGAGCCCCTTCTCGCGCGCGAGCGAGCGCAAGGAGGCGTGCACGGACGCCACCAGATCGTTGACGCTGTAGTCGCGGACCGCGAGCTCCATGCGACCGGCCTCGATCTTCGCCAGGTCGAGGACGTCGTTGATGAGGCGCAGCAGGTGCTGGCTGTTCACGACCACGTCGTTCAGCGGCTCCCTCAGCTC
>Ga0335069_10013761_pt1 | contig 11349 bp, 19 predicted proteins | sample Lox_Sample_11_FD_206714 | JGI IMG/M metagenome (GOLD analysis project Ga0335069, IMG submission 206714) | Soil microbial communities from Loxahatchee National Wildlife Refuge, Florida, United States - Lox_Sample_1.1 | ecosystem: Environmental > Terrestrial > Soil > Wetlands | place: USA... | reverse complement strand
TCGGGCGTGACTTCGCTATCACCGAGGCCGGCCAGCTTCTCCAGATTCACCACTTCGTACTCGGTGCGGAAGATGTTGACGAAGCCGCGCTTGGGCAGGCGGCGGTGCAGCGGCATCTGGCCGCCTTCAAAGCCGCGCATCAGGCGCGAGCCGCTACGCGAGCCCTGGCCCTTGTGGCCGCGGGTCGAGGTCTTGCCCATGCCCGATCCCATGCCGCGTCCGACGCGTTTGCGGTTCTCCGATGCCTTGCGGGGCGCTTTCAATGTGCTCAGATTCATTTCAGTTTCCTTGTTGCTGCAAGGCACTTAGCATTTGGCAGTTAGCATTTAGCCACTGCTCACAACTCGTTGCCGCCTGCCTCAAAATATGCGCTGCTTCTGCTTTGACCAAGTGCTAAGTGCTAAATGCCAGTACGCAACGCGACTACTTCACTATTTCAACCAGATGCGGCACTTTCGCCACCATGCCGCGGATCGAGGGCGTGTCTTCCCGCTCCACGACCTGGTTCAGGCGGGTGAAACCCAGGCCTTTGATCACCAGCTTGTGCTTCACCGGCGCCGCTATGGCGGACCGCACCCACTTCAACTGGATCTTCGTGCCCGGCGCTGCGGCCGTGGCTTGTGTCTTCTTGCGAACTCGCGCCATGATTACAGCTCCTCGACGGCCTTGCCGCGCTGGGACGCGACGTCCTGCCGGTCGCGCAGTTTGCCCAGTGCGTTAAACGTGGCCTTGATCACGTTGTGCGGATTGGTGGTGCCAATCGATTTGGTCAGCACGTTCTGCACTCCGGCGGAGGTCATGACCGCGCGCACCGCGCCGCCAGCAATCACGCCGGTACCTTCCGGAGCGGGCTTCAGCAGCACCATGCCCGAACCGTAGCGTCCCAGCACCTGGTGCGGGATGGTGGTCTGCGTGAGATTCACCCGCAGCAGGTTCTTCTTCGCCGACTCAATTCCCTTGCGGATGGCCTGCGGAACTTCCTTCGCTTTGCCCGAGCCGTAGCCGACGACGGCCGATGTCGGGTCGCCGACAACCACCAGCGCGGCAAACGACAGGTTCTTGCCGCCCTTGACAACTTTCGTGACGCGGTTGATTGAGACCACCTGGTCCTTCAGTTGGTACTGACCCGCATCCAGCTTTTTCTTGACCGTTGGCATTACTGTTATTTCTCCCGGCGCCGATGCCGGCACCATCAAACTTTGTCATCCCGAGCGGAGCCCGCTTTAGCGGACGGAGCCGAGGGACCTGCTTTTCGCCGTCGCGAAGGAGTTACATGTCTCGTCGCGACGCGGGCCAAGGGCCCGCTTAATCAGAACTCCAACCCGGCTTCTCGCGCCGCATCGGCCAGGGCCTTGATGCGCCCGTGATACAGGTAGCCACCGCGGTCGAAGACGACTTTCTTGATGCCTTTTTCCTTGGCGCGCTCGGCGATCATCTTGCCGACTTCCTTGGCCGAGCTGACGTTGCCGCCCGTGGGCCGCTTCTCGCCCTTACCGGCCTTCTTCACCGAAGCCGCCGATACCAGCGTCACGCCGTTTGCGTCGTCGATGACCTGGGCATAAATGTGATTGACTGAGCGATACACGTTCAGCCGCGGGCGCTCCGTCGTACCCGCCAGCTTCTTGCGGATTCGGGTGTGAACCTTCTGCCGCGTCTGATCTTTTGAAGTTTTCGAAAGCATTTGTTCTTTTCCTCGTCCCGGGTTTCTGAGCCGGGTAACGGCGGGCCTGCGCCCCGTCCCGTCAAAATTCAATCGCCTGTAGCTCGGAGCTCGCGGCTCTAAGCTACTTCGCTCCCGTCTTGCCGACCTTCTTCTTCAGCCGCTCGTCGCTGTAGCGCACGCCCTTGTTCTTGTACGGATCGGGCGGACGCAGGCCGCGCATCTCGGCGGCGACAAATCCAACCTTCTGCCGGTCGATGCCGCTGATGGTCAAGTGCGTCTGCTTGGGATCGATTGCGACGTCGATGCCGGCAGGCAACGGATACTCGATAGGGTGCGAATAGCCCAGCGTAAACACCACCGTGCCCTTGCCCTTCATCTCGGCGCGATACCCGATACCGACAATGTCGAGTTCCCTCGTCCAGCCTTTGGTAACGCCTTCGACAGAATTATTGACCAGCGCGCGCACCAGTCCGTGAACCGCGGCCTTGGAATCGTCCTCGCGAACGACTACCAGGTTGCCATTGTTCTGCTCCAGCTTCACGCCGCCGGGCATATGGGTAACGACCTCGCCCTTTGGACCTTTAACGCGCACAGTGTTGCCTTCGACGGCATAGGTCACGCCTTTGGGCAACGGGATTGGTTTCTTTCCGATTCGAGACATAGAAATCAGCCTTTAGCAACTAGCAGCCAGCAATTAGCAACTAGTAGATCTCGCACAGCACTTCACCGCCTACACCTTCTTTGCGCGCCTGGCGGCCGGTCATCACGCCCTTGGGCGTGGTCAAGATGTTGATCCCGAGACCGCCGAGCACGCGCGGAATCTCGCCATGACCAACGTAGACACGGCACCCGGGGCGCGACACCCGCTTCAGATCGGACATCGGCGAAGCGTTGTCAGAACCGTACTTCAGGTACACGCGCAGAAATTTGTGGCCTTCTTCCTCGGTCGCCTTGTAGTTGGCGATGTATCCCTCTTCCTTGAGAATGCGGGCAATTTCCGCCTTCAGTTTGGAATGAGGAACATCGACCTTCTGCTGCCGCGCCTTGATGGCATTACGAACTCGGGTTAGGAAATCCGAGACCGGATCGGTCAAACTCATGCTTTGCTTCTCCTAGAATCGTCGCCCGTTCGCTTACATTGAGTAAGAACCCGCGGCGACGTACTTACCACCCGGCTAGTCACTAGTGACTAGTAACTAGCTACTTCCTACCAGCTCGACTTCGAAACCCCAGGGATCTCGCCGCGCAACGCCAGCCCGCGGAAACACAGGCGGCAGATGCCGAACTTGCGCAGGTACCCGCGCGGACGTCCGCAAATCTTGCAGCGATTGTGCTGCCGCGTCGAGAACTTCGGTTTCTTGTTCGCCTTCGCTACGTGTGATGTTCTGGCCATTTGTTCCTTGTCGGCTCCTAGCTCTTAGCCGTTAGCTTTTAGCTTTCTTTCTGACCACTGGCCACCAGCCACTGGCCACTGCCTTACTGCCTAAACGGCATTCCCATATGTTTCAGCAGCGCGCGCGCCTGATCGTCGCTGCCGGCTGAGGTGACGATGGTAATGTTCATGCCCTTCAGCTTCTCAACCTTGGCGTAGTCGATCTCCGGGAAGATCAACTGATCGCGAACGCCCAGCGTGTAATTGCCACGGCCATCGAACGACTTGGTCGGCACACCGCGAAAGTCGCGGACGCGCGGCAGCGCCACATTCACCAGGCGATCGAAGAACTCGTACATGCGGTCGCCGCGCAGCGTGACCATCACGCCAATGGGCATGCCTTCACGCACCTTGAAGGCCGCGATCGACTTGCGAGCCTTGGTGATGACCGGCTTCTGGCCCGTGATCTGCCCGACTTCGCCGGCGGCCGGATCGATCAACTTGGCGTTCTGCGTCGCCTCACCTACGCCCATGTTGACAATGATCTTCTCCAGCTTGGGCGCAGCCATCGGGTTTTCGAGGCTGAACTCTTTCATGAGCGCCGGGAGAACTTCCTTGTAGTAGCGGTCGCGCATGCGCGCGGTCTCGCGATTGTTCGCCTTCGGGCGCGCCGGCTTGCCGCTCGCCTGCTCGGCCGCAGCTTCCGCCTGCTCCGGCTTGGCCTTCTTGCCCTGCGGCTTGGCTTGTCCGCCCTGCGGCTTCTGCCCGCCCTGTTTTTGCTTCTTCTCGTCTGCCATTACTTTGCTTCTACCTTTCTCACGGTTTCGGCGGGAGTAAAGCTGCCGGTTCGTGAGGTGATCAATTCAGTAACTAGTTACTAGTGACTAGCTACTTCTCCAGCGTATTCCCGCAGCGCTTGCACACACGGACATGGCGATCGCCGCGCAGCTCGTGTCCCACCCGCGAGGGACGATTGCAGGAAGTGCACACCAGCATTACGTTGCTGATCGAGATAGGGCTCTCCTGCTCGGCAATGCCGCCCTTAATGTTGCGCTGCGGATTAGGACGCACATTTTTCTTTACCATGGCTACGTGCTCTACCAGCACCTTGCCCTCGTCGGGCATCACGCGCAGCACGCGATGCTGCTTACCCTTATCGCGCCCGGTGATTACCCGCACCTGATCGTTGCGGCGAATGTCGACTGCTTTCTGCATCTCTTTAACCCTTAGCAACTAACAATTAGCAAAACCCTGCTGGCGTCCATTCCTAACAACTATTAGCTAGTTGTTAGTAGCTGCCTTTACAGCACTTCCGGCGCCAGGGAAACAATCTTCAAGAACTTCTTCTCGCGCAGCTCGCGGGCCACAGGACCGAAGACGCGGGTCCCCACCGGCTCATGCGCATCGTTGATCAGCACCGCCGCATTCTGGTCGAAGCGGATGTAGGTGCCGTCGCGGCGCCGATGCTCTTTGCGGGTGCGCACGATGACCGCTTTCACCACGGTGCCCTTCTTGGCAGTGCCATCCGGCGAAGCTTCCTTCACTGCCGCGGTAATAATGTCGCCCAAGCCGGCAACCAGACCCGTAGAGCCGCCCAGCGGCAGAATCATCTGCAGCTTGCGCGCGCCGGAGTTGTCGGCGACATCGAGCATGGTCCTCATCATCACTGCCATAATTCCTTCTCCTTCGAGACGCTGTTCCGGCTGAGCATTTAGCAATTAGCAGTTAGCAATTAGCCAAACCTACATTGCACCCGCTTAGCTGCGCTAAGTGTTCGGGTGCCTCACTCATCCCATCCTTTGGGATGAGTGGGCCGGCTACACCTTCTCGCCGACCGCTTCTTCCACCGGCTGCACCATGGCCGCGCGCTGCACGACATCCTTCAGCTGCCAGCGCTTCAGCTTCGACAACGGCCGCGTCTCTTCGATCTTCACGAAATCGCCGACATGCGCCGTGCCCCGCTCGTCGTGGGCATAGAACTTCTTGCTGCGCGAGACCACGCGCTTGTAGAACGGGTGCGCCTTCTGCCGCCGCACTTCCACCACGATGGTCTTGGCCATCTTGGTCGAAACCACTTCGCCGATGAGGGTCTTGCGCCGCCCGGCAGTCTGTTGGGTTGTCGCTGTCGTTTCCGCCATTACTTACTCTTTCTCCGTAGCAAGCCTCTGCGGGCCGGCTTCTCCGCGGTTACCGGTGCGCTGACGGGCTCGGGTTGCGCAGCCACGCTGCCGTTGCCGGCCGCAATCTGCTTCTGCCGCATCACGGTCTTTACCCGCGCGATGTCCTTTTTCAGCTCGCGAATCTTCTTCAGACTCTCGGTCTGTCCCATCTTGAGCTGGAACTTCATCTTGAAGAGCTGGTCCGACAGCTCGCGCTGCTGGTGGCTCAGCTCAACTTCGGTCAGGTTACGAATCTTCTCTACATTCATTGCAAATCCTAAGTGGCCAGTGGCCAGTGGCTAGTGGTCAGAAAACCTGCCCAACATTCGCGCAACTGCTACCACCAAGCTCGCTATCCTGCAATCTCAACTGGCCACTGGCCACTAGCCACCGGCCACTATTTCTAGTGCACGCCTTCCCTTTGCACGAACTTCGTCTTCAGCGGCAGCTTGTGCGAAGCCAGACGCATCGCTTCCGCGGCTTCGGTCGCCGGCACGCCTTCCATCTCGAACAGGATCTTGCCCGGCCGCACCACGGCGATCCAGTGGTCCGGCGCGCCCTTGCCTTTGCCCATGCGGGTTTCGGCCGGCTTCTTGGTGACCGGCTTGTCCGGGAACAGGCGAATCCAGATCTTGCCGCCGCGCTTGACGAAGCGCGTCATGGCCACACGGCTGGCTTCAATCTGCCGGTCGGTGATCCAGCCCGGCTCCAGCACCTTGAGACCGTAATCGCCAAACGACAGCTCGCCACCACGCCAGGCCTTGCCCGTCATGCGTCCGCGTTGCTGCTTGCGGTACTTAACTTTCTTTGGCATCAACATAGAAAATCAGTGGCTAGTGGATAGTGGCTAGTGGATAGTTTCTCTTCCACGTCAACCGGCTATCGCTAGCATCTCCCCGTCAAATTCTTCCAAGCCTGATAGTCGTTAGCTTTTCTTTCCACTAACCACTATCCACTATTTTTAGAACGCTCCCGACTGTACGCCCTGCGGCTCGCGCTTGCGCTCTTTGAAAATTTCGCCTTTGTAGACCCACACCTTCACGCCGATCACGCCGTAGGTGGTGCGAGCTTCGGTGAAGCCGTAATCGATGTCGGCGCGCAGCGTGTGCAGCGGCAGACGCCCCTGCAGATACCATTCCGACCGCGCGATTTCGTTGCCGTTCAGGCGTCCGCTCACGCGCACCTTGATCCCCTTGCAGCCGAAGCGCAGCGCCGAATCCACGGCCTTTCTCATCGCGCGGCGGAAGCCTACGCGCTTTTCCAACTGCAGCGCGATGTTCTCCGACACCAGTTGCGCATCCAGTTCCGGCTTGTGCACTTCCTGGATATCGACGTACACGTCGCGATTGGTGCGCTTCTGGATCTCCTGCTTCAGCTTGTCGATCTCCGCGCCTTTGCGGCCGATGATGATGCCCGGACGCGCGGTGCGGATGATGATGCGCAGCTTGTTGCCCGGCCGCTCGATCTCGATGGAGCTGACGCCTGCCGATTTAAGCTTTTCCTTCAACTCAGCCTTCAGCTTGACGTCTTCCAGCAGCAGCTTGTCGTAGTCGCGCTCCACGAACCAGCGCGAGCGCCACGGCTTGGTTACGCCGAGGCGAAATCCGTATGGATGGACTTTCTGTCCCATAATGTTCTACGTCCTCTTTTCGGCTTTCTTGCCCGCGAACTTCTTCTTGGCCGGAGCCTTCTTCTTCGCGGCGGTCTTCTTGGCAGCCGCTTTTTTCGCCGGCGCCTTCTTCGCCGCTTTCTTGGCCGGAGCGCCTTCGCCAACCTTGGTCACCAGATCGCCCTTGCCGTTGCTCGACGCCTTCTCCGCCAGCGCAATTTCGATGTGCGCGATGCGCCGCTGATAGCGATACGCGCGGCCCATAGGGGCGGGGCGAATCCGCTTCATGCGCGGCCCATCGTTGGCAATGGCGCGAGCGACGTACAGACGGTCAACATCGACATCGAGGCCTTTTTCCGCGCTAACGTAATTGGCATTCTCGACGGCCGAACGCAGCAGCTTGTACAAATCCGGCGCAATTCCCTTTTTGCTGAACAGCAGCGTATCCAGCGCCTCTTCCACCCGGCGTCCCTTGATCAGGTCCAGCACCAGGCGGGCCTTCTGCGGCGAGACACGCACGTAATTCAGTTTGGCTGTAAATTCCATCTCGTTTCTCTCTTTACCGGGGTCCCCGGCGGACGCGTCTTTTGCGTCTGCTGGGGTGGCTTATCTCGGCGCCGGCGCCGGCTTCGCCGCGGTTTCCGTCGCCGCCTTCACCGAGTGGCCCTTGAAGTTGCGCGTCATACTGAACTCGCCCAGCTTGTGGCCCACCATGTTTTCCGTGATGTACACCGGGATGAACTTCTTGCCGTTGTGCACCGCCAGCGTGTGTCCCACCATCTCCGGGATCACGGTCGAGCGGCGCGACCAGGTGCGTACCACCTTCTTCTCGTTGCGCGCGTTCATCTCGTCCACTTTGGCCTGCAGGTGGGAATCGATGAACGGGCCCTTCTTGGTTGAACGTGCCATATCGTCTCAGTCCTACTTCTTGGTGCGGCTAACGATGAACTTATCGGTCCGCTTGTTGTTACGAGTCTTGTATCCGCGAGTCGGCTGCCCCCACGGGGTCACCGGATGACGTCCGCCGCTGGTCTTGCCTTCGCCGCCGCCGTGGGGATGATCCACTGGATTCATCACTACGCCGCGGTTGGTGGGACGACGTCCCAGCCAGCGCGTGCGCCCTGCCTTGCCGATGGAAACGTTTTCGTGATCGGTGTTGCCCACCTGGCCCACCGTCGCCATGCAATCCACCAGCACGCGACGCGTCTCGCCGGAGGGCAGCTTCAGCAGTGCGTAGTCGCCTTCTTTCGCGACCAGCTGCGCCTGCGCGCCCGCCGAACGCGCCATCTGAGCGCCTTTGCCCGGCTTCAGCTCGATGTTGTGCACCGTCGTGCCGGGAGGAATGTTGCGCAGCGGCAGAGCATTGCCCACCAGGATGTCGGCGTCGGGACCGCTCAGAAGTTTCGCGCCGACTTTCAGCCCGACCGGCTGAATGATGTAGCGCTTTTCGCCATCGGCGTAGCTCAACAGCGCGATGCGTGCCGATCGGTTGGGATCGTACTCGATCGAGGCAACCGTCGCGGGGATACCGGTCTTGTCGCGCTTGAAGTCGATGATGCGCAGCCGTTTCTTGTGACCGCCGCCGCGGCGCCAGATCGTCAGGTCGCCGCCATTGCGGCGTCCGTTGATGCGCTGCTTGGGTTCAGTCAGCGGCTTGTACGGCCGGTTGGTCGTCAAGTCATCGTTGGCGAGCGTGGTGGTAAACCGCCGCGTCTTGGTTACCGGTCTATAAGTCTTGATTGCCATATTGCGCTCTTCGCTACGGGCGCTTCCGCACCCGCCTAACTTCATCCCGCCGCGTTGCGGCTGCTTCTAACTGACCACTAGCCACTGGCCACTGTCTTACAGGTTCTCCGCGTACTCCGGCATCTTCTCGCCCGACTTCAGCCGCACGTAGGCTTTCTTCCAGTCGGGACGATAGCCGGTGAACTTGCCGCGGCGGCGCTCTTTGCCCTCGAAGGTCGCGGTCCGCACCGAATCCACTTTCACCTTGAAAATGCTCTGCACCGCCTGCTTGATCTCCGACTTGCTTGCGCCGACGGCCACTTCAAACACCAGTGTCGATTCCGTTTCCTTTACGCCGAGCCCTTTTTCCGTGATCACCGGGCGGCGAATGATCTGATATGCCGACTTCATCACGCCACCTCCGCTTGTCTGCGCTTCGGTGCCGACGCCTTCAACGCATCCTGCAATTTCTCCAGCGCCGGACGGGCGAAGATTGCACTCTCGTAACGCAGAAGGTGATAGGGATGAACCTCATTGCCTGCGAGCAACTCCACGCCTTCCAGATTGCGCGAACTCAGATGCAGGTTGTGGTTCTCGCTCTGGGGACTTTCGACCAGCAGCGTCGTGCCGTTGGCATTCAGCCCGTTCAGCAACTTGCGGAACGCCTTGGTCTTCGCCTCTTCGAGTTCAAAGCTCTCCACCACCACCAGCTTGCCATCGGCAAATTTGGCCGCCAACGCCGAACGCAGCGCGCCCAGCAGCTTCTTGCGCGGGAACGCATAGTCGTACGAGCGAGGTTGCGGTCCGTGCACCGTGCCGCCGTGCCGCCACAGCGGCGAGCGGATGGAACCAATACGCGCGCGCCCCGTGCCCTTCTGGCGCCACAGCTTCTTGCCGGAGCCGCTCACCAGCTTCCGATTCTTGGTGGCGTGGGTGCCCGCCCGCTGCCCGGCGCGGTAATGCTTCACCGCTTCCCAGAGCAGGTCTTCGTTCACTGCGCCGAACACTTCCTCGGCCAGCTCCAGCGAGCCCACTTTCTCGCCGCTCAGATTTACTACGTCAATCGTCGCCATGTCTTTTCTCAGTGACCAGTGGCCAGTGACCAGTGGTCAGTTAACAGATTTCGTCGCAACAATCATCAGAAACTGGCCACTAGCCACTGACCACTGGCCACTACTTCTTCTTGCCTGCCGCGCGCTTCGAGGCCTTCAACGGGTTGACCGCACCGCCCGCCTCCGTGAACCCACGGCGCTCTCTCGGCGGTTTCTTTGCCTTGGTGATCAGGATGTACCCATCCTTCGGCCCCGGCACCGCACCTTCCACTACCAGCAGGTTCTCGTCAACATCGATGCCCAACACACGCAGGTTGCGCACGGTCACGCGATCCACGCCCATGTGTCCCGACATGCGCATGCCTTTAAAGACTCGCGAGGGGAACGCAGACGAGCCGATCGAACCGGTGATCTGGAACATCGAACCGTGCGAAGCCGCACCGCCGCTGAAATGATGCCGTCTCACGACGCCTGCGAAACCGCGACCCTTACTGGTGCCCGCGATGTCCACAAACTTCTCGCCGTCGAAGATATCGACCAGGACCTTGTCCCCGACCTTGGTTCCATCCTGAGTTTCGGGGTCGATCACAATCGGAACCTCGCGCAGAAACCGCAGCGGCGGCAGATTGTGTTTGGCGAAGTGGCCCTTCATCGCTCCCGTCAGGCGCGACTCTTTCACGAACTCCACCAGGCCGATCTGCGCGGCGTCATAGCCGTCCTTGTCGATCGTCTTGCGTTGTGTCACCACGCAGGGGCCGGCTTGCAGCACCGTAACCGGGCGAACATCGCCCTTGTCGTCGAAGAGCTGCGTCATGCCGACTTTCTTACCGATAATTCCACTGACTGCCATATTCGTGTCCTCAACTCTGCTTCCTGTCCGTTCGTTTCGACCGGGGGTTCTGTGAACCTCGGAAGCTTTGTTTGTCGCGGGACTGAAGTCCCGCTCTTCATCTGTCGTCCCTAAAGGGACTCAACTCGTTTACTCATCTACCCAGCGCTGAAGCGCTGGGCTAAGATATTCCGCGCCTACGGCGCTCCGCCCTGCCGCTATTACGTATTGCTTCTGCTCGTCCACTGCACCGACTGACTGCTGACAGCTAATGGCTGACGGCTGACATTCTTGCCGACACGCCGAGCGAACAGCGGCTACTTGTGTTCCTTGCCGAACGCCTTGATCTCGACATCCACACCCGCGGGAAGCTCAAGCTTCATCAGCGCGTCCACCGTCTGCTGCGTCGGCTCGAGGATGTCGAGCAGGCGCTTGTGGGTGCGAATCTCAAACTGCTCGCGCGACTTCTTGTCCACGTGGGGCGAGCGCAGCACCGTGTACTTGTTCTTCACGATGGGCAGCGGAATCGGCCCCGCGATTTGCGCACCGGTACGGCGCGCGGTGTCCACGATCTCGCCGGTGGACTGGTCGAGAACGCGATAGTCGTAAGCTTTCAGGCGGATGCGGATTCGTTCTTTGCCAATCACGTTAGTTATCTCTCAAAGAGCTAGTTGTTAGGGCCAGCTTGAGGCCGATTTCCCGGAGCTCTTAGCCATTAACCTTTAGCTCTTAGCTGGCGAGCCCCGTATTTCTCTTGCTAAGGGCTAAGAGCTAAGAGCCCCGTTGTAACCACTGCCGTCGCGGGTGCCCCACTCATCCCATCGTTGGGGATGAGTGGGACCCAGCTACGCAATAATTTCGCTGATCGTGCCCGCGCCCACGGTCCGGCCGCCTTCGCGGATCGCGAAGCGCAAGCCCTTCTCCATGGCCACCGGCGTGA
>Ga0335069_10013760_pt1 | contig 11349 bp, 13 predicted proteins | sample Lox_Sample_11_FD_206714 | JGI IMG/M metagenome (GOLD analysis project Ga0335069, IMG submission 206714) | Soil microbial communities from Loxahatchee National Wildlife Refuge, Florida, United States - Lox_Sample_1.1 | ecosystem: Environmental > Terrestrial > Soil > Wetlands | place: USA... | reverse complement strand
TCACCCGTGTTTCAATGGATCAAAAGTCCATGCTGAAGAAGATGGGGTCACTGTGGATCGTAGGGCCACTGCCAGGTTCGAGAGCGACCACGAACGTCGTGGTAAAACCGGGGGATCCTGAAGTTGGATCGAACGTGTAGGATGTTGCTGTAGCCGCGGACGCGTCGCCGGCGACGAACCATCCGTCTCCAGAATTATAACGACTTGTAAATCCACTTCCAATGGCTAATGGATCGCCGTCTCCGCCGTTACCTGTAATGATACCCACGAGTTCGCAGTTGGAGATGGTAGTCGTAATGGGTGTACTGATGGGAGACGTCGTCGGGGTCCCAACACCGTTCGACGCATTCACGAGGCTGGTGATCGATGCGCCCGTGTACTCTATAATAAAGGCTTGCGGGAATTGGGCCCCAGAGGGCAATGTCATCGTAACAGTATTGGCGTTGGCAGCAGCAGCTTTTATGTTGCTAACCGCATATAAGAAACAGGTAGTCGGCTCGTTGGTATTCCCTAGCGTTTGAATCGGAGCGTTATAGGTATTCCCTGCCGTATCGTGGACTGAGGTGGGGGCGGAAAAGGTTGAACTGTTGTAAAGGTTGACTACGAATAGGAAGCAATCGCCAGCGGTTTGCGCAAACGGAATAGTATAAGTAACTGTCCCGGTTCCGGCGAACGCGTTAGTATTTGCATTGACATAAGTAGTCATCGCGGCTCCCGCTGACGCGCCGACGTACCCGTCCCACTGTCAGTGGCGCAGGCTCCTCGCCACCAGCGGTAGTCATGGCGGTCGTTACCCATCAAAAGTCCATGCTGAAGAAGATGGGGTCATGGGGAGCGGAAGAAGATGGGATCTTGAATGCCACAGCGATGATGTCGCCGTTCGCGCTGTCCGCTGGTGTCACCCCAACGGTGACGGAGCCGCTCGCGGACGCGAGCTTATCGCAATAGGACACTCGATCGATCGAGTTGTCACTGTATCTTATATTACTACCTGTTGGGGTGGCGGCAGTGATGGTAGTGCCATCTTGGTGCGCTATCCAAACGAGTAGACTGTTCAAGATTACGGATGAAAGTGTTACCTGCGTAGTCGCTCCACCAGTGACCACAGCAGTATTCGAAGTTGTTTTAGGATCGCTCGTATTCTGTACTCCCGAGTATTCGGAGCAGCACATAACGTCCACGCTCTGACCGGCCGGCACGGATTCGGTCACTACGTTCGATGCGTGGGTCAAACAATCCCACGCGTAATAGATAATACCTGTCCCGTCGTCATTCCCACTGGTGTCAGTGAGGACGCCCGCAAGATGATAGGTGTTGCCAGCTGTATCTGTCGGTGTGTTGAATTTATTTCCGGTAGCTTGATTCATTGAATAAGACCACATAGCGCAAACAAGTAAATTGCCTGCTGTCGGAGTGGTCACATACGTAGCCGTAGCGTTGTCTGTCCCGGTACCAGTGAATGTAGAAGTTGATTGAATCCAAGCAGCGCTCATGCGAATCCAATTCCGTTTCGTTCAAAAGTGTTGCCCTGGAACCGGTCGGATCGCCCCTTGGCGCCTCGCCTCTGACTGCACTTGCCCCCAGACGTTCTCGACCAACATCCCCGTCGCCGTTGCGACGCGCTGAACAGCCCGCGACGCCTTGTCGTACAAGCGTTGCTGGGTTGGGACGCTGGCGTAGTCGACGCTGCCCAGGTAGAGCCGCATCGCTTTGACGGCGACTTGGAGGCCTGGCGCGCGCGTCGACTCCTGCATGGCGCCCAGGTCACGGATCAGGACGACTCTCCCGTCGAACGAGGCGCTGAGCCCCCTCGCTTTCGCGGCCGCGATGACCCGGTTGACCTGGTCCCTCGTGTAGCCCTCGGTGTCGATCGTGACCTCGCGCTCGCCCGCCTTCACGCGGTCCAGGATCAGGTCGAGCCTCGACTTCGCCTGCCGCTGCGGCGCGTGGACGGCGTGACGGTGCGGCTCGGCCGCGCACGTGCAGCTCGACTCTGTCATCCGGTGCGTGGCGCCCCACGCCAAGGGGACCTCAACGGACAGCGGCTCGTCGGCGGGGCGGACCGCGTCCTCCCAGGTGAGTCGCTCACGGAGCCACCACACGGGGACCCCCGAGAGCCACGATTCGCCGCGCGGACTGATCCGGACGAGCAGGTCGACGATCTTGTCGCCGACCCGGTTCACCTTCGCCTCCAACCGTTCGAGCTTGTCGCGGTCCCCCTTGGGCAGCCACGTTCGCCAGCCTGGGTTGCTGTCGCTGCCGTACTTGCGGTTCAGTTGCAATCGGAAAGCGTCAGCTTCGGTGCGCGCGACGGCGTACGCGGCGTGCAGCTCGTCCCACCGGCGCCGGTCCGCCGCCGGGGACTCCACGAGCGGTGACTCGCTGACGGCGCCGGCCCCACCGTTACGGGCCGTTGCGACCCGTTGCGCGAGCTCGCGGTCGCGCGCCCGCGTGAACGACCCCGTCCACGCGGTCCATGGTCGCCCCACCTCCTTGTAGAGGTCCGCCTGCAGCACGGGCTCGCCAGGGCCGCCATGCGGGTGCACGACCCACGTCTCCGTCGCAGCCCCCTGCAGCGTCCGACTGGTGCCGGTCGCGATCCGGCGGGCCGCGAGCCCGTCACCGAGGTCGAGCGACTCGGGTCCAGACGGTCCCCGCCCTCGTCGTTCGTACGCGATGTGGTTGCGCATGGGATAGACCTGGCTTCAAGGGATCAAGGGATCCAAGGGATCAGGCGAACGCGATGGCGACTGACTGGACCGGTACGGCCAGCGCCAGCTGGATCGTTCGCGCGTAGAACCCAGACAGGAGCGTGGGCGCTGGGATGGTCGCGGGGGGCAGCGGCGGGTTCGGCGGCGCGGTGGCGGTCGTCGCGTTCGTGAACTCGGCCAGGAGGGTCGCCAGCTGCGTATTGGTCGGTGGTGTCGCGGTCGGCGGGAACAGCGTGGCGGCGGTCGGCAAGTTCTGGACCGCGACCGACTTCAGCCCCTTGGTGCCAGGGTTCGGCAGCGCGTTGTTCGGACCCATGCCGGTGAACGCGCTCGCGAGCGTGAGGATCTTCGGGGTGACCTGCGCCACCTCGTAGAACACGGGGATGCGGCCGAACGGCGAGTCGATGTCCGGCTGGGCCGCGAACTGGAGGATGCTGCCCGGCGCCACGAGCCCCGTCAGGTCCTCCGACGTGGGGACGTCCCGCGATCCGGTCGTGACGGTGCAGACGCCGGGGAGCGCCTGCGCGGCCGCGCCAGACTGGGCGAGCGCGAAGTAGCTCGGCGGCAGGTAGACGAGCGCGGGGCCCAGCAGGAGCTGCGCTTGGTCGGTGAGCGGGCCGAGGTAGGTGCCGAGCGGCGTGTTCGGCTGGATCGCGGCGATCGTCCCCGTCAGGCTCGCCAGCGTGATCTGCCCGACGTTGTTACCGAAAGCGCCGTAACTGGCGTTCTTGAAGGCGGTGACGACGGCGATGTCCACGCTGCCGGCCGCCAGCGTCACGGGGGCGGGCCGCTTGCCGGTCAGCGAGACGGTGACGGTGAACGGCCCGGCGCCCGTCGAGTCCATGTACGTGAGGCTCACCGTGCGCGCGCCGCTGCCCGCAGGGACGTTCGGGGTCGTGCTCGTGACGGCGGCCGTGTCGAGCGGCGACGACGAGAAGACCGCGGCCTTCTTTACCGATGCGTTGACCAGCTTGGACGCGCAGGTGTCGCCGGAGACGCCCGTGTACGGCACGGACAGCGTGACCGCCGATGAGTCGAGCGTGGCCACCGGGTAGTAGACGCCGAGCTGCGCGTCGAACTGGATCGCCGTCGATCCGCCACCGACGATCGACGGGACCTGCGACGCGGTCGTCTCCACCACCGTGTTGCCGTTGCTCGGTGCGAACGACCCTGGCAGCCGCACGGACCGGGTCAGCGTGTACGGCAGGACGGGCGGCCCCGCCGTGTTGGGTTGGCAGGGGAACGGGGGCGGCGCCGTCGGGCTGTCCGCGTTCGTCATGTTGAGCGTGAGCGTCCGCGTGGCGGTCGAGCCGGCCGTTCCCGTGGTGTCGGCCGCGACGGTGAGCCCGAAGAATTGCCCGAGGATCGGGTCAGTCTCGGCGTTCGCGTAGAGCGGGACTGCCGCGAGGGCTGTCGCGGCGTCGGCGGCCCCGATCGAGCTGCCTGCGGTGTCCACGGTCCAGGCCAGGATGATCTGGTTCGGCATGCCAGCGAGAGTACGCCACCGGTCTCGTCGCGCCAATCGACCTTTTCCGGGTCCTCAGGTCGGCCCGGTCGCCGTCACCGGGGCGCACCGTCGGTACCCCATGTTTTGGCCGTGCAAGGGTACGTACCCTTCTTTGAGCCTTGCGAGAGCCTTGTAAGAGCCTTGCGAGACCCTTCCAAAGAGCCTGGCATGTCCCCTCTGCGCGCGCGGTGCGGACCGGACGCGCGCGCGCCATCGCGGACCCCATGGCGGCCGCCGGCGGGGCTCCTGGGACCACGGAGATGTTCCTGGCGGCGCAACCCTTATCGCTATAAGCTTGGCGCGTGTCATCCGGAGTGTCTGGCGATGTAGTATTGAGTGCGCTACCAGCGAGCGACGCGACCGCGATCGAGCTCGTCGACGGCGACGACCGCGCCGCGCGCGCGGTCCGCCAGTACGTGGAGTCGCAGTTGTCCCCGCGTAGCCAGGCCTGCGCGCGCGACGCCCTCCGTCGGATCGCCTGCATGGTCTACGGCCGCAAGGTGGCTGCCGAGGCGTTCCCGTGGCCGTCGATCTCCTACGAGTGGGCGATGCGCCTGCGGCGCGGTCTCTTCGACCTCACCACCGAGGGGGCGATCACGCCGGGTACCGCCAACGTCACCCTGTCGCACCTGCGCGGGATCATCCGGACCATGCACGGGATGGGGCTCGTCTCGCACGAGCAGCTCGCCGCCGCCCACCCCAGGATGCTCAAGAACGTGCCCGGCTCCCGCGCTGTCAGGGGAGACAAGCTGTCCCTCGCCGACGAGCGAGCCTTGCGCGCGGCCGCGATCGAGCTCGACGGCTATCGCGGCCCGATGTTGGACGCCGCCATCATCCTCGCGATCGGGGCTGGCCTCCGCCGAGAGGAGCTCGCCGCAGCAACGCTTGGGCACCTGGAGCCAGGCCAGCTCTCGGTCCCGCGCGGCAAGGGCAATAAGGAGCGGCAGATCCCCCTCGACGAGGGGATCGACCGAGCGCTCGATGGCTGGAAGAGAGAACGCGCGCGACTGTTCCCTACGCACGACGGGATCTTCTGCGCGCCGTGGAAGCCTGATCGGCCGCTGTCCGCCTGGAGCTTCTGGATGCTCGTCCGCGAGGCGGCGCACGCGGCGTTCGGTGGTTCCCAGGCGTGCGACGACGGGTGCCGGTGCCTCAAGGTGGTGTCCGGTCCCCACGACTTCCGGCGGACGTTCGCGTCGCGGCTCCTCGAGCAGGGGTTCGACATCCGCGAGGTGCAGGTCCTCATGGGGCACGCGTCGCCGGAGACGACGGCTCGGTACGACAAGCGCGGCGAAGAAGCGCTCCACAAGAAGCGCAGAGAGGTGACGGTGCACGCATCATGACGACCCCGATCGACGACTTCACGCCCGAGGAGTTCGACCAATTCCGCTACCTGATCGGCTGCTACCTGTTTCAGTCGCCGGTGGCCTGCTTGCTCGCGCGGCACGCCAAGCCGTTGAATACCCTCAGCGACTACTTCGACGTGCCACCAGACCTCGACAGGGTGACGAAAGCCGCTCGTCAATTCACCGTGGAGTTCGCGCGCCTCCATACGCGGCGAGGTCGTGAAGAGATGAAGACGAAAGAGTTTGCTGAGCGTTGGCACGGCCCGAACCCGGTCGCGAGGGGCGCGGTGCAGATCGCGGCTGATATGCCGGGACTGGAGGAGTGACGATGGCGGTAAGAGCGGACATCTACTGGCGAGAACCGCGCGTCACCAGGGCCGCCCGTGAGGCTCGTTTGGCGCAGCGACCGTACCTGCTCTGGTATACGGGGCTGTCGGGAGCGGGCAAGTCGACCCTGGCCAACCTCGTCGACGAGCGGCTTTACGCGGCCGGGCGCTGTACGTACGTGCTCGACGGCGACAACGTGCGTCACGGTCTCTGCAGGGACCTCGGCTTCACCGACGCCGACCGCGTTGAGAATATCCGGCGGATCGCGGAGGTCGCGAAGCTGATGGTCGACGCGGGGCTCATCGTGAGCGCCGCGTTCATCTCGCCGTTCCGCGCTGAGCGGCGGATGGCGCGCGCCCTCTTCGACGCGGGGGAGTTCGTCGAGATCCACGTCGACGCGCCGCTCGCCGTCGTGGAGGCGCGCGACACGAAGGGGCTCTACGCGCGGGCGCGGGCAGGGGAGCTGAAAGACTTCACGGGCATCGACTCACCGTACGAACCGCCGGAGTCGCCCGAGATCCGGGTCGACACCGCGAACACGCCTCCCGACTTGGCGGCGAACGCGGTCGCGGCGTTCTTGCTGCGGGACTTCGAGCCGCGGAGGGGCCGCGATGCCCGGTGACGACTACAAGCGGCGCGAGACGTCGCCAGGGGTCTACCAGTGCGGGTGTCGCTGGGAACGGCGATCGGGATGGGGCGACGTCCTCCTCGAGTGCCCGATCCACAAGGCGGCGACGCAAGCGTCGGTCGACCAGTTCGAGCGCGATCGAGGGAGGGTCCGTGGGACATGAGCCGTGAGAAACAGCAGCGCGCAGCGAAGGTGGCGAAGGCGAAGGGAGAGCTACGCGCGGAACTCGAAGCGTTCCGGGCGTCGTGCCGGAGTCGGCAGGCTCGGCTCCTCGCGCTGATCTGCTTGCTCGCCAAAGAGCACGGCCGGGACGCGGACGCGGTCGACGAGGCCGCCGACCGGTTCGCGCGGGCCGTGGACCCAGAGGGGAAGGTCATGGGTGACGACGAGGAGCATCAGCTCTTCGCGAATTGGTCATCCTACGAGGTCGAGATCCCCGATCGAGACGCTGTCGGGCGCCATCATCCCCGACGGGGACATCTCGGACGCGCTCGAGGACGTCGAGTACGCGCTCGGCGAGATCAGGGCTGCCTACGCAGGGGACGAAGATGGCGACTAGGGATCCCGAGTACGCGGACATCCGAGGGCGGAAGGCGATCAAGGTCTACCTCTGCCAGCCGTGCGCCGCGGTGCTGCGCGGGAAGAAAGCGGCCGCCGGCGGCGTCCTCGATTACGTCGACCTCTCGTGGCTCTGCGCCGACTGCCGCGAGAAGTCGGTGAAGTGGCTGTCGTCGTGAGCGCGTGGCGACGATGGTGGGACGCCACCAACGACTGGCCGTTAGCGTTCGCCATCGCGACCATCGCCCTCATCGTTTTCGTCGCTTTCATGCTGGTAAAGTGAGGACCGGTTGTCAGAAAGCGTGTCGCTCGCGCGTCGCCCTCTCAGAGAGCGCGGGAGGCCCACGCGAGGGACTGCCGCCGTAGCGCCCCGCTAGGCCCTGGCAAGGCCGACTCGGGAGAAAGCGGACGGCCTACCGAACATCCCCTTCGGGGCACCCTCGCGAGTCAACGGTGGCGCATGCGGACCGAGATCCCGATACCCGGCCGACCGCGCTCTCGCTTTTTTCGGTGAAGCCGCGAGGGATCCCGCCTCGGGCGTCACATAGGCTGCTCTAAGACCGCTCGTTTCCCTGGCTGTACGTCACGCTCAGTCGCTCCAGACCTTCCACGGTGCGCGCCCAGACGCCCACAGCTCGTTCAGCGCGTTGAACTCGCGAAGCGTGTCCATCGGCTGCCAGAAGCCTTCGTGCTCGAAGACCATCAGCTCGCCGGCGCGCGCGAGCGACTGCAGTGGGGAGGCTTCGAGGGACGTCGACGCGCCACCGTCCAAGTAGTCCCAGAAGCGGTGCGCGTCGAAGGCGAAGAAGCCGCCGTTGATGAGCCCATCGCTGACCTGCGGCTTCTCGTTGAACTCGGTCACGTGGCCGCCCGCGACGCGGAGCTCTCCGAAGCGCGAGGGCGGCCGCACGCCCGTGACGGTCGCGATGCGGCCGTGCGACCGGTGGAACGCGAGCAGCGCCCTCAGGTCGACGTCGGCGAGTCCGTCCCCGTACGTGAGGAGGAAGTGCTCGCACCCGTCGAGGTACTGGCGGACCGCGGCGACGCGCCCACCCGTCATCGTCGCCTCGCCTGTGTCGGCGAGGGTGACGCGCCAGTCCTCGCGACGCCGCTGCACGTACTCGACCGCTCCAGGAATGGCGAGGTCGACGCGCAGGTCGGAGCCCATCGCCTGGTAGTTCAGAAAGAACTCTTTGAAGAGCCAACTCTTGTAACCGAGGCAGAGTACGAAGTCGCGGAAGCCGTGCTCCGCATAGCCCTTCATGATGTGCCAGACGATCGGCCGGTTGCCGATCGGCAAGAGCGGCTTCGGGATCTGCTCGTTCGCGTCTCGGATACGCGTCCCCATGCCCCCGCACAGGATGACCGTCTTGATGGGCACTCGGGGGCTAACCTTTCCGGCGCTTCGTCCGAAAGTGCTTGTGCAGGGTCGGAGGCATGCGCTTCAACTTCGGCGCGGGCACGTCGACGATGACCTTTGGGGGCGCCGTCACGGTGATGCGCGGGCTCGGCAGGGTAGTCGCCACCTTCTTGAGGGCGCGGACCAGTCGCTGCGCCGTCGACCGGTCAGGCATGCGCCAGTCGTGGTCCCGATCCCCGAAGCCGGCGCCAGAACCGTGCGAGTACCCTCTCCCGCCCACTACAGCGGCCGCTGCAGGGAAGATGGTCTCGCGGTCCAAGCTCGAGAAGTTGGGGACCAGCCGGTACGTGAGCTCGACGATCCACTCGGTGCATACGGGGAGCCGCTCACCGTTGAGCGTGCGCAGTCTGCGACTCTTTCGCTTCGCCGTCATCAGGCACCCTCTCTCGCTGTTCGATCGAGCCGTCTCGTGTTGTCACGCTCCGCGCAGTGCGGGCACGGTTCCGGGACACCGCACAGCTCGCAAAACTTCGCGAGCGAGGGATCGCTGGCGACGCCGTCCCACCCCGGGCACGGTGCACCCTTGCAGTATTCCTCTCCGCAACCAGGGCAGTAGAGCGGTTCGTCGCTCACCGTCGTGACTCCCAGGCGCTGACCACGATGCGCTGCAGCGAGGAGCGGATCGGTACCCAATTGAGCCAGTCTTGCGCGCGTTGGATATCGGCGACTAGGGCGGGCGGATCCCCTTCTCGGCGCGCGCCGTAGACAGTCTTGATGTACTTACCGGTGACGTGGCCGCACATATCGACCACGTCCCGGACGGAGCACCCGACTCCGCTCCCGACGTTGACCACCCCACTCTCGCCTTCCGCTCGCAGGTGCGCGAGGGCCGCGAGGTGCGCGTCGGCGACGTCCATGACATGGACGTAGTCGCGCACGGCCGTCCCGTCGGGCGTCGGGAAGTCGTCCCCGAAGACCGTGAAACGGCCGTCGCGTTCAGCGGCTGCCAGCACGAGCGGGATGAGGTGCGTCTCGGGGTCGTGCCGCTCGGCGAGCCCCGGCTCTGCGCCCGCGACGTTGAAACAGCGGAGCGCGACGTAGCGGAGCCCGTACGCGAGCCGGTAGTCCGCGAGCATCCGCTCGGCCGCGAGCTTGGTCTCGCCGTAGGGGTTCAGCGGGTGGGGCGGGTCGCCGTCCTCGCTGCACCCACGGACCCCACCTTGGGACGGTCCTCCGACCCCCTCGAACTGGACCCAGACTGTCCGACCGCGGTACACGGCGGCGCTCGACGTCGCGACGATCGTGCGCACGCCGGAGTCCAGCATCGCCTCGAGCAGCGCCATCGTGCCGCGCAGGTTCTCGCGATAATACAAGCGCGGGTCCCGGACGGACTCGGCGACTTGGATGCGCGCCGCGAAGTGCGCGACGGCGTCGACCTGGTGGTCCGCGATCACGTTCCGGATGAAGTCCTCGTTCTGGATGTTGCCCTGGCGGAAGGCGACGTCGGGGGGGACCGCGTCGCGGTACCCGGTCGAGAGGTCGTCGACGACGATGGGGACGTGGCCGGCTCTCTGGAGTGTCCGCACGAAGTGCGATCCGACGTAGCCGGCACCGCCCGTCACCATCACGCGCATCGGAGTCTTCGTCATGAGTTGTTCGCTCTCGGGTACGGGGCGTCGGGGATCGGTTTGCGGAGGAACCCGCAGAGCTCGTACCAGCCGGCGCCCCGGCTCATGTCCATCACCAGCAGGTCGCGCGACCGGTCCTTGAAGTACGCGAGCACCTCCGCATTGTGGCGGCGGTAGCGCTCCCGCATGACGGTCTCATCGAACCGCACGCGCCCGTAGATCTCGCGGTGGACGATGTGCGTGAACGGGTCGGTGTCCCACTGCCCGCGGAACGGATTCTTGTCCGACCAGTGGGTGCGGACGCTCTCGACCCACTCGTCCTCGTCGCGGACCGTCAGGATGAACTTCGAGCCGGGGTACGCGGCGTCGAGCTCGCGGAAGAGGAGCGGGATCGGTAGGTCGCAGAGCGCGTAGTTCCGCTCGAGGGTCTTTGACCGTCCGTGCGCGCGCACCTCCTCCCAGATCGCTTTCGCCCAGTGCGCGCTCTTCCAGTGTGCGCTGTCGATGCGGAGCCTCCGGAGGGCCTTGTGCAGGCTCGTCGTCGCCGTCTTGTGCATGCCGATCCCGAAGATGCGGGTCGGCACGGGCAGGATCTCGACGGGGTCCCGACCGAAGTTCTTGTACACGACGCCGAGCCCGAAGCACCCGACGTTGACGACGCGCAGGTCTTCGCGCCCGGGCAAGTTGAAGTCCTCGGCGACGGTGGCGTCTGCGACGTGCGGGTACTCGCGAAACCGCATCTTGTCGTTGTGGCTGACCGCGTTGAGGAACCGCGGCTCGATCTCCTGGGCCAGGAAGCCGAGCCGGCGGAGGCGCACGTTGAAGTCCTTGTCGTCGGGTCCCCAGGTGGCGAAGGCCTCGTCGTAGCCGCCCGCGGCGAGGAACGCGTGGGCGGTGACGGCGATGCGGCCCGAGATCCCGCGGCGCATCTCGCCCTTCCTCATGTGCGCCCAGAGGAAGGCGTCGCCGCTGGCGAGCTCCCGCGCTACGTACTCGTCGAAACCGGGGCCGGCGAAGTTGTCAGCGTCGACGTTCACGAGCGCGTCTGCGCCCTCGAGCAGCGCGAGCCGGTGCGCGAGGTTCTTCGCGTGGGCCATCCGGAACGGCCCCGGTTCTGTGAACCGGTAGACGGTGAGCCGACCCGACTCGACGTCGCGCATGTGGTTTCTGCGGACGAAGTCGTCGAGGTGGTCCGGGCTGTTGTAGTTCACGAGCACGACGGTGGCGTGCTGGTTGTCACGGAGGTTCGCGGGGAGCGTCTCCTCGACGTGCTGCGTCCTACCC
>Ga0335069_10013759_pt1 | contig 11349 bp, 13 predicted proteins | sample Lox_Sample_11_FD_206714 | JGI IMG/M metagenome (GOLD analysis project Ga0335069, IMG submission 206714) | Soil microbial communities from Loxahatchee National Wildlife Refuge, Florida, United States - Lox_Sample_1.1 | ecosystem: Environmental > Terrestrial > Soil > Wetlands | place: USA... | reverse complement strand
CCCCTGACCCCCTCGATGCGAACGAGGTGCGCTACCGGACTGCGCTACAGCCCCGAGAACCTGAGACAGCCTAGCAAACACCGGGCCCTGTCCGCGCCAGGGATCATCTGGTGACAGCCGGGCCATCCGGCGACATCATGGGCATCAGGCGCCAGAACCCCGCAGGAGGTGCGCGATGACGACGGCCACCACCGGGCCCGGATGCCCCGTCGACGAGTCGTTCGACCCGCTCTCATCCGAATTTCTCGCCGATCCCTACGCGGTCATGGCCAAGCTGCCGGCCCACGGAGCACCCGTTTTCTTCGCCCCGTCGATCGGCTACTACGTGATCACCAGCTACGACGCCATCGACGCGGTGTTCCGTGATCCTGCCACGTACTCCGCCGCGGTCGCCCAGGCGCCGCTGGTGCCGGTCGTCCCCGAGGCGCAGCAGATCCTGCTCGCGGGCGGCCACGAGCCCCAGCCGAGCATGGTCAGCCTGGACGAGCCCGAACACGCCAGGCTCCGCAAGCCGGCCGCCCGGGCGTTCAGCATGAAGCGGGTCACCGCCATGATCCCGGTCATTGAGGCCACTGGCGCCCGGTTGCTCGACGCAGTGGCCGGCCAGGACGAGTTCGACCTGGTCCAGGCGCTGGCCTTCCCGCTGCCCGCCACGATCGTGTTCTCCCTGATGGGAGTGCCCGAAAAGGACTACGCCCAGGTCAAGCAGTGGTGCGGGTACCGGGCGGCGCTGAGCTTCGGGCGCCCCGCGGCCGAGGACCAGATCGAGGTCGCGACGACCATCGCCGCCTACCGCGGATACATGCGCGACCTGGTGGACGCCAAGGCCCGCGAGCCCGGCGACGACCTGGCCAGCGACCTGATCGCCATCCACCGCGAGGCCCCGGAGCGGCTCACCCTGGACGAGATCGCCTCGATCCTGTTCTCGCTGTCGTTCGCCGGTCACGAGACCACCACCGGGCTCATCGGGAACACCGTCCGCCGCCTGCTCGAGGACCCCGGCCGCTGGGCGGACATCGTGCGCCAGCCCGGCCTGATCCCGGTCGCGGTGGAGGAGACCCTGCGCTACGACCCGTCGGTGGCGGTCTGGCGCCGGGTCACCACCCGGCCGGTCACGCTGGCCGGGGTGGACCTGCCCGCCGGGGCCAGGCTCTTCCTGTGGCTGGCCGCCGCGGGCCGGGACGAGGAAGCGTTCGACCGTCCCGGCGAGTTCGATGTGCACCGAACGGGTGCCGAAAACCACCTGGCCTTCGGCAAGGGCCTGCACTACTGCCTGGGCGCCAATCTCGGCAAGCTGGAGGCGCAGATCGCGGTGGCCGAACTGGCCCGGCGCTACCCCCGCCTCACCCTAACCCCCGGCCAGCAGTTCACCTTCCACCCCAACATCTCCTTCCGCGGCCCCCAGGTCCTCCTGGTCCAGACGCGCCCCTAGAGCAGCACCCGCCGCGCACGGCCAGCAGCACCCTCGCCGCCCCCGCGGCGCCTGCTTCCGCCGACGAGCGACCTCACAGGTCCCGCCATTCCCGCAAGCATCAGCATTCGCTTTCCAGTGCGACAATCTTAGCTTTATTGGGGCGGATTTCAGCATTGGGGTCGATTTCGGGGGCTATGGTGCATAAAAATCACCCCGATGCCAGAATCCACCCCGATAAGCGGAACGTCCCTCTGCCTTGCGTGAGCTTATGAACGTTGTGATGCTGAAGGGACTGCTGTTACTCGACCGACGTTCAGCCCGCCAGGGCACCGGCTAAGTCGCCGACCGCGCGCCGCTTGGCGTCCTTGTACTGGTCGTAGAACTCCTCGCCAGCCTGACCGAGGGACGCCGAGATGTCGATGACCTCCGCGCCGGGGGCCGCCGCCGGGGGAGCCGCCGCCGCCGGGGGAGCCGCCGGGGCAGCGGTCCGGGTGGCCGTCGGAGCCGCAGGCCGGTCCGCGGCGGGAGCGGCGGCGGTACGAGCCGCGGCGGGGGCGGGGCGCGCCGCGCGGGCGCGGGCCGCCTCACGCCGTTCGGCGTCGGCCTTGGCGGTCTCCCTGAGCACGGTCACGTAGCCCAGCAGCATGAAGGACGGCGGCACGATCACCCACCACGCGGCCATCCGGGTGATCGCGAGCGCGCCGGATCCGATGGCCAGCGCCAGCAGCATCCCGAGCAGCCGCCTGCGCGCCGAAAGCACCCGCTTGCGCTCCTGGTCTCGCGGGCCGCCGCGCGGGGCCTCCCGACGGGCCGCCGGGGATGCCTCGGCCCGGCCCGCCGGCCGGTCCTCCGCCCGGCCCGCGGGCCGGTCCTCCGCCCGCGCCGCCAGCCGGCTGCCTTCCGCACGGGCCTCGGCACGGCTTTCCGCGCGGGCCGCGGGAGCGGGCTCTTCCCGCCGCCGCGACCTGGGGGCGGGTTCCTCGCGGGCCGCCGGGACCAGTTCCGCGGTGGCCGGCTCCGCCGTGGTGAGGTCGTCGCCGGCCCGCTCGTCAGCCGGGGGATCCCGCCGAAGCCACCGGGGGATCAGCACGGCAGCCCAGATCACGACGATGGCGATGTACAGTATCGCGCTGCTCAACGCTCCTCCCCTCGGCATGGCCGGCGCCGGGCGGCCCGGCGGCGGGTTCCACGGGCCTCGGGTGCGGGCACGCCAGGGCACACCCTCACGTGACGCAAAGTAATAGCTGAAGCCGTCCTAAACGAGCACCCGGAGCGGTGTGTCGCGACATTCGTCGCGGCAGAGGGCAAGGGGGGAGGCAGGGAAAGCAGAGCACGCGAGAGACGGGAAAGGGCGCGCGAGGCAGCGGCGCCCCGGTGGTCAGCCCGCGTTCGACCTGGACGCCAGCAGGATGCTGCGCCATCTGGGCATGAGGCCCTGCGGCACTTCCTCGGCGGTCAGCGCGTAGCACACGTGGTCGCGCCAGGCCCCGTTGATGTGCAGCTGGCGCACCCGGACGCCTTCCTCGCGGAACCCGAGCTTGTCCACCACCCGCCGGGACGCGTGGTTCTCCGGCCGGATGGACGCCTCGAGCCGGTGCAGGCCGACGACGCCGAAGCAGTGGTCGACGGCCATGGCCAGCACGGTGGGGATGATGCCGCGCCCGGCGTACGCCTCGTCGATCCAGTAGCCGACCTGCCCCGAACGGGCCGAACCCCACGTGATCGACCCGACCGTCAGCTGCCCCACGAACTCGCCGCCGAACGTCACCACCCACGGGATCGCTTGCCCCTGCCGGGCTTCCCGGCGCATCGCCCGCACCATGGCGATGTACGGCCCGAGGCTCGACCGGTACAGCGGCGTCTCCGGGTTGGTCGGCTCCCACGGGCGCAGCCACGGCGCGTTCCTGACCCGGATCTCACGCCACATGCGGGCGTCGCTTACCCGCACCGGGCGTAGTTCCACCGGCTGTTCGAGCAGATGAGGCTCGGTGAGGGTGACCGGCCAGCCTCGCATGCGTCCCACGATCCCATCATTCCCCTGTAGCGCTGCTGACGCTACGCAATCCCGGGTAAGCGTTTCGCACCGGAGTCGGTTCTGACGTGGTCGCCTCCGTTGATCTGGGATACCGCATGGCCGAGCACGGGCGCCAGCACGGCCATCCCGTCGCGGACGCCGCCGGCGGAACCGGGCAGGTTCACGATCAGGGTATGACCGGCGACCCCGGCCACGCCACGGGACAAGATCGCCGACGGCACCCCGGCCGCGGCCCCGGCCGAGCGCAGCGCCTCGGCGATGCCCGGGATCTCCCGCTCGACCACCCGCCGGGTCATCTCCGGCGTGAGGTCGCCGGGGGTCAGCCCGGTCCCGCCCGTGGTGACGACGACGTCGTAGCCCGCGTCCAGCGCGTCCCGCAGTGCCGCCTCGACCGGGTCGCCGTCCGGGATGACCAGCGGCCCGTCCACCGCGCAGCCCGCCGAGCGCAGCAGGTCCACGAGCACGGGGCCCGACTTGTCCGCGTACACGCCCGCCGCGGCCCGGTTCGACACGGTGACCGCGAGCGCCCTGATCACGGTCACGCTCTCCGCCATGGCCCGGTCTTCCCGCCTTCCTTCCACTCCACCCGCACGTCGGTGATCACCGCGGCCGGGTCGATGGCCTTCACCATGTCGATCAGCGCCAGCGCGGCCACCGACACCGAGGTGAGCGCCTCCATCTCCACCCCGGTCCGGTCCGCGGTGCGGGCGACGGCGGTGATGTCCACGCCCTCGTCGGTGACGGCCAGGTCCACGCTCACCCCGTGCAGCCCGATCGGGTGGCACAGCGGGATCAGGTCCGGCGTCCGCTTGGCCCCGGTGATCCCGGCGATGCGGGCGACCGCGAGCGCGTCGCCCTTCGGCACCTCCCCGGCGCGCAGCGCCGCGACCGCCCCGGCCGACAGCAGGACCCGCCCGGACGCGCAGGCCGAACGGGCCGTCACGTCCTTGCCCGACACGTCCACCATCCGCGCGTGGCCGGCTCCGTCCACGTGCGTGAGCTTGTCACCCATGCAGGTCAGACTACCCTCGGGGGGTTCCGGGGGGGCGTCCCCCGGGCCAGCACAGTTTCCGAACGGACTGGGTTTACGCACTCGTCACGGCAGCACGAGAACCTCGGCGACCTCACCCTCGGCCATCTGTACCGTCGGCTCGGGCACGACGATCAGCGCGTTGGCCTTGCCGAGCGTGGCCACCTGGTGCGAGCCCTGGCCGGTCAGCGGGGTGACGAGCCCGCGCGAGGCGTCCAGCACGCCGCGCAGGAACGAGCGCCGGCCGGGCGGCGAGCGCAGCGGCCCGGTCAGCCCGGCCCGCACCGAATCCAGCCCGAGCCCGTCGTCGGCCTGCAGGGCGCCGAGGGCCGGCCGGGCGAAGACCTGGAACGACACGAAGGCGCTGACCGGGTTGCCGGGCAGCGTGAAGATCGGGATCCGCTCCGCGGACCGGGGCGCCGCGATGGTGCCGAACCCCTGGGGCATCCCCGGCTGCATGGCGACCTTCCGGAACTGGATCGTGCCGAGTTCCTGCAGCGCGGCCTTGACCACGTCGTGCTCGCCGCCCATGCTGACCCCGCCGGTGGTGATCATCAGGTCGGCCCGGGCCAGCTGGTCCTGGATGGCCGGCAGCACCTGCTCCGGGTGGTCGGGCACGATGGCCTGCCGGCAGGCCAGGCATCCCGCCTCGCGGGCCGCGGCAGCGAGCATGAAGCTGTTGGAGTCCCAGATCCGGCCGGGGACGAGCGGCGTGCCCGGCTCGGCCAGTTCGCTGCCGGTGGATAGCACCACCACCCGGGGCCTGGGCCGGACCAGGACGGTCCCGCGCCCGGCCGCGGCGACGACCGCGATGTGCATCGGGCGGAGCCGGGTGCCCGCGGTGACCAGGACCTCGCCCGCTTTGGCGTCCCCGCCGGCCAGCCGCACCGCGTGGCCGTAGCCGGCGCTGGCGCGGATGGTGACGCCGGCCCGGCCGCCGTCGGTCCACTCCACCGGCACCACGGCCTCGGTGCCGTGCGGCAGCATGGCGCCGGTCATGATCTTGATGGCGGCGCCCGGCGGCAGCGCGTACGTCCCGGTGTCGCCGGCCGCGACCTCGGCCGTCACCGGGAGCGTGACCGGGTTCTCCTGCGACGCGGCGGCCACGTCCCCGACGCGCACCGCGTAGCCGTCCATGCCCGAGTTGTCGAACGACGGCAGCGGGCCGGCGGCGGCCACGTCCTCGGCCAGCACCAGGCCGTACGCGTCGCCCACGCCGACCTCGGCCGGCGCCAGCGGCGCGATGGTGGCCAGGATCTCGGCCAGGTGCTCCTCGACCGACGTCAGCGGCTCGCCCCCCGCATGGCTCACGGGAGGCTGTCCAGGTACTTGCGCAGCCAGGGCACGATCTCCTCGGCCAGGTCGGAACGCTCGCAGGCGAACTGGACCAGCGTGCGCAGGTAGTCCAGCTTGTTGCCGGTGTCGTAGCGGCGGCCGTGGAACAGCACGCCGTGCACGCCGCCGCCCTCGGCCGGGCCGCGCTTGGCCAGCGTCAGGAGCGCGTCGGTGAGCTGGATCTCGCCGCCCCGCCCCGGCGGGGTATCGCGCAGCACGTCGAATATCGCCGGGTCGCAGACGTAGCGGCCGATCAGGATCCAGTTGCTCGGCGCCGAGCCGGGCACCGGCTTCTCCACCATGTCGGTGACCGTGACCACGTCCTCCTCGGCGGTCGGCATGATCGCCGCGCAGCCGTACTGCGAGACCTGTTCCGGGTCGACCTCCATCAGCGCCACGACGCTGCCGCCGTGCCGCCTGCGCACCTCGATCATCCGGGTCAGCAGCGGGTCCCGGCTGTCGATGATGTCGTCGCCGAGCAGCACCGCGAAGGGCTCGTCGCCGACGTGCTGGGCCGCGCAGAGCACGGCGTGGCCGAGCCCCTTCGGGTCGCCCTGGCGCACGTAGTGCACGGTGGCGAGCTCGCTGGACTCGCGCACCTGCGCCAGCCGCTCGATGTCCTCCTTGGCGGCCAGCGCCTCCTCGAGCTCGTAGGCCCGGTCGAAGTGGTCCTCGATGGAGCGCTTGCTCCGGCCGGTGATCATCAGCACGTCGTCCAGGCCGGCCGCGACGGCCTCCTCCACCACGTACTGGATGGCGGGCTTGTCGACCACCGGCAGCATTTCCTTGGGCGTCGCCTTGGTCGCGGGCAGGAACCTGGTACCCAGGCCGGCGGCGGGGATGACAGCCTTGGTCACGTCCTTCGCGGTGGCGGCGGTATCAGCCATGCCTGAACACTAGCGAACTTCCCGGAGTGTTCCTGGCCGCAGGTACGCGTACGGTGAGGGACGTGGCTGGGATAAAAGAGGAGAAAGCCGCGCTGCGGGCGCGGCTGCTCGCGGCGCGGGCCGGCCTCTCCGCCGATCAGCGGGCCGCAGCCGGCCGGGCGATCAGGGACGCGCTGCTGGACCGGCCCGAGGTGCAGATGGCCGGGACGATCGCCGCCTATTACTCCATCGGCGCCGAGCCCGACACGCGCGGCCTGGTGTACGCGCTGTGGAAGCGCGGCAGCTACGTCCTGCTGCCGGTGCTGCGGCCCGACGGGGACCTGGACTGGGCCTCCTACGAGGGGCCCGGCTCGCTGGTGCCCGGGCCGCGCGGGCTGCGCGAGCCGTCCGAGCCGCCGCGCGGCGTCGACGCGGTGGCCCGGGCCGACGCGGTGCTCGTGCCCGCGCTGGCCGTCGACCGGGCCGGGAACCGGCTCGGCCGGGGCGGCGGCAGCTTCGACCGCGCGCTGGCCCGGGTCGGCCCGCTGATCCCGCTGATCGCGCTGGTCTACGACGACGAGCTCATCGACCGCGTGCCCGCCGAGCACCATGACGCGAGGGTACGGGCGGCGGTCAGCCCGGTGAACGGGATGACCGTCATCGGGACGGGATAGCCGATTCGTTCGGTATGTCCCTGGCGGAATCCCGGGACCGCCTTCACGGTTGGATATGATTAGCAGTCGGACGGGCCGAGTGCTAATCTGAGGCCCGCGCTTAGGAGGGTCCGTGCCCACGTACCAGTACACCTGCACCGAGTGTGCCGAGCCGCTCGAGGTGGTACAGAAGTTCACCGACGCCTCGCTGACCGAGTGCACGGCATGCGGCGGCAGGCTCAGGAAGGTGTTCTCTCCGGTGGGGATCGTCTTCAAGGGCTCGGGCTTCTACCGCACGGACAGCCGGAACGGCTCGAGCTCGGCGGCCGCGCCGGGCAAGGAGAAGACGGCCAGCGAGTCGTCGTCCGCCAACGGCTCGGGCGAGTCGCCGGCCAACGGCAGCAACGGCTCGGCGGACAAGGCGGCCAAGAAGCCCGAGGCGGCCAGCTCCCCGGCCAAGTCCTCCTCGAGCGAGAAGGTCGCCTAAGCTAAGCGGTCATGGCGGACCTCGCGAGCATCGCCGTCGTCGGCGGTTCGGGCTTCTACGAGTTCCTCGAAGACGCCGAAGAGCTGAAGATCGGCACCCCGTTCGGGGCGCCGAGCGATCCGGTCACGGTGGGCGAGGTGGCCGGCCGCCGGGTCGCGTTCCTGCCCAGGCACGGCCGTGACCACCGGTTCCCGCCGCACAAGATCCCGTACCGCGCGAACATGTGGGCGCTGCGCTCGCTCGGCGTGCGGCGGGTGCTGGCGCCGACCGCGGTCGGCTCGCTGACCCACCGCTACGGCCCCGGCACGCTGGTCTTCCCCGACCAGCTCGTGGACCGCACCAGGACACGGGATCAGACCTATTACGACGAGGGCGCCTGCCACGTGCCGTTCGCCGACCCGTACTGCCCGTCGGTCCGTTCGGTCGCCATCGAGGCGGCTCGGGAGAACGGCTGGGACCCGGTGGACTCAGGGACGCTGGTGGTCATCGAGGGACAGCGGTTCTCCACCCGCGCCGAGTCGCAGTGGTTCGCCGCCCAGGGCTGGACCCTGGTCGGGATGACCGGCCACCCCGAGGCGGTCCTAGCCCGTGAGCTGGCCCTCTGCTACGTCCCGCTGGCCCTGGTCACCGACCTCGACGCCGGCCTGGAGGAAGGCGAGGGCGTGACCCAGGCCGAGGTCTTCGACGTTTTCGCGGCCAACATCAAGCGCCTGCGCGACCTGGTCGCCACGATCATCGCCATCCTCCCCGCGGAGCGTGAAGACGACCTGTGCGCCCACGCCCTGGACGGCATGACCCCTCCCTTCGACCTCCCGTAGCCCTGCCCTTTCGACCTCCCGTGGCCGTCCGCCTTCGAGCTCCCGCGGTTCTCCCGCCCTCCACGGCCCCTCCCCCCCGGACAGCCGGCCCGCTCGTGGACGCTGATCCTGGCACGGTCTACTTGCTGGAGACCGCGAAGGACTGGCCGGCGAGAGACTTCCCTGGGTACCGCCTGCTCGCCTCGGTGGAGCACGCGCTCGCGGACCTCGCCTGGTGACTGCGGTCACCCGGGCCGGCCGGCGTCTCCGCGGAGACGTCCGCCGCCCGGCGGTACCGGGCCGCGGCATATGGTGAAGATTCGTGAGCGACACTGACCTGCGTATCGATCCGCTGACGGGTGGCTCGGTGATGGTCACCCCGTGGCGGCAGCAGCGTCCCAACCTCCCGGAAGGACCGTGCCCGTTCTGCCCGGGCGGGCTCGAGGCACCCGAGCCCTACGACGTCCGGCATATCCCGAATCGCTGGCCTGCCCTGCCCGGCGGACGTCATGAGGTCATCCTGCATACCCCCGACCACGGCTCCTCTTTCCCGGCGCTGGGCGAAGAACGGTCGGCCCGGGTGATCGAGCTCTGGTCCGCGCGCACGGCGGCGCTCGGGTCGCGCGACGACGTGGCCTACGTGTTCGTCTTCGAGAATCGCGGCCGGCTGATCGGCTCCACCATCGAGCATCCTGACCCGCCTGGAAGGGCTCCTCGGGCCTGACGCGCCCTACATGCTGTGGGCCCATCAGCGGCCGAACGACGGGGGTGACTGGCCAGCCGCCCATCTCCACCTGCACCTGGCTCCCGCGCTGCGGGCGCCAGGGACGCGCCGGCACCTGGCCTCCGCCGAGCTCGAGGCCGCAGGACGACGTACCCGGCCGGGATCTCGCCGGCCTCGTCATCCGGCACGCCGATCACTGCGGTGTCGGCCACGTCGGGGTGGCGGAGCAGGACCGCCTCCAGCTCGGCCAGGGGCACCTGGAACCCCTTGTACTTGATGAGCTCCTTCAGCCGGTCCACCACGTACAGGTGCCCGTCCGGGTCCATGTAGCCGAGGTCCCCGGTGCGCAGCCACCGGTCCGCGTCCACGGCCGCCGCCGTCGCCTGGGGGTTGTTCAGGTATCCCTTCATCACCTGAGGCCCGCGCACCCAGACCTCCCCCTCCTCGCCGGTCCCGAGGTCCGCCTCCGTCACCGGGTCGACGATCCGGGTCTGCGTGCCCGGCGCGGTGACCCCCACCGATCCGGGCTTGAACCAGCCGGGCGGGGTCAGGTGCGATACCGGCGACAACTCGGTCATCCCGTAGCCTTGGACGACCTCGCAGCCCAGGCGCTTGCTGCACTCGGCTGCCAGTTCCGCCTTCAACGGGGCGGCGCCGGAGTTCACCAGCCGCAGCTGGCTGAGGTCGAAGGAATCCACCAGCGGGTGCCTGGCCAGCGCCAGCACGATGGGCGGCGCTACGAACGACCGGGTGATCTGGTAGTCCTGGTGGGCACGCAGGAACTGCTCCAGGTCGAACCGCGGCAGCGTGATCACCGTCGCGCCGGCCCGCAGGCCGCAGTTCATCATGCACTGCATCCCGTAGATGTGGAAGAACGGCAGGGCGGCCATGAGCCGCTCGTCGGGCGCCGACGGGATCGCCCCCAGTGTCTGGGCGACGTTGGCCACCAGGTTCTGGTGGGTGAGCATGACGCCCTTGGACAGCCCGGTGGTCCCTGAGGAGTACGGCAGGGCCACCACGTCGTCGGGGCCGACCGGGACGTGCCCGGCCAGCGGTGCCTCACCCCTCTAGCCGCCGGGATCACGGTATCGGTAATGTCGGCTCCGTGGCTGATGTGAAGATCGCGCCGGGTGGGTCCGCCTCGGTGTATGTGCTGCATGAGGGGTACGTCGGCCGGGACGGCGACGACGAGCGCGTGGCTGGGACGGTCACGCTGATCCTGGACGGCGACGCGGTGATCGTTGTCGACCCCGGCATGGTGGCCTCCCGTGAGGCCCTGCTGGCCGCGCTGGCCGCGCACGGCCCGCAGGCCGGGGACGTGACCGACGTGGTGTTCAGTCATCACCATCCCGATCACACGGTCAATGCCGCGCTGTTCCCCGCGGCGCGGATTCACGATCACTGGGCCATGTACGTGGGGGACCGCTGGGTCGACCGCGACGCCGACGGGGCGGAACTCGGGCCGTCGGTCCGGCTGCTGCGCACCCCGGGGCACACCGCCGAGGACATCTCGACGGTCGCGTCCACGTCCGGCGACGTCTTCGTGTGCACCCACGCCTGGTGGGCCGCGAACGGGCCCGCGGAGGATCCGCTCGGCTCCGACGCCGGGGCCCTGCACGCCAGCCGGGAACTGCTGCTGTCCTTCGCCTCGGTGATCGTGCCCGGTCACGGCGCCGCGTTCCGCCCGGACCAGAGCACGCCGCATTAGCCACGCCGGGGCCGTGCCGCAGGCAACCCCGCAGCGCGCCGGCTGGGATCACGCCGAGCTGGCGCGGTTCGCCGACGGCGTGCAGGTGCTGGTCACCGCGCAGGCGGGGCGTGGCTGAGCCTGCGTTGTCCGGTCGCCGGCGAGGCGGCTAGCTGGTTACCTCTGTTGCGTACCTCACGGCGGCAGCCGTGATCCGGTCCAGGTAGGCTATGGCGTTGGCAGGCCCCGATAGCTCAGCGGATAGAGCGACTGCCTCCTAAGCAGTAGGTCCCGCGTTCGAGTCGCGGTCGGGGCGCAGGT
>Ga0335069_10013758_pt1 | contig 11349 bp, 19 predicted proteins | sample Lox_Sample_11_FD_206714 | JGI IMG/M metagenome (GOLD analysis project Ga0335069, IMG submission 206714) | Soil microbial communities from Loxahatchee National Wildlife Refuge, Florida, United States - Lox_Sample_1.1 | ecosystem: Environmental > Terrestrial > Soil > Wetlands | place: USA... | reverse complement strand
CGCCACGATTTTGTCGTCAATCTCGATTGCCTTCATATCGAGGTACTCGCGGGCCTCTTCGTAGGTTTGGAACTTGTGCTCGCAGATGCCCTCAATCGGTGAGACAAACCGGATCGAGTAGTACAGCGGGCGGCGGTCGGTGAGAATCTTGTCTACTAACTCCATGAGGCCGATCATGGCGTTTTCTCCATGATCGCCATGAACCGTCCGACTTGTTCACTAAGTGCGTCAGCGATCAGTTTTCTCTGAATATCGTTCAAGACTCCGATTTGCTCATCTGTGAGCGCCTTCAGGAATGAGATAGTCCTGACGATGGCTTGTGCTACATCGGCACGCCACGGAAGCTCGCTATCTAAGTCGTCTCGATTGGCACGCTCGTATGCCTCTGCGATTGCGGCTTGTACGTCTCGCAGGTCAATGTAGATGTCAACGTCTGCTCCAAAATCCACCCATTTTGTTACTTTCATTTTTCTCCTTTCAGACACACGCCTTCCCTTAAAGAATCAGAGAGAGTGCTAGCTATCGCTTTACTCTCCTCGCCAGTCAGGTACGGTTTGCTTCTCTCAAGGGACGTGGACGTAGGCGTTATTTGCGCATCAACTAGCGCACCGGTGACACATACTCCCTCAATCGGTGAGACAAACCGGATCGAGTAGAAAACCGGGCGGCGGTCGGTGAGAATCTTGTCTACTAACTCCATGAGGCCGATCATATGGCTACCGCCATTTCTTCGGTGACTTGGTTGCAGAACTTCAGGACACGTTCAGTACTGCATTTCTGGCCGTCCCAATCGCCGTGATAGTCGGGGCCAGCAAGACGTGATCCTGAATGAAAGGAAACCTGTCCGGTTGGAAGGTCAACGTAGAGAACCCATTCAAATCCGGGAGTATAAGGATCTCGTTTCCATCCCCACGGAAGATGTTTACCGAGAGACTGGCATAATTGCTGAATCGAGTAGTTCTTCACATCGTAACTGGCGTAACGGAATCGTTTACCGCGATAGGCTTTGGCGCGGGAACTTGTCTTTGAAGCTCGGAACAAGTTCATGGCGATAATTCCCATCGGCCCACGTTCAATCAGTCTGCGATAGTAGGCGACGGTTACGGCTCCGTTCGATTGCTGGAAAACATCTTCTGCTCTCGCGACTAAGGCTATCGCTATTTCTTCCGGGGTAGGTTCAGGTGCCTTGTGTTTGATGTTGTTTTTCATCTCATCCTCAAGATTCTAGATTCCAGCGGGTAGAGCACGGCCTTAAGGAGCGCCGTGTCAAAGCATCCTCTGAGTTCTGAGTTCGCAGGGGCTTCGGATGGCTCTGGGGTTTCCGCTTACCACTCAACTCGGGGAGGCTCAAACCGACGCAATTCCCCTCTGAGTGACGGCCCGGTATCGTTCCCCGCTCGGTACGCCGCATCCTCTGGCTCTCAGCCTGTGAGTGACCATCTCTGCTCACTCGTGGACGGCCTACACTCGCGCCTGCTACGTCCGGGGCGCTGTGTGCTGCCGGATGCTGTCCTGTAGTCGCAGGACAATCAACCTTGGCCAACGTCTCATCCTCGCGGACAAGAATCCGGCGTGCGGCAGTACGCTCGATTTTTGAGTGATTGTCATGTCGCCGGTCATGTCGTTTGGAATTGGGGGCCGAGGACCGGCGAAGGAAACTCGGCACGCCCAAAACCAAAGACGGCGACAGTGTACCTCTACTGCTACCGATCTTGTCAAGTGTCTCAGATGAGACGGCGTTTGTCACAGCGTTACCACTCCCTCCAGGCACCATCTGTACACGTACATTTGGAACTGCGGCTCCCCGAAGCGGGCGAACTGCTGCTCGGATCGCGCAAAGTTCAGAGGCTTTCCGTTCTCATCCATGACGGTATCAAACAGGATCACGTTCCAGCCTTCGCCGTCGAAGTTGATTTCCGCGTATCTCATTGATTTCTCAATCCTTTCTGGGCGGGCACCGTCCCCACATCTCTTGCTGACAATCCCCCTTACTCAGCCAAGAGCCATCGACGGCGCCCACAAGTTCATGCCAGTAACAGTTCACTTTCCAAGTTCATCAAAGCCAGAGCCAATGTTGTCTTACCTGTCCCACTGGCACCTTGGAATAACAGATTGATCTCGCGCGGATTCGCGGCCAGGTTCGCGCAAATCTTCTTTGCCTTGGGTATGCCGACAAATTCAGCAATCTTCCGTGGCCGGTATTTCTCTGTAAGTGATTGCGGGAAATCGAAAGTGAGAGATGCCATCACAGCACCTCACACTTATGATCTGGTAGCCAAACTTCGCCACAATCCGCACACGTAGGCATACCTGAATCGTCATCCTGTTCGATTAGTTCAGGGTGATCGGCGATCATGTCATTAACCATTGATTCGGCGATCTCGTACCAGTCCACCTCAGACATTGCCGCATTCAAGAGATCGGAAGCGAAACCCTGTACTTCTGGCAGTGATTCTTCGTGCTCGGATTTCAATTGCTCGGCGATCTGGTTTGCGGCATCATTCACCACATCACCGCTATCGGCTCCATGCCTCACGGCGCATTCAATGGCGGATTCGGTTTGCTCCTGCCAGTAGTTGTACGATCCCTCGTCGTTATCTATCCACAGCTTGACAACCCAAGTCTCGTAATTCGTCCATCCGTTGTATTCTTGCTTTGTCATATTCGGCTCCTAATCCGATTTGTCCCAGATGGGACAGTGTTTCTGACACCTCAAGCTCCAGATTACGCGCTGGAGCACCGCGTCCCACCTCCAGAAAATCATTTAGGAGCTGGAAGCGGAAATCAAATCCTTGTGTGTTTCGTAGTTTTGCAGCAGGCGAGGAACGATCCATTCCATGCTGTGAGACTTGCTGGCACACGTTCCTGTGCGGAGTGCTCCGCATTTCCCAACGAAGTAATGAGTGTGGCCGTTTACATGGCCGTTGCGGAGGAAAGTGCGGTATTTGCTGGATTTGGACGGAATCTCTGTGCAACCTTCTGCCAGCAATGCAGCGATAATCTTTTCTGCTTTGGTCATCTCTAAGCGCCTCCTAATGCGCTTGACTGATGTACGCATCATGCTCCTGTCTCTGGCGGATTGCTAGATTCCTTCAGTTCATAGGCGCACGGGAATTAGGACAATGGCCGGCACTGGCCGTTCGTAACGTTACCTTCGTCTCAGTTGAGACAAATCAGGCGCTAATCTATTGCATATGCGAAGAAAATCTTCGGCGCTGATTGCTCCTCTTGACTTCCCATGCTAATATCCGTTTCAGCAGTCCGACAACCTAGCGCGGATCGCAAGGGAGCTGATCGACCAAGGCTTCGCTATCCAATGGCAAATACCATTCTGAATCTCAGCACAAATCAGTATCTCAAGTTAAATCAAGCAATTAGACGCGTGGAAGAGCAATGCTGCTCGGAATGGGTAGACTATCGCCATACCATCCGAGATTTACCCAGAGAGGTAAGAGTCCTTCGCATCATGGCACAAACCAACAGAACCACACACAATGATCCCCTCCCGCCTGTAGAAGCTCTAGGTTGTCTCTTCCGTCCTCCTACTACTTCCCACATCCCACAAACCGAAGTAGCGCACCTCATCACAGAAGCTCACCGCTTCGTAAATTCCCACTCCCGCTAATACTAAGTCCCAAGTAGTCTGTTTTAAGATAGTTACAGTCAAAATGATACGAAAATGCGTCTCTGCATCTCACAGCAACGCCAGAAAGCTAAGTTCAGCCTGATTTGTTGGCAATCCCTTGCTAATCAAGCAGATACGCGATTTACGCGAGATTCGCAGTAGATCCGCAACCGTTTCCCACTCCAATTCTGTAGATTCGGCGCAAGTCGTTGATTCCATTACACGCACCAATCCCAGCACCAAGCCAGTCTAGACCACAATGCAGGCCATAGCAGCTCGCCAGCGCAGTGCGGAGTGGTGTGTAAATGGCTGAAAGTAAAAGGAATTCTTGGCTCGGGAGTCACAAAACCGAGGCCGGGTGGCTCACCCCTGGCGGATGCGTTTATAGTTACAAGGCTCCCCAGCAGATTTTAGGTACAAAATAGTAATGTAACGCTTGACACATCGCTAACACCTGTTACACTGCACCCATGAATTTACATATCAGGGATTTTCCTGATGAGGTTGGGCGGAAGTTGAAGCATGAGGCAGTGGACAGGCATCTGAGTCTGAGGGACTTGGTGATCGAGCGATGCTCGGTGAGTATGAAATCTGGGGAAGAGAGGATGAGCTTGAAGAGGAGTTCGTCCACGACGAAGAAAGCGTCTGTCCCGCCTACATCCCCTGTGAGTTCTGTGATGCCGTTTACGGACGGAGCCGAGAAAAAGCGGCCTAGTTTGGCGGAGTTGGTAAGTTCGGGGATTTCCGATTCGAATATTTCCCGGCATGATTCTGCTACGTGTCGGACTTACGGATGTGGTTTATGCCGAGCGGAAGGTGTGAGGGATAAATTCAGGGGGTTGTGATGCCGCTGACGAAGCTTAAGGGAGTGGTGGAGAACTGGAAGCAGAAGAAGCACGCGCATACCTGTACGAAGTGCGGGCGGGTGTGGACGTGCAATTTGCAGATTGACCCGGAAGATCGCGAGCGTTGGTTGAAGGAGAAAGCGCGGAAGGTCTGTCAGTGTGAGGACAAGGTCGACTTGCAGTGCTGGTGGGATGTGGATACTGACTGCGTGAAGTGCGAAGGAGCAGGGGCTGCATAATGCAGATGAAGAATTTCGAGGCACACAAGGCGGTGGACCCGGAGAAGTTTGCGGAGACGTTCAAGGAGACGGGGAGTATCAAGGAGGCGATGCTGGCGGCGGGGTATGCGGAGTCTTCGGCGGCCCGGGGGAGGCACAAGTTGTCGCAGGAGTGCTTGTCGGCGCTGGTAGACAGGGGGATTAAGTTAGGCAGGAAGTATTCGGCGGAAGACCGGAGGGACTGGGTGAGGGGTAAGTTACTGCAGAACTCGGTTGAGGGGAAGGATACGGCAGTTAAGTCGTTGGAATTGTTGGGGAAGGACAAGGAAGTGGGGTTATTCACTCCTGATTCGCAGGTGGGGGTGATTATCTTGCAGGCACCGCCGGATTTGAATGTTCACGCGGCCATTCAGGAACCACCACAGTTAGGGGAACCGACGGACGTAGATGGGAATTGAGAACCAGGTAGGCGTACAGAGCCTCAATAATTCTTCTGGCTCGCTGTCGCTGGTGGCGGGAAACAATATTTCTCTGTCATCTTCTGCGTCTACGATGACGATTATCGGGGGCGGAGGAGGAGCGGCAGGGACAAATTCGTTCTCGGTGGGAGCGTCTTCGGTATCGGGAACGGCTTTAGGGCTATCCTTTGCCGCCGCTGGGAATATTTCGTTATCGGCTGCCACGGCTCCTGCGGCGATGACCATTACTATCAATGAACTGGATGCTGCTACGGTAAGTTTTACGCAGTTATTTCCGGTTCAGGAGGCAGGGCCGATCCTGACTTCCAGCAGTAATGCAGGTTCGTCTCTGGCGATCGGCAGCAGTTTCTTCCTCAACCGGTTGTTTGTGCCGGAGACGATGAATCTCTCCGAAGTGGATATGGCTCTAGGGTTGGCCTATGCTGCTACCAATAGCGGGGCTGGAACCTTGTCGCAGTCGTTTGTAATCTATTCCTTTGGCAACTCTACTTCGTTGGCTTCGGTACTTAGTGGTGGTGGAAGCTCGACTTGGGGTTCAGGAACGGCAACTTCTGCGGGCGCTGCTTCGATTACCCAATTCCAGCAGGCTTGGTCGGGCCAGTTTATCCGACCCATGACTTTTGCCAGTTCTTCTCTGGGTTCAGGAGAATACGTGGTCGGAGTGTTGGTCAATATGTCATTTTCCAACGCTTCCTGGTCGTTTTCGCTCTATGGAGGGAATGCGGGCAGCACGACCACGGGTTCGATTGGGGCGGCTACGGCTATCGGGATGAGTTCCTTGTCTGCAGCCTCCACTTTCACGACAGGAAGCTCGGCATTGACGGTATTTAACTCCACTCCTACCAGCGCGGCAGACTTTGCCAATGCGGGAACCCAACAGTTAGTTGTGCTATCAAATTCCGGGACTGCTGGAACCATCTTTGCTATTGCTACGGTGAGTACGTCTTCGTTTTCCTCTACCAGCCAGATTTCCCAGTTGGTTAGCCGGACGGTCTTTACCGCCGCTCCCACGGCAGCCAGTCGCACCGTATGGTCGATTGCTCCTACGGTAAACTCGGTTTTAAGCAATTCCGGGACTGCGGGCGTCTCTCTAGCCTTGAGTATGGCTACAGCTTCCATCGCGGCTTTGACCAGCGTAGCTCCGGTAATTGGTTCTTCCACCTTGACTTATGGATTGACATTTCTTCCCGGTCTTTCTTATCAGTACATGGGAACTTCATCGGCGATTCCTGCAGCCGTTTATCCTACGGCATTTGATTGCGGGATACTTTCAACGGGGGCGACGATTGCCAGCATCGCCGTTACTGCCACGAACATGATTTCTACCGGTTCGACAGCCATCCTGCAACCGTGGCTCGCCCTGGTGGGGGCATGATCGGGAGGCATAACTCCAGTCTTACCCAAGCCCGCGATCGCCTCATCCGGGGAGACAGTTACCGGGACTTGTCAACCATCTGTATCATCCCGACCCGGGGAATGATCCCGGCCAAGATCGTTCAGTCCTGGTGGGGTTTGATGCCTCCCATGAACCAGAAGTTCGTCCGCTTGTTCGTAGAAAAGATGGAAGTTGGCGAAGCCTATAATGCCGGCGTGCAGGCCGTGCTGGATAATCCTGAACTTCGGAAGTGGAAGTACATCTTGACTTTGGAGGAAGACAACGCTCCTCCACCTGACGGGTTGCTGAAACTCTACGAGTCGATGAAGAAGTTCGACGTGGTGGGAGGACTGTACTGGACCAAGGGAGAGAATGGGCAACCGATGATTTACGGGAATCCCAAGGAAATGCCAAAGAACTTTATTCCCCAAGTTCCTATTCCCGATGCCATTCAGGAATGTAATGGTTTAGGTATGGGCTTTACGTTGTTCAAAACAGGCATCTTTCAGAAAGTACCTAAACCGTGGTTCAAGACTCTTCAGGAATATGTTCCTGGAGAGGGAGCGAGGGCGGCTACGCAAGACCTGTATTTCTTTCAGAATGCTGCCAAGTATGGTTTTCGATTCGCTTCTGATAACCGGGTGCGCGTCGGGCACTGGGACCAAAGCACGGAGACGATGTGGTAAAAAAGAAAATCCGTTTGGATATTTCCTACGGAGAACCGGCTGCGACGTTTACGAGGATGAAGTTCGATCCTATGAAATTCCCTTGGCCGCTAAAGGATGAGTCTGTTGAGGAAGCTCATTCAGCCTACTTGCTGCAAAGGGTCCCAGGGAAGCTCCGTGGACCGTTCATGGATGAGCTATTTCGAGTTCTCAGCGTGGGTGGAAAGGCTACTTTCATCGTTCCCTACTGGATTTCGGCCCGCTCGATTCAGGATCCGATGGCAGAATGGCCTCCTTTGGTTGAACAGAGCTTCCTGTACTTCAACAAAAAGTTCCGCGAGGACAATAAACTGGACTATGGCATGAAATCCGACTTCGATTTTGTCTACGGTTATAATCTGGATGCGGATACGGTTGCCAAGTCCGATGACGTGCGTCCATTCTGGGTAAAGCATTATGTCAATTCTATCAATGACTTACAGGTAGTTCTGACCAAACGTGGATAGACTGTTACGCAGTGCGCCAATCTCATTTTCCAATAATGGCGACAACACGGTGATCTCGGCTCCTACTTCGGGGAGCATCAAAATCTATGGCATCCTGTTCACCGTTTCCGGTGCGGTCAACGTGACCTTGAAGGATTCAGCCGCGGGAGCCTTTACTGGGGCGATGATATTCACCGGGAACGGATCTAGTATGTATCTGGAATGTGGTGACAACGCCTATTTCCGGTGTCAGAATGGCTCAGACTTCGTGATGAATCTGTCGGCTGGAGTCAATGTTGCGGGATATATTCAATACACGACATGAATCTTATCGAGGCCATGACCGATCGCCGAGGGGGGATTCGCAATATTTTCCCGCCACAGGACAAGTATGACCGGCCTTACGTTGTCATTTCAGTTTCACTCTGGATGGTTAGGTTCCTGCGCTGGCTGAAGTTTAATGTGGAGGAATAGATGTACTTCTCGGAAGAGTTTCTTGAAGTGCTCAAGAAGAATATGCAGATGTCGCCTTCGACTTGGGAGAAAGTTATAGCAGCAGACCCTACCGGATGGCGAGAGATGTTGGAGGGAGATGATGAGCAAATTCGCAGAACTGAAAGCTAAACTCTCGAAACGCAAAGGCGTTACAAGTCCGGGTGGATTGGCTTATGCCATAGGCGAAAGAAAATTCGGTAAGGCTCGCATGGCTAAAGCGGCTGCGGAGCACAAGCCTGCCGCCTCGGTAAAGTAATGGCATTCACCCAAATTCCTCGCTACGTCACGCCAGCCAAGGTCTCGATTGCCAAGGCCATGCAGAAGACCAAGGCTCCGTCCTTGCTGGCCCAGAAGATGAACAAGAAGAACCAGCAGTTCAAGGGAACTGATCCCGGACAGGGTTTCTGATGCCGTGGCAAGAGGTAATGTCGAAGTGGGGGCAGGGAACGCTGCGCTCTGGCTCTGGCGGGAAGGTAAAGTCGCAACGCCAAGCGGTAGCGATTATGCTTTCCGAAAAGCGCAGCAAGAAGCCTGAATACCATTCCCTCGCCAAAGCGATAGGCAAGAAATCAAGATGAAGTTCCACGCCAAATCATTGACTACCGGGGAAGTAGTAGAGCGCAATACTCCTATCTCGGATATTCGCAAAGCGGTAGAAAGAATGCGAAACGAAGAGTGGTACAAGCGCCGAGTGGCTTATCTGAGAGCAAAACCAAGCAAGCGCAGAGAACGTCTTTGAAATCTGATCCTGAAGTACATGCCCGATGGTTGCGCGAGCGCGAGCTGTGCCGAACGAACCTCTACTATCTGTGCGATGTTCTTGGATACAAAGACGTTAAGCCTGAAGTTCATGGCGAGATCGTCAACAATCTGCAGCGATTTCCTGGTGGAATCGACTTGCAGGGCGATTTCATTAAGCTCGGGGATTTAGTCAAGCATTACCAGCCGAAAGTTCCGATTTACCGGTTGGAAGGGCACAGAGACAATCTTTTCCTGGTTTCCCGTGGATTCCTGAAGTCAACGATTATCACGATCGCCCACAAGATTCAGTTCAACCTCAACTATCCCAACGTCTCCGTCGCCATCATTTCGGCAGTAGGCGATCAGGCACAAGGCTTCTTGCGGGAGTTGAAAGGGCATTACCAGCAGAACGAACGGTTTCGATGGCTGTTTCCCGAGTTCGTTCCACAGAAGAACCCGAAGGAGTTTGGCAATGCCGACTCCTTTACGGTTCCCAATCGTACCGAACCAAGGAAAGAGCCAACGTTCTTTACCCTGACCCTGACGACCACGATCGCCGGTTATCACCCGGACGTGATTAACGTGGATGACTTGGTGGACAAGGAAAATGTCAAGACGGTAGATCAGATTGAGACGGTTAAAACGTTCTTTGCGGCACTCGATCCGCTGGTCCGGCGCTATAACAAGCCGGAAGACTGGCCCCAGGATAAGATGTTTCATAACAAGGGGTGGACCGATCTCGTAGGAACAATCTATCACTTCTCAGATTTGCATTACACGATACTGGAAGATCAGAGACGAAAGCCGAAAGAACAGCGGCAGTGGAGAATCTGCCTGAAGTCTGCAGCTCCCAATTATCCTGATGGACCTGCGACGTGGCCGGAACGCTATCCCATCTCGGAATTGAAGAAGATTGAGCTTGACCCGGCGCGTGGACCGCAGATGCTGTGGGCGCAGTACCTGATGAAACCTTTGCCTGACAAGCAGGGCTTGGTCGATTCCAAGGAACAACTGGAATCCCTTCGCATCAAAAGAGATGCGGTTTCGGTGATCTTTCCCAGATTGCGGAGAAATGTCACGGTAGACATCGGCGGACTGGAAAAGGCCAAGAGGGACAACGATGATACGGTAATCAACTATCACGGGTTTGGGACCGATGGAGTGTTGAATATCCTGAAGTTGATGGTGGGAAAGTTTCCGCCCGATGAGATCATTGGGAAACTCTTCGATCTCTACAAGGCGGACCCATTTATCGAGGAAATCAAGATTTCCGAGGATGCCTTGGCTCGGATGCTGATGCCATTCCTGAAGTCGGAGATGTCCAAGCGCGGCGTAAGGCTTCCCTTGAAGGGAATCAAGATAGATAACCAGCAGTCGAAAGAGACCAAGATCAAGGGTTTGCAGCCTCACCTTGCCAACGGTTCGATCAGGTTTTCGGAAGAAATCAAGGGTGAAGAGTGGCACGCACTGGTGCAGCAGGCGTTATTCTTTCCCAAGTATGTGCATGACGACATTTGGGATACGATCGCTGACGCTTTCTTCAACAAGGATGGTTCGGTGACGAACAAAGCCGAGAAAACCGGGAAGCCGATGACTCAGTATCGAATCGTAGACGGTTTCGGCGTGCCGGCAAGAATAGACTCTGGCGATCCGTCTTTGCTTCACTTTGAATCGGTTCAACCACAACCGATTTTAGACAGGATGTACGAGCGGGAACAACCCATGCTAGAGCATGACGACATGACAGGTTACTGATGGCAACCCCACAAATGACGCCACCTCCGCAGGCAGAAACCAATCTTCCTGACGTTCCGCAAACGCCTCCGACCACGGTCATCTCTGACACGTCGCAGTGGTCTGACGAACGCGCCGCCACGGTTGCCATGCTCGATTTCCAGCGTGCCGAAGCCTACCGCACACAGAACCACGATCGCAGGTTCAAGGTCGATTACCAGCTTTACACCGGATGGAGACAGAAAAAGACTTGGGAAGGGACTCGGATTCCAAGAGCTTCCTTACCGGTATTCCTCGTCAACGAGCAGATCGAGTCGGCGCTTCCTTCGTGGATTGATGCAGTAATCGGAGACCCGGATTTCTTTGCCTGTCAGCCTCTTCCAGGAACAGGAATGGATCAGGCAAGGGCAGTTAAGGAATTGATTTTAAGTCAGTTACGAGACCTAAGTCCAGACCAGCAGTTTATCTCATTCCGCGAGACGATTAGAAGGATGAAGAAGTCTGATCTGCTTCACGGAGCGGGAGTGATGGAGTTTGGCTGGATGGTTAAGCCGGTAGAGAAGTTGACCTTACTCCGGGAGACGATTCCTCAACATTCCTTCATCCAGCACCCAATGGCTGGCCCTTTGCTGGTTCCGAACGGCCAGTTCTTCGATCGCATCATTCCGCAGATTGACCGCTATGTTG
>Ga0335069_10013757_pt1 | contig 11349 bp, 11 predicted proteins | sample Lox_Sample_11_FD_206714 | JGI IMG/M metagenome (GOLD analysis project Ga0335069, IMG submission 206714) | Soil microbial communities from Loxahatchee National Wildlife Refuge, Florida, United States - Lox_Sample_1.1 | ecosystem: Environmental > Terrestrial > Soil > Wetlands | place: USA... | reverse complement strand
CATCCCGAACGCATCGCCGAGATCGACTGTGCTGTCGTGGATGTCGCGGAGTGGGACCTCCCGCAGGAACAGCGCCAAGACGAACCCGACCAGCGCGACCGGGACCGCCCAGAGGAAGACCTGGGTGAGCGAGTCGGCGTAGGCGGCCACGATCGGGGCCGCCGCCGTATGCGGCAGCCGGTGCAAGGCCTCCGGTGAGGCGGCGGCCGCCGCCGGCGCGCGGCTCGCCGCCATGGCCGGACCGATCCGGCTGAGCAGGAAGTTGGTGAACAGCGACCCGAAAATCGCCGCGCCGAACGAACTTCCGATCGTCCGGAAAAAAGTGACCCCCGAGGTGGCGACGCCCAGGTCGTCGAAGCTCGAGGTGTTCTGCACGATCAGGACCAGGGTCTGCATGCACATCCCGATCCCCGCGCCGAGGATGACCAGGAACAGCGACTGCGGTCAGCTCGGTGGCCGCGATACGCATTGCGCCGAGTACAGCTCCTCGCCCAGCTTTTCCATCAACTCCAACTGGGTCTCCAGGTAGTCGACGTGCTTTTCCTCGTCGGCGACGATCTTCTCCAGAATGATCGCGCTGGTGCTGTCCTGCTTCTCCCGGCACATGATGATTCCCGGCTTGAGCCGGTCCAGCACCTCGTATTCGATGGCCAGGTCGGCCTCGAACTGCTCGCGCAGCGTCTGGCCGATGCGCACCGAGAAGAGGCGCTGGTAGTTGGGCAAGCCGTCGAGCAGCAAGATGCGATCGGTGATCTCCTCGGCGTGCCGCATCTCGTCGAAGGACTCTTCGCGGGTCTTCTGGGCCAGCTCGGTAAAGCCCCAGTTGTCCTGCATCTTCGAATGCAGGAAGTACTGGTTGATCGCGGTGAGCTCGCTGGTCAGCTGCTCGTTGAGCAGGCGTAGAACGTCCGGATCACCTTGCATGCTCGCTCCTACGATGTGAAGGCTGCTGGGCTTTCTGGCACTTTGCCATGCCGATTTCGAATCTGCCAGCAAGGTATGGCTGTGCTCAGTGTGTGTCGCGGGAATGAGCTACATCACTCGCGGTTAGGTTAGACTTCACTAATCTACTTAGGTTAGACTCCACTAACATGCGGGTTGCTCGCTCGGCCTACGTCTGCCCCCCGGGGGTGTGCTGATGTACGTATGCCTCTGTGTCGGGGCGACTAACCAGACCGTGTCCGACGCCGTCGCGCGGGGCGCGTCGACGTCGAAAGAGGTGGCCGAAGCGTGCGGGGCCGGCGGCGACTGCGGACGCTGCAGGCGCACGCTGCGCGCGATCATCGCGGCCTCGCGCCAGTTCGAGCCCGCTCAATAGCGTCTGGGCGCGGGGTCAGCGCCGGTTGGTGAAATCGGCCAGGGCTGCGGCGTTGGCCTGGGCGCCCATCAGTTCGGCGAAGTGAGCGTTCTCGCGCGCGCTCGCCGCGGCGATCTCGGGGCGTATCGGCTCCATCATCGCGTGCTTGACGGCCATCAGGCTCGAAATCGGCCGGGCGGCAAGGACTTCGGCGTGCCGACGGGCCTCGGGCAGCAGATCCTCCGGATCACAGACCCGCCAGACCAAACCCATCCGCAACGCCTCGTCGGCGTCGACCCATTCCGACGACATCAACAGCCACGCGGCGTTTTGTCGGCCCACCAGCTGCGGCAGCAGGTATGACGAGGCGGCCTCGGGGGCCACGCCCAGGCTGGTGAACGGGCACTTCAGGCGGGCCGCCGAGGACATGAACGTCAGGTCGGCGTAGCCGAGGATGGTGGCGCCGATCCCCACGCCGACGCCGTTGACGGCGCAGATCAGCGGCTTGGGGAAGGCGCTGAGCGCGTCGATCAGGCCGGTGAAGCCGTGCCTTCCCGGGGCGAAGTTCGGGTCGGTGATGCGGGCCTGCATCTCGGCGAGATCGGTGCCGGCGCTGAAGCCGCGGCCCGCGCCGGTCAGCAGGACGACGGCGACCTCCGGATCGTCGGCGGCCGCGAGCAACGCGTCGGCCGTCGCGTCATAGAGGGCTTCGTTGAATGCGTTGAGCGCCTCGGGCCGGTTCAGCGTGAGGGTGCGCACCCGGTTCTCGTCGTCGATCTGCAGCGTCACGGCTGCCGCTCACCCGTTGCTGTAGACGCGGGTCGGGGCGATCAGCACCACCGCGCGGCGCTCCTTGGCCATGACGCGGTCGTATTCGTCCCAGTCGTCGTGGCTGCCGCCCGCGGCGGTGAAGACCTCGCGCAGCAGGAGCCGCAACTGGTCGGCGTCCTTCAGCCAGGGCTGCGCGTCGTCCGGGCCGGCCAGCTCCGCGCGGCCCTCGACCGTCGCCCACTGCCATCCGTTGCGGAAGGTGACGGCCAGCTGGGGCCTGGCCCGCAGGTTGGCCAGCTTGACCTTGCCGTAAGTGGTGAACCCCAGGGCCGGCTCACCCGTCGCCGGGTGCGGCAGCAGGCCGACGTTGACCAGTGAGGCCTGCACCGTCGCGTCGGCGCGAACGGTGGAGACCACGGCCAGGCCGTTGTCCGCGGCGGCCAGCGCCACGGCGTCGCGCAGTGTGGTCATGCGGGTCCCTCAATCCTTGAACGGCGTCCTGAAGACGTAACGGCTGGTGGGCACGGTGTCGATGTTCTGGTTGGCACCGAACGCCGCTGTGCTGGCGACCATCCGGCTTATCCGGTTTTGCAGATCGTTGTCGTCGGCGGCACCGAAGAACGCCTTCAGATCGGTGATCGCCTCCGCGGGGAACAACTCCTCGACGATCCCGGCGATTCCCGGCGCGTCCGGGGTGAGGGTGCGTACCACACAGTTCTGGGTGTAGCCGAACGTCGACTGCGTCTCGATGGCGACCGACGTGTGGTCACGCTGCCAGCGGGTCAGCCACGTCGCCAGGTCCAGCTCGGCGGGCCGGCGCAGCAACGCGACGTTAGCCAGACCCGTTGTGCGACAACCCGATTCGGTTGCCGGCGCGACGAGCGGGACCGACTCGGTCACCAGGTAGGCGGCAAGCCGTTCGCATTCGGCCTCCAGCAACCTCAGCGCGGCCGCCGTTTGGTCGCCGTAGCACTGTTGGGTCCACAGGCTCACCACCGCGGCCACCGGCGGGTCCAGCGTCGTGAGCGTCATCAGCGAGTGGCGCACCGCGTCGTCGCGGACGTTGACGGACAGCCCGGGCACGCCCAGCTCCAACAGCGCGTCGGCGACCGGACCGCGTTGCCGGGCGCACCAGTCGTCGTTCGAATCGGCACGCATCAGCACCGCGATGACTTTTTCCATGCGCCGAACTTACCGCCGGAGCGCGGCTATTTAACGGGCCGTACCTGGTGTTCCCGGCCGATCACGGTGCCGATCGTCGCGGCCAGCCGGCGATAGGACTCGTCGCGACCGCTCGAGGAACGAAACACCAGGCCGATCCGTCGTCCCGGGCGGGGCGTCGCGAACTGCGCGAGCCCGAGCCGGCTCCTGGCGGCCTCCACCTTCACCGCGCTCTGCGGAATGAGGGTCGCCCCCAATCCGCCCGTCACGCACTGCACCGCCGTCGCCAGCGACGCCGCACGGGTGTCGGCGAGCTCCTCGCGCACGCCGGCCTTGTGGCAGACGTCGAGCGCCTGGTCGCGCAGGCAGTGGCCTTCGTCCAGCAACAGCAGCGGCAGCTCGGCGAGCGCCGTCGCCGGCACCCCGCGCTTGCCCGACAGCGGGTGCCCGGGTGGCAGCGCGAGCACGAAATCCTCGTCATAGATCGGGATCGCGGTCATCCCGGCGGCCTCCGGGGCGGGCAACGCGATCAGCGCGGCATCCACCGACCCCTCGCGCAGCAGCCGCAGCAGCCGGTCGGTTTGGTCCTCGATCACCCGCAGCGTCAGCGACGGCAGTTGCTCGGCCAGGCCGGCCAGCACCGTCGGCAGGATATAGGGCGCCACGGTGGGAATCAGCCCCAGCCGCACGCCGGCCTGCAAAGGGTCGGACGCGCCCGCGGCGGCGGCGGTGAACGCGTCGACGGCCTCGACGACGGCCTGCGCCCGCGGCAGGAGCTGCGCGCCCTCCGCCGTCAAGAAGACACGCCGTGTCGACCTCTCGATCAGCTGGGTGCCGAGGCCGGCCTCGAGCGCCGCCAGCGCCTGGGACAACGTCGACTGGCTCACACCGAGAGTTGTTGCGGCGCTGCTGAAATGCTGCTTTTCGGCCACCGCGACGAACGCGCGAAGCCCCGCGAGGGTGGGCTGATAGGTCTTATCGGACATAGCTATAAGTATAGTGCGATATATCACCTTTACTTCAAATCAACCGCGCGGCATCATGGGTGACAGGCAGCTAATCTTGAGTGATTCCAGATAAGGAGCGACATGTCCCTGCTGACCATCGGCGACCAGTTCCCCGCCTACCAACTCACCGCGTTGATCGGCGGCGACCTGTCGAAGGTCGACGCCAAGCAGCCCGGCGACTACTTCACCACCATCACCAACGAGGACCACCCCGGCAGGTGGCGCGTGGTTTTCTTCTGGCCCAAGGACTTTACCTTCGTGTGCCCGACGGAGATCGCGGCGTTCGGCAAGCTCAACGACGAGTTCGAGGACCGCGACGCGCAGATCCTCGGTGTCTCGATCGACAGCGAGTTCGTGCACTTCCAGTGGCGCGCCCAGCACGAGGACCTGAAGAAGTTGCCGTTTCCGATGCTGTCGGACATCAAGCGCGAGCTCGCGCTGGCCACCGGCGTGCTCAACGACGAGGGCGTGGCGGACCGGGTGACCTTCATCGTCGATCCGCATAACGAAATCCAATTCGTCTCGGCGACCGCCGGATCCGTGGGGCGTAATGTCGACGAGGTGCTGCGGGTCCTCGACGCGCTGCAATCCGACGAGCTGTGCGCCTGCAACTGGCGCAAGGGCGACCCGACCATCGACGCCGGCGAGTTGCTCAAGGCTTCCGCTTAGGAGGGGGATATGAGCGTAGAAAACCTCAAGGCCGCACTGCCCGAGTTCGCCAAGGACCTCAAGCTCAACCTGGGATCGATCACCCGCAGCGGCGAGCTGAACGAGGAGCAGCTCTGGGGCACGCTGCTCGCCGGCGCCGCGGCCACGCGGAATGCCCAGGTGCTGGCCGAGATCGGCGCGGAGGCGGCCGACCACTTGTCGGCCGAGGCGTACCAGGCGGCACTGGGAGCCGCGTCCATCATGGCCATGAACAACGTGTTCTACCGTGGCCGAGGCTTCCTCAACGGCGCCTACGACGACCTGCGGGCCGGGCTGCGGATGAACATCATCGCCAATCCGGGCGTGGCGAAGGCGAACTTCGAGCTGTGGTGCTTCGCGGTGTCGTCGATCAACGGGTGCCCCGATTGCGTGGCCTCTCACGAGCGCACGCTGCGCGAGGCGGGGGTGAGCCGGGAGACCCTCCTCGAGGCGCTGAAGGCCGCCGCGATCGTCTCCGGTGTGGCGCAAGCGATGATCGCCGCCCAGACGCCGGCCGCCGTCGGGTGATCGCGGCGCCGTGACCGCACCAGCATGGATCGAACACGCCATTTGGTGGCAGGTCTACCCGCTCGGATTCGTGGGCGCGTATCCGCAGGCATCGGGGTCGGAGCCGCCGCGGCCGGATGAACACCGGCTGCGGCGGCTCGTCGACTGGTTCGACCACGCCATCGCGCTGGGGGCCTCCGGGGTCGCCCTGGGACCGATCTTCGCCTCGCGCACTCACGGTTACGACACCACCGACCACTACCGTATCGATCCCCGGCTCGGCGACGACGCCGACTTCGACTACCTCGTCACCGAGGCCCACCGCCGCGGCCTGCGCGTCCTGCTCGACGGCGTGTTCAACCACGTCGGCGTGGACTTCGCGCGTTACCGGGAGGCGCCCGACGATAAGGCATCGGCGCGCTGGTTTCGGGGACGCCCCGGTCACTTCCACACGTTCGAGGGCCACTCGGAGCTCATCACCCTCAACCACGACAACCCCGAGGTCATCGACTACACCGTGGACGTGATGGCGCACTGGCTGGGGCGGGGGGCCAACGGCTGGCGCTTGGACGCGGCCTACGTTGTGCCGCAACAATTCTGGGCGTCGACGCTGCCAAGGGTGCGCGAGCGGTCCCCGGATGCCTGGTTCGTCGGCGAGCTCATCCATGGCGACTACGCCGCGGTGGTGAAGGCGGCGAGGTTCGACTCGGCCACCCAATACGAGCTGTGGAAGGCGATCTGGAGCGGCCTCAACGACGGCAACTTCTTCGAGCTGGACTGGGCGCTGCAGCGGCACAACGCGTTTCTGGCCAGCTTCGCCCCCATGACGTTCATCGGCAATCACGACGTCACCCGCATCGCCAGCCGGCTGGAGCGGCCCGAACACGTGGCCCACGCGCTGGTGATCCTGCTGACGGTCGGCGGTGTGCCCAGCGTGTATGCCGGCGACGAACTCGGGTTCCGCGGCGTCAAGGAGGAGCGGTACGGCGGCGACGACGCGGTGCGCCCCGAGTTCTGCTCTCCCCCACTGGAACTGGATGCGTTCGGCACAGAGATGTGGGCGTTGCACCAGTTCCTCGTTGGGCTGCGTCGCCGCCACCCATGGCTGCATGCGGCATCGACCACCGCGTTGCGGCTAGAAAATCGCCACTACCTCTACGAGACCCGCAACGGCGACGACGCGCTGCTGGTCGCGCTCAACATCGACGACGAGCCGCTGCGCCTGGTGCTGTCGGAGTTCGGCACGGCACGCGGGCAGGTCGTCGGCGGATCGGCGGCCCCGCCATCGGAGGTGGTGGACACCGTGGTCGTGGAACCGCACGGCTGGCGGATCCTAACCCCGGTCTAAGCGCGCCAGCGTCAGCTCGTCCTGACGGCCGCCGTAGTACCGGTCGAGCAGCGCGACGAAGTCCTCGTTGTCCTCGGTGGCGCGGGAGAACAGCGTCATCGACGAACAGAGCTTGAGGTCATCGGGCGAGCCGAAGACCTCCGCGATCGAACGGCCCTGCACCCGGTTGACCAGCCGAGTGCATTCTCGCAGCCGCGGCCCGAGCACGTCATGCCGGAGGTAGGCGCGCGCTTCCTCGAGCGAGGAGATGCCGTAGTGGACGGCCGCCGGGCTGCTGCCCAGGCCGCGAAGTTGCGGGAAGACGAACCACATCCAGTGACTGCGCTTTCGCCCGCCGCGCAACTCCTCGACCACGGTGCGGTAGGCCGGGGCCTGCGCGTCCACGAAGCGCTGCAAGTCGAAGGGGTCGCTCGCCATGCGACTACGGTTGCACACTATGGAATCCAAAAGGCGGGAGGCCGTCAAACGACGAGTGCCCAAGGTGCGTGACCTCGCGCCGCTGATCCAGTTCAAACGACCGCAGTTCGACGCGACCAAGCGCCGCCTCGACGCCGCGTTCACCATCGAAGACCTGCGGCGCATCGCCAAGCGCCGCACGCCCAGGGCGGCGTTCGACTACACCGACGGCGCCGCCGAGGACGAGCTGTCCATCGAGCGGGCCCGACAAGCGTTCCGCGACATCGAGTTTCACCCGACGATCCTGCGCGACGTCACCAACGTGACCGCCGGCTGGAGCGTCCTGGGTCAGCCGGTCGCCCTGCCGTTCGGGATAGCGCCGACGGGATTCACCCGGTTGATGCATACCGAGGGCGAGATCGCCGGCGCGGCGGCGGCGGCCAGGGCCGGGATCCCGTTCTCGCTTTCCACCCTGGGCACCACCGCGATCGAAGACCTGGTCACCGCTGTCCCCCAGGGCCGCAAATGGTTTCAGCTGTACATGTGGCGAGACCGCGACCGGTCGATGGCGCTGGTGCAGCGCGCGGCCGACGCGGGCTTCGACACGCTGCTCGCCACGGTCGACGTCCCGGTCGCCGGCGCGCGGCTGCGCGACAACCGCAACGGGATGACGATCCCGCCGACGCTGACCCTGCGCACCGTCCTGGACGCGCTGCCCCACCCGAAGTGGTGGTTCGACCTGTTGACCACCGAGCCGCTGGCCTTCGCGTCGCTGGATCGCTGGCCGGGCACCGTCGGCGAATACCTCAGCACGATGTTCGACCCCAGCCTCACCTTCGATGACTTGGAGTGGATCAAGGCGCAATGGTCCGGCAAGCTGGTCGTCAAGGGGATCCAGACGCTCGACGACGCCCGCGCCGTCGTCGATCGCGGCGTCGACGGCATCGTGTTGTCCAATCACGGTGGGCGCCAGCTGGATCGGGCCCCGGTGCCCTTCCACCTGTTGCCCACGGTCGCGCGTGAGCTGGGCAAGCACACCGAGATCCTGGTGGACACCGGGATCATGTCGGGCGCCGACATCGTGGCGGCGATCGCGTTGGGGGCCCGGTGCACGCTGATCGGGCGGGCCTACCTCTATGGGCTGATGGCCGGTGGTGAGGCGGGCGTGACCCGCGCGATCGAAATCCTGCAGGGCGGGGTGATGCGGACGATGGCGCTGCTCGGCGTCACCTGCCTACAGGAGCTTTCGCCTAGGCACGTGACGCAACTGCGGCGTGCGGAGCCCGTTGGGTAGGCCGCCGGGCGGGACTACTGCAGACGCGCGACCTGTTCGGTGCGGTTGCGCACCAGGTCGTTGAAGGCCTGCCCCGGTCCGATGTTGTCGAAGAGCCGCGGCGGGTAGTGGGTGACATACATGGTGCGGCGGCCGCCGGCGCCCGTCGGGCGCGGTGAGGCGTGCATGAGGTCCTGGATGTGGACGGTGACGTCGCCCGGTGCGGTGTCGATGCTCACCACCGGCACCTGCTGCAGCCGCTGTTCCCACCGGTAATGGATGGCTTGACCGTGGCTTCCGGGAACGACCTGCAGGTTGCCGGTCGACGGGTCCGAGCCCGTGAGTTGAATGCCGACGCTGGCCGCGGGGCACATGATGGCGTGTCCGCCCATGCCACAGTCCTGATGCCAGGGGATGTTGGACAGCCCGCTGGTGTTCCCCGGCGCTTTGAGCAACACCGCGCTGCCCTCCATCCGGTCGGGGGCCGCGCGCAGCGCGGGGTCGATGAGGGTGCCGAGCCGCCGCACCCGGGGATCGTTTTCCAGGGCGGCCAGAACCGGCGAGCGCAACGTCGCGTAGACCAGTCGGCACAGCACACCCGTGCCGTCTTCGGCGGTGGCCCACCAGGACTGGTCGTCGCCGGGGCGGGCTTGCGCCGCAAGGCGGTCGACCTCGCGGTTGGCGGCCTGCATCTCGTCGGGGCCGAAGACTCCCCTGACGTGCAGGTAGCCCATCGTCCGTAGCTGGGCCGCCAATTCGTCGTCGCCGGCTGCGAGCGTGAAGACCGCGCGTGGGTCGCGCCCCTGCAGGTCGGCGCGGGCCGGATCGTACGGCGGGATGCCGGCATGCAGATACCGCAGGATCGGATCCCAGTCGGCCAGCTGCTCGAATCCGCCCCGCTCGAAGAGGAGGTCGTTGCTGAGCAACAGGTTGATGACCGTGCGGACCTGGTTCACCATGTCGTCCCAGGCCTGGCGGGAGAGGCGCACGACGGCGGGGCCGTCGTCCCGGCCCTCGTCGACGCGGATCGTCGGCCCGTCGACGGCGTAGGTGATGGCGTCGTCGCCGACGCGGAACGTGATCGCACCGGCGCGTGCGACATCCCGGGCCCCGGATTCGAGGATGTCCGGGTCGAGAAAGTGCGGGGCCGGGCGCGTCAGCGGCACGTGCCGATTGTCGCAGAACGCCGATGCGGCGATGTGATAGCCACCACAATCCGCCGCGGAACCGCTGGGGGTGGGGCCCCGCCGGGGAACAAACCGGCGCCGGGCTGGGTTAAGCGCATCAGACTCAACTTTTGGAGGATTGATGGCTGAAGCCAAGTCGGTGCCTGTGTTGTTCACGGACACCATCGTGCTGCCCGGCATGGTCGTGCCGATCGCGCTCGACGACGCCGCGCGGGCGGCGATCGACGCCGCGAAGGCCAGCGAATCGGGGCAGCTGCTGATCGCGCCGCGACTCGAGGACCGCTACCCCTCGCACGGTGTGATCGCGAAGATCCTGCAGGTAGGACGGATCGCCGGCGGTGGCACCGCCGCCGTCGTGCGCGGCGAGCGCAGGGCGCAGATCGGGGCGGGCGCGTCCGGTCCCGGCGCGGCGCTGTGGGTGGAGGTGACCGACGTCCCGGCGCCCGAGGTGACCGACGAGGTCAAGGCGCTGGCGGCCGAGTACAAGAAGCTGCTGCTGGCCATGCTGCAGCGGCGTGAGGCGTGGGAGATCGTCGACTACGTCAACGGGCTGACCGATCCCTCGGCGCTGGCGGACACCTCCGGCTACGCGTCGTACCTGACGAACGTGCAGAAGCGGCAGCTGCTCGAGACTGTTGACGTCGCCGAGCGGCTGCGCGTGCTGGTCGACTGGACCAGCAGCCACCTGGCCGAGGTCGAGGTCAACGACAAGATCGCCGAGGACGTCCGCGAGGGCATGGAGAAGACGCAGAAGGAGTTCCTGCTGCGCCAGCAGCTCGCGGCCATCCGCAAGGAGCTGGGCGAGGGCGAACCGGACGGGTCCGACGATTACCGCGCCCGCGTCGAGGCCGCCGACCTGCCCGAAAAGGTGCGCGAGGCCGCGCTGCGCGAGGTCGGCAAGCTGGAACGCGCCAGCGACCAGAGCCCGGAAAGCGGCTGGATCCGCACCTGGCTCGACACCGTGCTCGACCTGCCCTGGAACGTGCGCACCGAGGACTCCACGGACCTGAAGGCCGCGCGGGAAATCCTGGACGCCGACCACCACGGGCTGGACGACGTCAAAGACCGCATCGTCGAATACCTGGCCGTGCGCACCCGTCGGGCCCAGCGCGGGCTGCAGGTCGTCGGCGGGCGCGGTTCCGGCGCCGTGATGGTGCTGGCCGGCCCCCCCGGGGTCGGCAAGACGTCGCTGGGCGAGAGCGTGGCCCGGGCGCTGGGCCGCAAGTTCGTGCGCGTCGCTTTGGGCGGTGTGCGCGACGAGGCCGAGATCCGCGGGCACCGGCGCACCTACGTGGGCGCGCTGCCGGGCCGGATCGTGCGGGCCATCGGCGAGGCGGGGTCGATGAACCCCGTCGTGCTGCTCGACGAGATCGACAAGGTTGGTTCCGACTACCGTGGCGATCCCTCGGCTGCCCTGCTCGAGGTGCTGGACCCGGCGCAGAACCACACGTTCCGCGACCACTACCTGGACCTGGATCTCGACCTGTCCGATGTGGTGTTCCTGGCCACCGCGAACGTGATCGAGAACATCCCGTCGGCGTTGCTGGACCGCATGGAGCTGGTGCAGATCGACGGCTACACCGAGGACGACAAGGTCGCCATCGCCCGCGACTACCTGCTGCCGCGGCAGCGGGAGCGGGCGGCACTGACCGACGACGAGGTCGTCGTCACCGACGCCGCGCTGCGCAAGGTCGCCGCCGACTACACCCGCGAGC
>Ga0335069_10013756_pt1 | contig 11349 bp, 9 predicted proteins | sample Lox_Sample_11_FD_206714 | JGI IMG/M metagenome (GOLD analysis project Ga0335069, IMG submission 206714) | Soil microbial communities from Loxahatchee National Wildlife Refuge, Florida, United States - Lox_Sample_1.1 | ecosystem: Environmental > Terrestrial > Soil > Wetlands | place: USA: Florida... | reverse complement strand
CCGCGACCGCGTCGGCGAAGGCGACGAAATCGCCCTCGCGCGCGACGAAGTCGGTCTCGCAGTTGACCTCGACGAGCACGCCCGCGCGGCCGTCGCTGCTGCCGGCGTAGACGATGCGGCCCTCGGCGGCGACGCGCGCCGCCTTCTTGTCGGCCTTCGCGAGGCCCGACTTGCGCATGATCTCGGCGGCGGCGTCGAGGTCGCCCTGCGCCTCGACGAGCGCCTTCTTGCACTCCATCATGCCGGCGCCGGTGCGTTCCCGAAGCTGCTTGACGCTGTCTGCGGTGATGTTCATCGAGCCTTACTCGGCCGCCGGCGCGTCGGCCGCCGGCGCATCGGCCGCCGGGGCATCGGCCGCCGGCGTGTCGAGATCGCCCTCGTCGTCGGCCTCGATCGCGACCTGCGCGATCGGGCGGCGCGCCCCGCGCGACGGGGCCTTCTTCTTGACCGACGCCGGCGGCGGCGGTGCGCGGCGCCGGCCGGCGTTCTTGCGGCGCGGGTTGCCGGCATCGTCGAGCTCGACGAACTCGTCCTCGCCCGTCGGCAGCGACGGGGTCGCGGACTTGCCCTCGATGACCGCGTCGGCGATCGCCGTCGCGTACAGGTTGATCGCGCGCATCGCGTCGTCGTTGCCCGGGATCACGTAGTCGACGTCATCGGGCGAGCAGTTGGTGTCGACGATCGCGACCACCGGGATGCCGAGCTTGCGCGCCTCGTGAATCGCGATCTGCTCGTGACCGACGTCGACCACAAACAGCGCATCCGGAAGCGCCGCCATGTCCTTGATACCGCCGAGGCTGCGCACGAGCTTGTCCATCTCGCGCCTGAGCACCTGGGCTTCCTTCTTGCCGCGGCGCTCGAGGGCGCCCGTGTTCGTGAGCTCCTCGAGCTCGGCCAGACGCTTGATCGACTGCCGGATCGTCTTGAAGTTCGTCAGCATGCCGCCGAGCCAGCGCTGGTTGACGTACGGCATGCTCGCGCGGCTCGCCTCGCGCTGCACGGCCTCGCGGGCCGAGCGCTTGGTGCCGACGAACAGCACCTTGCCGCCGTCGGCGACGACGGACTTGATGAAGCCGGCAGCCTCCGCGAACATCGGCTGCGTCTTCTCGAGATTGATGATGTGGATCTTGTTACGCTCGCCGAAGATGAAGGGGGCCATCTTCGGGTTCCAGAAGCGGGTCTGGTGGCCAAAATGCACACCCGCTTCCAGCATCTGTCGCATGGACACGCTGGGCATCGTCAGTTACTCCCGGGTTAGGCCCTCCGCGGATCCCGTGCGGAAACCGGTCGGGGGCCTTGCGACGCTCGCAAGGCGGGCCGACCAGCACCCGTCCGCACAGTGGTCCCGACGCAGCGAGCGGCGGGGCAATTCGCGTGTGGATTTCGTTGCCAAAAAACGCCGCGCTTTATACCATGCTTGCCCCGTGCAAACAACGGTTTAGCACGCCCCCCTGGACCCCATGCTGCGCCGCTACGAAGACCCGACCGTGACCCCCCGCACCCCCGCCGAGCAGGACGCCATGCGCCTGGCCGGCCGGCTGACCGCCGACGTGCTCGACATGATCGGCCCCTACGTCGTGGCCGGCGTCTCGACCGAAGAACTCGACCGGATCTGCCACGACTACATCGTCGACGTGCAAAAGGCGATTCCCGCCCCGCTCAACTACAAGGGCTTCCCGAAGTCGATCTGCACCTCCGTCAACCACGTCGTCTGCCACGGGATCCCGGGCGACAAGCGCCTGAAGGCGGGCGACATCGTCAACATCGACGTCACCGTCATCAAGGACGGCTGGCACGGCGACTCGAGCCGGATGTTCATCGTCGGGACCCCGTCGGTGCAGGCCAAGCGCCTGGTCGACACCTGCCGCGAGGCGCTCTGGATCGGCATCCGGACCGTCCGGCCGGGCGCCCGCCTCGGCGACATCGGGCACCGGATCCAGACCTTCGTCGAGGGCCGCGGCTTCTCGGTGGTCCGCGAGTACTGCGGGCATGGCATCGGCCGGGTGTTCCACGAGGACCCGCAGGTGCTGCACTACGGGGACCCCGGGACGGGCCCGGTGCTCGTCTCGGGCATGACCTTCACGATCGAGCCGATGGTCAACGCCGGCAAGCGCCACGTGCGCCTGTTGCCGGACGCCTGGACCGTCGTCACAAAGGACCACTCGCTGTCGGCGCAATGGGAACACACGGTGCTCGTGACCGACCACGGGGTCGAGGTGCTGACGCTCGGCGCCGGCGAACGCGACCCGGCCGCGTCCGGCAGCTGACAAACGGTGAACGTCGACCCGATCCCGGCGGCTGAGGACGAATTCCCGGCCGCCGCCCCGCCGCCGCCGCCCTGGCCTGCGCTCGCGCGCTTCGCCGAGCGCCTCGAAGCGATCTCGCTCGCGGTCCCGGCGACCGCGATCGGGGGCTTCAAGGCCGTGCTCGCCGAGGCGCACGACGGACTCAACGCGCGCTTCGCCGCCGACGAGCCGGTCGAGCACCTGGTGCGCGATCGCGCGCGGCTCGTCGACCTCGTGCTGACGCGCGCCTGGCGCCTCTACACCGACGCGCATCGCGGCGAGCTCGCCCTCGTCGCCGTCGGGGGCTACGGGCGGGGCGAGCTGCACCCGTGCTCCGACATCGACGTCATGGTGCTGCTGCCGAAGAGCGAGGGCGCGCCGTGGCAGGCGGACCTCGAGCGCTTCCTGACCTTCCTGTGGGACATCGGCCTCGAGGTCGGCCACAGCGTGCGCACGATCGACGACTGCCAGCGCGAGAGCCTCGCGGACATCTCGGTCGCGACGACGCTGCTCGAGGCGCGCCTGCTGGCGGGTCCCGAGCCGCTGTACGCGGCGATGAAGAAGGCGCTCGCGCCCGACCACATCTGGAGCGCGGCCGAGTTCTACGAAGGCAAGGTCAAGGAGCAGCAGCAGCGCCACCAGCGCTTCCACGACACCGCCTACAACCTCGAGCCCAACGTCAAGGCGAGCCCCGGGGGGCTGCGCGATATCCAGACGATCGCCTGGGTCGCGAAGCGCCACTTCGGCGCCGAGACGCTCGACGGCCTCGTCGACCACGGCTTCCTGACCCGCAACGAGCTCAGAAAGCTCAAGAACTCGCTGGCGTTCCTGTGGAAGATCCGCTTCGCGCTGCACGTGCTGACCGGGCGGCGCGAGGACCGGCTGCTGTTCGACCACCAGATCCGCCTCGCGCACCAGTTCGGCTACGAGGATGCGACCTACACGCTCGCGGTCGAGCAGTTCATGCAGCGCTACTACCGCACCGTGATGGACATCCAGCTGCTGAACGAGATGCTGCTGCAGCTTTTCAGCGAGGCGATCCTGAACCCGACGCCGGCGCTGCCGGTGCCGCTGACGCCGCGCTTCCAGGTGCGCAACGACTACCTCGAGGTCGTCAGCGACGACGTGTTCATGCGCTCCCCGTCAGCGATCCTCGAGCTCTTCCAGGTGCTGTGCCAGAACCCGGAGCTCAGAGGCGTGCGCGCCGCGACGATCCGCAGCCTGCAGCGCCACCTGTGGCTGATCGACGAGGAGTTCCGCCAGAACCCGCGCCACCATCGCCTCTTCATCGAGCTGCTGCGCGAGCCCGAGGGGGTGACGCGGGCGTTCCGGCGCATGAACCTCTACGGCGTGCTCGGCCGCTACATCCCGGCCTTCGGCCGCATCGTCGGGCGGATGCAGTACGACCTGTTCCACGCCTACACGGTCGATGCGCACACGCTGTTCGTGGTCCGGAACCTGCGACGCTTCGCGCTCGAGCGCTTCGACCACGAGTTCCCGAAGATGGCGGCGCTCTTCAGGACGCTGCCGCGACCCGAGATCGCCTACCTTGCGGCGCTCTTTCACGACATCGCCAAGGGCCGCGGCGGCGACCACTCCGAGCTCGGCGCGGTCGACGCCGAGGCGTTCTGCCTCGAGCAGGGACTGTCGCGCTACGACGCGCGCCTGGTCGCGTGGCTGGTGCGCCACCACCTGCTCTTGTCGGTGACGGCGCAGAAGCAGGACATCACCGACCCCGAGGTCGTCAACGAGTTCGCGCGCCGGGTCGGCGACCCGACGCACCTCGATTACCTCTACGTGCTGACGGTCGCCGACGTGCGCGGCACGAACCCGAAGCTGTGGAACACCTGGAAGGCGTCGCTGTTCGAGGAGTTCTACGAGCGCACGCGCCGGGCGCTGCGGCGCGGCCTCGAGAGCCCGCTCGCCGAGGCGGAGCTGATCGCCGAGACGCAGGCCGAGGCGCGCGAGACGCTCACGCGCGACGGCGTGCCGGCCTCGGAGGTCGAGCGGGTCTGGAAGAACCTGCCCGGCGCGTACTTCCTGAGGCACACGGCCGAGGAGATCGCCTGGCACACCTCGCTGCTCTCCGGCCGCGACCCCTTCGACGAGGAGCCGCTCGTCGCGGTGCGCCAGGAGACGGCGCGCGGCGGCACGGCGATCTTCAGCTACACGCAGCGCCGCCAGCACAGCTTCGCGCGCGCGACCGCGGTGCTCGACCAGATGGGGCTGACGATTCTCGACGCGCGCATCACGCCGACCGAGAACGGCTTCAGCGTCGAGACCTACCTCGTGCTCGAGGACACCGGCGGCGCGATCAACGACCGCACGCGGGTGCACGAGATCGAGCAGGGCCTGCTGCGCACGCTGCGCGAGGACGCCGGCTCGACGTTCACCGTGACGCGCCGCGCGCCGCGCCAGGTGCGCATGTTCACGACGCCGACCCAGCTCGTGTGGAGCGATGACGAGCGCAACCAGCGCACGGTGCTCGAGCTCGTCGCCGCCGACCGGCCGGGGCTGCTGTCCGAGGTCGGCAAGGTGTTCATGCGCGAGCGCGTGCAGCTGCTCGGCGCCCGGATCGTGACCGTCGGCGAGCGCGCCGAGGACGTCTTCTACGTCGCCGACGGCGCCGGGCGGCCGCTCGACGCCGCGGCGCGCGGCCGCGTCGAGGCGGCGCTCAAGGGCGCGCTCGACCAGCGCGCCTGAGGCCCGCATGCACCCCGCGCTCGGCCGCCTGCAGCCCTACCCGTTCGAGCGCCTCGCGAAGCTCCTCGCCGGCGTCACGCCGCCCAAGGACCTCAGGCCGATTCCGCTCTCGATCGGCGAGCCCAAGCACGCCCCGCCGCCGTTTCTGATCGAGGCGCTGACCGCGGCCCTCGGCGCCCTCGGCACCTACCCGTCGACCGCCGGGCTCCCGGAGTATCGGCGCGCGGTCGCCGCCTGGCTCGAGCGGCGCTACCGGCTCGGCGGCACGCTCGATCCCGACACGATGGTGCTGCCGGTGATGGGAACGCGCGAGGCGCTCTTCGCCTTCGCGCAGACGGTCATCGACCCGCGCGCCCAGTCGCTCGTCGCGCTGCCGAACCCGGGCTACCAGATCTACGAGGGCGCGACGTTCCTCGCCGGCGCCGAGCCCGTCTACCTCGACACCACCGCACGGACGGCGCTCTTGCCGGACCTCGCGGCCGTCCCCGAGTCGACGTGGCGGCGCTGCGCACTCCTCTACCTGTGCTCGCCGGGAAACCCCACCGGCGCCGTGCTCGATGCCGATGCGCTCGCGCGCGCGCTCGAGCTCGCCGACCGCCACGACTTCATCATCGCCGCCGACGAGTGCTACGCGGACATCTACCTCGACGAGTCCGCCCCGCCGCCGGGCTTCCTCGGCGTCTCGGCCATGCTGGGCCGCAGGGACTTCAGGCGCGTCGTCGTGTTCCACAGCCTCTCGAAGCGCTCGAGCGTGCCGGGACTCAGGTCCGGCTTCGTCGCCGGCGATCCGGCGGTGCTCGAGCGCTTCCGGCTCTACCGGACGTACCACGGCTGCGCGCTCCCGATCCACGTGCAGCGCGCGAGCATCGCGGCGTGGAACGACGACGCCCATGCCGTTGAGAACCGCGCGCTCTACCGCGCGAAGTTCGATGCGGTCGTGCCGATCCTCGCGCCCAAGCTCGGCGTCATGCGCCCGCCGGCCGGCTTCTACCTCTGGCCCGAGGTCGGCGCGGACGACGAGCGCTTCGCGCGCGATCTCTACGCGGCCACCAACGTGACGGTTCTGCCGGGCAGCTACCTCGGGCGCGACGGCGGCGCGGGGAACCCCGGCCGCGGTCGCGTGCGCATCTCGCTGGTCGCCCCGCTCGCCGAGTGCGTCGAGGCCGCCGCGCGCATCCGCCACTTCATCGAGTCCCGACCCGATGCCATCCACGCCGCGTGAGCTGATCGAGGAAGCCTGGGAGCGCCGCTCCGAGTTCGCGCCCGGCAAGGCGCCGCACGACCTCGTCGCCGCCGTCGAGGAGACGCTCGAGCAGCTCGACGCCGGCGCCGTCCGGGTCGCCGAGCGCCGCGCCGACGGCTGGCGCGTCAACGAGTGGCTGAAGAAGGCGGTGCTGCTTTACTTTCGCACGCACGACAACGCGCTCATCAGCGCCGGCTACACCCATTTCTACGACAAGGTGCCGCTCAAGTACTCGGGCGCGGGCGAGGCGCAGCTGCGCGCCGGCGGCGCGCGCGTCGTGCCGCCGGCGGTCGTGCGCAAGGGCGCCTACGTCGCACCCGGCGTCGTCCTGATGCCCTCCTACGTCAACGTCGGCGCCTACGTCGACTCGGGCACGATGGTCGACACCTGGGCGACAGTCGGCTCCTGCGCGCAGATCGGGCGCAACGTGCACCTGTCGGGCGGCGTCGGGATCGGCGGCGTGCTCGAGCCCTTGCAGGCGAACCCGACGATCATCGAGGACGACTGCTTCATCGGCGCGCGCTCCGAGATCGTCGAGGGCGTGATCGTCGAGCAGGGCGCAGTGGTGTCGATGGGCGTCTACATCGGCGCGAGCACCAAGATCTACGACCGCGAGTCGGGCAGCGTCAGCTACGGCCGCGTCCCCGCCGGCGCGGTCGTCGTGCCGGGGAACCTGCCGGCCGCGAACGGCCGCTACTCGCTGTACTGCGCCGTGATCGTCAAGCGCGTCGATGCGCAGACGCGCGCCAAGACCTCGATCAACGACCTGCTGCGCGACTAGCGCCCCTCCAGCCCCGACCGGGGCTCCCATCGTGCGGTCAGTGTGCCCTGCACGAACAACTGTCATGGAGGGTCGCGATGATGCCAGGCCGGGCAGCAGCCCGAGCGCAGGACGGGAGCGACAGTGACCATGAAGCGCGCGCTGATCACCGGCGTCACCGGGCAGGACGGCTCGTACCTCGCCGAATTCCTGCTGGCGAAGGGCTACGAGGTCCACGGCGTCAAGCGCCGGTCTTCGTCGTTCAATACCGACCGCGTTGACCACCTCTACCAAGACCCTCACGAATCCCAGCGCCGCTTCCGCCTGCACTACGGCGACCTCACGGACGCGACCAACCTGATCCGCATCGTCCAGGAGGTACAGCCGGACGAGATCTACAACCTGGGCGCCCAGAGCCACGTTGCGGTGTCGTTCGAGACCGCCGAGTACACGGCCAACGCCGACGCCGTCGGCACGCTGCGGCTGCTCGAGGCCATCCGGATCCTTGGCCTGCAGTCCCGGGTCCGTTTCTACCAAGCGGGCACGTCGGAGATGTTCGGCAAGGTCCAGGAGACGCCGCAGCGCGAGACCACCCCGTTCTACCCGCGCTCGCCGTATGGCGTTGCCAAGGTGTACGCGTACTGGATCACGGTCAACTACCGTGAGGCGTATGGGATCTGGGCCTCGAACGGAATTCTGTTCAATCACGAGTCCCCGGTTCGCGGCGAGACGTTTGTGTCGCGCAAGATCACTCGTGGGCTGGCGCGCATCAAGGTGGGCCTTGATGATTGCCTGTATCTCGGTAATCTCGATGCGCGCCGCGACTGGGGTCACGCGCGCGACTACGTCGAGGCGCAATGGCTGATGCTGCAGCAACCCGAGCCCAGCGACTACGTCGTCGCGACCGGCCGCCAGCACTCGGTGCGCGAGTTCGCGGTACTCGCCGGGGAGCGCCTCGGCATGCGCCTGCAGTTCCGCGGTAGCGGCCTCGAGGAGCACGGCGTCGATGCACGCAGCGGCCGGACCGTAGTACGGGTGGACCGGCGCTACTTTCGCCCGACTGAGGTCGAGACGCTGCTCGGCGATGCGAGCAAGGCCCGCTCGCGCCTCGGCTGGTCGCCCAAGGTCTCGTTCGAGGAACTGGTCGCCGAGATGGCCGATGCCGATCTCGTCCTCGCCGAACGCGACGCGGCGCTGCGGCGCCAGGGCTACCGGGTCGCCAACGACCGCGAATGAGCGGCGTGTCTGAGCGCCGGTCGGCCGACCGGGTCTATGTCGCCGGACATCGCGGCCTCGTCGGCAGTGCGCTCTTGCGCGCGCTGGCGCGCGCCGGCGCGCCTCCGCCGATGACCCGCACACGCGCCGAGCTGGATCTGACCGACCGGGCCGCAGTCGAGCGTTTTTTCGCCGCCGAGCGCCCGGCCGAGGTCTACCTCGCTGCGGCACGCGTCGGCGGCATCCGCGCCAACGACACCTACCCGGCTGACTTCCTCCGCGAGAACCTGCTGATACAGACGCACGTGATCGACTGCGCCTGGCGCCATGGCGCGCGCAAGCTCCTGTTCCTCGGCTCAAGCTGCATCTATCCGCGGCTCGCGCCGCAGCCGATGCGCGAGGAACACCTGCTAAGCGGCCCGCTCGAGCCGACGAATCAATGGTACGCGGTCGCGAAGATCGCCGGCATCAAGATGTGCCAGGCCTATCGACGTCAGCACGGCTTCAATGCGATTGCACTGATGCCGACGAATCTCTACGGGCCCGAGGACAACTTCTCGGCCGAGGACTCGCACGTGTTGCCGGCGCTGATCCGGCGCTTCCACGAGGCGCGCCTCGCGAGCGCCGCGGAGGTCGTCGTCTGGGGGACCGGAACGCCGCGCCGCGAGTTCCTGCACGTCGATGACCTCGCCGAGGCCGCGCTGCATCTGATGGACTCGTACGACGGCGAGGACATCGTCAACGTCGGCACCGGCGAGGACGTGTCGATCGCCGACCTCGCGGCGCTCGTGGGGCGGGTGGCAGGCTTCGAAGGGGCGCTGCGCTTTGACGCGAGCCGGCCCGACGGCACCCCGCGCAAGCTCCTGGATGTGAGCCGCGTCCACGCGCTCGGCTGGCGCCATCGGATCACGCTCGAGGACGGCGTCCGCGGGACCTACCGCTGGTTCGTCGAGCACGCCGCGAGCGCGCGGCGCTAGCGGTCATCCCTGACCCAGCGCCCGCGGATCCGGTTGCGCCTCGGTGCCGCCGCCGAGGTCCGGTGCCCGGCTGGCGAGCGGCGGCGTCGGGACCGGGACCGTTTCGTCGCGGCGCGCAAAGCGCGGTACGTTGGCCGCGATGTTGCGCGCGTGATCGCCCACGCGCTCCAGCGCCTTGAGCAGGAACACGGTCTGGATCGCGCTGCCCATATGCCGCTGGTCCTCCATCACGTAGGTCACGAGCTCGCGCATCGCCAGCTGGAACTCGCTGTCGACCTCGGCATCGCGATGCACGACCGCGAGGGCGCCCTCGATGTCGACACGGTCGAAGCAGTCGAGCGCGTCGCGCAGCATCGCGAGCGCGAGCCGGGACATCTTGCGGACGTCGTTATAGAACCGCTGCAGTGGCGCGTAGCCGCGCGCCCCTTCGAGCTCGAGCGCGATCTTGGCGATCTTGCGCGCCGCGTTACCGACCCGTTCGAGGTCGGTCGCGACGCGCCCGACCGTCATGATCGCCCGCAGGTCGGACGCCACCGGCTGCCGGCGCGCGATCAGACCGACGATGTCCTCCTCGATCGTCCGCGCATAGGCAATCATCTGCGAGTTGCGCGTGACGACGTCGTGGGCGCCTTCCTCGTCGCCAAGCGTCAGCGCCTGCACCGCGCGCTGCACCTGGTCGATCGCGAGCCCACCCATGCTCAGCACTTGCATCCTGAGATTCAGGATGTCGCCATCGAAAGTCCTGACGGTATGACCTTCCACGAGCGCTCCCCCCGCTCAGCCAAAGCGGCCGGTGATGTAGTCCTCGGTCAGCTTGTGGCTCGGATTGGTAAAGATCTGGTCGGTCGGCCCAACCTCGATCAGGTCGCCGAGGTGGAAGTAGGCCGTGCGCTGCGAGACGCGCGCAGCCTGCTGCATGTTGTGGGTGACGATCACGATCGTGTAGTTCTGCCGGAGCTCGTCGATCAGGTCCTCGATCCTCGCGGTCGCAATCGGATCGAGGGCCGAGCACGGCTCGTCCATCAGGATGACCTCGGGGTCAACGGCGATCGCGCGCGCGATGCACAGACGCTGCTGCTGGCCACCTGACAGGCTCGTACCCGAATGCTCGAGGCGGTCCTTGACCTCCTCCCAGAGGCCGGCGCGCTGCAGCGACGTCTGCACGATCTCGTCCAGATCGGCGCGGTTGGCTGCCAGGCCGTGGATCCGCGGGCCGTAGGCGATATTCTCGTAGATCGACTTGGGGAACGGGTTCGGCTTCTGGAACACCATGCCGACGCGCGCCCGCAGCTGCACGACATCCTGGCGCCGATCGTAGATGTCCTGGCCGTCGAGCGTGATCGTGCCGGTCACGCGCGCCGAGTCGATCGTGTCGTTCATCCGGTTGATCGAGCGCAGAAACGTCGACTTGCCGCAGCCGGAGGGACCGATCAGCGCTATAACCGCGTTGCGGCCGATGTCCAGGCTGACGTCCTTGATCGCGTGCTTCTCGCCATAGTAGACGTCGACGTGGCGCGCCGTGACGACCGGGTTCTCGACCGTCACCTGGCCGACGGTCTTGGTTTCGAACGCGGCACCGCCCGAGGCGAGCGCAGTCGCCGCGGTCACGGGCGCGCGCGCGGGTTTCGACGCGACCTTGTCATCAGTGCTTACCATCGGTGTCGACACAATATTTTACCTCGGCTACCAGCGCCGTTCGAAGCGGCTGCGCAACAGCACAGCCGCGGCGTTCATCACCAGCAAGAAGGCCAGAAGCACCATGATCGCGCCAGAAGTGCGCTCGACGAACGCACGTTCGGGACTGTTCGACCACAGATAGACCTGGACCGGCAGCACCGTCGCGGCGCTCGTGAGGCTGTTCGGGACGTCGGCGACGAATGCCACCATGCCGATCATCAGCAGCGGCGCGCTCTCGCCGAGCGCACGTGCCATGCCGATGATCGCGCCGGTCAGCATCCCCGGCACCGCGAGCGGCAGCACGTGGTGCAGCATCGTCTGGACCTTCGACGCCCCCATGCCGAGGGCCGCCTCGCGGATGGACGGCGGAACCGCCTTCAGCGCCGCGCGGCTAGTGATGATGATCGTCGGCAGTGTCATCAGCGTCAGCACCAGCCCACCGACCAGCGGTGCCGAGCGCGGCAGACCGAAGTACTGGATGAACATCGC
>Ga0335069_10013754_pt1 | contig 11350 bp, 10 predicted proteins | sample Lox_Sample_11_FD_206714 | JGI IMG/M metagenome (GOLD analysis project Ga0335069, IMG submission 206714) | Soil microbial communities from Loxahatchee National Wildlife Refuge, Florida, United States - Lox_Sample_1.1 | ecosystem: Environmental > Terrestrial > Soil > Wetlands | place: USA... | reverse complement strand
CGTGCCGAGGTCGGCCGGGATGCGCTCCTGGCGGCGGTAGAGGATGGCACGGGGCGCGTTCCAGGAGTTGAACACGGCCTTGATGGCCAGGTCCAGCTGCTCCCTGGGGTCCTGCGGGAAGTCCCGGCCGGTCTGGGTCTTGATGATGCCCTTGAACGTCTCGACCAGGTTCTGCAGGTCGTTCGCGTCCAGGTCGATGTCGTTGCGGACGCCTCTGGCCTGTTTGGCGGCGTCGAGGGCGTGCTCGAAGTGCTCGCCGTCGACGCCGAGCACGGTCTTGCCGAACATCTGGAGCAGGCGCCGGTATGCGTCCCAGGCAAACCGCTCGTTGCCGGACTGCTTGGCCAGGCCCTGGACCGACTCGTCGGACAGGCCGATGTTCAGGACGGTGTCCATCATGCCCGGCATGGAGAACTTCGCCCCGGACCTGACGCTGACCAGCAGCGGGTCGGCCGGGTCGCCGAGCTTGCGGCCCATCGCCGCTTCCAGCTGATCCAGGTGGGACGCGATCTCCTCGTCCAGGCCCTCGGGGGTTGAGCCCTGTTCCAGGTAGTGACGACAGGCCTCGGTGGTGATGATGAACCCCGGCGGTACCGGCAGCCCGAGATTGGTCATCTCGGCCAGGTTGGCCCCTTTACCGCCGAGCAGATCCTTAAGATCCTTATTTCCTTCGGTGAAGTCATAAACGAGCTTCGGCACTTCTCTGCTCCTCGCAGCACGCGACGTCGTGTATTCACTCGGGACTCTACCGGTGCGGGGGCAGTGACGAAACGGACCTTGGTCCCGGGAGTGAGGTGCACCCGATTCCGGCACCTGGTGAGATTAGGAGCATGGGTGACCTCACGATCGGGTTGCTGCACCCGGGAGAGATGGGTGCGGCGGTCGGGCAGTGCCTGGCCGGGGCCGGGTACCGGGTGCTGTGGGCACCCGAAGGGCGGAGCGCGGCGACCGGGGAGCGCGCCGACGCGGCCGGGCTCGAGCGGTGCGGGCTGGCGGAGATCCCAGCCCGTTCGGATGTCATCGTGTCGGTCTGCCCGCCGGCCTCCGCCCTGGACGTGGCCCGTCAGGTAGCCCAGTCTCAGCCAGGCGGGTTCGGTGGCCTCTACCTCGATGCCAATGCGATCTCGCCGGCCACCGCGGGCGAGGTGGCCGCGATCGTGACAGCCGGCGGCGCCAGCTACGTGGACGGCGGGATCATCGGGACTCCCCCGGTCACGCCGGGATTCATCAGGCTGTATCTATCGGGCGCCCGGGCCGGACAGGCCCGGGATCTGTTCGCGGGCACCGCGGTCGACGCGCGGCTGGTCGCGCCGCCGGGGACGGCGTCCGCGGTGAAGATGGCGTACGCCTCCTGGACCAAGGGGTCGGCCGCCCTGCTGCTGACCGCGCGGGCGCTGGCCCGGGCCGAGGGGGTCGAGTCCGCCCTGCTGGAGGAGTGGGGCATCTCCCAGCCCGGCCTGGAGCGGCGGTCGGCCGCCGCGAACGAGTCCGCGGCGGCCAAGGGCTGGCGCTGGGTCGCCGAGATGGAAGAGATCGCCGAGACCATGGCCGCGGCCGGGCTACCCGAGGGCTTCCACCAGGCCGCGGCCGAGGTCTATAGCCGGTTTCAGCAGGGGCCGAGGCGCTCGGATAGATAGGCCTCGACGGCGTCTATGCCGACCCGTTCCTGCTGCATGGTGTCGCGGTCCCGGACCGTGACGGCCTGGTCCTCCAGGGTGTCGAAATCGACGGTGACGCAGTACGGGGTGCCGATCTCGTCCTGGCGCCGGTACCGGCGGCCGATCGCGCTGGCGTCGTCGAAGTCGGTGTTCCACCGCTTGCGCAGTGCCGCCGCCAGGTCACGCGCCTTCGGCGAGAGATCGGCGTTGCGGGACAGCGGGAGCACCGCCACCTTCACCGGGGCCAGCCTGCGGTCCAGCCGCAGCACCGTCCGCTTCTCCATCTTGCCCTTGGCGTCCGGCGCCTCGTCCTCGCCGTAGGCGTCGAGCAGGAAGACCAGCGCGCCGCGGTCGACGCCGGCGGCGGGCTCGATCACGTACGGAATGAACCGCTCGCCCGACTCCTGATCCAGGTAGGACAGGTCCTGCCGGGAGGCCTCCTGGTGGGTCTTGAGATCGAAGTCGGTGCGGTTGGCGATGCCCTCGAGCTCGCCCCATTCGCTGCCGGCGAAGTCGAACCGGTACTCGATGTCCACCGTGCGCTTGGAGTAGTGCGAGAGTTTTTCCTTGGGGTGCTCGTAGAGCCGCAGGTTATCGCGGTTGATGCCAAGATCGAGGTACCAGGCCAGGCGGGTGTCGATCCAGGTCTGGTGCCATTCCTCGTCGGTGCCCGGCGTGACGAAGAACTCCATCTCCATCTGCTCGAACTCCCTGGTCCGGAAGATGAAGTTGCCCGGGGTGATCTCGTTGCGGAAGGACTTCCCGATCTGGCCGATGCCGAACGGGATCTTCTTCCGCGACGTCTGCAGCACGTTGCGGAAGTTGATGAAGATGCCCTGCGCGGTCTCCGGGCGCAGGTAGGCCAGCCCGGAGCCGTCCTCCACTGCGCCCAGGTGGGTGCGGAGCAGGCCGTTGAACATGCGGGGCTCGGTGAAGGCGCCCCGGGTGCCGCAGTTCGGGCAGGCGACCTCCTTCAGGCCCTCGACCGGAGGGTGGCCGTGCTTCTCCTCGTAGGCCTCGAGCAGGTGATCGGCGCGGAACCGCTTGTGGCAGGACATGCACTCGGTGAGCGGGTCGACGAACTCGGTGACGTGGCCGCTCGCCTCCCACACCTCGCGGGCCAGGATGACCGAGGAGTCCAGCCCCACGATGTCATCGCGCTCGGTGACCATCGCACGCCACCACTGGCGCTTGATGTTGTTCTTCAGCTCGACGCCGAGCGGGCCGTAGTCCCAAGCGGCCCGCAGGCCGCCGTAGATCTCGCTGGACGGGTAGACGAACCCCCGTCGCTTGCTCAGGCTGACGATGGCGTCGAGGCGGTCACTGCGCAGTGCCATGGTGAAGGTCTCCATCCGGCTGGCGGTCGGCGGGCGCGAATCCCGCCCTAGCTTAGGAGCCCGGGCCGGTGATCGCGAATTGAATTCGGTTCCACTGGATTCGGCTGGGCGCCGCCGTACCTGCGGTCGCGGCTGGCGTAGATCTCGCAGGCGTGCCACAAGTGCCGCCGGTCGAAATCGGGCCAGAGGGTGTCGAGAAAGACCAGTTCGGCGTAGGCGGACTGCCAGAGCAGGAAGTTCGACAGGCGCTGCTCACCGGAGGACCTGACGAACAGGTCGACGTCGGGCAGGGCCGGCTCGTCCAGATAGCGGGCGACTACCTTTTCGTCGATCTTGTCCGGCCGGAGCTTTCCCGCGACGGCATCCGCGGCGATCGCGGCCGCCGCGTCGGCGATCTCGGCCCGGCCCCCGTAGTTGACGCAGAATTGCAGGGTCAGCACCGAATTCCCGGCCGACATCTGCTCGGCCTGCTCGAGCTCGCGGATCACGCTGCGCCAGAGCCGGGGGCGGCGGCCGGCCCAGCGGATGCGGACGCCCATCTCGTTCAGCAGGTCGCGACGCCGGTGGATGACGTCGCGGTTGAACCCCATCAGGAAGCGGACCTCGTCCGGCGTGCGCCGCCAGTTCTCGGTCGAGAAGGCATAGGCGGACATGTAGGGGATGCCGAGCTCGATCGCCCCCATGATGACGTCGAGCAGCGAGGACTCGCCTTCCTTGTGGCCCTCGGTCCTGGGCAGCCCGCGTTTTTTCGCCCAGCGCCCGTCGCCGTCCATCACCAGGGCGACGTGCCTGGGGATGAGCTCGGGCGGTATATCCGGCGGCTTCACGCCGCTCGGATGCGGATCGGGTGGACGGACGGTCCGGGTCCCCATCAGACGCGCTCCACGTGACGCAGCGAACGGATCGAGTGCTCCAGGTGCCACTGAAGGTATGCGGCCACAAGACCGCTGCACTCTATCCGGTGCCTGCGCTCGCTGCGGTCGGCGCCGTCCCAGTCGCCGCTCAGCAGCGCGAGCATGAGGGCCACGGTCGGCGCCGCGGGCGAGGCCGCGCCGGGCGGGCGGCACGAGGCGCACACCATGCCCCCGGCCGCGATCGCGAACGCCGGCAGCCGTCGTTCGCGGCCCGGTGCGCCGCAGCGGGCGCATTCCTGCAGGGCGAGCGCGTATCCCGCCACCGCGAGCGAGCGCAGCAGGAAGGCGTCCAGCACGAGGCCGGGAGCGTGCTCCGCGTCGCCGAGGGCGCGCAGCCCGCCGATGAGGAGCAGCAGCTGGCGCAGCGCAGGCTCCTTCTCCACCGGGGTGAACCGCTCGGCCGTCTCCAGCATCGCCACGCCCGCGGTGTAGCGGGGATAGTCCCCGGCCAGCGGCTGGCCGTAGGGCCTGATCACCTCGGCCTGCGTGATGATGTCCAGCGAACGGCCCGTGTGCAGCATCAGGTCGACGTGCGTGAACGGCTCGAGCCGGGCGCCGAACCTCGACTTGGTCCGCCGGACGCCCTTGGCCACGGCCCTGATCCGCCCGCTGGTGCGGCCGAGGATGGTGATGATCCGGTCCGCTTCGCCCAGCTTCTGCGTCCGCAGCACGATGCCGTCATCCCGGTAGAGCTGCACGCACCCATTCTCCCGCATGGCAGGGACAATCCGCCGCAGGACGTTCGGTCCCGGCGCGGTCATGAATCGATCCGGCGGGGTCGCCTCGTGGGCCTCCCCGCCGGATCGATGACCCTGCGTGCTGAGATCGGTGATCAGCCGCGACGGGCGCGGTTCACCGCGGACAGGACCGCTCGCATCGAGGCCGTGACCGTGTTCGTGTCGACGCCGACGCCCCAGAAGACGCCGCCGCCGATCTCGCACTCCACGTAGGCCGCGGCCTGCGCGTCGGTGCCCGCGGACAGCGCGTGCTCGTTGTAGTCGAGCACCCGCGCGTGCACGCCCACCGAGGCCAGCGCGTCGCAGAACGCCGAGATGGGGCCGTTGCCCGCGCCCTCGACCTGCTGCGGGCTCCCGTCGACGGAGATCTCCGCGGTGAGGGCGTGCTTGGCCTCGACCACCGAGGAGGACTGGTGATCCAGCAGCGCCAGCGAGCCCGCGCTGAGGTATTCGCCGGAGAAGATCTCCCACATCCGCCAGGGCGTCACCTCGCCGCCCTCGGCGTCGGTGTGCCCCTGGATCACCCGGGAGAACTCGATCTGCAGGCGGCGGGGCAGGTCCAGCTGGTGTTCGGCCTTCATGACGTAGGCCACGCCGCCCTTGCCGGACTGCGAGTTGACCCGGATGACCGCCTCGTAGGTGCGGCCCACGTCGTGCGGGTCGATCGGCAGGTACGGCACGGCCCACGTGTACTCGGCGAACGGGACGCCAGCGCTCTCGGCTTCGGCCTCGAGGGCCTCGAAGCCCTTCTTGATGCCATCCTGGTGGGAGCCGGAGAAGGCGGTGTAGACCAGGTCGCCCGCGTAGGGGTGGCGCGGGTGGACCGGCAGCTGGTTGCAGTACTCGACGGTGCGACGGATCTCGTCGATGTCGGAGAAGTCAACCATCGGGTCGATGCCCTGGCTGAACAGGTTCAGCCCCAGGGTGACCAGGCAGACATTGCCGGTGCGCTCGCCGTTGCCGAACAGGCAGCCCTCGATCCGGTCGGCGCCGGCCAGCACGGCCAGCTCGGCATCGGCGACCGCGGTGCCGCGGTCGTTGTGCGTATGGACCGACAGGCACACGTGCTCGCGGCGGGACAGGTTCCGGCTCATCCACTCGATCTGGTCGGCGTAGACGTTCGGGGTGGATCGCTCGACCGTGCACGGCAGGTTGAGGATGATCTCCCGGCCCGGACCGGGCTGCCAGACGTCCATGACGCCCTCGCAGACGTCCAGCGCGAAGTCGAGCTCGGTGTCCATGAAGATCTCGGGCGAGTACTCGTAGCCGAAGTCGGTCCCGTCCAGGTACTGCTCGGCGTACTTCATCACGTGCCGGGTGCCCTCCACGCCGAGCGCCTTGCATTCCTCGCGGTCGATGCGGAACACGACCTTGCGGAAGATCGGCGCGGTGGCGTTGTACAGGTGCACGGTGGCCTTATGCGCGCCGGCCAGCGACTGGACCGAGCGCTCGATCAGGTCCTCCCGGGCCTGGGTGAGCACCGAGATCCGGACGTCATCCGGGATCCGGTCTTCCTCGATCAGCTCGCGGATGAAGTCGAAGTCGGTCTGGCCCGAGGCCGGGAACCCGACCTCGATCTCCTTGTAGCCCATCCGGACCAGCAGCTCGAACATCTTGTGCTTGCGGGCCGGGCTCATCGGGTCGATCAGCGCCTGGTTGCCGTCCCGGAGATCGGTCGAGAGCCAGCGCGGCGCCGCGGTGATGGACTTGGCGGGCCAGGTGCGGTCGGGGAGGTCGACGGGTTTGAACGGCGCGTACCGGTGACACGGCATGCCGCTGGGCTGCTGGCGTACGGGCGAGACGCGTTTGAACGCGGGATCCTGCTGCATGTGACGGCTGCTTCCTCGTAGCTGGTGGCGGTGTGTTGACTGATTGATGGCCAGCGGACACGCCAACACCCCGCGGCGAGGGAGCCGGCCTATCGGCCCCCGCCGCGGCCGCTAAGGAGGAGCAGCTCGCGCAACATCGGGACTTACTTTATCAGGTTGGCGAGCCTGGGGTAACGGCGGGTGTACCGCGGTGACGGAGCGGCGGAATATACGGAAGCGGCGGAATATTGAGTAGCGCCGCAGGCCCGGGCGAGGTTGGCTGAGAGGGTGCGCATCGAGCAAGTCGACCTGACCGACACCGAGAAGATCCACGAGTGTTTCGAGGTCTCCCTGGCCGCCCAGCGTGTCGACGAGCCGGAGGGACCATGGTTCACCGAACGGCCGTTCGGCGGCTGGCTGACCGCCGGCTGGAGCAGTGACCCGAGGGAAGTGTGGCTGGCGGCCGACCGGGGTTCGGCGGCGGGATGGTACCGGCTGGAGCTGCCGTCCCGGGAGAACCTGGACCAGGCTGGCCTGACCCTCGTGGTGCACCCGGCAGAGCGGCGGCGCGGGCTCGGCCTCGCCCTGCTGCGGCACGCGGCGGGCCGCGCGGCGGCGCACGGGCGGGCCGTGCTCAACGGTGGCGCGCGTCGCGGCTCCCCGGGCGAGGCGTTCGCCCGCTCGGTGGGGGCCAAACCGGGCCTGGTGGAGGTTCAGCGCGCGCTCGACATCGGCCGGCTGGAGACAGGGAAGCTCGGCCGCCTGCAGGGGCCGGCCGAACGGGCGGCGGCCGGCTACTCGCTGGAGTCATGGGCCGGGCCGATACCCGAGGACTTCCTCGAGCAGGTGGCGATGCTCTACAACGCGATGAACGACGCCCCCCGCGACCCGGAGATCGCCCAGGTGGAATGGGACGCGCAGCGGGTCCGCGAAGGCGTCAACGACCTGCGCCCGCACTACGGGCTGCGCAGCTACACAGTGGTGGCGCGGCACGCCGACACCGGCGAGCTGGCGGCGCTGAGCGAGATCGCGGTGGATCCGGCCAACCCGGGCTGGGGGTTCCAGATGAACACCGTCGTGATCAGGAAGCATCGCGGGCACCGGCTCGGGCTCCTGGTGAAGATCGCGATGATGGAGCTGCTGGCGACCACGGAGCCGCAGCTGGAGCGGATCACGACGTGGAATGCCGAGAATAACGAGCACATGATCGCGATCAACGAGGCGATGGGCTACGCCGTGTTCGGCCCGCCCACCACAGGGCTCCGGCTCGACGTGGCGGCCGTAGCCGACCTGCCTGGCTAGGCGCTAGTCGCGGCCGGCCGACTGCTCGGTCATCGCGACCACGCCGATGACCTGAGCCTGGGTCATGCCGAGGTCCATGCCGATGGCCAGGGCGGCCTGCCGCTCGCCTTCCGAGAGCGGGCCGTCCGCCAGGGCGATGCGGATCACCTCGGTCAGGTACCACTCCCTGGCCTGGATGGTGAGCTGCGCGCCCACCTGGTTCAGGGCCGGGCGGATCACCTCGAACGGCCGCACGAGGTCCGCGTCGAGCATGGCCTCGCTGTAGTCCGGTACACCCGAGCCGATGACCGCATCGATCGCCCGCTGCCGCGACTCCGGGCTCGACGGATCACCGGACCGCAGCATGGCCGAGACCGCGGCGCGCATGCCGGCCGGCAGCGCCGCCTGCATCTGCGCCGTGGTCGGCTGGGCGAGCACCTCCGTCACGTAACGGGTCCGGCAGATGGTGCACTGGACGTGGTCCCCGACCGAGTTCAGCGGGATGACCGGGATGAAGAACAGCGTGAACCACCGGCGCCCGTCCCGGTGCCGGTACTCCCGGTCCCCGCCGCACCGGCGGCAATGGAAGATTCCCTGCGCGACCGTCCGGTAGAACACGCGCAAGCCGAAGATGATCAGCACGGTGGTTCCCCTTCTGCCTGCCGGCCGGCGCACTCCCCGCAAGCTTCCCGCCCGCAGGGCGTACACCATCGCTTGTGCCGGCCCAGCCGGAACCCATCATGTCGCCGCCGGCCCGCGCGACGCCGTTGCCGATGCCGATCCGATACCTCATTGTTCCCGCCGGAACCGGGATGCCGGGCCGGAATCCGCAGCTCGAGGGGCTGCTGAGACTGGTGGGTCTGGTTAGTAGAAAGCCGCCCGGGTGGCGTAGACGGCTCAGTCGTAGAACCCGAGGCGGCGGAGCTGCCTGGGGTTGCGCTGCCAGTCCTTGGCGATCTTGACGTGCAGGTCGAGGTAGACCCGGGTGCCAAGGAGCGCCTCGATCTGGCGGCGGGCCCGGCTGCCCACCTCCTTCAGCCGGGCTCCCCCGGTGCCGATGACGATGGCCTTCTGGCTGGACCGCTCCACGTAGAGCTCGGCGTGCACGTCGGTGAGATCGTCGCGGCCCGGCCGCGGCCCCATCTCCTCGACCACCACCGCGATCGAGTGCGGCAGCTCGTCCCGGACCCCGTCCAGCGCGGCCTCCCTGATCAGCTCGGCCACCATGATCTGCTCGGGCTCGTCGGTCAGCTCGCCGTCCGGGTACAGGGGCACGCCCGGGGGCAGGTGCGAGACCAGCACGTCGGCGAGTACGTCGAGCTGGAACCCCGTCACCGCGGAAACCGGCACCACGTCGGCCCAGTCGCCCAGCTCGCTCACCGCCATCAGCTGCTCGGCGATCCGTTCCGGCGGGACCGCGTCGCACTTGGTCAGGACCACCACGACCGGGGTCTTCTTCACGTTCTCCAGCTCGCGGGCGAAGAACCGGTCCCCGGGCCCGACCGGATCCGTGGCCGGAACGCAGAACCCGATCACGTCGACTTCGCTGAGGGTGGACCGGACCAGGCTGTCCAGCCGCTCGCCGAGCAGCGTGCGCGGCTTGTGCAGGCCGGGCGTGTCCACCAGGATCAGCTGCGCGTCCGGGCGGTGCACGATGCCGCGGATCACCCGCCGGGTGGTCTGCGGCCGGTCGCTGGTGATGGCGACCTTGGCCCCCACCAGCGCGTTCGTCAGCGTCGACTTGCCGACGTTCGGGCGGCCCGCGAGGCAGGCGAAGCCGGCGCGGAAGGCGGGGGCCGACGGGGGATGGCTCACCCGTCAATTCTCGCGCATGTCGCGAGGGCGGAGACCATGGCTCGTTCGGCCTTCATACGACCTGGTGGACAGCCTGGTCAGCGACGGCGTGCCCCCGGCACCGGTGCGGCTGGCGTGGGTCAGGGATGCAGCGTCTGGCGGATGGTGCCGTCGGGGGCGGCGTGGAACACGGTCGCGTCGGGGCCGAGGTCGCGGACCACGGCGAGGTCGCCGGGGTCCAGGTCGGCGTCGCTGACCAGCGCGGCCGCCTCGAGCTTCCGCGCGCCACTGGACACCGCCATGGCCACGGCCAGGCGCAGCGCGGACAGCCGCAGCGAGGGCAGTGCCACCGCGGCCGCGGTGTAGGTGCGGCCGGTCTCGTCGCGGACCGCCGCGCCCTCGGACGCCGCCACCCGCGCCCGGGAGGACCGGGCCAGCGTGATGATCTTGAGATCCTCCGGACCTGGAGTCACATCGCTCACCCCGTTGAGTTTACGGCGCTGTGTTTACGGGGGGAGCGCCCTCGCGTTCCACCAGTACCGTGCCGATCTTGTTACGCCGGCCTGCCAGGTTCTCCGCGGTGAGCCGCAGGCCGCGCACGGTCGCGGTGGAGCCCGCGATCGGGACCCGGCCGAGGGCGTGCGCCAGCAGCCCGGCCACCGTCTCGACGTCCTCGTCGTCCAGGTTGACGCCGAAGAGCTCGCCGAGTTCGGTCGCCGACAGCCGGGCGGTGACCCGGGCCGAACCGCCGGAGAGCCACTCCACCGGGGGCTGCTCGTTGTCGTATTCGTCGGTGATCTCTCCGACGATCTCCTCCAGGATGTCCTCGATGGTGACCAGCCCGGCGGTGCCGCCGTACTCGTCGATCACGATGGCCACGTGGTTGCGCTGCGCCTGCATCTGGCGGAGCAGTTCGTCGACCGGCTTGCTGTCCGGCACGTAACTGGCCGGGCGGATCACGGTGGCGACCTTCTCGGTCGGCTCGGCCCCGGGGTGCTCGTGGCTCCAGGCCACGATGTCCTTCAGGTAGGCGATGCCCACCACGTCGTCCTCGTTCTCGCCGACCACGGGGATCCGGGAGAAGCCGCTGCGCAGCGCCAGCGAGAGGGCCTGCTCGACGGTCTTGTCGGCCTCGATGAACACCATGTCGGTGCGCGGCACCATCACTTCCCTGGCGATGGTGTCGCCGAGTTCGAAGACCGAACGGACCATGTCCCGCTCGCCCGGCTCGATGCCGTTCCTGCGCTCCAGGTAGTCGACCAGGCCGCGCAGCTCGGCCCGGTCCGCCGGCCCTTCCTCGTCGGCCGGCGGGCGGGCCCGGCGGGCTGGCGGCAGGGCGTTGCCGCACGCGACGAGCAGCCCGGGCAGCGGGCCGAGCGCCCGGGTCAGCGAGAACAGGAACGCGGCCGCGCGCTGGGCGGTGCGTTCGGTCCGCGGGCCCAGGCGCCCGGTCTGCGGGCGCACGCCGGTCAGCAGGTAGCGCAGCCCGATCACCACGGCGAGCGCGGCCAGCACGGCACGCCAGTCGTTGCCCAGCCAGCTGACGAAGGCCGATGTGACCAGCACCGCGGCGAAGACCTCGCAGAGCGCCCTGAGCAGGAGCAGCACGCTCATGTAGCGGGGCAGGTCGGCGGCCACGGAAGCGAGCCTGCCGTGCTTATCTCCGGCGGCGCGTTCGGCCGCTCCGGTGGCGGAAACGAGCGTCAGCGCGGCCTCCGCGTTCGCGCACCAGCCCGCCACCAGGGCGAGCACGGCCGCGGCGACCAGCAGCCACGCCGGGGCGGTCATAAGCCTGGTCGCTCCTTCGTGTCCCGCGCTTCC
>Ga0335069_10013753_pt1 | contig 11351 bp, 14 predicted proteins | sample Lox_Sample_11_FD_206714 | JGI IMG/M metagenome (GOLD analysis project Ga0335069, IMG submission 206714) | Soil microbial communities from Loxahatchee National Wildlife Refuge, Florida, United States - Lox_Sample_1.1 | ecosystem: Environmental > Terrestrial > Soil > Wetlands | place: USA... | reverse complement strand
TCGGTGCTGGCGCAGATGGGCATTCCGGACATGGCGATCCCAATCTCGTACATCCTCGCCTATCCGGGTCGATTGCCGCTGGATCATCTTCCATCACTCAACCTGCCTGAAGTCGGTAGGTTGCAGTTTGCCGAGCCGGACCTTTCCAAGTTTCCTTGCCTCGACCTCGCGTATCGAGCGCTCCGAGCGGGCGGAACGCTGCCGGCCGTGCTGAACGCCGCGAACGAGGTTGTGGTGGCGGCATTCCTTGGTGGCAGCATTCAGTTCCTCGAGATCGCACGCATCCTCGCCGATGTCCTGGACGTGCACGTGCCAGCCGCCGCCAAGGATCTCGACACGCTCTTGGCCGCCGACCGCTGGGCGCGCAGAGAGGCGGGCCAGCACATCGATCGCGGTGTCACGCGAGCGGCAGCCGTTTAGTCGCCGGGCCCGCCTTTTCTCGATTCATCCCACATAAAAGCGGCGTGGGTGCCGTCGTGGAAGAAGTCGATCCGCACGCCTTGACGGCGTGCTGCTGCGACCCCGTTGCGGATGTGCTGTGTGGTCAAATCGGCAATGCGGTGCGCCCGGTACCGCAGCCAGCGCTGCTTGAACGCGGCGCCAAAATCACCGTGGTGAGTCCGCGCCAGCAGATGGGACCAGCCATCGTTGGCTACCAGCTTGGGGTCGAGTGCGTTCTTGGGCTGCGCGAGGAAGTCGGCGAACCAGCTCTGGTGGAGGTCCGCGGCGAGACGCAGCAAGACGATGGAGCGGTGCGATTCAGGATGCGGAGGGTCGACCAATTCGCGACAGGTGGGGCAGAGCCACAGTTCGCCGGGATGCCCGCGTGCCACCTGGGTTGCCACGCGCGCTCGCAGCCGGGCCAGTGGCCAGCGTACGCTCTGGCATGGTTCCGGGGCGTGGCTGAGGTATGCACCGGCCGCCGATTCCAGTGATTCCAGAAATGGCTGGTTGTACGTCGGCCAGCGGCAATACACGCCGTCGTCCTCGATGCGCGCCAGGGAGCCCAGGCGTGATGCGAGGAAGTCTTGCAACTGCAACGGAATCGGATAGTGGAATGCGACGTAAGCGTGCGCGGCGTGGGCGTGGCGCGCCGGTTGCCGTCCTGCCCCTTCACAGCTGGCGCGCGTGAGTACACCTGGGATGCGGTTGAGTAGGGCTATTACGTCCCGAATGCCGGCGTCGATGCTACTCGCAGCGTGGGGCATGAGGGCAGGCTACGCCGTAGCCGGCGCAACCCGCAAGATGTCCGACGTGTCGTAGTGCCGCGATTCTGTCCGCCCTCTATGGGCCGAAGTTGGGGATTCGGTGGGGGAGCCGACGGGCCACCGCGAAGCGGTGATATCGTCCGTCGCGTCCTTTACACCCCGAAACGCCGGTGGTAGGAGTCCGCAGATTCCGGAGGATGCTGTGTGAATCAGCGGCAGCTGAAACTGTTTGAACGCCTACTGATGGCGCGACGCCAGGAGTTGTTGGACGAGGCGGAGCGCACGGTGGGGGGGATGACAGACACCAAGGAGAACTTCCCCGATCCAACGGATCGGGCCTCCCTTGAGTCGAACCGGAATGCGATGCTCCGCATCCGCGACCGCGAGCGCAAGCTGCTCAACAAAATCGATGACGCGTTGAAACGCATTGGCGAGGGCAGCTATGGCCTCTGCGAGTCCTGCTCCGGCCCTATCGGGCTGGACCGTTTGAAGGCACGTCCTGTAACGACCCTGTGCATCGATTGCAAGTCCGACCAGGAGGACCAGGAGCGACGCCAGCGCGGCCTGTGAGCTCTCGTTTCCCACGCAATGGACGTAAGGAACTGAAAAATCTCTGCTTCTCTGGGGTGTTCGCGCTGAGTGCTCGGAATGCCTTTCCCCTTTGCCGAACCGCGGATTCGTGGTACAAAGACCTGCCCTCGGCGACGTACCGAGGTGTCGTGGACCAGAAGGGGGACTGGTGGCGCGCGTAGACTCAACGATCTTGCACGAAATTGCTCGCATCGTCCAGGCGCGGGCGAAAGTGCCCGAACGCGTCCGCATTCAAAATCGCCAGTATCAGATCACCTACCTGGAAGATCACCGGCAGCGCATTGAGGAAGCCTTGCGTCGGCATGACATCGACCGACTTGGCATGCTCTTTGGGCAGCTAGCAAGCAAGGTGAAATATCAATTATTACGGGGCGTTACGCCAGCGAAGCGAGCTGTTTCCCAAGCCCGCGCAGCGCGCCGCCGCAGTGCCTCCAACGGCCGCCGTAAGCGCGCCCGGTCCGGCTAAGGGCTTGCCGAAAGGCGGGGCGCATGTCGGCCCCGGCGCTCACACGGGCTGCTGTCTGCACCTTGTATCCCGGGCGATTTCTTGAGCGCAACTTCGGGTCGAACAGCGCGTTGATTGATTGGGTGTGCCGCTGAACCCCGAAGCCGATCCGGATGTCCAGCTGATGCTTGCGGTTCAGCGGGGTGATCGGTCTGCCTTTGGGCAGCTGTTCGAGAAACATGTGAGAGGAGTCGTGGGATTTGCAGCACAATTCGTCGGCGCGCGGGCGCGCGCGGAAGAGCTGGCGCAAGATGTCTTCCTGCAGATCTACCGGACGCGAGCGCGCTACGTCCCTACCGCACGGTTCACCACCTGGCTGTATCGGATGGTAACCAATGCCTGCCTCAGCGAAGTCCGCCGGGCGGACCACCGCAGCAGAATCCTGCCGGTGGATCATGCCGTGGAGCGGGACGACGCTGACCCTGGTTCCTTGCCGGAAGTCGCAACACGCAGCAGTGAGGAGGTGGTGCTCAGCCAAGAGTCACTCAACCGTCTGCGCACGGAGCTTGAGGAGCTGCCGCCGCAACAGCGGGCGGCCTTGTTGCTCGCCCGGGTCGAGGGGTTGTCATACGAAGAAGTTGCAGAGGCGCTGAGCAGCTCGGTATCTGCGGTCAAGAGCCTGGTTCATCGGGCCACAGTGAGGCTGCGTGACCGCATGCAAGAGGAGCACAAGTAGCATGTCAGGTTGTCATGACTTCAGCGAAGACCTCACTGCCTGGATCGACGGTCAGTTGACGGAGCGACGCCAGAATCAAGTCCGCCGGCATCTCGCCGCCTGCAATTGCTGCAGCGCGCAGGTGGACGACCTACGTGCGGCCATTGCGTGGCAGCGATCCGCGTTGCGCGCAATAACGACAGCGGATGGTGTTGATGCCGCGGCGTCGCAGGCGCGCCTGCGACGCGCCATTGCGGCGGAGGCGGATGAAGGGACGTTGGCGTGGAGTCTGCGCGACGTGTGGGCCTCGATGTGGGGCAGGCTGGCGCTGGCCGGCGCCGCCGTATCGGTTGCCGTCGCTGTTTTGTTGCTGGCCGGCGGTCCGGGCATGGTGTTGATGCCGCTCGGACTGGAGCCGCCGCCCCCAGCGGTGGTGCAACACACCGAGCTCTTCAAGGATTACCCGATGATCGAGCGACTCGATGTGTTGGAGCACTTTGATACGGTCGAGTCCGTCCCACTCGATGACGAGGACGCCGCGCAGAGGGGATGAGGACGGATGCGGGCGCGCCACGCGTTGCTGACGCTGCTCCTGGGTGCGAGTGGTGTCACCCTTGCCTATCGAGCAGAGGCGTTCCCTCTGTTTGCCCAGAACTGGCGCGAATTGAGCCCCAGCGAGCGGTACGACACCCTACGCAACTACCAGCAGCATGAGCGTTTGCCCGAAGATAGCCGGCACGACATCGAAAAGCGCTATGAGCGCTGGCAGCAGATGTCCCCCGAGGAACGGGCACGTGTTCGCCAAAACTATGAACGGCTACAGCAGATGCCACCACAAGAGCGTGACCGGATGCAGCGCAAGTACGAGAAGTGGCGCCAGCAGGAAGCGCCGTCTCAGTGACGTCGCGGACGCCCTGGGACAAATCTGTTAATATTTACGGTGCATTGACAAGAAGCTGACGGCTATCCCAATAAGGCTGCCGGAGGCGCCCCAATTGCCCGCCGCTGACAGGTGATAAGCAGTGTGGAACGGCCCTTGCCTATGCCAACCGTAGCAAGACGCAAGCGGAAGCGTAGGCCTTGAACCTCACAAACAAGCGACAGGATACCCCCGCGGGAGCCGATGCAGCCGGCAATGTCCTCGTCGTCGACGATACCGAGGACAACCTGCTGATCACCGTTCGGCTGCTCTCCGACGCCGGCATCCGCTGTTTGACCGCGATGCGTGGCTGGCAATGTCTGGAGGTGGCGCGCAATCAGCCAGTAGACCTGATTCTCCTGGACATTATCATGCCCCGCATGGATGGCTGGACAACCCTCGCAGCATTGCGCCAAGACCCGACGACACGACATATTCCGGTGGTCATGTTTACGTGTGACGATCGTTTCGTGAACCGGCAGCGCGCCATGAAGGAAGGAGCCGTGGATTTCCTGCCACGGCCAGTGGTGCGCGAAAAATTGCTCACCTGCGTGCGTACCCATCTCAGCGCCGTGGCGCGTTCCCGTGCGCTCGATGCGGTAGGCCGTGATCTCGACTCGGCACTCGCCCGCGGCGAGGGGCAATACTGACCCCTCCTCGCGCCGCGCAATCATTGCGCGTCACGTGCTGCGATAGACGATCAAGCCGTGGCTCGGGTCATACGGTGAGACGGCGACCGTGACGCGGTCTCCGGGGATGACCTTGATGTGGAAGCGCCGCATCCGACCGCTGATCTTGGCGAGGAACTGTTGCCCCTTGTCGGACTCGACGCGAAACTGGCCGCCAGCCATAACCTCTTTGACTGTGCCTTCGATCTGAATCAGGTCTTCACGACTCACGCATGCCCCTCCTTTGAGTCAGTGGCCTCCGTTTCGTTTGCAGCGCCGGATCCCCGAAGCATGGACGGGTTGCATTGCCGCCGATATCTATCCGATACTCTCATTATATCAAGAGATCGCAGAGTGCCGAGCGTACACGCTGCTCAGCGCCGCAATAGCTGCGCGGCGGCCTTGGCGAAGTACGTAAGAATCAGATCCGCACCGGCACGCCGCATGGCAAGGAGCATTTCCATCATCACGCGCTCTTCATCCAACCAGCCGTTCTGCGCTGCGGCCTTGAGCATCGCGTACTCTCCACTGACGTTGTACGCGGCGACCGGATAGCCAAAGGTCTCTTTGACCCGCCAGATCAGGTCGAGGTACGCGAGGGCCGGTTTGACCATGACGATGTCGGCCCCTTCCTCAATATCGAGTTGCACCTCGCGCAGGGCCTCGTCGCCGTTCGGTGGATCCATCTGGTAGGACCGGCGGTCGCCGAACTGCGGTGTCGACTCGGCAGCCTCACGAAATGGCCCGTAGAACCCCGACGCGAACTTCGCCGCGTACGCCATGATCGGAATCTGATCGAAGCCCTCCTCGTCGAGCGCCTCGCGGATCGTGCCGATGCGACCGTCCATCATGTCCGACGGTGCAATGATGTCGGCTCCGGCCTTGGCGTGGGACACGGCTTCCTTCGCCAATAGGTCGAGCGTGGAGTCATTGTCCACATCACCATCGATGACAACGCCGCAATGGCCATGGTCGGTGTACTCGCAGAGACACACGTCTGTGATGAGCACGAGGTTGGGCACCTGCCGCCTAAACTCCGCAAGTGCACGTTGGATGATGCCGCTGTCGCTGTAAGCGCCTGATCCCTGGCTGTCCTTTTTGTCGGGAATTCCGAAAAGGATCACGGCGGGGATCCCGAGGTCGCGAATCTCCTTACATTCCTCAACCGCGCGATCGACCGAGAGCTGCGTGATACCCGGCATACTGACGATCGGCTTCGCCACCTTTGATCCGGGGACGATGAACAGCGGCATGATGAGATTGTCAACGCTCAGCCGGGTCTCCCGCACCATGCGGCGTAAGTTCTCTGTCTTCCGCATGCGTCGTGGGCGATATTCTGGGAACCCCATTGTGACCTCCCTGAAAGTGTTTCCTATGACCGCCGCCGTGGCGGTACGGTAGCAAAGAACTCAACAAGCGCGTCAACGAATGCGGGGACAGTATACGCGATTGGTTGGACGGCGACCTGCATGCCGTACGACCGTGCGGTATCCGCGGTTACCGGTCCGATGCAGCCGATCGTCGTGTGGCGCAATACGTCTGCGACCTTGCCTTTGAGCAGAGTCACGAAATTGTGTACGGTGCTGGAGCTCGTAAACGTGACCAGATCCACTGCATCGCTCATCAGGAGGTCTTGCAGTACCTGCGCGTCGGCTTGCGGTACGACGGTCGTGTATGTGGGTACGTCCTCCACCGTGGCGCCATGCTGCCGCAGTTGCTGTGGTAGGACACTACGGGCGCCGGCAGCGCGTGGCAGCAAGATACGTTTTCCGGCGACTCCAGTCTTCACCAGAGCGGCGACCACGGCCTCCGCACGGAATTCGTCGGGTACTGTCGCAACACCCACGCAATATCCTTCCAGCGCACGAGCGGTCTGCGGGCCGATAGCGGCGAAGCGAGCACGGTGCCAGTCGCGCACATCGGCATCCACGGATCGGAGTCGTTCGAAGAAAGCGCGCACGCCGTTGGCACTGGTAAACACCACCCAGTCGAAGTCTGAGGCGCGTCGTATGGCGTTGTCGAACGCAGCGAACGACGGTGGGGCAGCAGTTTCAATCGTGGGAAAGGGGACGACCTCAGCGCCCCAAGCTTCGAGTCGTTCGGCAAACTCCGGAGCCTGTGCTCGCGGCCGCGTGATGACGATGCGCCGTCCGAAGAGCGGCTGACGCTCGAACCAGCTCAGCTGGTCGCGCAATCGCACGACCGCCCCGACGACCGCCAGCGCCGGCGGCTTGATGTCCTGTTCGCTGGCCAGTGCGGCAATCGTTGCAGCGCTGCCGACGACGGTGCGTTGATCCGCACGCGTACCCCATTCGATCACCGCCACTGGGGTTGCCGGATCAAGCCCTGCGTCGATGAGCTTGCTCATGTTGGCACCTAACTGTCGCTGTGCCATGAGGATCACCAGCGTGCTGCCGCTGCGCGCCAACTCGCTCCAGCGGACGGCCGGTTCGGGTTTGTTGGGGTACTCGTAGCCGGTTGTGAAGATGACGTTCGAAGCCAGCTCCCGGTGGGTGAGCGGGATGCCGGCATACGCCGGAACGGCAACCGCCGACGAAACGCCGGGAACGATCTCAAACTCGATGCCGGCGTCACTTGCTGCCACAGCTTCCTCGGCGCCGCGACCGAAGATGAACGGATCCCCGCCCTTCAAGCGCACAACGGTTTTCCCCTGGCTGGCTTCCTCGATAATCAATGCGTTGATGGTTGATTGCTCGACGCGTGTACCGCCGCCGTGCTTGCCGACGAGGCGGCGCTCCGCGTCCGGGCGCGCGTAGTCGAGCAACCGAGGGTTGGCCAAATAGTCGTAGATGACGATGTCCGCTTGCTCGAGGCAGCGCTTGCCCTTCAGCGTTAGCAATCCTGGATCACCAGGCCCGGCCCCGACGAGGTACAGCCTACCGGCCATGCTCCGCTTCACCCAGGGCATCGAGGATGCGCCGGCCGCCGCGGGCGAGCAGCTCGTCGGCCAGTTCGCGTCCGAGTTCGCCTGCGCTGCTGGCGGTGCCGCTGCGGTTGCCACGTACCACCTCGGTCCCACCCGGATCAGCGATGAGGGCGAGGAGGTCCAGCCGGTCGCCCTTTACGGTCGCGTGCGCTGCCAACGGTGTCCGGCATGAGCCCCCGACGCGCGCTAGGAACGTGCGTTCGGCGTTCACTGCCACTCGCGTGTCGGCGTGATCGAGAACCGCCAACAGCGCGCGAGTGACGTCGTTGCGGCTCTCGATGGCGAGTGCGCCTTGCCCGATGGCCGGAACGAAGTTGGAGGGATCGAGAGTCGCGGCGTCCGTCCGTGCGATTCCCAATCGGCGCAACCCGGCCGCAGCAAGTATGACGGCGTCCAACCCGCCCGCATCCAATTTCCGCAAGCGGGAGTCGACGTTGCCGCGAAGCGCCACGACGTCGAGGTCCGGGCGTTGCGCGCGCACCAACGCCATGCGTCGCAGACTGCTGGTGCCGAGGCGCGCGCCGTGCGGCAGGTCTTGCAGACTTCCACGCGCGTGACTGATGAGTATGTCGCACGGATCTTCCCGCTGCGGGATCGCAGCGATCACCAGGCCCGGCGCGAGCTCGGTGGGCACGTCCTTCATGGAATGCACGGCGCAATCAATGCGGCACGCCATCAGTGCGTCTTCAATCTCCTTCACGAAAACACCTTTGCCGCCGATGGCACTGAGCGGTGTGTCGAGGAAACGATCCCCCGTCGTCTTGATCGTCACCAACTCTATTGTGAGGTCCGGGTGGTGCCGCTGCAAAGCAGCCTGCACCCAGCGCGACTGAGTGAGGGCAAGTTGACTGCCGCGCGTGCCAATGCGGAGCGTATGGCTCAACGGTCCTCGGGTTCTTCGATGTCGAACAGCTGACGCGCCGCGGCGAGGTAGAACGCTTCGCGCTGGCGGTCGTGCTGCTTGATGTGAGTGATCGGGCCGTGGAGGATCTTGTTGACGATGGCGGCGGTCATCGCCTCGAGGCTCTCACGCTCACGTGGTGTCAGCTCACGGAGCACGGCAAGGGTCTTTTCCAATTCGGCTTTGCGGATCGCCTCGATCTTGTCGCGCAGGGCGACAATAGTGGGCACCGCCTCGAGTCCCGCCAGCCACTTGCCGAAGGTGTCCACCTCGTCTTCGACGATCGCCTCGGCCTTCTCGGCTTCGCGACCGCGCTCGTCGCGATTCTCCTCGGCCACGCCACCGAGGTCGTCGATGTCGTACAGGTATACGTTTTCGAGCTCATTGATGGCGGGATCAAAGGTGCGCGGTACGCTCATGTCGATCAGGAAGATCGGCCGATACTTGCGCTCGCGCAGGGCTTCCTCGACGATCGGAGACGTGAGGACATGGTAGTCGGCGCCCACCGAGCCGATCACGACGTCGGCCATCGGCAGGTAACGGCGGAAGTCGTTGAACGGGACAGGCGTGCCCCGAAAGTCGCGCGCGAGCTCGACCGCGCGATCGAACGTGCGGTTGGTGACAATCATGTTGGCGACGCCGTGCGCCATCAGGTGGCGCGCCGCCAGCTCACTCATCGTACCGGCGCCGATGAGCATCGCCGTCTTGTCCTCAAGAACGTCGAAGATCCTCGATGCCAGCTCAACCGCGGCGGAGCTCACCGACACCGCTTTGGTTGCTACGCCGGTTTCGGTGCGCACGCGCTTGGCCACACTGAAGGACTTGTGGAAGCACCGGTGCAGCACCGTCCCGGCGCTGCCGACGGCGGCCGAGCGGCCATAGGATTCCTTTAGCTGCCCCAGGATCTGCGGCTCGCCGACGACCATGGAGTCGAGACTGGCGGCGACGCGAAAGATGTGACGTACGGCTTCGCGTCCCCGATAGACAGAAAGGTGCTCCTCGAGGCGCTGCGGCTTCAGGTTCTCGCGTTGGGCCAGAAAGGATGCCAGAGTCTCGACCGCCAGATCTCCGTCCGAGGTTGCCGCTACCACCTCGACGCGATTGCAAGTCGAGAGGATCACACCTTCTTCAATCGGGTCGAGCGTGATCAGCTGGCGCAGGGCCTCGTCGAGGAGCCCATCGTTGAAGTTGACTTGCTCGCGCACCTCAACCGGAGCTTTGCGATGGTTGACGCCGACGATGACAATCTCGCGGTGCATCAGTTCCCGCTCACCTACCCGGGCGCGCCGGCGCTGTCGATAGCTGCGTCATGATCCTTGCGGCAGTTCGATGCCCAGACTAGCGAGCGAGACGCCGCGACCGACAGTCGATGCCAACAGTGCATCGATGTCGCGTCGTTGGCCTGCGCGGAGGAACTCGAGTAACGGCGAATCGACGAGGGTGTTGAAGATGCGTTGGCGTTCCGCCCCGGTGTGCGTGGTCGATGTGAGTGATTCGCGCAGGCGACGCAGTAAGGTCAGCGCCAGCGCATACTCCGGACCGAAAATCTCCTCTAGTTCCTGCCGGATATGTCTCGCCATTGCCGGTGAAGCGCCACCGGTCGATGTCGCGATCATCAGCTCACCACGCTGCACAATCGACGGCATGATGAAATCGCATAGCTGGGGTCGATCGGCGACGTTGAGGAGTACGCCCGCGCTATCTGCCTCGGCGGCGATGCGTGCTTGAGCAGTTTCGTCGCCGGCAGCAGCGCATACCAGAAAGAAACCGACGAGATCGCCGCTGACGTAGGCGCGCGGCTCATGGACGATATCGTGGGCCGCGGCGAGGGTTGACAAGCGCCGGGTGAGCTGCGGACTGATCACGGTTACCTTGGCTCCGGCTCTCAGCAGCGATTCGACCTTCTGCTCCGCGACGCGTCCTCCACCGATCACTAGGCACGGCCGTTCCGCTACCCGCAGAAAGATCGGGTAGTAGTTCATCGCGCGAATGCTAGCACAGTCGGCCGGGGGCGGAAAACGAATCGCCCATACCGCCTCTGGTGCTGCCGCGAGTCGTTCTAACGAACCGTCGCTGCGCTGCTTACACGGAGAACGACGAGCCACACCCACAGGTGCGGTTGGCGTTGGGGTTGAGGAACTTGAAGCCTGCACCATGTAGCCCGGTCACGTAGTCGATGGTCATCCCGCGCAGATACGGGAGGCTGGCCGAGTCCACATACAGGCGTACGCCGTGTTGATCCAAAACGGTGTCGTCGGGGCGGGCCGTTGCGTCAAAGCTCAAGCTGTACTGAAACCCGGAGCAGCCGCCGCCAACCACCGATACTCGCAGCCCCGCGTCGGTAAGCCCCTCACGCTCCATTGCGGCCTTGGCCATGTCGCAGGCAAGGGACGTCAACGTGAGCACCACACTCGGGTCATCCGCAGTCTGACTGTCCAAGGCTTGGTGGGCGCTGGGCTGGTCCATATGAAGGTGCTCTCCTCTGCTGTAGGGCAAGAATCGTTCGTCGGCGTTGAAGGTTCGCTAACTTTCTTCGTCTTCTACGGTACTGAGGCGTGTCTAAGGTGTCAAGCTGGGGGATCATTTGCTTGAATTTGGAGGGGCGTTCTGTCTTATAGAGTCCGCGGTTCGCGATGAAGATTTCTCCACGACACCTCGTGTGGGTCAACCTGGCCCTGCTGGCTTTGGTGGCCTATTGTGGGGCTTCGACAGTGAGCACAGCCATCGCTGCCCGTCTTACACTTTCCCCCGAAGTCCACTTGCCGCCGCCCCCGCCGCCCCTGGCTCCCCAACAGAAACGACCTGCTTCCTACTATGCCTCGATTCAGACGCGCGACATTTTCAACTCCGCCAAGCCAGTGCCGGAGAAGCCTCCGGAAGCAGCGCCACCGCCGAAGCCGACCGAACTGAAGCTGAAATTGTGGGGTGTCGTCGTGCACGCTGACGGATCGTCCTAT
>Ga0335069_10013752_pt1 | contig 11352 bp, 12 predicted proteins | sample Lox_Sample_11_FD_206714 | JGI IMG/M metagenome (GOLD analysis project Ga0335069, IMG submission 206714) | Soil microbial communities from Loxahatchee National Wildlife Refuge, Florida, United States - Lox_Sample_1.1 | ecosystem: Environmental > Terrestrial > Soil > Wetlands | place: USA... | reverse complement strand
CGTCCTCCTTGGTCTTGCCCGTCAGGACCGGGATGACCAGCGCCTCTGGCAAGATGTCCGTGATCTTCATGGCGACCGGCGCTCACGAACGCTCCGGCTCGATGAGGCCGAAATTGCCGTCCTTGCGGCGATACACGACGCTGAGTGCGTCGGTCGCCGCGTTGGTGAATAGCAGGAAGTCGTTCTTCTGCAGTTTGAGCTGCATGATTGCCTCGTCTACCGACATCGGCTTCACGGCCACCCGCTGGGTGTGGATGGTGGTGCCGCGGCGTTCTCTCTCCGCGGTCAAGGCGTTCATGGCGCTGTTGTTCGGGCCTTTGTGTTCCTTGTACTTCGCGGTGTGTCTCTTCACCTGCCGTTCAATCTTGTCCATCGCCTGATCGATGGCGGAGTAGAGATCGTCGGTTTCCTCGGTCGCCGTAATATTGAGGTGATTGGCGCTGAGCTGCACCTCGGCAATGTGGCGCTGCTTCTCGACGCTCAGCGTCACGTGCGCCTCGATCGGGCGACGCAGGTACTTGCGGACGCGCTGGACCTTCTCCTCGGCGTGCTGCCGCAGCCCTGCGGTGGGCTCCACGTGCCGGAAGGTGACGATGACCTGCATAGCGCTCTCCGTTGCCGCGCCGGCTCAGAAGCCTTGGCGGCGCTTCGACGAGGGCAGCACGCCCATCATGCCGCGATACTTGGCGACCGTGCGGCGGGCAATGGTGACTTGCTCCGTCGACAGCAGCTTGGCGATGTACTGGTCGCTGAGCGGCTGTTGGGGATCTTCTTTGGCGATGATCTCGCGGATGCGTTCCTTCACGCTTTCCGCCGAGACCTCCTCACCGTCGGCACCCTGGAGACTGGAGGTGAAGAAGTATTTCAGCTCGAACGTGCCTTGCGGGGTGTGCACATACTTGTTGGCCGTGGCGCGGCTCACGGTGGATTCGTGCATGCCGATGTCCATCGCCACGTCCTTGAGCACGAGCGGTTTGAGATGCGAGACGCCCTTTTCGAAGAACTCGCGCTGGAAGCGCACGATGCTTTGCGTCACCAGGTACAGGGTGCGTTGCCGTTGCTGGATGCTCTTGATGAGCCAGGCCGCCGCCCGCATCTTCTCCTGGATATAGCGCTTGGCGTCGGTGGTTTCCGTGTCGCCGAGCACCTGCCGGTAGAAGTTGCTGACGCGCAACCGCGGCAGGCCTTCGTCGTTGAGCGTGATGACCAGTTCGTCGCCGATCTTCTGCACGAACACATCGGGGGTGATGTAGCGGATGTCACCCTCGCCGAAGTTGCGGCCCGGCTTCGGTTCCAGCGTGGCGATGTAGTTGGCCGCCGCCACCACCTCTTCGATGGTGACGCCGAGGTCTTTGGCGATCTTGTCGTAACGCTTGCTCTCCAGCAGCGACAGGTGATCGCGCACGATCTTTGCGGCGGCGGAGTCCTCCTTGCCGTCGGAGCGGATCTGCAGGAGCAGGCATTCCGGCAGATCGCGTGCGCCGACGCCCGGCGGATCGAGGTCCTGGATGCGTCGCAAGGTGCGCTCGACGACGTCGAAGTCCTGGCCGCTCTGGAAGGCGATGTCCTCGACCTCCACCTGCAGGTAGCCATCCTTGTCCATGTTGCCGATCATCAAGGCGGCGACCGATTCTTCGATCGGGTCGATGCCCGACATGCGCAGCTGCCAGATCAGGTGCTCGGTCAACGAGGCCGAGCGCACCAGGGTGTTTTCCAGCGCCGGCCGCTTTTCGTCGTCGTAGTCCGCCGGTGTCGCCGACGCGCCATGCCAGTCGTTGCGGTAGTTGTCGAGGTACTCCTTCCAGTCGATGCCGTCGAGCCGGTCGTTGGGCGCGACCTCGTTGGTGGTCTCGCGTTCCTCACGCGGCTCCGACCACTCCTCGGCCTCGTTGCCGTTGCCCTCGAGTTTCTCCTCCGTGCGCGGTCGCTCTTCGGGTTCTTCGCTTTGCTCAACCCCCTCTTCGAGCACCGGGTTTTGTGCCAGCTCCTCGTCGATCAAGGTCTCCAGCTCGGCGCGTGACACCTGGAGGATCTTGATGGCTTGCCGCAGTTGCGGCGTCATCACCAACTGCTGGCTGAGCTTCTGATAGAGTTTCGCTTCGAGTGCCATGGCGGACTAGAGTGTGAATCGTTCTCCCAGGTAGAGTTCACGGGCGCGGCGGCTGGCGGCGATTTCCTGCGGTGAACCTTCCTCCAGCACGGCACCGTCGTTCAGGATGTAGGCGCGGTCGCAGATGCCCAGCGTCTCCCGCACGTTGTGATCAGTGATCAAGATGCCAATCCCCCGTTCCTTCAACTGCCCCACGATGCTCTGGATATCCAGAATAGCAAGCGGATCGATGCCTGCAAAAGGCTCATCGAGCAACATAAAGGCGGGGGCGGTGACCAGTGCGCGGGTGATCTCCACGCGCCGCCGCTCACCGCCGGACAGCGAATAGGCTTTGCTCTTGGCGAGATGCGCGATGCTCAGTTCTTCGAGGAGCTGTTCCAAGCGCTCGGTCCGCTCTTCGCGACTGAGCTGCAGCGTTTCGAGGATCGCCAGAATGTTCTCTTCCACCGTCAGCTTCCGGAATACCGACGGCTCCTGCGGCAAGTAGCTGATGCCGCGACGGGCGCGGAGATACATGGGCTCGCCGGTGATGTCGGCGCCATTCAACCGCACCGTGCCGCGGTCAGGGTGGAGGAGGCCGACGATGGTATAGAACGTCGTCGTCTTGCCCGCACCATTGGGGCCGAGCAACCCGACCACCTCTCCGGCATGTACCTCGAGCGACACGGCACGCAGAATCTCGCGGCCGCCGAGCCGCTTCCACAGGCCGTCAGCGCACAACACGCCGCGGCCGTTGCTGCCGTTGTGACTCACGGCGTGCTCCCCGCGGCGGCCGTCTCGCTGCTCTTCGGCGGATACAGGACGGCACGTACGCGGCCGGTGCCTCCCTCGACGACGCTGCGGTTCTCACGCAGATACACCACGATGCGATCGCCGCGCACCTCGTTCGAGCCGTCGTGCACGACGGCATCGTTGCTGAGCACAACGGTCTGCTTGGCCTGATCGAACTCGGCGCGCCCACCAGTTGCCCAGCGCGGGCCCTTGGTGACGCGCACGTTGCCGTCGGCAACGATGTCCTTGACGCTGTTGTCGGCATGTTCCTCGAGGACGACGCGCAGGGTGTCACTCAGCAGCTTCACGTCGCCCTGCGTCACCTCGACCCCCCCTTTGTACGTGAGCACGTGCGTCCGATAGTCGAACTCCAACTGGTCGGCGGACACCGAGATGGGATCGCGCTTGGAGCTGAAGGACAAGGCGTCCAGCAGGGAAGGGCTGCCGGGTTGCGCCGCGTCGCCCTGAGAGGGCGAGCGGGTCGCTGCTTGCGCCTCCTGGCCGGTGCTGCGACTGGCCACCAGGCCGACCGCTGCCGCTACCACGAGCGCCCATGTGCTAGAGCGGTGCGTCGCGCCCTCCTTGCTTGAGCAGGCCCGGCTGGATCTGCATGGAGACATTGTGCTGCAAGGTCAAGCGCTCGGCGTTCACGTCGACCGTCATGCTGTCGCCGCGCACCTGAAATGCCCGTCCCGAGATTTCTACCGCCCCCGGTGCGCTAACGATCCGCTGCTGGTGGTCGTAGGTGGCACGCTCGGTGCGCATGACATAGTCTGTAAGGGTTGCCTGAATCGCACCGGTCAGGTCCACGCTAATCATCTCACGTCCAGCGAGAAGGATCTGTCCATCGTTGCTCTTGAGACCCAGGATGCGACCATCTTTCAAGAACAGCTGGAGCGCTGCGCCGTGCACGATCACCGTTTCGTCCTCTTCTTTGTACTGTGCATCGTCGGCGGCCACTTCCCACACCTTCCGGCCGTCCTGCACCTTCACGCGGTGAAAGTCTTGAATGTGCTGGGAGACGCCCGGGAGGAAATCGAGCCCCACATGGGCGACGTCACGCTTATGCTGTTGCCAGAGGCTGCGCGCCACCAGCCCGCCGATGCCGCACAGCAGCAGCGCGACGAGGGCGATGACCGTCAAACGAAGGTGTTTTTTCATACGAACCGGACGGCGTCACACACGCGGGCAGGAACGATACCATCCGCCGTCCAGCGAGTAAAGGTAACCGCCCCGGCGAAAGGGCGCACGCGGCGTCTGCAACGCCTTGCTGCAGCAGCGTACGCTGTGGTAGCCGTCTTCTAGCAAGGTAACTCTGCTCTATGCCCCGGCTGATCAAGCGCTACGCGAACCGCAAGATGTATGACACGCAGGCGAGCCGCTATGTGACCCTGGACGGCGTTGCCGAGTTGGTGCGCGGCGGGGACGATCTGCGCATCATCGACAACGACACCGGTGAGGATATCACTGCCGTGACCTTCGCGCAGATCATCTTCGAGGAGGAAAAGCGCAAGAACGGCCTGCTCGGCTTGCCCGTGCTGCGCTGGATCATCCAGCAGGGCGGCGACGCCGTGCAGGAGTTGCTCAACAGCGTGGACCGCGGCCGCGAAGCGCTCGGCAACGTGCGCGAGTTGGCGGAGCGGCGCATGAAACAGCTGGCGCATCCCGTGCCGGCGTCCGCGGCGGCGCGCCGGCGCACAACCGGCGCCCGGCGTGATGGCCGCGGCTTGCTGAACGAGATTCTCGAACTGCCCCAGAAGCAGCTCGAGCAGCTGCAACATCGCATCGACGCGCAAGTGCGTGCCTCGTTGGAACGGGTTACGGGCCATCCGGCCTTTCAGAATGAGCTGCGCCGCATCGCGCGCAGTATCCGGGGGCTGGAGCATCAGCTGAGCCGTCTGCGACGGCACCAGCGCGGCGGTTCGACAGCACGCCGCCCGAAGGCGTCTGTGCCACGCAAAGGAGTCGGCTCATGAAATTCGGGATCTTCTACGAACACCAACTGCCGCGACCGTGGCATGCAGGGCGCGAACTCAGCCTGTTTCAGGAGGCACTCGACCAGGTGGAACTGGCGGATCGCTTGGGGATCGACTTCGCCTGGGAGGTCGAGCACCACTTCTTGGAGGAATATTCGCACTCGTCAGCGCCTGAGGTGTTTCTCGCGGCAGCCAGTCAGCGCTCCCAGCGCATCCGCCTGGGGCACGGCATCGTGCTCTGCCCGCCGGCGTACAATCACCCGGCGCGCGTCGCCGAACGCATCGCGACACTCGACCTGGTGAGCAACGGGCGTGTCGAGTTCGGCACCGGCGAGTCGGCATCGCGCATGGAGCTGGAGGGGTTCCGCATCGAGCCGACGGAAAAGCGCGCCATGTGGCTCGAAGCCATCGAGCAAATCGCGCTGATGATGAGCCAGACCCCGTACCGTGGCTTCGACGGCAAGTACTTCTCGATGCCGGCGCGCAACGTCGTGCCCAAGCCGGTACAGCAGCCGCATCCGCCGATGTGGCTAGCGTGCTCGACCCGCCAGACCATCCATCTGGCCGCGCAGCTCGGTCTGGGCGCCCTGACGTTCTCGTTCGTCGATCCCAGCGAGGCGCACCACTGGGTGACAGACTACTACGAGACGTTCAAGCGCGAATGTGTGCCGATCGGCCAGGCGGTGAATCCGAACATCGCCATGGTGACCGGCTTCATGTGTCACGAGAACGAGGACGAGGCGGTGCAGCGCGGCTTGGAGGGCTTTCAGTTCTTCGGCTATGCGCTGGCGCATTACTATTTGTTCGGCGCGCACACGCCCGGGAAGACCGACATCTTTGAGAATTTCAAGCGTGACGGCCTGCAGCTGCCCAACCCGACAAACCGCGGCGGCATCGGCACCCCCGAACAAGTGCGCCAGCACCTCAAGGCGTTCGAAGCCACGGGCGTCGACCAAGTCGTGTTCATCCAGCAGGGCGGCAACAACCGGCACGACGACATCTGTGCTTCGCTCGAACTGTTCGCCCAGCAAGTCATGCCGCAGTTCAAGGAACGCGAGCCGGCACGCGAGCGCCGCAAGGCCGAAGAGTTGGCGCCGTTTGTCGAGCAAGCGATGGCCCGCAAGCAGCGGATCGAGGCGCGCGGGGACGTCGCGGAAGTGTGGGCCTACGGGCGCAACATCGTCGAGGGCGGGGGCCAGTACCCAGCGCCGGCGCGCTAGGGCCTGCATAGTCCCGTTTTGGGGAGACGGCCGATCAACGAGTTGCTGATCCTGTCCGTGGTCGGGGCACAACGCGCTGTGCCCCGACTCGGCCGTGGTCGGACAAGCAGATGCATTGCGGCGCGGCTACTCCCGGCCTATAGTCGCGTCCATGCGTATCCGTGAAGGCGAGCTGCAGAGCCTCGCCGCAGCGATTGTCGATGCCGTGCTCAAGCAGGGGTTCGTGCATCCGAAGCGCGATGCGGCTGTGCTGCGCCAGCGCGTCGTCGAACTGATGGCGCGGAACATGGACGAAGAGCGCGCGCTCGAGGAGGAAGCCGAGCGCTTGGCGGAAAAGCATGCCCGGCAGACTGTTGGCATGGACCAGCACAAGATTGTTCAAGGCATCAAGGAACGCCTGGCGCGCGAACGCGGCTTCTCGTTGTAACCATGCGATTCAGCGAAGGCCGCCAGTCCTACTTGGCGCACTTGATCATCAAGACCTGGCAGGCGGAGGGCCTCGCCGCGATCGAGAACGAACGGCTGGCGCTCATGGAGATCAAGCGGGTGTTGGCCCAGGATCATGTCGCCGACGAGCGCATCGATGCGGCGGTGCGGCGCAAGATCGCCTCCCTCTCGCGCCGCGTGCCCCCCGGTAGCCGCGAGTGGGAGATCTTGTACCGGCAGTACTACGAGGAAGAACGCCGCAAACAGAAGGCCGGGGCGGCTTGACAATTGTCGTCTAGAAGTTAAGTTTCGCGCCGCAGCACACGGTACATCGCGGCGCCCCCGGCGCATCGTCGTGGGGGCTGCCGGCGATCATTCTGAAAAGCTGATCCGAGGTCCACAACGAAAGGGAGGAGACGGGAGAGTATGAAGATTCGGCCACTGCAAGATCGCGTCATCGTCAAGCGCATCGCGGAAGAGGAGAAGACCAAAGGCGGCATCATCATCCCCGACACGGCAAAGGAAAAGCCGCAGGAGGGCAAGGTCGTCGCCGCCGGCAAAGGCAAGGTCAACGACGACGGTAAAGTCGTCCCGCTCGACGTCAAGGTCGGCGACAAGATCCTCTTCGGGAAATACTCGGGCACCGAGATCAAGATCGACGGCGAGGAACACCTCATCATGCGCGAGGAAGATATCCTCGGCGTGGTCGAGGGCTAGGCGACTAGCGACACAACCATTCATCAAGGAGGAACCCACCCATGGCAGCAAAGATTGTCAAGTTCAGCCAGGATGCGCGTGACCGCATTTTGCGCGGCGTCAACGTGCTCGCCGACGCCGTTACCGTCACCCTCGGTCCCAAAGGCCGTAACGTCATCCTGGACAAGTCGTTCGGCGCCCCCAACATCACCAAGGACGGTGTCACCGTCGCCAAGGAGATCGAACTCGAAGACAAGTTCGAGAACATGGGCGCGCAGATGGTCAAGGAAGTCGCCAGCAAGACCTCCGACGTCGCCGGCGACGGCACCACCACCGCGACGGTCCTGGCCCGCTCGATCTACTCCGAAGGCGCCAAGATGGTGGCCGCCGGCCACGATCCAATGAGCCTGAAGCGCGGCATCGATAAGGCCGTCACCGCCATCATCGCTGAGCTGAAGGATATCTCCAAGCCGACCAAGGATCAGAAGGAGATCGCACAGGTGGGCACCATCTCCGCCAACAACGATCCGACCATCGGCGACATCATCGCCGAGGCGATGAACAAGGTCGGCAAGGAAGGCGTGATCACGGTCGAAGAAGCCAAGAGCCTCGAGACCCAGCTCGAAGTCGTCGAGGGCATGCAGTTCGACCGTGGCTACATCTCCCCGTACTTCGTTACCGACCCCGACAAGATGGAGGCGGTGATCGAGGATGCCTACCTGCTCATTCACGAGAAGAAGATCAGTTCGATGAAGGACCTGCTGCCGGTGCTGGAGTCGATTGCCCGCACGGGAAAGCCCTTCGTGATCATCGCCGAGGACATCGAAGGCGAGGCACTGGCGACGCTGGTCGTCAACAAGATCCGCGGCACGCTGCACTGCGTGGCGGTGAAGGCCCCGGGCTTCGGCGACCGCCGTAAGGCCATGCTCGAAGACATCGCCATCCTCACCGGCGGCAAGGTCATCGCCGAAGAGCTGGGGATCAAGCTCGAGAGTGTGACGCTGAATGACCTCGGCCGCGCCAAGCGCATCGTGGTCGACAAGGACAACACGACGCTCGTCGATGGCGCCGGCAAGAAGGCCGACATCGAGGGCCGCATCAAGCAGATCCGGGCGCAGATCGAGGAGACCACGTCGGACTACGACCGTGAGAAGCTGCAGGAGCGGCTGGCGAAGCTGGTCGGCGGCGTGGCGGTGATCCGCGTCGGCGCGGCGACCGAGGTTGAGATGAAGGAGAAAAAGGCCCGCGTCGAGGACGCTCTGCACGCCACCCGCGCCGCGGTGGAAGAGGGCATCGTCCCGGGCGGCGGCGTGGCACTCATCCGCGCCCTCTCGGCCCTCGACAAGGTCAAGGTCAGTGGCGACGAGGAGCGTGTGGGCGTAAAAATCGTGCGCCGCGCGCTGGAGGACCCGTGCCGGTGGATTGCGAACAACGCCGGTTGGGAAGGGTCAATCGTGCTCGACAAGATCAAGAACAACAAGGGCGCGTTCGGCTTCAACGCCGCGACCGAGGAGTTCGAAGACCTGATGAAGGCCGGGATCGTCGATCCGACGAAAGTCGTGCGTACCGCGCTGCAGAACGCCGCGTCGGTTGCCGGGTTGCTGTTGACCACCGAGGCGATGATCGCCGAGAAGCCCGAAGAGAAGCCGGCGGCGCCGCCGATGCCGGGTGGCGGCATGGGTGGCATGGGCGGCATGATGTAAGCCGTCGCATCCGTTGATCGATCGAAGGCCCTGCGTGCGGCGCACGCGGGGCCTTCGTGCTTTTGAACGCCTCTTTCCTCGCAGGATCGTCTTCGGGTAGTATCGGCGCTCTGCAAGCAGGAGAGAGAAGATGCCGGGGCCACTCGCAGGAATTCGTGTCGTCGAAATGGGCTTCTGGGTCGCCGGTCCTGGCGCGGCGGGGGTGATGGCGGACTGGGGTGCCGACGTCGTCAAGATCGAACCGCCCGAGGGCGACCCGTTCCGCGGCATGTTCATGAATGCCGCGGGACTCGACGTGCCGTTCAACCCGCCCTTCGAGCTGGACAACCGCGGCAAGCGCAGCATCGGCCTCAACCTGCAGCACCCGGACGGTCGTGCGATTGCCCAGCGCTTGCTGCGCGACGCCGACGTGTTCGTGTCGAACCTGCGTCAGCCGGCGCTGTGCAAGGTTGGTCTGAGCTATGATGCGGTGCGGGTTCTGAATCCGCGCTTGGTCTATTGCCACGTCAGCGGCTACGGGCTCGACGGTGACGACAGCAACCGCCCGGCCTACGACATCGGCGCATTCTGGTCGCGCGCCGGAATCGCGGCGTCGCTGGTACCGAGCGGCAGCGAACCGCCGCAGCAACGCGGCGGCATGGGCGACCACACCACCGCCCTCTCCGCGGTCGGCGCAGTGTGCGCCGCGCTCGTGGCGCGTCAACGTACGGGCGAGGGGCAGCTGGTGTCGACGTCCTTGCTCCGCACCGGCATGTACGTGCTCGGGTGGGACATGAACATCCGCCTGCGCTACGGGAAAATTGCTCCGCCATACACGCGCTTCGATGTCCCCAACCCGGTGGTCAACAGTTACAGGGCAGCCGACGGCAAGTGGTTCTGGCTGCTCGGCTTGCAGGGCGATCGGCACTGGCCGGATCTGGTCCGCGCGGTGGATCGGCCGGAGCTGCTCGACGACCCACGCTTCCGCGACATCAAGGTGCGGCGCGAGAACGCGCCGGTGCTCGTACCCATCCTCGATGCCATCTTCGCCACCAAGCCGTTGCACGAGTGGACGGCGATCTTCGACCGCGAGAACGTCTGGTGGGCGCCGGTGCAGACGCCCGACGAAGTCGCGGTCGACCCGCAGATGCGTGCGGCCGGCGGTGTCGTGCGCGCCCCCGTGGCCGACGCCGACGGCGGCGCCGAGATGGTCGCGAGCCCAGCCGACTTCCAGGGGACCCCATGGCAACCCGCCGGCGCGGCCCCGGAGTTCGCTCAGCATACGGAGGAGGTGTTGCTCGAGTTGGGCTACGACTGGGAAGCGATTGCCAAGCTGAAGGAGGCGGGGGCGATTCCTTAGAGGCCGTTGGGAGTCGCCAGTTGAGAGTGCGAGATGCGGGTTCCCCTAAAGGAAGGGCTATTGAGCAGCGTTGAGGAGGCGAGCGGTGTGCGCCTGCTTGGCGGACGCTGTCCTGGTTGCGGGCGTTTCAACTTTCCGGCGCAGGCATTGTGTCCGTACTGCGCATCTGACGGCTGCGAGACGGTGGCGTTGAGTGCGCATGGCGTCATCGAGGTCTGCACGACCGTCACCAACCGCCCGCCGGGCTATGAAGGTCCACTGCCATTCGGCTTCGGCGTCGTCGAGCTGCCCGAAGGCATCCGCATCATCGCGCGCGTCAGCGACCCGGAGCGGACAGCACCCGGAACACCAGTGCGCCTGGTGAATGAAGTACTATCCACTGATGCCGAGGGCCGCGCAGTCGTGACGTACGCGTTCGCCGCCGCGCCGGGCAAACCTCAAGACTCAGCACCCAGTACTCAGCACGCTCCCACGCCCCTCCGAACCCGACACCCGACACCCGACACCCCACACCCATCCGCTTTCAGGCCTGTGTACATCACCGGCGTTGGCATCCATCCCTTCGGCCGCTTCGATGGGAAGAGCGTCGGGGACATCGGCCAGGTCGCCGTGCGCATGGCGTTGAAGGAAGCAGGCAAGGAGCGCGGCGGTTTTCAGGCAGCGTATTGCGGGACGGTGTACAGCGGGGTCGCCGCCGGGCACAAAGTGCTCACCAGCCTCGGTCTCACCGGGATGCCGATCATGAACATCGAAGCCGGCTGCGCCAGCGGCGGCGCGGCGCTCGGTCTGGCGGCCGGTGCGATTGCCAGCGGACGCTACGACAGCGTGCTGGTCTTTGGCATGGAGAAGATGCCCAAGGGCATCATTCGTTCCAGCTTCTTCGAGCCGTGGCGCGAGCAAGGTGGCCTCGCCGTGACGCCGGCGTACTTCGCCCTGCGTGCACAACGGCTGATGCGCGACTCGGGCGTGACGCCGCAGCACCTTGCGCAGGTGTCGGTGAAGAACCACAAGAACGGCGTGCACAACCCGTACGCGATGTTTCGCAAGGAGTTCACGGTCGAGGGAGTCCTGGCCTCACCGATGGTCTGCGATCCCTTGCGCCTCTACATGC
>Ga0335069_10013751_pt1 | contig 11353 bp, 7 predicted proteins | sample Lox_Sample_11_FD_206714 | JGI IMG/M metagenome (GOLD analysis project Ga0335069, IMG submission 206714) | Soil microbial communities from Loxahatchee National Wildlife Refuge, Florida, United States - Lox_Sample_1.1 | ecosystem: Environmental > Terrestrial > Soil > Wetlands | place: USA: Florida... | reverse complement strand
AGGAAATTGAAGATTGAGCGCAAAGGTCTGGATTGGGGGTGTATTTAATGTGTTTTGATATTTTTTTGGTGATTCATTATTGATATATAAAGGCATCTGTTGATCAATGATTGTTTTTGAGTTTTTGTATGTACTTTCAGCAAGGCTTGTTGCGGAAATGATTGGTAAATGATAGATGGTGACGGTAATCGTTCGAGTGATGCCGGGTCGTGAAAGTGTGCAGGGTGTCGCGCAAGGAGGTGAGGAGGAAGTGCGAAGGGTAGATAAGGTTTGGCTGTATGTAATTTTCTTTATTTCATTGGCATTTTTCTATGAGTCTTTGAAGAAGTGTCTCGGAGGTGGTTTGTTGTTTTTTGCGTGCGCCGTCGCACACTTGAGCATTTGTTCTGTTTTGGCTAATTTTTTATGGAAACGTAATAAATGGATGAATGAGATTGAGCGGAAATCCGGAAGAAAATGATAGGTGTCACATGTGAGGAGGGCAGAGTGTCAAGTCCAGTTGCAACAATCGGAACGCCAACGACCCATGGAGGCGAAGTCACGTCTGCCTCGGCAAGCGTGGCGGTCGACGGTCGTCTTGCGGCATGCGTCGGCGACTCGGTTTCATGCCCGGTGCATGGTCCGGGCGTCATTACAGATGGAAGTTTTATCGTTATCAATGGCCGTCAAGTGGCCTGTCACGGCAGTGGCACGAGTTGCGGCGCGACCTTGGTTGTGCCTGGCGCCGGTCCGGCTGTTTGACTGAATTCGTGTTGAGCACAATGAATCAATTCCCGAACCCGCCACGTCATGGCAACGCCCGCTAGCCCTCCCAAGATCGTGTCGGCTCGACGCGTTCCAGCGCCACCAAGGCAACCCGGCGGCGCCTTCCATTCTGGCAAGACCGCCGATCAGCGGTCCGGCGCACGCCGCCGCCGTCCATTGGGTCCGATTCCGCCGCCGGAAGACGAGCAGTCGAGGCTGACTGCCGCAATGGATCACCGTAATCCGCTGCTGGAGGCGAGCAGGGTGCTGCTTCGCGCGCTCACGGACATGCCGGCGCTGATCGGCATCGGACACCATGAGCGCTTGCGCGGCTTGCTGATGGACGAGGTTCGCGTGTTCGAACGCTTGTGCGTACGGGCCAACGTCCGCATCGAGCACGTGATCGGCGCGCGATATTGCTTGTGCACGGCGCTCGATGAAGCGGCCATGCGCGCGCTTGCGGCCCGGGGCGATGCTTCCGGCGGTGCCGCATGGGCAGCCGATGCGCTGACCAGCCGCATCGGCGAAGACAATCAGGGCGGCTCAAAAGTCTACGCGCTGTCGCTACGCTTGCTGAAGGAAGAAGGCGATCACTGGCCGTTGCTCGAAGTGATCCACCGGATTTTCAGTCTGGGGTTCGAAGGCCGGTATCGGCAAGGGATGGTGCGTGGCGTGCACGAACGGATGCGCGAACGTCTTTACGACGCCATCGCTCCCTATCTGCCGCCGGTCCCGGATGCGCTGTCGCCGCATGCGCAATCTACCGCGACGGTTGAACGCGCACCCTATTTCGAAATACCTGTGTGGACGTCCGTTGTCTTGCTGTCGATCGCGTTGTGCGGGCTGTATGTCTACTGCAGCGCCAATCTAAGCGCGCGAGCTGACAAAGTGCGGCATCAGTTCGCCGCCATCGCGCGCGTGACAACAGGCGATGTCGGTGACGCGCAGGACACGAACCGGGCACGGTAGTGCGAATCTGGCGCCATTCACCGCATCCATGAAGAAAACATTCTCGTTTCTGCGTTCGCGCCACCTGTGGATCGTCCTGGTGGTGATCGTTGCTGCGCTCGTGATCTGGTTCGCGGGATCGCTACTGAGCTTCGGCGGAATGAGGCCGTGCGCGTCGCCCGGTATTCGGCTGACGTTGATCGCGTTGATCGTCGTCGCCTGGATATTGTGGCTGGCCGACTGGTCTGTGAGCATCGCGACCGTCGCACTGATCTGTCTCGCGATCTGGTACGCCTTTCCGCTCATGACGCTTGCCGGCAAACCGTTGTTCGCGCCTGCGATGGCGCGCATTCTGGCGATTGTCGGCGTGCTGCTCGTTTATACCGTCTGCATGACGATCCGTTGGTGGCGGCGCATGCGCGCGAGTCCGAGCCAGCTCCGGCGCTTGCTCAGACTCGGCCGTCGTGACGACCGAACGGTGGCCACATCGCGTCTGATGGAGATCGAGCGCATGGCGCGGATGGCGATCGCGCAAATGAAGACCCGGCGCGGCGGCTTGCGCGGGTGGGGCCGGCTGTTTCAGAACCGGACGTACCTCTACGATCTGCCGTGGTACGTCGTGCTCGGCTCGAAGGGAGCGGGCAAGACCACGGCGCTGCTTAACGCGGGTCTGGCTTTTCCGCTTGATCGGCCGTTACAACGCGCACTCGCACCTGACGACGCTCGGGCGTTGCCGGGATGGCGGCTGACCAACGACGCGGTGCTGATCGATACGGCCGGTCACTATGTGCAGCACGGCACGTCGCGCTACTCGCTGACGGCACAGTCGTCGGGTCCATCCAACGGCGGGGGAGCGGCCGATCAGCCGGTCGACATGAACGCTGTTCGGGCGCAGGCCGATGCAGCGGAGTGGACGGGATTTCTCCGGCTGCTGCGCAATTTTCGGCCCCGTTTGCCGCTGAACGGGGTGCTATTGACGATCAACGTCGCCGCGTTGACGCATGCGGATCCAGGCGTGCGCGCAACCGAGAGCCGTGCGCTACGAGTGCGTCTCGAAGAGATGGAAGTGGCGTTCGGCATTGGACTTCCTGTCTGGCTGATCGTGACGAAGATGGATCGGCTCCCGGGCTTTGCCGAATATTTCGCTTCGCTTGCCGAACAGGATCGTGCGCAGATATGGGGCTTTACGTTGCCGTCCAGACAGGATGAGCCGCCGCAGGGAACAATCCTGTCTCATTGCAAAGCGGAATTGAACCTGCTGGCCGCACGCCTCGCGGATGACGTAACCCGGCTTCTTCGCGACGAAACCGATGCAAGGCGTCGGAACTGCCTTGTGACGCTGCCGGAGGCGTTTGCTGCGCTGACGAATCCGCTGGCCGACCTGATTGCGCAGGTGTTCGACGGGAGGCTCGCCAACGATGTGCCAATGTCGTCACGAGCGATGTTGCGGGGTGTCTATCTGACGAGCGCATGCCGGACGGGAAATCAGGTCGTCGCCGACCGGCAGACCCTGTTGCAACGCATGGTCAGCGCCTCCGGTATGCAATTTAGTTCCTCGCGACACGGGGGCAATGACGCCGGCTATTTCCTGCACCACCTGCTGTCTCGGGTCGTGTTTCGAGAAAGCCATCTCGCGCGTCCCAATCCGGGATGGGAGCATCGTGCACAACTGCAACGGCTGCTCGGACACTCGCTTGTCTGGCTGGGCGCTGCGGGACTCACCGCGAATCTCTGGAGTGGCTTCGTCACTGAGCGGGCATCACTCGTTACGCTTGAGCAGAATGCTCGGGCGCTGGCCGCCACGCTCGCACACGGCGATTTCGCCACCGCGCCCCAGCGAATTCCCGTGACGCTGGATCACGCCGACGAATTGCGCCGCGCCGCTGCACGCCTTGTGGCTGACTCCGACGTCGCGCTTCGACTCGGGAGAGATCGCGTCGAGAGGATCGAGGCTGATGGCCGCCATGCGTACGATGTCCTGTTGACGCGTTTCGTGCTGCCGTGGATCGTTCGGCAGATGGAAGCCGGGATTGCGAGTGCGGTCGCCAGCGGTGATGCAGGGACTGTCTATGACGCGCTGCGCGTGTATCTGATGCTGTATGACACGGAGAAATTCGCCGCTGCGGACGTCGAGACCTGGGTACTCGACGATTGGGCAAAGCACGATAGCGCTGCCGCGTTCGGTGGCCGCGCCGCGATGATCGGCCATGTGCAGCGGCTTTTTTCGGAGAACCGTGTCGTTCAGCCGCCGCTCACCCGAAACGACATGCTGGTCCAGCAGGCGCGCGCATTTCTGGATAACGGCAATCCAGCCGACCGCCTCTATCAGCGCGCGAAGGCTGCGATGCAGAAAGAGGCGCCCGACGAATTTTCGCTGCTGCGCGTGATCGGACCACAAGCCGGCGTGTCGTTTACGCGGGCCAGCGGAGCGCCGCTGTCGCGTGGCGTGCCCGGACTCTTTACGCTCGACGGATATCGGGCCGTGTTCGACAAGCGCTTGCCGGAGTTCATCCGGACAGCGAGCGACGATGACGCCTGGGTAATGGGGCGCCCGACGTTGGGCGACGCCCCGACAAAACCGGCTGGCGCGTTGAACGTAGCGGGCCAGGGTGACGATGCGTTGTCGACTGCGATCAGGCGTCAGTACCTGATGGAATACGCCGAACAGTGGGATGCGTTTCTTGACGACATCCGGGTTGTGAGTGGCGCGAGCCTTGCTTTCAATTTGAAGGTACTGAGCAGGCTCGCAGCGCCCGACTCGCCGTTGACGCGACTGGCGCATGCGGCGGCGCATGAAACGACGCTTGCACAGCCGATGACAGCATCGGATGGCTCGTTCCTGGAAAAAGCGACCAATGCGTTCCATCAGAAGGCCGGGAAGATACTGGGGCTCCGCGCGTCGGAGCGACTCGAACGCGAACTGGTCGATAGCCACTTCGCGGCGCTGCGCGAGATCGTGACAGGCAACGCCGATGCGCCGGCGGACACGCAACCGGCCGTGGCCGACGCGGGCAAATCCGGTTTGGGTGGTGTGACCGACCTGTTGAACGATTACTACAAGACCCTCACGATTTCCGACAATGCGTTATCGAACAACAGCATGCCGCCGGCGAGCGAGACCGCCGCGAAGCTGATGATGACGGCTGACACGATGCCTTCGCCATTCCGGGCAGTCTTGCGCCAGCTCGCCGTAGAGGGTTCGCGCGGAGTCAATCAGGGTATGGGTCAGCTATTGTCGCGTCAAATGCAGGCGGCGGTCGGCGATCCCTGCCGCCTGGCGATCGAGGGTAGCTATCCGTTCACGCCCGACAGCAAGCGCGATGTCAGCATCGCTGATTTCACGCGTGTGTTTGCGAACGGCGGCTTGATCGACGATTTCTTCACGAAGATGCTGTCGCCGTTCGTCGACATGTCGGTAAAACCATGGCGCTACCGGACGCTACCCGGGGCAATAGAACCAGTGCAGGGGCCGGATCTGGCGCCATTCGAGCATGCAAAAGCCATTCGCGACATCTTTTTCAGCGATTCAGAGGGCCAGCAATTCGCGTGGAAGGTTGGCATCCGGATTCCCGAGCTTGACCCGACGATTCTGAGGTTGTCGCTGAACATCGATGGCCAGTCGTCGATTTATCAGCATGGCCCGGTGGCGCCTGTCGACGTGGCGTGGCCGGGTCCGCGTGGCGGCGTGCGCGCGGAGATCGTGGCGAGCCCGGGTATCCGGGCCGACACCGCGACCATTGCGAGCGACGGACCGTGGGCGCTGATGCGACTGCTTCATAAAGGGCGTGTGACGCCGACGGCCACCCCGGGGCGTACGCGAGTGACGTTTGAATTCGACGGCCGGAAGGCCGTGCTCGACATCAGGAGCGCCGGAACTGTGGCGAATCCGCTGACGAGCGACGTGCTGGCGACGTTCCGATGCCCGACGACGATGCCGACGTTCAGCCTGACGGACAGCGGACTGCCCCCGGGGTTACCGCGTGGCGAGGGACCGACATCCGCCATGTCGAATTGACTGCCGCGAACCAATGCCCGCCCGCTCAGGCCGTTTCCTCCGGCGCGCCGGGCACCTTGCCGTCGCCGACGCGGTTGATCGTGCCTTGCGCGATCGCGACGAGCCGTTCGTGATCGCCGTCGATGACGAAAACGTGACACTGGCAGGTCGCCTGGTTGCGCGCCGCATAGACGACCTTCGCGTGCGCGACGAGCGTGCCGCTTACCGCCGGCCGCAGGTAGTTGATCTTGTATTCGGCCGTGATGACGCGCGGCCCGAGCGCGAGCGCGCCGGCGAACGTCAGTGCGTTGTCGGCCAGGTAGCCGACAACGCCGCCGTGCACGTAGCCGTGCTGCTGCCGCAGCTCGTCGCGCACGGGCAGGCACAGCGACACCTCGTTCTCGCCGATGTGCATCAGCTCGGTGCCGAGCAGCACGCTGAAGGGCTGCGCCCGCAACGCGCCGCGCGCGTGATCCACGATATCCGTCATCGACTTGCCTCGAATTGAGTGTCCGCTTGCGCTCCACTCTAGGAAGGGGCTTGCCGATAAGCAAGGAAATTCCGCCGTGTTTATTGCGGATCGTGCCGCCGGGCGAAGCGATTGTTGCGGCGAATGACGCCCGCGGCTTTTTTTGCACCGGATTCACCGGTGCCGGCTAAAGTCCGCGGCTGAAATGCCGCTAACGCCGGAGCATTTCTTCATCGTTGGCTCTTCAGGAATCGCCATGTTCAGAAAAATCAAGCTCGCGTCGGGTCTGCTCGGCGTGTTGACCGTCTTCTGCCTGTTTCTGCTTGCCGTCGAAGCGCTCGGCTTCTGGTCGCTCGCGTCGACACGGCGGGGCGTGGACGGTCTGTCGAGCGTTGCGATCGCGCAGTTGGGCGCGGCGAACCAGGCGACGGAGCGTCTGCTCGACGCGCGCATCAACTTGTCCCGCGCCGGCACCCGGATGGTGCGCGGCGGGACCAAGCCGGAAGACATCATTCGCCACGCGAGCGATTCGCTTGCCGAAGCAGACAAGGCGTTCGCCGCGCTGAGCGCGGCGCCCGCGATCGACGACGAGGACCGGATGCGCGTCGCCGCGCTGGGCGAGCGGTACCGGAAGCTGCATGGCGCGCTCGCGGAACTCGTGCAGTTTCTCGATAGCGACAACCTCCAGGCGTTTCTCGACCAGCCGACACAGGGCATCCAGGATGCCTACCTGACCGAACTGCATCAATTCGTCGATTACAGCGGCGCGTCGAGCCGCACGGCGCTCGATTCGATCGATGCCAGCATCGGCTGGTTCAAATGGGTTGGGATCGTTCTGCTGGTCGCGATGCTGGCGAGCATCGTCGCGGCGTATCTGGCCGCGCGGCGTGTCATCGTCGCGCCGCTCGAGGAGGCGGGACGCCATTTCGACCGGATCGCGCAGGGCGGGCTCGACGAAGCGGTGCGTCCGCGCGGCGTGTTCGAGATCGACCGGCTGCTGCGCGGCCTCGGCGCGATGCAGGCGAGCATCGCGGGCACGGTGCGGACCGTGCGCCACGCGTCCGACGCGATCCATCTGGGCGCGGGCGAGATCGCGAGCGGCAACGCGGATCTGTCCGAGCGCACCGGTACGCAGGCCGCGTCGCTGGAGGAAACCGCCGCGAGCCTGGAGGAGCTGACCGCGACCGTGCGGCAGAATACGGACAGCGCCCGTGCGGCGAGCGCGCTGGCCGACGAGGCGCTGCGCGCGACGAGCCACGGCGGCGGGGTGGTCGACAGCGTGATCGACAAGATGCACGGCATCGCGCAAAGCTCGGGCCGCATCGCAGAGATCATCTCGGTGATCGACGGCATCGCGTTCCAGACCAACATCCTCGCGCTGAACGCAGCGGTCGAGGCGGCGCGCGCGGGCGAGCAGGGGCGCGGTTTCGCGGTGGTCGCGGGCGAGGTGCGCTCGCTCGCGCAGCGCAGCGCGCAGTCGGCAAAGGAAATCAAGACGCTGATCGAGGAGTCGGTCGCGCAGATCGGCGGCGGCGCCGAGCTGGTCGAGCGTGCGGGCGAGGCGATGCGGACGGTATCGGCGTCGATCTCGCGGGTCGCGCACACGATGACCGAGATCACCGCTGCGTCGGTCGAGCAGAGCACCGGGATCGAGCAGGTCAATCAGGCCGTCACGCAGATGGATCAGCTGACGCAGCAGAATGCCGCGCTCGTCGAGCAGGTGGCCGCGGCCGCCGCGTCGCTGAACGACCAGACCGCGCAGCTGCAAAGCGCCGTTGCCGTGTTCGAGCTCGGGGACGCGCGTGCGCCGCGCAGAGCCGCGCCGCACGGCGCGCCGGCTTACGCGCTGGCCGGCAGCGCCGCGTAGGCGGTGGCGAGATGGTACGGGGTCGTCGACGGCATGTCGCCGCGCGACACCTCGCCTTGCGGCGTCTTGCACTCGTACCAGCCGCGCGGATGCAGGAAGCGCGCGGCAAAGCGCGCGATCTGCGTCGCCAGCGGCGCCGACGCGGGCGTGCCGCCGTGCGTCGCGAGCGCGCGCAGGTACTCGGTCTGCGCCCAGATGCGCTGCGTGCCGTCGATGCATCCGCCGTGCGCGTCGAGCGCGGCGCGCACCGCGCCCGTTTGCGCATCGACGCCGTGGCGTTCGGCGAACGCGAACGCGCGCGCGAGCGCGCCGGGAAGCCCGGTGTGCGCAACGCGCGCGCCGGCCGCATCGACCAGATAGAACCATTCGAACTGATGTCCCGGCTCGAAGCGGTTGCCGGCGGTGCCGAGCGGCAGCTCGGCGACGCAGCCGGTCGCGGCGTCGACGAAGGTGCGCTCGACCGCCTGCGCGGTGCGCGCGAGCGCGTCGTCGAACGCCGCGTCGCCGAACGCGCCGGCGGCGGCGAGCCACGCCTCCGTCAGATGCATCAGCGGATTCTGCAGCGGGCCGTTGCCCGATGACGAGAAGTCTTCGTCACGCGCGGCGTCCAGCAGCGCGTCGCCCGGCCGCGCTGCGAAACGGTCCTGGATCAACGTGGCGGTCTGCTCGGCGATGCTGCGCGCATCGCGTTCGCCCGACGCGGCATAGTACGCGGCGCAGGCGAACACGATGAACGCGTGCGTATACAGATCCTTGGTCGTGTCGAGCGGCGCGCCGTTCGCGTCGACGCTGTAGATCCAGCCGCCGTGGCGCGGATCGCGGAAGCGGCGGCACAACGCGTCGAACAGCGTCGCCGCGTGTGCGGCGTCGCCTGCCTGCGCGAACACGAACAGTTGCCGCGCGCAGGCCATCGCGCGATAGCGCGTGACAGGCAGCGGCGCGTGGGTCGCCTGATCGACCGCCTCGAACGGCAGTTGCAGCGTGCGATCGAAGCCGGAGCCGCGCCAGATCGGCAGGATGACGTCGGCGAAGTGGCGGCGCAGCTGGGTGGCTTGAACGGAGGCGGAGTCGGAAGCGGACATGACGGGGCGTTGGCGCTTGAATCGAATCGTGTCGGCGCCGCACGAATGCGTGGGCTGGCGGCAAGGATATAGCATTCGGGGCGCTCCACACCACAAAAAGGACGATCCGGATCATTCGCCGCAGGTTGCGGACCGTTCGGGCGGCGCGATGCAGACCGTGACGAATTCGCCACAGATCGCGCGGGCCGTCATGCGACAATGCCCGTTCCCGACATTGTCAGAATGCAGGCGTTAGGTGTTCGCGCAGCAAGCCGCTCCCCGATCTCCATGACCGATTCCGCAGTCTCTCCCCGCTCCCGTTCAAGCCGTCCTTCCACCCGGCAGCGTCGTCGCAGTGCCGCCGCGGCGAGCCGTGAGCCCGCCCGCGTGGCGGCCCGGCCCGCTGGCGACATGCAGCACGGCGAGACGTCTCGCGACGACCTCACGCTCGACCTGTTCGGCAATCCCGTCGGCGCCGATGCGCCCGAGATCGACAAGGCGGCGCAGCCCGCGACGTCGAAAGCCACAACCGTCGCGCCGCCCGATACGCAGTCGACGCTCGCCGGGTTCGACGTGCCGGCAATCGAGGCGAGCGACGCGGGTGTGGCGCGAAACGAGGCGGGTGAGGCGGGCCATGTGTCGGCGGGAAGCGCGCCGATCGAAATCGTGCCGGCCGACGCGGCAGTGTCATCTTCCATCGAAGCGTTGCCTGAGGCCGTGGTGGAGGCGGAAGCCGCGCCGGCGGTGTCGGCCACCCCGGCGCTTTCCGCTTCGACAACTCCGCCGTCCGTCGATCTCGACGCGCACGTGCGCCCGCTCGCCGCGTTGCAGGCCGACGCTGCCGGGCTGCGGGGCGCGGCCGACCGGGAAATGCGGCGCGTGAACCGCCTGCTGCTGGCGCTGGCCGTCGTCGTGCTGGGCGGGTTGGCCGCGCTGCTGTTGCAGACGCTGGAGCTGTCCCGCGTGAAGCAGGACGCCGCCGCCAAGCAGCAACGGATCGACCGGCTGGTGGCCGATCAGCTGGCGCAGCAGACCACGCTGGCGACGCTCGAGCAGCACAACGAGATGCTGGCCGTTCAGGTCAGCCGCCTCGAACGCGTCGGGCGCGACGTCGTGCGGCAGACAGCGGGCGTGAAGCGCACCAGGCGCGCTGCTGTCGCTCGTCGATGACGCGAGCGGCGAGGCGCTCGGCGATCTCTGATACGCGATCGTGACCGAAGGGCCGAATCGCGCGCTGTTCGTCTACGATCTGGAAATCGTGCCGTCGCGGCGTCGCCAGGGCTGGGCGTCGCGCGCGCTCGACGCGCTCGATGCCGAGGCGCGCCGGCACGGCATCGCCGAGATCGGCCTGTCGGTCTTCAATCACAATACAGCCACGCGCACGCCATTACCTTGCCCGCCCCTTCCACGTCCGCAGCAGCAGCGCGTTGGTCACGACGCTCACGCTCGAGAACGCCATCGCCGCGCCGGCGACGACCGGATTCAGCCAGCCGAGCGCCGCGAGCGGCACGCCGATCAGGTTGTAGACGAACGCCCAGAACAGGTTCTGCTGGATTTTGCGGTACGTGCGCTTCGAAATGTCGATCGCGTCGGCGACGAGCGCCGGGTCGCCGCGCATCAGCGTGATGCCGGCCGTGTGCATCGCGACGTCGGTGCCGGTCGCCATTGCGATGCCGATGTCGGCCGCGGCGAGCGCGGGCGCGTCGTTGATCCCGTCGCCGACCATCGCGATGATGCCGCCGTGCGTGCGCTTCAGTTCGGCGACGACGCGCGCCTTGTCGTCCGGCAGCACCTGCGCGTGAAACTCGCCGATGCCGAGCGCTGCCGCCACGGCCGCCGCGCTGCCGCGGTTGTCGCCGGTCACGAGCACGCTCGCGACGCCGCGCGCGGCCAGCTGCTCGATCGCGCGGCGCGCGCTCGGCTTCACCGTGTCGCCGAACGCGATCAGCGCCAGCACCGCGCGTGGCGCATCGGCGTGCATCAGCCACGAGATCGTATTGCCGGCGCGCTCGAGCTCGGCCGCGCGCGCGTCGAGCGCCGGCGGCACCGCGATGCCGAGTTCGTCGCGCCAGCGCGCGCTGCCGAGCGCGAGCAACTGGCCGCCGACGCGCGCCTCGACACCCCGCCCCGCGACCGCGCGCGCGTCGGCCGCGACCGGCGCGGGCGTCGCGCTGCCGCGCGCGGCAGCGTCGGCGTCGAACGCGGCCCCGACCGCGCGGGCGAGCGGGTGATTGGTATCGCGCTGCACCGCCGCGGCGGGCGCGAGCGCG
>Ga0335069_10013750_pt1 | contig 11353 bp, 10 predicted proteins | sample Lox_Sample_11_FD_206714 | JGI IMG/M metagenome (GOLD analysis project Ga0335069, IMG submission 206714) | Soil microbial communities from Loxahatchee National Wildlife Refuge, Florida, United States - Lox_Sample_1.1 | ecosystem: Environmental > Terrestrial > Soil > Wetlands | place: USA... | reverse complement strand
ACATGTGCCCGGGCACCGGCGGCCAGTAGGTGGCGCAGTCCCCGTAGCAGACGGACTTGTTCACGTGGTCCGGGACGAACGTGTAGAGGGTGATGCCGCTGGAGTTGGTGAGCAGGGCCTGCCCGGCGACGGTCCTGGCGTCCAGGGTCTGCCCGCTGCTCCCGGTGGCGACCGGCGGCGGGGTCTTCGGCGCGGCCACGAAGACGCCCGTCAGCGCGAGCGCGACGACCGACACGGCGCCGACAGCCCCCATCACCCGGCGGCCCACGTCCAGCCCCGACACCGCGCCGCAGCCCAGTACGGCGAACGCGGCCACGTCGATGATGGCGGCGACGATGCCCGCGGTCGTCCGCAGCTCGGTGAAGCCGAACAATCCGATCTTCAGCGACAGCAGGTACCCGCCCAGGGTCCCGATCGCGAACGCGGCGCCCGCCGCGTAGGCCAGCCGGTGGCCGGTGAGGGGAATCGCGACGGCCAGCGCGAAGGCCGCGATTATCTGCAGCAGGAACAGCGGGCCAATGGTCGGAATCGAGTTGTACCCGGTCAGGTACAAATCGAGGTGAATGGCTCCCGACGCTATCAGAAGTGCCGCCCCGGCGATCCCGTACCAGGACCGCCGGGGCAGTGACGCCCCCCTCATGCTCCCCATAACCTTGATCACGTGATCGCCTGCGTTCGGGTTCAACGGAATCTGTAACAAAACAGTAAGCGCTGTCAGCCCCCGGCGCCTGTGATAGGACGGGCCGGTGACAGCGGTTACGGGCAAGCGGCAGATCATCAAGGCGATGGCGGTCGTCAGGCGGCGGCGGGACGGGGCGCTGCTGGTATCGGAGCCAGTGTCCGGGCCGGACCCGCTCTTTCAGCGGCCGCTCGGCGGGCACGTGGAGTTCGGGGAGTACGCACTCGATACCGTCCGCCGGGAGTTCCGGGAGGAGATCGGCCAGGAGCTGACCGACGTACGGCTGCTCGGGGTGCTGGAGAACATCTTCGGCTGGCGGGGCGGGACCGAGCACGAGGTGGTGTTCATCTTCGCCGCCGCGCTCGCCTCGGCGGCGGCCTACGAAATCGAGGAGCAGCGGATCCGCGACAACCTGGACCGGCGGGTGCTCTGGCGGCCCGCGGACGCGGTCAGCCCGCCGCTGTACCCGGCCGGGCTGCCCGAGCTGATCGCGGCCCGGCTCAGCTAGCGCCGGCCCGGTGGGCGAGAGCGCGAGCGGCGGGCACCGGGGGCGTCTGCACCGCAGCGCGGCGGTCGATCCTGTCCAGGGCGGGCAGCGCCAGGATCCCGGCCGAGGCCATCGTGGAGGCGCCGTGCTGCACCGCCAGCGGCGGCATCCTCCCGCTGGCTAACTTCGGCACGGTGAACATCACCGGTTCCCTGGCCAACGGAGCCGCCCTCGGCAACGCGGGCGGCGTGACGCAGATCATCATGGTCGACAGCGCCGGACGGGATAAGGACACCGTCTCCTCGCTCTCGGGCGGGGAGAACTTCAGCGCGCACTGGCTGCGCAGCAGCTAGGCCAGTACCCGCGTTGACGCGTCGGCCCGGGCCGCCGGCCCGGGCCGATGACTCTGGTCGGCCTGGTACGTCTATCAGTGCAGATCAAGAATCCGCTGAGAGGGGCAGACCATGGCCGAGCCGAAGACGTGCACGCTGGACGCGCCCGGGGCCGTCCTGCATTACGACGTGCGCGGCAACGACTCCAGTACCGAACCGGTCTTGCTGATCATCGGGTCGCCGATGGGCGCGGACGGGTTCACCACCCTGGCCGGGCACTTCACCGACCGGACGGTCGTCACCTACGATCCGCGCAGCTCGGGACGGAGCAAGCGCACCGACGGCGCCGCCCAGACGACGCCCGACGAGCACGCGGACGACCTGCACCGGCTGATCTCCGCGCTGGACGCCGGGCCGGTGGACATCTTCGCCAGCAGCGGCGGCGCGGTCAACGCGCTGGCCCTGGTGGCCAAGTACCCGGAGCAGGTCCGCACGCTGGTGGCGCACGAGCCGCCTGCCTCCCAGGAACTGCCGGACCACGAGGCCGTGCTGGCCGCGTGCGTCGACATCCGCGAGACGTACTACCGCAGCGGCTTCGGGCCGGCGATGGCGAAGTTCATCGCGATCGTCAGCCACGAGGGCCCGTTCCCGGACGGCTACGCCGACCAGCCCGGTCCCGACCCCGCCATGTTCGGGCTGCCGGCCGAGGACGACGGATCCCGGGACGACCCGCTGGTCGGGCACAACATCATCACGTGCAACGCCTACCGGCACGACTTCGACGCACTGCGCACGGCACCGACCCGCATCGTGATCGGCGTCGGCGCCACGTCCGGCCAGCAGCTCGCGGGGCGCGCGGGCGCGGCCGTGGCCGGACGGCTCGGGATCGCGCCCGTCACCTTTCCTGGTGACCACGGCGGATTCCTGGGCGGCGAATACGGCCAGACGGGCGAGCCTGACGCCTTCGCCGCCACCCTGCGCGAGGTCCTCACCGGCTGACGACGACCCTCAGCCAGGCCGTGGTGTCCGGGGGCGGCAGGCCGCCGGACACCGGGCCGCTGGCCGGCCGGGCGCGGGGCCGACGGTTGACGCTTTACCTCCCTTTTATCCGCAATCCGCACTAGGGTGGGACTCAGCTAGCTTCGGGACGCGTCGCCACGGCCATCCGGGGGCCTGACCGCCATGTGGATTTGTGGTATGTGTAATTTCTGCGAACCGGCGCAAGCTGGCGCGATGCATGACGTTAGGTGGGGGTGACCAGTTTGGCGGCGCTACAGCCCGGCGATCCCCAGCGCATCGGGCCCTACGTCCTGCTCGGCAGGCTCGGCAGCGGCGGCATGGGCCGGGTCTACCTCGCCCGCTCCCCCGGCGGCCGCATGGTGGCGGTCAAGGTCATCCGCGCCAACCTGGCCGAGGACGCCGGCTTCCGCGCCCGTTTCGCACGTGAGGTCTCGGCCGCAGCCAAGGTGGGTGGCCTGTTCACCGCGGCGGTCGTCGACGCCGACGTGGATGGACCGGTGCCCTGGCTGGTGACCGCGTACGTGCCGGGCACATCGCTGTCCGACGCCGTGGAGCGGCAGGGCCCGCTGCCGGAGAACTCCGTGCTCGCGCTGGCCGCGGGGCTGGCCGAGGGGCTGATCGCGATCCACGCGGCGGGCGTCATCCATCGCGACCTCAAGCCCTCCAACGTGCTGCTGGCCCAGGACGGGCCGCGGATCATCGACTTCGGCATCTCCTCCGCCGCCGGCGCCACGTCGCTGACCGGCACCGGCTTCATGATCGGCTCGCCCGGGTTCATGTCACCCGAGCAGGCCGAAGGCCTCACCGTCGGCCCGGCCAGCGACATCTTCAGCCTGGCCGGCGTGCTCATCTACGCGGCGAGGGGCGAGGGCCCGTTCGGCAGCGGCGATACCGCGGCGTTGCTCTACCGCGTGGTGCACGGCAAGCCGAACACCGACGGCGTTCCCGACAACCTCCGGCCGCTGATCAAGCGGAGCCTGTCCCGGGATCCCAAGCGCAGGCCCACGGCGACCCAGTTCCTCACCGAACTGTCGGCCGCCTATCCCGCCGCCGCCGACCTGACCAACTGGCTGCCCGCGCAGATCCTCGACGAGAACGCGGCCAGGTCCGCTCCGTCCGAGGCGAGCCTGCACCCTCCGGGCGGCTCGCTGGCGGGGGGTTCGATGCCGCGCCTGCCCTCGATGGCGGACCCGGTCGCGCCAGCCCAGGACCCCGTGGCGCCGGCCGCGGACCCGGTGGCGCCGATGGCCATGGCGGCCGGTGCGCAGGAGGCTGCGCCCGGAACCGGCGGCCCGCCGGTCGACTCGCCCACCCGCACCTCGCTGTCCACGCCGACCCCGCCGCCGCCCACCCCGTATCCCACCGGCCCGCTGGGCTATCCGTCGTCGACAGGGCAGCCGGCCCAGGGGTACCCAGGGCCGCAGAGCTACGCGGGACAGCAGGGTTACCAGGGACAACAGGGGTACCAGGGAGAGCAGTACCCGCCGCAGCAGGGCTACCCCAGCCAGCACGGCAACGCCGGCTCGCAGGCATACCCGGGCGAGCAGGGATACGCGGGGCAGCAGGAATACCCGGGGCAGCAGCAGTACGCCGAGCCGCAGGGCTACCAGACCGGTCAGCGAGGTGCGGCCGACCCAGTCGCACCGGGCGGGTCCCAGGGCGGCTGGTGGGGCGGCCAGCAACCGGGAGGCCCCCAGCCCGACGTGCCCGGCGAGTGGTACTCACCGGGCGGGCCGCCGGGTACCACGCCCCAGCCGCCACGCAAGCGGCCGAAGTGGCTGATCCCGGCAGCTGCCGCCGCGGGAATCGTGGCGATCGTGGTGGTGCTGGTCCTGACGCTGGGTTCCGGCTCCTCGAACAAGGCAAACACCGGGTCGGGCCCGGCCACCACGCCCGCCCAGAGTCACAGCGCCTCCCCCCAGGCGACCCCGACCGTGGGCGAGCTTCAGCTCGCCCAGCTCCAGGTCGGCGACTGCCTGACCGGCGCGAACCTGCAGCTGAACTCCAGCTCCCCGTGGCCGAAGCTCAGCCAGGCGGTGCCGTGCACCGAGGATCACACCGCCGAGGTCTTCTACGCCAACGACAACTACTGGGCTAACAACGGCGGCTACCCCGGCAACGCCACCATCAAGAAGGACGCCACCGCCGCGTGCGACAAGGCGTTCGCGTCCTACGTCGGCATCACGTACTCCAAGTCGCTCTACACCTGGACCGACGTCGTGCCGGACGCGTCCACCTGGCCGGGCGGCGACCGGGCGCTGCACTGCGTCGTCTACTACGCCACGACCTCGCAGCCGTCCGGCGTGACGCTGCACGAATCGCTCAAGGGCACGGCCAAGTAAGGCCCCTGGTCTGCGCGGGGGCACGCGCCCCGGCTCGTTCGGTGCCTTAGTGACGCGGCGCGGCCGGTTCCGGGTCCGTACGGAGCCGGGCCGGGCTGATGTCGGGCTGGTCGCGGACGCCGAAGAGGTCCCGCAGGGCGGTCAGCGCGGCCAGCTCGCCGCAGCGGCCGTGCACCCCGGGTACCGGCGGGGTGGCCGACGAGCACAGGTAGACGCCGCGGGCCGGCGTCCGGTACGGGTTCCAGCTGGGCACCGGGCGCGCGATGGTCTGCCGCAGCGTCTGCATGCCGACGCCGATGTCGCCGCCGACGTAGTTCGGGTTGCGGGCCTCCTCATCGGCGGCGGTGCGCACGGACCGGGCCAGCACGAGGTCGCGGAAGCCGGGCGCGAATCGCTCGATCTGTGCCTCGATCCGGTCGGTCATGTCCACCGCCGATCCGGACGGCACATGGCAGTAGGCCCACAGGGTGTGCTGGCCGGCCGGGGCGCGGGACGGGTCGGCGACGCCGGGCTGGACCACGAGGACGTAAGGGCGGTCGGGGTGCTTGCCCGCGGCGACCTCGGCCTCGGCGGCGGCGACCTGCTCGAACGGGCCGCCCAGGTGCAGGGTGCCGGCCCGGCGGCAGCCCGCGTTGGTCCACGGCACCGGTCCGGACAGGGCGTAGTCCACCTTGCAGACGCCGGGACCGTAGCGGAACCGGCGCAGCGCGGCGCGGTACCGGCCGGGCAGCTCGTCGCCGGCCAGCTGAACCAGCGTGCGCGGCGAGACGTCGAGGAGGATGGCGCGGGCCGGGGGGAGTTCGGCGAGCGAGCGCACCCAGCGGCCGGTCTCGATGCGGCCGCCGTTGGCGACGAGGGCCGCGGCCATCGCGTCGGTGATCCGGGCGCTGCCGCCGGTCACCACCGGCCAGCCGACCGCGTGCGCCAGCCCGATCAGCATCAGCCCGACGCCCGCCGTGGGCACCGCGGTGAGCGGCATCATGGCGTGCGCCGAGGCGCCGGCCATCATCGCCCGCGCCTCGTCGGTGTGCCAGCGCCTGGCCACCGCCGCGGCGGGAAGGATGGCGCGGCAGCCGTATTTCGCGGCGGCCAGCGGATGCGCGGGCGGCTTGCGCAGCGGGGCCAGGATCGCCTCCAGCACATCGTCCATGTGGCTGGCCAGCGGGCCGAGCAGCCGACGGTAGGCGCGCCCGTCGGCGCCGAGCCCGGCGGCCGTCCCGGCCACCGAGCGGGTCACGATCGCGGCCCGGCCCCCGTCCAGCGGGTGGGCGAACTCCACCTCGGGCCACGCCAGCGTGACCCCGCGCGCGGCCAGGCCGAAGCGCTGGAAGAACGGTGACGCCACCGCCAGCGGGTGCGCCGCGGAGCAGACGTCGTGCCGGAAGCCGGGCAGGGTCAGCTCCTCGGTCCGGCAGCCGCCGCCGATGGTCGGCGCGCCCTCGATGACCTGCACCCGCAGGCCGGCCGCCGCCATCGTGATGGCGGCGGCCAGGCCGTTCGGCCCGCTGCCGACGACTACCGCGTCCACGTCCATGGCTGACCGGTTACCCGCTGGCCCGGTTCCTCATGCGCCCGGGCTCGTGCTCTTCACGCGCCGGGACGGGGTGGCGGTCTGCAGCACGCTGCGCACCATCGAGTTGTGCCAGACATTGCGGGCGTGGCGCCACTGCCGCCTGGAGTCCACGCAGGTCCTGGTGAGCTCGACCGTCGGGTCCTGGATGCCCAGCCGCTGGCCCAGTGCGGTCAGCGTAGCGATCCAGAACTTGTCCTCCTTGCGCTGCATGACCGGCATGCCCAGCTCGTAGAGCGGGTCGTTGGCCCGCATCAGCACCTGCGCCTGGACCGTGGTGGTATCGCCAGCGCGTTCGGCCGAGAAGGTGATCCAGCCGGCGAACTGATGGCCCTGCGGGGTCATCAGCGTGAACGACTCGGCGTCGGCGTACAGCACGAAGACGCCGGTGGACAGCTTGACCCCCCCGCCGATGGCCAGGTCGAGCAGCGCCACGTCGCCCGGGTTGATCCCGGTGAGGGCCCCGGCGAACTTGTTGCCTGTCGGCCAGAACTCGGGGAAGTGCTCGCGCCAGGTGGCGATGGCCTGCTCCGGCGGGACCTGGCCGGCGTCCATCCGGTAGGTCTTCTGCCACATCTTGCCGAAACCCTGCACCGGCCCGGTCAGGCGCCGCCCGGCCACGTTCGTGCCGCGGACGCCCTCCCGCGGGTCGACCTCCAGGCGGTCGACCTTCTTGGCCCAGCTGTCGGCGTCCCTGGGCGGGGTCGCCGCGGCCTCGCGGTGGCTCAGCCCGATCTGCTCGGCTGACGCGACCTGGTCCGGACCTTGTGTCTCTGACATGACCCCTACCTCACGACGCCGTTGAGCGCCGATTCCTCGCTGTCGTAAATGGTGATCGCCTCGTCGAGCCTGGTCAGCTCGAAGATCTCGCGGTAGTGCTCACTCAGCCCGTAGGCGGCCAGTTCCTGGTGCTGCCGGTTGGCCCGGACGAGCAGCGTCACGAGCATCCCGATGCCGCCGCTGTTCATGTACTCGAGGCCGGCGAAGTTCAGGATCAGCCTGCTGGTCGTGCCGCCCCCCGCGGCTTCGTAGGCCGACATGAGCACGGGCTCGCAGGCCGCGGTGACCTCGCCCCTGATGTCCACGACAGCGGTCTTCTCGCCGACCCGGCGAACGTCCATCGTGATCGCTGGTGTGCCCATACTTGTAGTCCTCCCCTTGCTGTTCTTCTTGCTGGATCCTGGCTCAGGCGGCCGGGTGGGTGAGCTGGCTGACGGCACCGTCGAGATCGGGAAAGAGCTCGATGAAGTCCGAGAGCCTGGTGATGTCGAAGATCTCGCGGTAGTGCGGGGACAGGCCGCTGGCGACAACCTTTCTGCGTTCGGCCCGCGCCTTGGCGAGCACGCTGACGATCAGCGCGATGCCGGTGGAGTTGATGTAGTCCACCGCGGCGAAGTCGAGCACCACCGTGTCGTGGTTGTCCGGGCCGGCCGTGACGGCCCGCTCGTAGGCGTCGGTCAGCACCGCGGCGGCGGACCCGTCGACCTCCCCGGACAGCTCGATGACGGCGGCTCCGGGGAGCGCCCGGGTCGTGGCCTCACATGCGCTCGTCATGTGCCGCACCTCCAGTTCGCATGGTCAGCCAGATGGTGTGCCGCTGGCCGTCCGTGGTTATGTCCATCGCGTCGACCATGTTGCGGATGAGGAACAGGCCCCAGCCGCGCGGGCTCTGGTCGCCGTCGAGCTTCTTGACAAGATCGGGATCCTCGTGCTCGCCCGTGTCGGGGTGCCCCCCCTGGTCGCTGATCGCCACGATGATCTCGTCACCGTCCTGGGTCACCTCGACCTCGACCGGGATCTCCGGTCGGTTGCCGTTGCCGTGCTCGATCGCGTTCATGGTCGCCTCGGCGACCGCGGTCTTCAGGCGTTCGAGCCTGGCATCGGACAGTCCGAGATCCTTCACGGTGCCAGCTACCCGCGCCAGCGCTTGACGTTCGTTGCCCGGTTCGCTCGGCAGAGTGAACGTATCGAGCCTGCGCGGGGCTACCTGTGTCATCGCCCGCCTCCAACTTGTTGCTCCTGGCGCCAGGCCGATGGCGAGCGCTGGAGCGATACCAACGTGATGTCGTCTTCCTGTTCGTGCTCGGGCCCGGTGAAGCTGCCGAGCTCGGTCAGGCACAGGTCGATGAGGGCCTCCCCCGAGGGTCCCTTGCCGACCAGCTCCGCGACCCGCGGGAAGCCGAACATCTCCCGGTCGGGCGCGTGCGCCTCGGCCAGCCCGTCGCTGTGCAGTAGCGCGCAGTCACCGGGCTCGAACTGGAAGCTCTTTTCCTCGTACTCCATGCCGGGCATCAGCCCGAGCGGCATGCCGCGCGCTCTCAGCTCCTGGACGCCGTTGCGGGTCCGCACGTACGGCACGTCGTGGCCGGCGTTGGCGAACTCGATCTGACCGCTGACCGGGTCGAGCACCAGGGCCAGGCAGGTGACGAACATGTGCGCCGGGATGTCCACGCAGAGCATGTCGTTGACGTGGCCGAGGACCTTGCCGGGCGAGATGAGCCGAGGCGCCGCGGCTCGCAGCAGCGCGTGCGTGCTGGCCATGACCAGCGCGGCCGGGACGCCCTTGTCGGTGACGTCGCCGACCACGAACATGACCCGGCCGTCCGGCAGCGGGATGAAGTCGTAGAAGTCGCCGCCCACTGTCCGGGCCGGGCGGTAGAACGCCGCCACGTGCCAGTTCGGCAGGTCGGGCAGGCTCTTCGGCAGGAACTGCTGCTGGATGATCTGCGCGATCTTCAGCTCCTGGTCGATCCGCTCCCGCTGCCTGGCTTCGGCCTGCTGCTGCCTGACCAGCTGGCCGACGCGCATGGCCGGGGCCGCGTAGCCCGCCAGGGAGTTGAGCAGGCGAAGGTCGTCGGTGGAATAGCCACGCTCGGACCTCCTCGGCCCGAGGCTGAGCAGGCCCACCAGGCTGCCCGAGGAAATCAGCGGGACCACCAGGACCACGCCGGCTTCCTTCAGCGCCCGCAGCGCCGGCGACTGGAGCTGGAGGCTCGTGATGTCCACCGCGCTCGCCGCGCTGAGCAGATAGCCGACCAAGGGGTCGTTAGAGGCCAAGTCGAGTTCGGGCCCGGCCGCCACCATGCTCGGCGCCTGGGGCGTCGTGGTCACGGTGGCGGCCTGGGGGTTGCGCCGCAGCCAGCCGCGGACGCGGCCGACCTTGTCATCGCCGTCGTTCTCACCGTGGCCGGCCTTGGCACCCCGGCCGGCCCCGGTGCCGTTCTGGCTCGGGTCGGCCTCGGTCATCCCGGACGCCCCCCCAGGCGTCATCTCGGTCTCCTGAGCCGCCGTGGCGGCCCCCCTCCCTACCTGCTGCGCCATGTCCACTCTCCGGGTTCGCGGCATCGTTTGCGACGCACCGTCAGCCTAGGTAGTAGGCGATACGAGATCGTTACGGCAGTCAAGCCTTCCCGGCTGTTTTTTTACGAAGTAGCGTTACGGTGACCGCGAGCGTTACGCACAACCGGCCGCGAGCGCAGCGGACTTTTTCATGCCTGCGCGAGCGGCCTGCCGAGCGGCCGGCCCGATGCAGGCCGCGGACAGTTCTGGCATGACGCTAACTCTGGCAAAGGCACCGTGATGGCGACGACAGACCTCAGCCTGGCCCTGCTGGGGCCGCCGGTGGTGAGGCGGGACGGCGCGCCGGTCACCTTCGACACCAGGAAAGCGACGGCGCTGCTCGCGCTGCTCGCGGTGACCGGGCGCGAGCACAGCCGCGAGCAGCTGGCCGACCTGCTCTGGCCCGAGGCGGACAGCGCCAAGGGCCGGGCGTCGCTGCGGCGCACGCTGTCGGTGACCGCCGCGGCGATGGGGGACGGGCTGAGCATCAGCCGGGCGGCGGTGGCGCTGGATCCGGCGCTGGTCCGGGTCGACGTGCGCGAGTTCAGGGCCCTGATCGGCCGCCCCGACGCCGCCTCGCTCGAGCGGGCGGCCTCACTGTACCGGGATGACTTCCTGGCCGGATTCACCCTGCGCGGCTGCCCGGAGTTCGAGGAATGGCAGGAGTCGGTGAGCGAGGAGCTCAGGCAGGCACTCGCCCGCGGTCTGCAGCGGCTGGTCGCGGCGTGCATCGCCGACGGCGCGCTGGAGCGGGCCGCCTTTCACGCCCGGCGCTGGCTGCAGCTCGACCCGCTGCACGAGCCGGCCCACCAGGCGATCATCAGGCTGCACGGCTGGGCCGGGCAGCGTTCGGCGGCGATGCGGCAGTACCGGTCGCTGGTTCGGGTGCTCGACCGCGACCTGGCCGTGCGGCCGCTGCCCGAGACCACGCGGCTCTACGACGACGTGCGCGCGGGGCGGCTAGGACCGCCGCCGGTCCCGGCCGAGGCGCTGGCCGCCCCGGCCGAGCCGTCGTCCGTTCCGGCCGATCCTGGTGAGGCGGCTGCCACTGATGAGGCGGCAGTGGTCCCGCTGACCTGGCCGCTGGTCGGCCGGGATGCCGAGCTGGCGACGCTGCGGGCCGCCTGGCAGGCGGTAGGCGGCAGCGCTGCAGGGAGCAGCGGTCCAGGGGGCCGCGGTCCAGGGCGCAGCGGCCAGGTGGTGGCCATAGCCGGCCAGGCCGGGAGTGGCAAGACGCGGCTCATCGCCGAGCTGCGCGCCGGAGCCGCCGAGGCGGGTGCGACCGTGCTGGCGGCCCGCTGCCACGACGGCGAGACCGGGCTGCCGTTCGTGCTGGCCGCCGACCTGCTGCGGACCGCGCTGGCGGTCCGGCCCGAGCTGCCGGAGACGCTCCCGCCGCAGACCGCCGCGATGGCCGGGCGACTGGTCCCGGCGCTGGCTGCGTCCCAGCCGGATTCGGCTGCGCCGCCGCTGGACAGCCCGTTGGCGGTCACCAGGCTGTACGCAGCCATCGCGGACACCCTGCAGGCGGCGACCGGCGAGGGCCCCGGCCCGGCCGGAATGGTGGTGGTCGAGGACGTGCAC
>Ga0335069_10013749_pt1 | contig 11353 bp, 7 predicted proteins | sample Lox_Sample_11_FD_206714 | JGI IMG/M metagenome (GOLD analysis project Ga0335069, IMG submission 206714) | Soil microbial communities from Loxahatchee National Wildlife Refuge, Florida, United States - Lox_Sample_1.1 | ecosystem: Environmental > Terrestrial > Soil > Wetlands | place: USA: Florida... | reverse complement strand
ATTTTGACAAGTTCAGGGATCTTTTCAGGAAGCAGACCAAAAGTGACATCAAGAAAGAAAAGAAAACCGGGCCGGTTAACATCAAATAGTGCGGGTTCATTCTTCCTGCCGGGAGCGGGTTCTCAAATTATCCGGAGTTAATAACTATTTAAGCATTGTTATTAACCCGGCATAATAGCCCCTGCCATTTTTACGTTTTTTAATATCTTCGCTCCTGATCAGCAACTTGACTGATCTTTTAAAATACATGTTATCAGGCCATTACCGCTAACAATGGTTAATGGACCGATAATAGATTCTGATATGGATGAACTGAACTACAACAAGAACCCATTACGGCTTCCATCCGAGAAGACAAAGGGAATTGCCGGAACCTTCCTGGTTCACGGTGCAGTGTTCCTTCTCCTTCTTTTTGTTGGATTCGGTTTGCCGTTTACCGGTGATGACAAGGGGCTGCTTGTAAACTTCGGGACAGATGAAACAGGGTCGGGTGATATTGAGCCTTCCCCGATTGATCCATTCGAGGAAATTGCCATGCCCAGGCAGATTGTTCCGCTTACCAGGAAGAGCGAGTCGCTTATCACCCAAACCTATGATAATGAATCGCCCTTGATCAAAAAGGTCGATCCTGAAGCAGAGAAAAAGAAGAAAGAGAAAATTGAGGCAGAGAAGATAAGGAAGGCGGAACTTGACGCCGAAAGAGTAAGGAAGGCACAGGAAGATGCAGAGAAGAAACGCCTTGCCCAGGAACAGAAAAGAACAAGCGACATAATAAGCCGCACAAAGAATGCCTTTACCAACGGCCGCAATTCGGGAACAACGTCGACAGGCGAAGGGATAACCGGCGGACCCGGGAACCAGGGTGATCCCAATGGCTCAGTCGATTCTAAGGTAAGGGGGCATGGAGGCGGGACAGGACCGGGAGGTAACGGCATATCCTACGATCTTGGAGGACGGGATTTTCAGGCACTTCCAGAACCAAAATATGAATACCAGGGTGAGGGAAGAGTTGTCGTCGAAATTGATGTTGACAGGTATGGAAATGTTGTCCGTGCCAACCCTGGTGTAAAGGGATCTACCACTCTTGATGAATATCTCCTTGCCACGGCCAGGGAAGCCGCGTTGAAATCAAAATTTACCGCGAAAAAAGATGCACCTTCAATTCAGAAGGGTACGATTGTGTACAATTTCAAGCTGAAATAAAAAAAGGCGCCGGGGCACCTAATCTTATTTTCAATTATCACTGTTGCCTGCCAAAAAGCTCCTTGATTGCAGAATTCAGGTTGTCAATCAGGTTGTTGTCCTTGATCACGTAATCGTCGATACCCTTTCTTGCCAGTTCAAGTACAATCTCCCCTTTTTCCTGCCCCGACAGCATTATGACAAGGACATTCGGATCAATCTTCTTTATCCTGTCAAAAATATCCATCCCGTTCATTACCGTCTCCCCGGGTTTGGTGAAATAATAATCCAGCACAATCAGATCGGGTTTCTTGTCCATGGCTTTAAGGCAATCTTCGCCATAATCAAAAGGTACTACCCTGTAGCCTTCAGGGGAAAATCTCTTCACAACAAGTTTTGTTATGAACGGATCATCATCAACAACATATATCAGCTTATCCCGGTTCATCAGATAAAAGATAAATATTAATCTGTAATTTACTATATTTTATTTAATTATCCTCTGATAACTTTAAATTCTGTTCAAATATTGCGAACTTTCCCCGCAGGTGAAAACTTAATATGCAAATAGAGGAAATTTCTTCATAAAATCCATTACTTTTTCACCTGTTTTCCTGATCAACAGTTCATTTTCAATGTTCGAAATAACCTCATCGATCATTTCAACAATGAAGCCCATATCGCTTTCTTTCAGGCCCCTTGTTGTAACGGCAGGTGTTCCTACCCTTAGCCCTGATGTAAGGAAGGGTGAGCGGCTGTCGAATGGTACCATGTTCTTGTTAACGGTTATATGAGCCTGGACAAGTGTGTTTTCCACTTTCTTCCCCGAGATATCCGGAAATTTTGTCCTCAGGTCAATAAGCATCAGATGGTTGTCGGTTCCGCCGGAAATTACTTTGTAGCCTTTTCCTATGAATGCTTCAGCCATTTTCTTCGAGTTCCTGACAACCCGGGCCTGGTATTCTTTAAACTCCGGCTGCAGTGCCTCGCCGAACGCAACGGCTTTTGAAGCTATCACATGTTCGAGCGGACCACCCTGGACACCAGGAAAAACTGCTGAATTAATTACTGCCGACATCATCTTAACCTCTCCCTTCGGCGTTGTCAGCCCCCAGGGGTTCACGAAGTCTTTTCCCATCAGGATTATTCCTCCACGCGGGCCCCTCAGTGTTTTATGAGTGGTAGAAGTGACAATATGTGCATATTTCAGGGGATTCTTAAGCAGTCCAGCGGCAATGATACCGGCTGGATGTGCCATATCGACCATAAGGATGGCCCCTGCCTGGTCGGCGATCTTTCTCATCCTTTCATAATCCCATTCGCGTGAATAAGCGGAGGCCCCGCCAATAATCATTTTAGGCTTTTCCTTCATGGCAACCGCTTCCATCATGTCGTAATCGACAAGCCCGCTATCCTCCTTAACACCGTAAGCCACCGGCCTGTAAAGGATGCCGGAGGAATTAACAGGGGAGCCATGTGAAAGATGTCCTCCGTGCGACAGGTTCAGTCCCATGAAAGTATCTCCGGGTTTCAGAACTGACATGAAAACAGCCATGTTTGCCTGTGCACCTGAATGAGGCTGTACATTCGCATATTCGGCATCAAACAGTTTACGGAGCCTTTCTATTGCCAGATTCTCAACTTCATCAACAACTTCACAACCCCCGTAATACCTGTTCCCGGGATAACCTTCTGCATATTTATTTGTAAGAACGGAACCCATTGCCTCGAGCACCTGTCCGCTGACGAAATTCTCTGATGCAATAAGTTCAATGCCGTTCAGCTGTCTTTCATACTCCCGTGTAATGAGACCGAATAATGAACTATCTTTTTTCATTGTTTAGGAAAAATGTTAACTAAAACAGATATAAATTTAAGTCAGCCCTGTAACTTTTCGCCGCTAATATACATTATAATATCCTGAAATATTAAACAAATTCTCAACCTTTATAAAACTCTATTCCTCCGAAAACTGAATGAGCAGTTCCCTGTAGGTTGAGTATATTCTGGCCTTTGATATGAAGCCTACATAACAGCCGTTATCGAGTACCGGGAGGTTCCATGCACCTGTCGTCCTGAAACTTTCCATCACCGTGCTGATATTCTCCTTTTTGTCGATATATGTAGGTGGCATGGTCATCAGGTCGCGGACCAGCGTTACAGGATATAATTCGGTGTTGAACATTATTTCTCTCACATCATCAAGAGAGACAACTCCTTCGAGGATATTATACTCATCTACAACCGGGAAAATATTTCTTTTTGATGTTGAGATGATTTTGACCAGGTCGCCAAGGGTATCTGTCGATTTGACTTTAATAAGGTCAGTTTCAATATCCTTCTTCCAGTCCATGAATGTAAGAACAGCCTTGTCCTTGTCGTGTGTTATCAGTTCTCCCCTTCTTGCAAGCTGAATATGATATATTGAATGACGTTCAAATCCCTTGATTGTAATATACGACGCTGTGGATGTAATGATCAGCGGGATCAGAAGGTCGTAGCCGCCCGTAATCTCGGCAATCAGGAAGATCGCTGTAAGCGGCGCGTGCATTACTCCTGCCATCATCCCGGCCATCCCCGCCAGTACGAACCTGTTGTCAGGAAGGTCCAGCCCCACCACCCTGTTTAAGACAAATGCCACAAGAAAGCCTGTAACACCGCCAATAAACAATGTAGGAGCAAAAATCCCCCCCACTCCTCCGGCGCCATTTGTCGAACTTGTCGCCACTACCTTAAGAAGGATAAGGCATAACATGAAAACGGACAGGGTGATAAACGTGCTGTCAAAGAAGCCGAAGATGCTCTTCGCATACAGATCGGTGGCCTTTCCGGACAGCAATGCCATTATTGAATCATATCCCTCCCCGAAGAATGCCGGGAACAAAAATATCAGCAGGCCAAGCAGGGACCCGCCTATTATCCATTTGACAAAATCGTTTTTGATTTTTTCGAACCGGCCTTCAAGGAACAGGGTCATCCTGTTGAAATAGAGAGAGATCAGTCCTGAAACAAGCCCCAGCACAATATACCAGGGAATATTCCTGATTATAAATGATCCCTGAATATTAAAAGTAAAGAGCACCGTGTCGCCGATCAGGAAATAGGCTACCGAGGCTGCAGTTACGGAAGAAATCAGCAACGGGACAATCGACGACATTGTGAGGTCGAGCATCAGTATCTCGAGGGTAAAGACAATACCTGCGACGGGAGCTTTGAAAATACCGGAAATTGCTCCGGCTGCACCGCAGCCTATGAGCAGGGTTATTTGCCTGTAATTCAGCTTGAAAAACCTGCCAAGGATCGATCCTATCGCCGAGCCTGTAAGAACAATCGGTGCCTCTGCTCCTACCGATCCCCCGAAAGCAATGGTTATCGTACTGGCTACTACCGAACTCCACGTGTTATGTCTTCTAAGGTAGCTTTTCCGCTTCGAAATTGCATAGAGTATCCTGCTGATGCCATGCCCGATATTATCCCTGATCACGAACCTCACGAAAAGCATGGTAATAAGTATGCCTGTCATCGGGTAAATAAAATACAGCCAGCTGCCTGTATCACGACTGATACCGGATGTAAAAAGAATCCTGGTATAATGAATTGCATTTTTAAGCAAAGCTGCAGCCAGTGCGCTCAGTAAGCCTACCACGAAACTCAGGAAGTAAATAAACCTGGTTGCATTTAGCTTGACCCTCCTGAGTTTATCTATCCATTTTGAAAATATGTCTGCCGCCATCGCAGTGCAAATATATAAACAATAGCCCGGCATAGGAGAAAATTGGTTAAGTTTGTGTGCTCCATGCCGGCATGTTATCAGTTCAGGTCTGGAGATCAACAAGTTCGGAGATGATAGGTTTTGAGAAGAAGGTACTTGAAAATGGTTTGAAGGTTATTGTTCACGAGGACAGGCAGACACCGCTCGTGGCTATGAATGTGGTGTATAACGCCGGCTCCAAATATGAAAATGAGGGTCTCACGGGTATTGCCCATCTCATGGAGCACCTGATGTTTGCCGGCAGCATGAATATCCCAGATTATGATACACCTCTGCAAATGGCGGGGGGTGACAATAACGCATACACCAATAATGATGTCGCTGATTTCTACCTTACGATCCCGGCTGAAAATATCGAAACAGCTCTATGGCTTGAATCGGACAGGATGATTAAACCTAAGGTCACCAGGAGATCCCTTGAGATTCAAAAAAAGGTTGTGTCGGAGGAATTCAGCCAGAGGTATCTTAATCAGCCATATGGTGATGCCATGCACCTGCTGAGGAAAGAGGCTTACATTGTTCATCCTTACCGCTGGCCTGCTATAGGAATGGAACTGTCGCACATAGACAGGATTGAGCTAAATGATATCAGTGATTTCATCCGCCGCCATTATACGCCATCCAATGCAATACTTACTCTTGCGGGAAACATTGAAACCCCGATGGCATTTGATCTTGTTGACAAATGGTTTGGAGACATCAATGGATTACCGGGAAACAAAAATCCTGTCATGCCGGAGCCGGTCCAGCAAAAGGCCAGGCGGATAAGCGTCGAAAGAGATGTTCCTTCCTGCATGATCTACAAGGCCTGGCATGCCTGCGCCAGGAATGAGGATGACTTCAGGGTACTGGATCTTATGACTGACATACTCTCTGGCGGTGAATCTGGCAGGCTTTACGAGATACTCGTGAGAGAGAAAAAAATTTTCAGCGAGATAAATGCATACCTGACCGGAGATCTCGAACCTGGATTAATCGTATGCTATGGAAAAGTGATGGATGGCATAGTCCTTGAAAAAGCCGAGGAGGAACTACAAGCCGTTATCCGGAGGCTGACCGTAAATGAGCCACGAGAAAATGAGATGGAAAAGGTTAAGAACAGGTTCGAATCAACCACGCGGATGTCGAACATCAGCGTTCTGAGCAAAGTGCTGAACCTTTCAGGTTACGAACTTGCCGGCGATGCAAACCTGATTAACCGGGAAACAGAAAGGTATTTTGAAATAACTTCAGGGCAGGTGCTTAAGACTGCCAGGGAATACCTGATGGATGAAAATTGCACAACACTTTTATACAGGTCCGCAAACCGGTAATATGAAACCGTCAGAAAGAAAAATTCAGCCGCCGGCAATGATAGCGAGGATGCCTGAGCTCGCGGGACCGGATATAACATTCCTGCCAAATGGTGTACCTGTCTGCAAAATCGCTTCCGGGAAGGAGGATATCATCAGGGCTGATTTCATATTCAGGGCAGGACAGGTCTTCGAAAAGAACCATCTGACCTCGTCGTGCGTGAATATGATGCTGAACGAAGGATCGGAGGACATGACCGCGGAGGAGGTGAACAGGAGGCTCGATTTCTTTGGTGCGGTACCCAATTTTTTCACCGAAAAAGATGTTGCCGGCCTTTCAATAGCCTTCCTGTCAAAACATTCGCGGAAGATTTTCGGCCTGTGCCACGATATGCTCTTCAAACCGGTGTTCCCTGATGAGGAGCTCCGGTCACTTCTTAAAAAAAGGCTCCAGTGGCATGATGTAAGACAGGAACGTGTGCAGTCGGTTGCAAATGATCTCTATTTTGAGTCTGTTTTTGGCAGCAGTCACCCTTATGGAAGGGTCACGCACAGGGAAGATTTCAGCCTGCTTAGAAGGGAAAACCTGGTTGAATTTCATAAACGGCATTATTCACCGGCAAATCTTTCAATTGTCATTGCCGGCAATATCACCCGGGAAGCTGAAGAATGCCTGGCATCGGTTTTTGGCACCCTGAAGGCGGGAAGAATATCTCCTGCACAGGAATTCAGCCTGCCTGCATACTCATCGCTGCCAAGGATCGAAAAGCATAAGGAAGGGGCACTGCAGTCGGCAATCAGGATCGGTTCGGCAACAATAAACAAGAGGAATTCTGATTATCCCGGACTAAAGGTAGTCGATACATTACTCGGCGGCTATTTCGGATCGAGGCTCATGAAAAACATCAGGGAAGACAAAGGATATACTTACGGCATACATTCATCCGTTTCATCGTACGATCAATCGGGCTATATGCTCATATCGACGGAGGTCGGAAGCGGCTATACCGAAAAAGCAGTATCTGAAATTCACCATGAAATAAACCGCCTGGCAACTGAACCTGTTGGCATTAAGGAGCTCGATATAGTCAGAAACTTCATGATGGGAGAACTGGTGAGGATGTTTGACGGTCCCTTTGCAACAGCGGAGAGTTTCAGGTCGGCATGGGAATTCGGGCTAGGGTATGATTACTTTAAAAAGCTGGCCGCCAGGATAGTTTCAATTACACCGGATGAGATCATGCATCTTGCCAAAACATACTATAAGCAGGAGTATTTCGTTGAAGTAGTTGTTGGCCCATGATGAAGAGAGTTTGCCAGATATTTCTTTACCTTATTCTCACCGGAATGACGGCGTTTTCCCAGGTGGATAAGGACCCGCCTGTATCTCCAGTGCTTACATTTGTATCTGTGAGACTGTCGGATAGCAAGCCCATCCTAAACTGGACAAAAAGCCCATCGCCGGATGCTGCAGGATACGTGGTTTACTACTATGCCAATGGTGCAGGGCAGGCTTTTGACACAATTCATGATCCGAACGTCACGAGTTATATAAATACAGGGTCGGCATCGCAGTATTTCGTTGAATCATATGTCGTGGCTGCCCTGGATACAGCAGGTAATATAAGCCCTCTCTCAAACGAGCTTCACACTATACTTCCTTCAATTTCCCCCGACAGCTGTCACGGGATTATTCACCTGGCATGGAACCCGTACAATTCTTATCCCGACCCTGTGACAGGCTATACAGTCATGGTGTCGGAGAACGGTGGAACATATGCCGAGGCCGGTGAGACGCCTGCTTCCAAAACCAGTTTTGACTTAAGTGGCATAAAACCGTCAGTTAACTACTGTTTTAGTATCCGGGCCATTCTGACAAGCAGCCTGGTTTCGACATCATCAACAGGATGCAGGGTGGTGCGGATGCAAAGATTCCCCGACTGGATCAATGCTGATTTTGCCACTGTTAACGATAACGGCAATATAGATCTTTCCTTCACAATTGACCCGTTATCCGGGATAAGAACTTTCGCTGTAAACAGGATGAAATTGCCGGACGGCAGTTCTTCTGTCATTGCCACTGCGGGCCCGGGAACGGGCAATATAAGCTATACTGACAACACGGTCAGGGCAACGGACAGGTACCGGTACTGGCTCGAGGCAATCAACGACTGTGGAATTGTATCCGGCAGTTCCAATCCTGCCGGCAATATTTTGCTTGAAACAGGGAATGAAGAATCTGTCGTTGCCCTGAAATGGAACAGGTATGTCCTATGGAACGGTGGAGTGGAAAAATACGATATATATTTAAACACCGGAACCGGTTTCAACGTCTTTGGTACAGCTTCCCCGTCCGACAGCACATTCAATATCAATTACAAGTCAATTATGAATGAGGTCAGCTCCGGCGAAGTCTGCTTCTTCGTGGAAGCCAGTGAGATGACTGACATATACGGAATTACAGGTAAAAGCAGGTCCAATACCGTGTGTATAACACCTGTTGAAAAAATAACGGTTCCGAATGCCTTTACACCAGATAACGACAACCTGAACGACCTGTTCAAACCTGTCCTCTCATTCACACCGTCTGAATATCATCTGTATATTACCGACAGGCAGAACAACCGTATTTTCGAAACCACCGATTATCTTGAATCCTGGGATGGCACCAAGGGAGGGTCAAAGCTTCCTGCCGATGTCTACCTCTGGTACCTGAGAGTCACCACGCCATCGGGAAAGAAAGTGATTAAGTCAGGGACTATAGCCATTGTGAGGACGAGGTAAAAAAAGTGCTGTTCAGCATCTTTCAGTATAACAACATTATCCTAATAGAGCTATATTTGTATATTACCAGTAATACCGGAACATACCGCTCGGATGGGGACTAAAGATATATTTGATGAGGAAGACAGGAATCTGATAAAAGCGGAATACGATTCTCTTTTAAACAACCTGGTCAGGTGCAACAAGCCTGGCGATATGGAGCTTATTGGCAAGGCATTCCGGCTTGCAAACGAAGCTCACTGGAACATGCGCCGGAAATCGGGTGAGCCATATGTTCTGCATCCTATCTCTGTCGCAAAAATCGTCAACCAGGAGATTGGGCTTGGAGCTAAGTCAATAGCTACTGCCCTGCTCCACGATGTGGTTGAGGATACTGAGTACACCCTTGAAGATATTGAGCGGGAGTTCGGCCCAAAAATCGCATCGCTCATCGACGGGCTCACAAAGATATCTGGCACTTATAATAAGGAAGATTCATCTTCTCTCCAGGCCGAGAACTTCAGGAAAATGCTTCTCACGATTTCCGACGACCTGCGCGTGATACTTATTAAGATTGCCGACAGGCTCCACAACATGCGCACCCTCGACTCCATGCCTGAACACAAGAAGATGAAGGTAGCGGGCGAGACCATTTATCTGTACGCGCCTCTGGCAGACAGGCTTGGCCTGTACGCGATCAAAACAGAGCTTGAGGACCTTAGTTTCAAATACCGCCATCCAAAGATCTATGAGGAAATTGCCGCCAAGCTGAAGCACGGTGAAAAGAAACATATCGCCTTAATAAACAAGTTCTCTCTTCCGATTATCGAAAAGCTTTCAGAGGCAGGACTGAGGTTTGATATAAGCGGCAGGCCAAAATCGATCTATTCGATCTGGAAGAAGATGCAGGCAAAAAATGTACCGTTCGAGGAGGTATATGATGTCCTTGCGGTCAGAATTGTTTTTGAGCCTGTACCCGGCATCCCTGAGAAGACGCAATGCTGGAACATTTACTCCATTATTACAGATTTTTACCTGCCGAAGCCCGACAGGCTCCGCGACTGGGTGAGCAGGCCGAAACCGAACGGGTATGAGGCGTTGCACCTGACTGTTATGGGGCCAGAGGGTAAGTGGGTGGAGATCCAGATACGCTCCAACCGGATGGATGAAATTGCAGAGAGAGGTTATGCTGCCCACTGGAAATACAAGGGTGACGATTCGCAGGAAAGCGAACTTGATAAATGGATAAAGAAAATCAGGATCATGCTTGAAAATCCTCTCGAGGACCCAATAGAGTTTCTCGACGATTTCAAGATGAACCTGTTCTCAAGCGAAATCATGGTCTTTACTCCCAAAGGTACCCTGATAAGTCTGCCCAAGGGGTCATCGGCTATCGACTTCGCCTACGAGATTCACACCGAAATAGGCGACAAGGCGATAGGTGCCAAAATCAATTACAAGCTGATGCCCCTGTCGACGGTCCTTAACAGCGGCGACCAGGTTGAGATTATCACCTCCGACAAAGCGAAGCCCGAGAAAGAGTGGCTGACCTTCGCACATACCCCAAGGGCAAAGGACTCAATTAAGAACTCGCTTAAAGCCGAATCGAAAGACAGGATACAGAAAGGGATGGCAATGCTTGAGAACAAGCTGAACGAGCAGGGTGTGACGCCTAATTCGGAAACCGTCAAGAAGATTATGCTGGCTTTTGATGTTCTTAACAAGGATGAATTGTATTCAAAGATTGAACTTGGAGTAATAAACCTCGAGAACCTGAAAAAGATAATCAGGAAGAATCCATCAAGGAATATCATCAAGTACTGGGACCTCAGACTTGCCGGTTCAAAAAAAGACAAGGCTGAAGAGTCCGATCCGTCGATGGCAAAAATCGACAGGACCCAGCCTTTCCTTCTCCGCGAGAATGTCGAGACCGCTGAACAATCATACGAGATAGCAAAATGCTGTAACCCCATTCCGGGAGATGAAGTTACCGGGTATGTTTCTCCCGACGGCTCCATCATCATACATAAACCCAAGTGCCCTGTTGCGATACGACTGATGTCGAACGAAGGCAACAGGATTATTTCAGTTAAATGGACAATTCATAAGCTTGTTTCGTTCCTTGCACGGATCAGCATGTCGGGTATCGACCGGGTGGGTCTTGTTAACGATATTTCCAGCATCATTTCCACCGAGCTGAATGTCAACATGAGAAAAATAAACATATCGGTGAACAATGGCATCTTTGAAGGAACCATTGATCTCTACGTCCATCATACCAAGGACCTCAACAACCTGCTGATGCGCATTTCAAATGTCAAGGGAATTGAGAATGTAAAAAGGG